>Ga0335072_10011859_pt1 | contig 12463 bp, 12 predicted proteins | sample Lox_Sample_21_FD_206725 | JGI IMG/M metagenome (GOLD analysis project Ga0335072, IMG submission 206725) | Soil microbial communities from Loxahatchee National Wildlife Refuge, Florida, United States - Lox_Sample_2.1 | ecosystem: Environmental > Terrestrial > Soil > Wetlands | place: USA...
CTTGTGGGCGGCCTGCAGGGCTCTGGCGACCTGGTCGATGATGCGTACGGCCCGGGCCGGATCCAGCGGCCCGCCGTCCAGCACGGTGTCCAGGTCGCGGCCCTTGATCAGCCGCATGCTGACGAACAGCCGGCCGTCGATCTCCCCGTAGTCGTAGATCGGGACCACGTGGGGGTTGTCCAACCGAGCCGCGGTGTGAGCTTCCCGGCGGAACCGGCGCTGAAAGTCCGCATCCTCAGACAGGTTTGCCGGCAAGACCTTGATGGCGACGACGCGGTCGGTGCCGGTGTCATGAGCGCGCCACACTTCACCCATGCCGCCGCGGCCCAGCAAGTCGATCAATCGGTAGCGACCGAACGGCGTGCCCTGCATTCAAGCCCCCTACAAGAAGCTGCCAGCACGATATCGCTTTACCGGTCGGGTATCCGCTGCCGCTCTACTTCAGTTGGTCGTCCCGACCGATCTCAAGCAGGCGTTGCCGAAGCTCGTTGGCTTGGGCCTCACCGACAACGGATGCGTACCGGTGTTGAGCCTTTAGCCACAGTGTGAACGCGTATGCGTAGCGTTCCCGGCCCTGATCTGTGAGCGCGACCAGGGTGCTGCGCCGGTCGCGACTGCTCTTTTCCAGCCGGATCAGACCCTCGCGCTCCAGCGGGCGCAGCGAATGCCCGAGTCCCGAGCGGTCGAGTACGAGATCGTCGGCGAGCTGATTGAGCGTAGGCGGACCCTCGTCGCGATCGACGATCTCGGCGAGGATGGCGAACTGCGTCGAGCGCAGGCCGCTTGGCGCCAGCATTTCGTCGTAGAGCGCAGTGACGCGTCGGGATGCCTTTCTCAGGGCGGTCCCATAGCAGTCACTCCCAGCCGAGGGTCCGGCCTCGTTCATCGCTCTTGCCTCCCTTGGGCCTCGATTGGCCGCGATCCCACCGATTTGGGCCCAGCCTCTTGCGCTTGCCATCTTACGGGCATATGCTCCTATTTTGAAATAGGCATATACCCTTAGTTTGCTAACCGAGTCACCCCGGGAACAGGAGACCACTGTCATGACCACATCGAACGCGAGCACCGGCAAGCTGGAAAACCAGGCGCCACACCTGGACTACTACCCACACTGGCTGGACAACCTCGCCGACGACGTCATCCTCCAGGGTGCCGTGTTCAACGGCGAATTGCGTGGTAAAGAACAGGTCGGCAGGATGCTGAGCTTCGCGCGAAGCCTGTACGCGTTCCAGGACTTCCGCTTCTACGGCATGCGCGGCGACCTCTTCTTGGAGGACTACCGCTCCCGCATCCGTGGCAGTGAGGCCTACCACCCGTCGGGAGTCGAGATCTACAACTTCGTCGTCGTGTACTTCAACGCCGCGGGAGAGACCAGTCAACTGGTCATGAACCACCGCCCGCAGTCGGCCGCCCTGCTGTTCTCGTCATTGCTGGCCGAGCACTTCGGCGAGGCTTTCGACCCGAGCCTCTTCTACGGTGGTGGCGATGCTCGCGCTCATTTGCTCGATCGCGACCTGTCCCGCGGTCTGTGGCCGGCTTCGTCTCGCTGACCTGATCGCGCATCAGGTAGTCTTTGCGCGTCTTTGCCAGGTGGACCCGAGCGGTGGGAAGCGGTGTGACCACACGTTGGTTTCGAGGGGTCGCGCTGATCGGTGCCACAGTACTGGCCGCGACAGGGTTCGCGGGCTCAGCGCTGGCCGCGGCGCCTCCCACACCGGGGATGCAGGTCAAGGATCAAGACTGGAAATGTACCGCCGGTTTCGCAGCCCAGGGCACCGACGGTAGCTACTACCTGTTCACCAGCGGACATTGCAACCATCCCGAAGGCTCGCTGTGGACGTACGAGCAGGACGTTCCGCTCGGAAGAATCACCGCCAGCGAGGAACAAGGCGACCGAAAGGACGCCGCGATCATCCGCCTCGACCCGGGCGTCGGCGTGCCGGTGGGCGCCGTCGGCGGCAGGCCGGTCCGAGACGTGACAGGTCCGCCCCAGCTACAAGTGGGTGCGCCGTTCTGCAAGCTGGGCGCAATCACCGGTGAGACGTGCGGCGCCATCAGAGACTTGGACGGCGACGTGGTGATAGCCAGCGTGCCCGCCAAACCCGGTGACAGCGGTAGCTCGGGTTATGTGAAGAACGCGGACGGGACCGTGAGTGCGGTCGGCATCTTGTCGGGTTCACTCGACGGTGACGAGAACACCTCGGTCTTCGTCCTGGTGGAGCCGCTGCTCGGCCGGTGGGGTTTGCGTCTGCTCCTCTGATGTTTCTCGTGTTCGCGATCCACGCCTCAAACCTCTCGAGTACGTAGCCCGCGTCGGACGTCTCGGGTCGCAGGCGGCTGGACTGGCGATGACCCCAGGGCGGTGTCGACGAATTCTTCTCGCCAAAGTCGCATCGCCTTGTCGGGAATCGTCGCCGGGCGGGCCAGCGGACCCGATGGCGCTACCAAACTCGTTGTGCAGCAATGGGATTGAGCTGTCGTGCAATCGCACTCAACCCGTAGCGGTGGCTATAAGGCGGAAACGCCTTTGGCTCAGGGGCTGTCGTCGCGGTGACCGCAACGACGCCCAGCGTCCTATCAGCCGAGATCCGCCAAGCCAAGCCGCCGGTAATGCATCGCCCGCGGGCGCTGTCTCGCTAACCGCGAGCGGCGCCGGAGTCCGGTTCCATCGAAGCCCAAGCTCAGGCCCGGCGGAACTGCACGGTGTAGTCGATGCAGGTCAAGGGGAACCACTTCGCCTTGCTCTTCACGATCTCGTAGCTGGCGTAGCCGAGCTCGGCCTGGTGCTTGGCGAGCTGCTTGGCGACGCGCTCGTCGGCGGCCGACTGGGTGGCCATGAGGCTGGTGTAGATCCGCAGCACGAACTGATCGTCGACCCCGGTTGGCTTGAGCCCGCGGCCGTAGGTTGTCGTCCCGTCTGAGATTCCCATTTTGTGTCTCCGTTCCTCGTGGAGGACCGTCCCCCCGGACTGTCACAGCGCGATGCTACTCGTGGCAAAGCGCCGATGTGGGCGATCTCGCGGATGATCGGTGTCGGATTGTCCCGACCCGGCGCGCGATCGAGCGGATCGACTCACTCGTGCGGTGCCGATCATGACCGGTTCGCGCTCGTCAGCGCCAAGCCGCGGCCGTTCCCGGCCCGAGGTTGCTGGAGTGGCGGATTCACACGTTTCTCCAATGAATTCGTCCCCGGCGGCGTTCAGCGGAGCCGACACGTAGTGCTCAGTGGCCGTGGAATGAAGGGCGGTTCGTCGCCGCTAGACGGCGCTGCTGGTGGGGCTTGACAGAGCGTCGCGGTGACATCTCTATGAGTTTGCTCGATTCCGACCCTCAGCGATACGTCTTTCCGCTACGCTCCCGCCCGATCACTAACAAGACTGGGGTAGAGCCCGAATGACAGCCGTTGGGGGCGGAACATGTCGTATCCAGATCCGGGAAGCGCGGGTTGGCGCAGTCCAGGGCCGCAGCAAACGGGGCCCACGTCGCACATGCGGGGTGCGCGGCGCCCGCATAGTGTGGCCGTCGCCGCCACCCTGGGGTTCGTGATGGCCACTTTTCGGATATTGGCCGGGGTCCTGCAGTTCTTCCTGGCAGATCGGGCGGCATGAGGTTCGGTCGTGTTCTTCTACACCATGGCGGTGATCAACGCCATCCTGATCCCGTTTTTGATCGACTAGCGCCCTCCGTCTGAATCTCGTTTAGCGCAAGCGCGTCCTTCCTACGCTCCCTGGGCCATCAACTACGGAGAGGAACCGGTCTGCACCACACGATTCACATACCGCAACAAAGAATTCATGGCCACCAGTGGTCCGATCACCCTGGCGGCCGACAAAGGGGAGGTAAAGCACTATGAAGAGCATTTTTGTGACCGCGGTAGCCGGCGTCGGCCTTATTGCCGGCCTGCTTGTCGGCTGTTCGTCCGATAAAGGCGCGGGATCGCATGCCGAGCTGAGATTCGACGGTAAGAAGTATCAAATGGAAAGCGTAGGCTGCAAGTCGGATGGCAACGTCGTCAAGATCCATGCTGGTGCTATTGCTGACAATGGCAATGTTGATCTTAAAGTGGACAATGGTTTCATGGCGGAAGTGGTCAGTGGTACTCAGTCGCAGAATGTTGCGATCCAGTATGACAAGAAAAATCTCTGGACAATCGGTCCATCGGTGAAGAAAGACGGCAATACCTACACCTTCAATGGTGAGGAAATGGACTCGAAGAAACCCTACGAGATGGTGGTGACCTGTCCGTAGGTTTCACCTCCACGGCGACAGGGGACGCCGCGGCGAAGGAGAACGATGTCGCTGCGTGAGAGCCGAGCGTGGGTGAAATGGGTGAAAAGTGACGGCCCCCATTGCGATCCGTTCACCAAACGCGAACGCGGTCCTCGGGCTTGAGGAACAGCGAGTCGCCCGGCTGGACGTTGAACGCGGCATACCACTCGTCCATGTTGCGGACGATCCCGTTGACCCGGAACTGAGCGGGGCTGTGGACGTCTGACAGCAAGCGGTTGCGCACCGTTTCGGGCCGGCAGATCTCCTTCCAGCTCGCCGCGAAGGCGATGAAGAACCGCTGGTCGCCGGTGAGGCCGTCGATGACAGGCGCCTCTTTTCCGCCGAGGGACAGCTTGTAGGCGTCGTAAGAAACGCGCAGTCCCGCGAGATCGGCGATGTTCTCGCCGAGTGTCACCTTCCCGTTGATGCGATTGCCCGGTAGCGGCTCATATCCGTTGAACTGCTGGACGAGCTTGTCCGCCTCGCGGTCATAACGCTCGGCGTCGGCCGGTGTCCACCAATCGCGCTGCATACCGGTGCCGTCGCTCTTGCGGCCTTGGTCGTCGAACGCGTGGCTCATCTCGTGACCGATGGTGGCCCCGATTGCGCCGTAGTTCGCCGCGGGATCGGCGGCAGGATCGAAGTTCGGCGGCTGCAGGATGGCCGCGGGAAACACGATGTCGTTGAGCCGCGGAGAGTAGTAGGCGTTGTCGGTCTGCGGCGTCATGCTCCATTCGGCGCGGTCGATGGGCTTACCCAACTTGCTGACGTCGTCGTTCCACGACCACACCGCCAGGTTGTTCTCGTTGGCGACGAGGTCGCCCGCGTCGATCTTGACCGTCGCATACGACTTCCACTTGTCGGGATAGCCGATCTTGGCGAGCAGTGCCGCGAGCTTGGCCTGAGCTTCTTTCTTGGTCTCGGATGCCATCCACGCCGCGCCGTCGATGCGCTTGCTGTACGCCGTGCGGAGATTCTCGACCAGTGCTCGCGCCCTGTCGCGCGTTTGCTGACTGAAGTGTGCGGCCACATAGAGTTGGCCGACCGGGTCGCCGAGTTCGCTGCTCACTCGAGAAACACCGCGCTTGTCTCGCGGTGCGCGCTCCTGGGCTCCCGAGATCGTCCGGCCGTAGAAGTCGAACACCTCATCGGAGAACGGCGTCGACAGCACGCCGCCGTATGCATGCAGGACGTGGTAGCGCAGGTACGCCTTCCACGCGTCCAACGGCTCGTTGCCGAAAAGCGCCGCGGTCTTGTGCAACACATCGGGCATGCCGACCTGGAAGTCGGTCTCCGCCGGCAGCTTCAGCGCGTCGAACACCTCGCGCAGCGGCGCGCCCTGCCCGAGTTGCTCGACTTGAGCGCGCGGCATGATGTTGTTCGTCTTGTCGACGTTGCGCGCGTCCTCGCGCGGCACCTGGACCTCGGCCAGCTTGGTTTCCAGGGCCAGCAGCTGTTCGGCCTGCTGCTGAGAATCGGCGTACCCGGCGAGGCCGAGCAGCCGGGCCGCATGCGCGACGAACTTGTTGCGCAGCTCGACCGCGTCGGCGTCGGTGTTCACGTAGTACCCGCGCTCACCGAGCGAGAGGCCACCCTGCCAGATCTGGGGTATGTAGCGGGTCGGTTTGTTCGGGTCGATGTCGACCGAGACCGGGAAGGGGTCGTCCACCCGAGTCTTGCCGTTGAACGACACCAGCACCGAATTGAGGCCCGCCCTGTCGTTGACGGCTTCGATTTGCGCCAGCAGGGGTCGTACCGGCTCCACGCCTTTTTTGTTCAGCAGCGCCTCGTCCATGTAGGACGCGTAGAGGTCGCCGATCTGCTGCGAGATATCGCCGGCGGGCGCGTGTTTGTCGGTGGCGCCGGCGACGATCGCCTTGAGGTCGGCGTCGAGCTGGTTCTGGATGTCCAGACCGACGCCCGCGCACACCTTGTCGGGCGGGATCTTCGCGTTCTTCAGCCACGTGCCGAGGACGTAGTCGAAAAAGTCGTTGCCGGGCCGGACGGACCTGTCCATGTCGTCCAGGTTGACGCCCCAGGCACCGACCTTCGGCTTGGGCGGCTGTGCTGTCGGGTGGTCACACCCGACGAGGACCAAACCGACGGCGAGCGACAATGTTACCGTACGAATGAATACGCGCACCTCAGACCTCCAGTCGCCGGGCCAAAGGGCAGCTTAGCCGTCGGCGGAATTGGCTCCCCGACCGTGCCGGTTTGTAGGCTTTCGGGCATGCCGTTCAACAACGGCGAGGTCTTCGCTGGTTACGTCATTGAGCGCTTGCTCGGCGCTGGTGGTTCGGGCGAGGTCTACCTCGCCCAGCATCCTCGTCTGCCTCGCCACGACGCGCTGAAGATCTTGTCGTCGGGCTCACCAGCCGATAAGGAGTTTCGCGCACGATTCAATCGCGAAGCCGAATTGGCGGCGACGCTGTGGCATCCGCACATCGTCGGGGTCCTCGATCGTGGTGAGTTCAACGGCCGGCTCTGGATCTCGATGGACTACGTGGATGGCACCGACGCGGGTCGACTGGTTCAGCAGCGTTACCCCCGGGGCATGCCAGAAGAAGACGTCGTAGAAATCGTGACCGCGGTGGCTGACGCGCTGGACTTCGGTCATGAGCGCCTTCTGCTCCACCGTGACGTCAAGCCCGAGAACATCCTGGTGACCGCGGCCGATGGCCACCGGCGCAGGGTGTTGTTGACCGACTTCGGCATCGCTCGCAGGATCGACGACGTCAGCAACCTCACCGAGGCCAACGTCGCCGTGGGAACCATCAGTTACGTGGCCCCCGAGCAACTTCTGGGCAAGCCGCTGGACGGCCGAGCGGATCAATATGCGCTGGCCGCGACGACCTTTTACCTGCTGACCGGCGCCCCGCCTTTTCAAGACTCGAATCGCGCCGTCGTACTCAGCCACCATCTCAGTACGCCTCCACCGCGGATATCGGAGCGCCGCCCCGATCTCGCGCACCTGGACGCCGTGCTGATCAGGGCGCTGGCCAAAGACCCGAACGAGCGGTACCCGAATTGCGTCGACTTCGCCCGAGCCCTCACAGGGCAGGGTTCCGGCTCCGGTGTGCAGCCGCAGGCATCGAGCCCCGCCGTCGAGCCCGGTTCAAACCAGCGTCCGCACACACAGCGTCTCGAGCGTCTGGTCGTCAACGGCACAGCCGGCGCCGTCGCGCGCGGCGCGGTCGGTGCTCCAGATCATGTCGGGATCCTGTCGTTTCAGGTGGTCCCAATCGACCCACTGGACGATCTGCCTGCTTGTGTTCCGGTCGAAATAGAAACTGATCTCGTTTCCGGTGAGCTCGCAGACGGGGATGAGGTCGAGGTCAGCGGCGTCTGGGACGGCGACACCCTCGATGCCGACACGATCATCAACTTTTCCGTTCAACCTCCGCCGAAGCGACGCCGGTCCCGGCCCCCCGCCGAATCGGCCCGGGACAAGCCGCCGAAACGCCGCAAGGGCCGCGTCGTTGCCGTCGTCGCCGCCCTCGTCGGCGTGATCGTGTTGACCGCGGCCGCGGTTGTGTACTTCACCGACGGATTCGGCCATTGGACTCGCCCCGGACCGATGGTCACGCCGGTCAGCGCAACGGTGTTTTCACCCGACGGTGCCCCCGACAATCCGCAGGACGCCAATCTGGCGATCGACGGCAACCCGAACACGGCGTGGTCCACCGTCACGTACAAGGACGCCGTTCCCTTTCCGAAATTCCTCCAAGGAATGGGTCTGCTGCTGCACCTGTCCGAACCGACCGCACTGAGCGCCGTGACGATCGACGTGTCCAGCACCGGAACCAAGGTGCAGATCCGCTCGTCGCCCACCGAAACCCCGGCCAAATTGGCCGACACCACCGAGCTGACCCCAACCACCTCACTGCAGCCGGGGCACAACCGCATAGCGGTGCACAACCGGACCAAGACCGCCAATGTGCTGGTGTGGATCTCCACCTTGGGCACCACCAATGGCGAGAGCCGGACGGCGATCTCCGAGATCACCCTGCAGGCGGCTGCATAAGGTTGTGGAGAGCAAATGACCGTCGACGCCGCCAGCCCGAGCGTGTTCGACGCCGGCTTGCCGACCATCGAATACGACGTCACCGCAACTCCCGCGCAGGTCTACCCGCAACTTCTGGCAGCGCAACGGCTGGCACCGATCGCGCTGGGACCATTTGGACCCGAAGTCCTTTCGTACGAACTGGTGCGAACCGTGCTTCGGGACAGTCGGTTCCAGATCCCGACCGGCTACATTCTCGCCGTTCAGGGCATTACGTCCGGACCCCTCTGGGACAAGGTCGGCGACTCGCTATTGGGCATGGAGGGCGCCAAACACCAGCGCGTGCGCAGCGTCGTGGCGAAGGCATTCACCCCGCGAGCTGTCGAACGACTGCACGCCACGATCGTGGAGATGATCGACGAACTCGTCGAACCGGTCAGCCGCCAGCGTCATTGCGACGTCGTCACCGAGATCGCGCGGCCCTAACCCCCGCCGGACTGGGCCCGCGCCGTGGAAGCCGGTTGGCGGATTGAGCGGGCCGACGAGCCTCCCCATCGCCTTCGACAGCTAGACCAGGCTGCCGTGTCCGACGGGATTCGCGTGTGAAGTGAGCCGAACTCGGCTTAGTGTGGTCAGCGGAAGACCACCCCACGGAACGAGTACCAATGAACAGCGACGAGGAGTCCGTCACCACGCTGGAGGATCTCCGCGGCGATCTGGCGCAACGGTACAAGTGGGCACCGAGCGGCGGAAGCTCGGTGGACGGCGCGGTCGTGGCGGCCGACTTGGCGGCCCTCGACCGCGACGGCTACGTCGTCTGGGAGAACCTGCTCAGTACCGACCAGTGCCGGCAAATCCGTGAGATCGTGCGCCCCTGGCTGGGGCACACCGGACGCAACTCTTTCGAGGGCCGGCGCACCCAGCGCATCTACAGCGTGCTGAGCAGGACGCGCGTGTGCGACCGGCTTGTCGATCATCCCCGGGTGCTGGCGGTGCTCGATCGGTTGCTGATGGCCAACTATCTGCTTTCGGCGTTGCAGGCCATCAACATTCAGCCCGGAGAGGCCGCGCAGCTGGCTCACCATGACGACGGCTTCTATCCGATTCCGCGGCCACGGGCGCCGTTGGCGGCGGCGACGATCTGGGCGATCGACGACTTCACCGCCGACAATGGCGCCACGGTGCTCTTTCCCGGCAGCCACCGCTGGGGCAAACGTCGTCCGGGCCCGCGCGATCACGCGCTACCTGTCGTGATGCCTGCCGGTTCGTGCGTCTTCTTCGTGGGCACCCTGTGGCACGGCGGAGGCGCGAACACCACCACCCGCGAGCGTCTCGCCGTCACCGCCCAGTACTGCGAGCCGTGGCTGCGACCGATGGAGGCCTACACCTTGTCGGTATCGCGCGACATCGCTCGCACGGTCTCCGAGGACATCCGCCGCATGCTCGGCTACAGCATCCACCCGCCGTTCGTCGGTGCGGTCGACGGCCTGCACCCGCTACGGCTGCTGGAAACCGGGCAGGACTCGTAGCCCGGTTGTCCGTCACACCACCGACGGCGGTGTGGTCAGTTGTCCTCGCATCCAAGCGATCCCGCCGCTGATGTCATACGGCGAATAGTGCGGGTTGGGCGTATCGCCGAGGAACACAACGCCGCTGATGATCGCGATGACGATGCCGATGATCTCCTGCCACGGCGTCTGGAACAGGTCACCGATCTGCGCGGCGAGGGAGTACGGGTTGGAGAAGAAGTCGTTCATCACGGCCTCGTAGACGGAAGCCCTGATGTCGCTTGCTTTGTCGTCGCCGTTCTCTGCGAAGATGTCGCCTTCGCGGTAAACGTCCACCCAGTCGTCGGGCTTGACGGGGAACCCGGGTAGGCCGAATCGCTTGTACGGGTCCAGGCCGTGGGTGTCGGGCTTGGTGATCCACGATGTGGCCCACGCCGCGATGCTGTTGGTTTGGCGGCATGGGTTGCCGTAGGTCAGCACACCTCTGAGGTCCGCCCGACGCCAGGCGAGCGGCTGACCGTCTTGCAGGTAGTTGAAGTAGAAGTACGACCCGACGATGGCGCCCTGCGAGAAGATGCCAGCGACCACGGCGTTCCCGGGGGGAACGGCACGCCGTTGTCCATGAAGTTCGCGCCGACCAGGCGCGCCAGCTCGTTGATTCCGCTGTTGTTGTCGAACGGCACCGCGACGTTGTTGTAGCCGATCGGCTGGTGATGGCAGAGGCCTTCACTTTCGAGCTGGTTGGCGGTGTCGGCCACCGGCCCGGCGAACATGTTCGACGAATGGCCCTCGACCGTGAACATGATCGGCAGCAGGTTCGCCGGTGGCGTGTACCCGGCGAGGTTTGCAGTCGTCTGGTCGAACACGCCGGTCTGCGCAATCCCGAGGCGCCGCTGCATTTCCTTGACCGCGGCGACTTCGTCATCGCCGTAGTAGCCGTCGGCCGGCGGCGCGTAGGCGTGATACATGCGATCGAACCACGCTTGCCAGTACCAGATCTCCGGGCCATTCGACCCGAGCCTGTACGGAAGTGGCATGAGCGAATCTCCTCACGGCGCGGCGGTCTATGTGGATGCATGATGCTTGAGCCATACGAGGGCGTCAACGACGCTCATCGGCGCGCCGGACGCCATGAGCGTCGACCACTTTCAGGTTCTATATCCGAGGCGAGCTAATCGCGGTGAACGCCGACTCCTCAGTTCTGCACAAGGTCCGGCATCGGCTCCGCACCCGTCAGCCAGTGGCGTCCGATCCGGCGGGCCGCCTCCCACTTGGGGACGCTCACCGCATCGTCCTGGCCCAGATCCTCTGGGGTGGGGCCGATGCGCTCGACCAGGCCGGCGAGGGCACCCAGATCGAAGTTGTACACCTCGGCTGCGGTGAGCCCGAGGATTTGCCGCGTCTCGTCTATTGGAATGTCCCAGAACGAGCGTCGCAGCCAGTCGCGGGTGTGCGGCCATGTTCCTTCCGGATGAGGATAATCGTTGCCCCACAGCATGTTTGGAACACCGATCTCGTAGCGACGGGCCAGTTCCCGGCGCTCGGTGGTGGTGGCACCGATGAAGCAGTTCCGATCGAAGTACGCCGAGGGTGGCATCGTCAGATCGCCCTCCAGCAGACGGCTCATCTTCTTGGCCGAGTGCTCACGCATGAACCGGGTGTCCATCAGCCACAACAGATCGTTGGCCCAGAAGGCGCCGCACTCGGTGGCTCCCCAGCGCAGGTTCGGGAAGCGCTCGAACACGCCGGCCCACAACGCGAACCACAGCGGCCGGACTCCCCACCAGCGCACCTCGGTCGTGTAGATGCCCAGGTGTGGGCCGTACTGCTCACTCGGGGCGGCACCGACGTGGGTGTGAACTGGCATCTGCAGGTCCTGGCAGGCGGCCCACACCTTGTCGTAACGCCGGTCATGGTAGGGCGGATAGTCACCCCAGAGCACCGGAATCATGATGCCGCCGCGCAACCCGGCCTCGGCCGCGCGGGCGATCTCGGCCACCGCCGCGTCAACGTCGGCCAGTATCGGAACCACCGCAACCCCGGCCCGTCGCTCCGGGCTGCAGCTGCACAGTTCAGCCAGCCAGCGGTTGTGGGCCCGCGCCCCGGCCATGGCACGTCCGGGGTCCAGGTCGCCAGATTGGCCCAGGCCCGCGCCGAACGGAGCCCCGGCGACACCGGTGACGGCGTCGGCGTCGGGAAAGATGACCTCGCCGGCGACACCGTCGCCGTCGAGTTCGCGGTCGCGCCGGGCGACGTCCCAGCCGCCCGCGATGCCGTCTCCGTGTTCGTCGAACCACTGCTCGGCGAACTGTTCATCGATGAAGCCGCTCGCCTGCGCCGCGGCGGCGATCTTCTCGGCGAGGAACGTCTCGAAGTCGTCCCGGTATTCGGGGTCGACGTACTCGCGATACTGCTCGGTGGGCAGCTCGGCATGGGTGTCTGCGGAGATGATGAGGTAGGGCGCCGTGTCGTTCATAGAGGTCCTCGCTTACCAGGTTCGGATCGGGTCGGGCTCGAAGACGGTGCTGCGCGCGTCGGCGGGCACGGCCGAAAGCGGCTCGGCAACCTCGGCCACGGTCGGGCCGATTCGGGTGACCAGGGATGCGAGGGCGTCGAGGTCGAATCCGTATACGGCCGCGGCATTTTCGCCCAGCATGGCCGCCACCTCGGCTGTCGGGACGTC
>Ga0335072_10011860_pt1 | contig 12462 bp, 15 predicted proteins | sample Lox_Sample_21_FD_206725 | JGI IMG/M metagenome (GOLD analysis project Ga0335072, IMG submission 206725) | Soil microbial communities from Loxahatchee National Wildlife Refuge, Florida, United States - Lox_Sample_2.1 | ecosystem: Environmental > Terrestrial > Soil > Wetlands | place: USA...
GTGAGAGGGGCGCAGATTGCAACTCGTGCCGCGAATCACGATCAGTGTCCAGGCCGAGCCGGCCGACCTGCAATCCTGGCTAGCCCTAGCCGAGCGGCTGGAACGCGCTGGCTTTCACGGGCTGCTGATGGGGGACCATCCTGGGTCCGGCGCATCGCCGTGGCCCGCGCTGGGTTGTGCCGCGGCGGTAACCGAGACGTTGAAGCTGGGCACCTACGTGGTGCAAGCTGGCGTCCGCGAGCCCATGCACGTCGCTGCGGACGCGGCCACTCTCGACATCCTTGCGCCCGGCCGCGTCATCCTTGGCGTCGGCGCTGGTCACACGCCTCGTGAGTGGACTGACGTCGGCCGGTCCCGGCCCGGCCCTCGGCAGCGCGCAGAGCGCCTGGCCGAGTTCGTGCCGGCAGTCGCGGCGCTGCTCAAGGGCGAGACAGTTACTCTGGACGGCGGGTATCTCGCGTTGGGTGAGTCGTCGCTCGATGGTCTGCCAGCGGATAACCACGTCAGGCTAGCTGTCGGAGGCGGCCATCCGCTTGTGCTGCGTGCGGCCGCCCGGCATGCCGACATCGTGGGTCTGAGCGGGCTCGGTCGTACCCTCCCAGACGGCCACCATCATCAGGTTCGCTGGTCTCAGGCAGACCTTCACCGGCAGCTCGAGCTAGTGCGGGGCGAAGCGCAGCGAGCAGCGCGTTCCCCGGTCATGGAAGCGCTTGTGCAGGTGGTCCGGGTCACCGACGACAGGACGAGCGCAGTCGCAGAGCTCTGCGCGGCGTTTCCCGGCACGTCTGCCGAGGAATTCAGCCGGACGCCGTTCCTGCTCATCGGCACGCACGAGCAGATGGCCGCTCAGATTCTTGCCCAGGCCGAAGACCTGGGTATCACCAGCTACGTCGTCCGCGAGCCGGCCGTTCCCGATATCGAGCGCGTCCTGGCCTTGATCAACAACTAGAACGGGCCAGTGTCCGGTAAATCCGTCGGCCCGTTTATCGCCGCGCCTTCTGCAGCCCGGTGCTCTCCTCAATGAGGCTGTCGAAACCGGAGGGCTGGCGACCAAGGAGATCGGTGATGTCGCCGGTGGCCCTGTCGTACCTGTTCTGCTTGTGCAGCCGGGCCATCGTCGCAATGTGATCTTGCACGTGCGCGCCGAGGTGCAGCGGCATGAGGTCGTGCTCCAGCCACTGATCAAACGGCACGTCGACATAGGCGACCGGCCGCTTCAGATCACCGGAGACTTCGGCGGCGATCGCGTTCATGTCACGGGACGCGGCTCCGGTCAGTTCGTACACGTGACCTACGTGCCGCACCGGGTCGTCGGTGAGTACGCGAGTCACCACGTCGGCCACGTCCCGTGCCGCGACCGGAGAGGTCCGGCCGGCACCGAACGGCAGCCTGATCGTGCCGTCGTGCCGGATCGAGGCGGTCGCGAGCATGCCGAAGAGCGGGTTCTCCATGAACACCGTGGGGCGAATGTGCGTCACCGGCAGGCCGGACCAATTGAGTACATGCTCGGCAAGCCACTGCAAGCGCTGCTGCCGGGACTCGGTCGTGCTTGTGAGCTTCATCTGAGAGACGGTCATCTGTGACATGTTGACCAGCAGCTCGACCGAGCCGTTCTCGAGCGCAGCCGCGGCCACGGTGGCCGTGGCCTCGAGATAGGCCGGTGACACGCTCATCCCGAAATAGACCCGGCGGCAGCCATCAAGAGCGGCCACGATATCGGGGCCCTTGGTGAGATCGCCTACCACCACTTCGACGCCCTTCATGGCGCGCAGCGCGGCTGCACGGTCGTCGTCATGGTGCACCAAGGCGCGGACGGGAATTCGCTGAGCGTTCAGATGCTCGACAACTCGGTGGCCGACGTCGCCGACACCACCGCCGGCGGCGCCGGTTACCAGGATCCGATGAATCTCAGCCATTGGCGCTTCTCCCGTCACTTGGTCGACTGCCGGTCACGACCGGCGCAGTCGCAGACAGGCGGAGGGTTTCAGCGGCGGCCGTGCCAGGCCCGGTCGCCTGGCGAACTATCCACGGCCGTCACGCGCGTATTAGGCTGCTTTGTCGGCAGCTAATAGCTGTGCGCTTTGACCAAACGGGCAGCACAGGCCCGGTCTGAGCGACTGATAACTAGAGCCGACGAACTGCTGTAAGAAGCCAGGCTACGGGTCGCCGTCCTCAGGCCTGATCACCGGGTACGACTGTCATTGGTCACCGTATCGAGCCAGATATGTGGTATTAGATAACTGCACCATGGGGCCAGCGGGCCGCAAACGTTATCAATGCCTTGGCCGGCATTGGGGGAAGGCCCGAGCGGAGGCCCAGTCGTGATCCACGTCAACAATTTCTCGTATGGTGCGCTGAACCCCGTGCTTGCCTACATAGCGTCCTGCATTGGCTGCTTCCTCGGCCTCCGGTGCACGACCCGAGCCCGGGCGTCCCAGGGCAGGGCACGGGCGTTCTGGCTTGTCATCGCCGCCCTGGCCATCGGGATCATGGGGATCTGGGTCATGCACTTCATTGCCATGCTCGGATTCACCATCCAAGGCCAGTCAATCCGCTACAACGTGCCGGTCACGGTCCTGTCCATGCTGATCGCCATTGCGGTGGTGGGAGCCGGATTGTTCATCGTCGGGTACAGCAGAGGGGGAGTCGGACCGCTGCTGCTCGGCGGCGTGGCCATCGGCATCGGCGTGGCCGGCATGCACTACATCGGCATGGCTGCTATCCGGGCGCAGGACACGCTCACTTACAGCCCGGTGCTCGTCGCCGTCTCCGTCATAATCGCCGTGATCGCCGGGACCGCGGCCCTCTGGGCGGCGCTGCGGCTGGAAAGCGTCTGGTCGGCCGTCATCGCGTCCATGATCATGGGTGTGGCGGTCAGCGGCATGCACTACACGGGCATGGCGGCGCTTCGCGTCCACGCTATTGGCGGCCCTGCTGTGACTGCCAGCGCCAGCGCCAGCGCGGCCGCGTTCCTGCTGCCGCTTATCCTCGGCATCAGTTGTATCGGGTTTATCTTCTCGGCAGTGATCGCGCTGTCGCCGACCGCCACGGAGATGCTCGCGGAAGCTGACCTGATGGCACGACTCGGCGTCCGCGATGATCAGTCCGTCAGCCAGCGGGACGAACAATGACGGCCGCATTGCCGGGTTGGTGATCTCGTCGCTTACGGGTACGTGACACCCTACGGATCGCTACGGGCGGGGGTGGGTGCGTAATGCGACCTGGATCCAGCCGGTATTTGCGGGGCACGAGGCCTGGAGAGGAACCGATGACGATTCACGCCGCCGAATTGCACGGCCGGGACGAATACCGCGCACTGTGCGACGGTCGTACGGTTGTGCAGCAACCGGGCCGTTTCGACCCGGGCGACGCGTCCGCGTGCCCGCAGTGCCGTTCGCTCGCCGCCTGACGGCGGCACTCGAACAGACCGGGAGTCGCGCCAGGCCGCGCCACCGGGGCTTTCGGGCCCGGCCAGGTCGTTCTCCCGAACGGTACGGTGGGCAGCCATGAGCTCTTTCCCGTCTCCTGTCCTCCGTTCGGCACGGCTGGACCTGCGCGCATTCAGGGCTGGTGATGCCGGGCTCGTGTGCGGGCTGCTCGCTGGGGGCGCAGAGCCTGAGGCGCTGCCGCCCGGCGCGCCGTCAAACCCGGATGACGTGGCAGGGTGGCTCGCCGACGGCGTGCACAGGCCGCAGCGGGAGGGCACCGGTGTCCACCTGGTGATGCTGGACCGGGCGGCCGGCATGATCGTCGGATCCATCAGCCTGTTCCACGCCGACTGGGAGGTCCGCTCGGCGGAGATCGGCTACGGCGTCCGGAGCGGCGAACGCGCCAAAGGGTACGCCTCCGAAGCGCTCGGCGCGGTCAGCAACTGGGCGCTGACCGCGGGCGGCATTCAGAGGGCCTGGCTGACGGCGAACACAGACAACGCAGCGTCGGTACGGGTAGCGGAGAAAGCAGGCTTCCGCCGGGAAGGGACTCTGCGCCGCGCAGGGCGGGACGACGACGGATTGCATGACCTAGCGGTCTTCTCCCTGCTTGACGACGAACTGTGAAGTCCCGGCGGGGGAGGCGATCGCAAGCTCAGGCTTCAGCCCGCATCCGGTTTCAGTGCAAATCCGGCCGCGCTAGACGTCGGCCGGAGGAATCTGAGCGCGACCTCGGCGAAGGCCACCGGCTCAGTGTGGTGGATAAGGTGCCCGGCCCGGATTGTCTTGATGCGGGCGCCCGGAATCCGCCGGGCAAGCTCGGCGACACGGTCCTGTGCGATGTGACTGTCCGGGCCCCCGCCGAGCACCAGGGTCTCCGCGCTGATCCGGGGGAGCAACTCCAGCCACGCCGGGTCGGGATCGTCGATCTGCCTGCGGACGGCCAGCACCATCTCCCAGTCGTAGGGCAACCGGCCATCGGGACGGGCGGGAACGCCAGCTATGCGGGGCAGCGGCGCCGCGACGTCCTCCAGGATCAGGCGACCAAGGCGTTCGGGGTGCTCGGCCGCGAACAGGTAGGCCACCATCCCGCCCAGCGAGTGCCCGATGAGGTCGACCCGGTCGAGAGCCAGGGCATTCAGGAAGCTGAGGATGTCGGCGCGCATGAGTTCCGCCGAGTAGACGCCTGGCCAGTCGCTGCGGCCGTGGCCGCGCAGGTCAGGAGCGTACACCCGCCAGTGGCGCGCAAACGCCGGTGCAACGTTGTCCCAGTCGCTGCCGTCCTCGCCCAGCGCATGCAGCAGCACCAGCGGCGGCGCGGCAGGAGCGCCCCAGGCCCGGTAGGCCAGCCCGATTCCGCCAGCGTCGACCCTGTGATGTTCGCCCACGCCACCGAAACTAACTGCAGACCTGCGACCCGGTTGCCGAGTTCCGCCGTCGGCAGAGCGACGGCGTGACGGCAATAGCGCGGTTATGTGAGCGGCATCACGCAACGCAACTGATTCGACACGCGTCGTAGCGTTATGGACTTCGCCACCAGGGGCCAGAGGGCAGCCACCATGACAAGCGCACCCGCAGCTCAGCGGCGCACAGAAGCTGGCAGGCCTGAGCCAGTCGCAGTCGTCCTCACCTGTTGCAGCGATGAGGAGTACGCGCAGCGCATCGCCAAGAGCGATGAGGTCAAGGGCTACATCGTCCCCGGCTACCTGGCTGCCTGACCGGTGGCAGCCTGCCGGTCCCGGTAGCGGCGGACCTTCGCGATCGTTCCGCAGGCCCTGCCATCCGGGCCGCCCGCGGTCATCAAGCACCAGCGCTTGCTGCCGTTACGGGTGTTGTCGTAGAACACCCACTGGCAGTCCGGGCAGGCCTTGAGCCGGACCCACGTACCTGCCGAGATTGCGGCCATGACGGTCGCGAAAGTGTCGGCAGCAGGGTTGCCGTCGTGACGGTAGGCGATCTGCCCGTCGGCGATTACCGGCCGCATGCCGAGTCTGCCGATCCAGCCGGTCAGACTGTCGGCAGCTGCGGCGCCGCCCTCCTCGACGACATGCCTGAGGTCGTCGCGCAGTTCGCGGATCAGTTCGGCGTCGTGCTTGGTCCACCGCTGTCGGCTGGCTAGCTCGTCGAACCGGTCGGCAGGCCGCCGAGTGTCATTCGGGATGAGCCAGCTGTTCAGCAAGTCCCTGACCTGCTCAAGCGCGCCGGGCGCGGCCTGTCCCGCAGGAGAGGGCCGGCCCCGGGCCTCCTGAGCTGTAACCACCAAAACAGCATAGCGGGTAGCAGGGTTGGCTATGGGCCGGGATGAGCTTGGTCAGCAACGGCTGGCTCTCGATGATGCTGTCGCGGCCCGCGACAGTTCCCTGGCTGACCGAAATCTGAAAGAGGGCAACGTGATCGAGCCGGACGATCCGAATTGAGCCTGCGCCACGTCCCGTCCCGCGCTGGCGCGCGTGGCTGAGGCTAAGCAGGCAGCTTGTGCCCGACCACCGCTTGCAGCCCTGGAGGGTTGCTCTCCGTGCCGAACGAGCCCCTGACCTGAGCCTCAACGCCGTGCTCACGCAGCAGCGCGGGGATCAGTGCCGTGTCGATGAGCACGTTTTCGTGGTGCTCGCTGTCACGGCGCCACGACCCGTCGGCGTTCGGCAGGAAGGTCGTGATGTCGCGAACGAACCGGTCCGCGGCAGGCATCGAGAACTTGGTGATGATCGCCCAGTCCTCGCCGGCGTGCGCGAAATGCGGCGTGTCCAGCCGTGCACGTCCCCATTCCAGGTCGCAGATATCCAGCGCCAGCACGCCACCAGGGCGCAATGCTGCGGCGATCGCGATCAGCGCCTGGTCAATGGCCCGAGCGTCAGGAAGGTAGCTGAGCGGATGACCGATGGCCACGATCGCGTCGGCCTGCGGCAGCCGGTCATGAGGAAGAGTAATCTGGCGCAGATCTTGCACAAGCCCGCCTAGCGTCTCGCGGGCGACGTCGAGCATCGCCGGCGATGCGTCGGAGGCGATGACGCGGTGGCCTGCCGCAGCCAGCTCCTTTGTGAGCAGGCCCGTTCCGCATCCCAGCTCGAGCACGAGCCCTCGCCGGGCGTGTACCGGGGCGAGGAGTTCCAGGATCCCGGGAGCGCAGGCAGCGGCATGGAAGCCGAATCCGCGGTGATGGACCACTGCGAGATCGTGTCGGTAAATGACTTCTGACGTGCCCATCTGCACAGTGTGCATTTCGGTTCAGTGGCCGGCAACCAAGTTAAAGCGCGCTGGGTCAAACGGTGCGACGTCGATCTCTGGCTGCTGGCCCAGCGCGACTGCGGCCGCCGCGCGTCCCGTCCAGGGCCCGGCTGTCAGTCCCTCCGGGCCATTGCCAGCCGCGATGATGACGCCATCAGCCGCTTTGCCGAGCAGCGGGCGCCCGTCGGCGGTCGCAGGACGGAAGCCGATCCGTACCTCGAGCAGCGTCGCTTCGGTGAGGCCCGGCGCGATCGCGGCAGCAGCCGCCAGCATCGCGCCGACGCCGCCGACCGTCGCGCGGTAGTCGTACCCGGCGTTCTCACGGGTGGCTCCGAAAACAACTCGCCCGCCGGGGAAACCGAGCAGATACGGGTCTTCAGGCGGCAAGATGACCGGCCACCCGGCGGTGTCGGCGCCCGGCAGGCCGACGTGGATGATCTGGCCCCGCTGCGGCCCGATCGGCAATTTGATGCCGAGCGGCGCGCAGACCTGCGCGGTCCAGGCGCCGGCCGCCACGACAACGGCATCCGCCGATATGTGCTCGCCATCGACCCGCACGCCCTCAGACTCGAGCACTGCCGCGCCGCGCAGCCGCTGCGCGCCGTGTCGCTCGGCGGCGCGCATGAGACAGTCGCGGATCGAGCGGCCGTCGACCCTGGCGCCACCGCTGATCCACAACCCGCGCAAGCCCGCCGCCAGTGGCGGGAACGCTCGCTTCGGCTCGCCCGGCTCGACCAGGCGAACGTCGCCTATCTCGGGTCTGGCTGACCGGCGCGACAGAAGCAACTTCTCGATCGCCTGCAGCGGCGCAGTCTCATCGGCCACGCACAGCGCGCCGACCCTGGCGTAGCTCGTATCGGCCTCTCCGTCGCCGGCCAGCATGGCGAGTAGTTCCGGGTAGTAACGAGCCCCGTCGGCAGCAAGCTGGTAGCAGGCCTCGTTTCCATGGTCGCCCCACGGGCAGATGATGCCCGCTCCGGCGCCCGTTGCCGGGCCGGGAAATTCGGCCTCGACAGTAATCACCGATGCGCCCTCGCGCGCTAGGTGATAGGCCGCGCTCGCGGCCACGATGCCGCCACCGACGACGACGATCCTGGTACTGCCAGCCACGATGTAGAACCTACCGCTGACCAGGCCGCCCAGGCGGTCGCGGCGCGTCCAAGAGTGCGCTCTGGTCAGGTGGCAGAGCGCCACGCTTCCGCGATGGCGGCGTAACTAGCCTTCCTGCGCTCACGGTCGAGGCTCGGCGTGACCACGACGATCTCATCAACCTCGGCATCATGCCTGAGCTCCAGCAATCGCTCCGCGACTGCCTTCGGCTCTCCGGTCACCATCCGGCCGTCCTCGTTCCGGCTGGTGCGGAAGTCCGGCGAGCTGGCCAGCTCCCTGACGGCCTCCGGCCGCAACGGTTCCCGGATGCCGCGGCGGATGTTCTGGATGGTGAGTGTCCAGGCCGCCTCGAAGTCGATCACCGCATCCGGGTCCTCGCTGGCAAAGGCAAGCACCGACATCGCGGAATAGGGCTGCGCGCCCTCCTCGCGCGGAGTGAACTGGCGGCGGTAGGCCCGCAGCGCGGGAACCGCAAGCTCCGGGCTCATGTGGTGGGCGAAGACAGCGGCGAACCCGTTGACGGCCGCGAACTGCGGTCCGTACGGGCTCGAGCCGAGCACGAAGAGCTCCGGTCGCTCCTCGATCAGCGGCGCAGCGACGAGCCGCTGGTACGGATGCCCGTCGGGGAAGCCATCCCCGAGAAACGCCAGGAGTTCACCAACCTGGGCCGGGAACTCCGCAGCGGCGTCGGCCACCATGCCGCGGCGAAGAACGTGGGCGGTCAGCGGATCTGTGCCAGGGGCCCGGCCGAGTGCCAGGTCAACCCGCCCTGGGTACATCGCGAGCAGTGTCCTGAAGGTCTCGGCGACCTTGAGCGATGAGTGGTTCGGCAGCATGATTCCGGCGGCGCCCACCCTGATGCTCGAGGTGAACGCGCCAACATGGGCAATCAGCAGCTCCGGCGCGCTGCACGCCAGGCTTGTCATGTTGTGGTGCTCAGAGACCCAGTACCGCCGGTAGCCCGCTGCCTCCACGGTCTGGGCGACACTGACCGCCCCGGCAAGCGCCGACGCGGCACTCTCGCCGTACTCGATCCCGACGAAGTCCAGCACCGCTAGCGGCAACGAGGTCTGCATGTCTGGGAACAGCGTGCTTTCGGTGCGCAGCATTCCCGCGGCGGCTCGGCGCGAAGCGCCGGCCTGACCGTACCGGAGGAACCTCCGGTATGGTGTTCATATGCAGACAAGACACCTCGGATCACTTTCAGTCTCCGCCATCGGCCTCGGTTGCATGGGGATGTCGGAGTTCTACGGCGCAGGCGACGACGCCGAGTCGATCGCAACCATCCACCGCGCGCTCGAGCTAGGTTGCAACTTCCTGGACACCGCGGACATGTACGGCCCGTTCACGAACGAGCGGCTGGTCGGCAAGGCCATCGCCGGACGGCGGGACGAGGTCGTGCTCGCCACCAAGTTCGGGAACGAGCGGCGCGAGGACGGGTCCTTTGTCGGTGTCAACGGACGTCCGGAGTACGTCCTGGCGGCCTGCGACGCGTCGCTGTCCCGGCTCGGTGTCGAGCACATCGACCTGTACTACCAGCACCGAGTGGACCCGGCGGTGCCGATCGAAGACACCGTCGGCGCGATGGCCGCGCTGGTGCAGGCCGGTAAGGTCCGCCACCTCGGGCTGTCTGAAGCCGGGCCGCAGACCATTCGCCGGGCCAGCGCAGTACACCCGATCAGTGCGCTGCAGACCGAGTACAGCTTGTTCACCCGCGACGTCGAGACGGAGATCCTGCCTACCGTTCGTGAGCTAGGAATCGGCTTCGTCGCGTACAGCCCGCTCGGCCGCGGGCTTCTGACCGGCTCGATCAAGAGCGCCAGCGACCTACCTGAGGGTGACTCGCGCACTGGCCGGTTCCCGCGGTTCGCGGACGAGAACTTCGACCGCAACGTAACCCTGGCCGGTATCGTCGAGCAGCTGGCGACGACGAAGGGTTGCACTCCGGGGCAGCTCGCGCTGGCCTGGGTGCTGTCCCGCGGGCAGGACATCGTGCCGATTCCCGGCACCAAACGGCGCACTTACCTAGCGGAGAACCTCGCCGCTGCTGAAGTCGAGCTCACCGGCGAGGACATCGCGTGGCTTGATCAGAATGTCGGTCAGCCGTCCGGGGATCGGTACGCGGATATGACCACAGTCAACCGCTAGGCGGTGGACCACTAGTCCGGCCAGGAGTCAGGGAGAGCAATGCTTGAGACCTGTGGATCGGCCGGGAAGGGGTGTACCTTCCCGGTGACCGTGTCGAGTCTCAAGCAATGACCGGCGTTGGCGCGCCGGCCGGGAAGGTACAACCCGATGCCACCGTGGTCCCTGGCGATCCCGCTGCTGTTCCTCGATGTCGACGGGACCCTTCTTCCGTTCGGCCAGGACCCGCAAGCCAGGCCGGGAGACGCGGCACCCGACACGCACCTGACCCGGCTCAGCCCCCGGGTGGGGCTTCGGCTGGCGGCGCTGCCGTGCGAACTGGTCTGGGCCTCGACCTGGGATGGCGAGGCCAACGCCGAGGTAGCACCCCGGATCGGGCTGCCACAACTGCCGGTCGTGAACTGGCCGGAACCATCGGCCGACGGTGAACGCGAGGACCAGTGGTTCGGCCTGCACTGGAAGACCCGGGCACTGGTGCGATGGGCGACCGGACGCTCATTCGCCTGGGTCGACGACGAGATCACCGACGCCGACCGGGACTGGGTGTCCGCGCACCACCGTGGCCGGGCCCTTCTTCATCACGTCGACTCCTCCCAAGGACTCACCAACGCGGACTTTGCTGCCCTTGATGCGTGGCTACGAGCAACGTGACTCCACCCATGATCCACGGGATTTGACAATTGCTCGTCAGGGACGTCGGGCAGCCCGCAGCACCGTGTCAGTCGCGGTCGCGGGCTGCCCGTCGGGACCGGTCGCCTGGCGCGTGATGACATCGGCGACCTCGATGTCGTAGGCTCCGGGAGTGTGGCGGCCAGCCGCTCGGGCTGGGCGGCGAGGGCCAGCAGCTCTCGTCCGTTCGCGGTGTCCGCCAGGCCAGGTCCGGCGGCGTGGCCCGCGTGCAGGCTGTCGGGATGATGCAGGACGATCAGCAGGGTGCCACCTGGCCGCACCGCGGCGGCCAGGCGCCGGTGCAGCGATGTGAGCTCAGCCTCCGGCAGGTACATGAACTGTGCCGATACCAAGTCGAATTGCTGCGAGCCTGGATCCCAGCTGTACAGGTCCGCCGGACGCCAGCTGATCCGGCCGGCGATTTCGGCGCCTTGCGCGGCAGCGTGGGCCGCGGCGCGGTCAAGCGCCACCACCGAGATGTCCACCGCGGTGACCGTCCAGCCCTGCGCCGCCAGCCAGATGGCGTCCGCTCCCTCCCCGCAGCCAACGTCCAGAGCATCGCCGGGTGTCAGGCCAGCTGTCTGGGCGACCAGCTGCGGGTTGGGCTGACCGCTCCACAGCTGGCCCGCTGAGCTATAGCGGTCGTCCCAGAATTCCCTGGTGAAGCCGATAGTTCCGATCGGTGGATGCTCGTGGCTCACTTGCTCATCTCCCGTGCGCGGTCACGTCCACCACACGATGCCCGAGACCGGCTGGACACAGCAAACGTCGTTGCCGAAATGGCAAAACCGGTTGAGGTGCGTCAGGTGGCCGGAGCCGCAGCGGCCGGTGTCGACTCGATCTCGGGAGCCTTCTGGGTGGCCCTCCGGCGGTACCGGACCGCCTCCAGCGCAGCCGTCGCGCCGAGTACGCCAGCTGGCGGCAAGCTGATCAGAGCCTGCAGCTGGTACCGCCAGGAGAACACGTACACGTCAGCGATAAGCAGCAAGCCGAGCGCGGTAACGAAGAAGACCAGGCTCGCGAGCGCGAGGTGACGCGCCCGCGGGCTGCCCCGGCGGTACACCAGAGCGATCACGGACCCAATCAGCCCGGCGATCGCGAAGAGCAGGAACAGCGGACCGGGCGTGTAGCCGCCGTACAGCTGGTAGTCCCGCAGGAACGAGGCCAGCGGACCGTCGACCTCAAACTTGCCGCCCCACGACGGGGTCAGCAGGAATTCGTGCACTGGCGAGCTGTGGGTCAGCTGAGTACCGACGATGATGCGGTTCACATGGTTGGAGGTGCGGCACAGCGAGCCCAGGCCCGGTATCAGCCGGCCATCCGGCCCGACATGGGGCGTCTCCTGCGCCAGCGTGCTGCCGCAGGTGACGAACTCTGGCGTGTAACCCTGGAAATAGTGCTGGAACTGCCAGCGCGAGATCGCGGTGGTCTCGATGCTGGCATTCCGGCTCGGCTCGAACAGAATGAGGGAGTCCTTCAGCACCGAGCCGATCACCCGCAGCGGCTGCTGGCGCTCGACGGCGTGGTCAAAGATCGAGACCAGCTGCAGGCGGTTGCTGACCGGGAAGTTCTTGATCATCGGCGACAGCGCAGAGTGCTCAAGCCAGTCGGGGCTGTACCGCTGGTAATACGGAGACGGACACATCGGCTTGAGGTAAGCCGGGAGCTTGAGCGTCGCACAGTCGGCAGCCTTGGCCATGCGGCCGGCCGCGCTGCCTTTCACCGACAGCCGGAAGTGCCCGGAATTCGCGTAGGAGATGCTGCAGTACGTGACGATCGGCAGCAGGAAAGCCAGGCACATGATGCAGGACTTCAGCACCGCGAGGTACCAGTCGTCGCGGTTGACGCGCAGGTACCGGCAGCCGAGCAGGTAGAGCACGGCCGG
>Ga0335072_10011861_pt1 | contig 12461 bp, 9 predicted proteins | sample Lox_Sample_21_FD_206725 | JGI IMG/M metagenome (GOLD analysis project Ga0335072, IMG submission 206725) | Soil microbial communities from Loxahatchee National Wildlife Refuge, Florida, United States - Lox_Sample_2.1 | ecosystem: Environmental > Terrestrial > Soil > Wetlands | place: USA: Florida...
GAGCAGATTGCCTTGCAGGTCCCTGCCCATGAGCATCACCGCGGCACCGAGGCCTCCCAGTGCGATCGCGAGCCACTCCAGTCGTCGCGGCCACTGTCCCAGCACTCCGCACCAGAGCGCAGTGGCGAGCGGCATGACGCGGATGAGAGCTACCGTGGCCCCGGAGCTCACCCAGCGCTCCGCGGCCGCAACGCCGCCATTGCCGACGACCAGCAACAGGAATCCGAGCAGGGTGCAATTGCGCCATTGGCGCAGGGTCGGCGGCGATGAGCCATCCCGACGCTCCCGACGTGGTCGACCTGCGCAGCATGTGCAATCTCTCCCCTGCTTCGAGTACGGCACGCTCATGGCCGCGAGAGTCTCGATCGCCGGATCATGGCCGCGAGGTTCTCAATCGCCCTTATTGCATCTAAGATATGACCCCAGAGCTCGGCGTCTCCCAGCCGACGGTCGCAGATCGCATCCGTCGGCTCGAAAGCCGCGGCATCCTGCGCGGCGCGATGCTGTGCGTGGACCATGCGCGGCTCGGATTCAACCTCAGCGCCTTCGTGCGGCTGCGCGCGAAGCCGAGCCAGAAACGCACGCTCGGTGAGACCGCTCGTGCGATGCCCCAGGTGATCGAGATGCACAGCGTGACGGGCGACGATTGCATGGTGGCGCGCGTGGTTGCCCGCTCGATCGCGGAGCTCGCCGAGATCCTGCAGCGATTGACCGTGGTCGCCGACTCGAGTACTTCGGTGTTGCTCGAGACCATCATACCGCTGCGCAATCCCATCCCGCTGCAGCAGTCCGAACGGCCGGACGGGCCGCCTGCGCACAAGCGTGCCAGGGGCAAGACGCGGACACGCGCATGAAAGGCGATGCGAACGGGGTGATGGTTCATCTCATCGACGGCACCTACGAGCTGTTTCGCCATTTTTTCGGATTGCGGCGCTTCACGCAGGGCGCCGACCGCCCTTACGGCGCGGTGGCCGGTGTGCTCAATGGCGTGCTGCAGATGATCGAGCAGGGCGCGACCCACCTGGGCGTCGCCACCGATCACATTATCGAGTCGTTTCGCAATTCGCTGTGGAGCGGTTACAAGACGGGCGAGGGGATCGAGCCCGCGCTCCTCGCACAATTCCATCCGCTCGAGGATGCGCTCGCTGCGATGGGGGTGGCGGTGTGGCCGATGACGGAGCTCGAGGCTGACGACGCGCTCGCCTCGGCCGCGGCGCTCGCCTCGGCCGACCCGCGCGTGTGCCAGGTGTCGATCTGGACGCCGGACAAGGATCTCGCGCAATGCGTGCGGGAAGACCGCGTCGTTCAGGTGGATCGAAGGAGCAAGAGCATCCGCGATGCGCAGGCAGTGCGCGCCAAGTTCGGCGTGAGCCCGCAGCTCATCCCGGATTATCTCGCGCTGGTCGGGGACAGCGCGGACGGTTATCCGGGCTTGCCGGGAATCGGCGCCAAAGGCGCGGCCAAGCTCATCGGCCGCTACGGCCCCATCGAGGCATTTCCGCTCGAGGTTCTGGGCGAGCGCCGCGCGCTCGCGCTGCTGTTCAAGAAGCTCGCGACGTTGCGTACCGATGCGCCGCTTTTCTCGCGGCTGGAGGAGCTGAGATGGCGCGGCCCGACCGCGCGCTTCGCCGCCGTCTGCGACCTGATCGGGGACGCACGCCTGCTGGCACGCGCGCGCGGAGCGCCGTCGGCAAGATAATTGAATCACCTTTTATCAAATATAATCAAACAGATACAATTATAATCTACAATAATCGGAGAAAGCGGATGCCGCGCCCCGATCCCGCGGTCCCATCCGGCCTGCGGCCGTGACGGCGTGAGCCTGCCGCCGCCCGCGCCGCCTCTCTAGTATTCTGGTGCCGGGGCGATCCGGCGCGTTGCTATGATCGGGCAATCACTCGCGGCGGGGTACGACGATGGACGTCCATGAATACCAGGCAAAGGAGCTGTTGGCGGGGTTCGGAGTCGCCGTGCCGCCAGGCGGGGCGGCGTACAGCCCGGAGCAGGCCGTGTACGTCGCGACCGAGCTGGGAGGCTGGCATTGGGCCGTCAAGGCGCAGATTCACGCCGGCGGGCGCGGCAAGGCCGGCGGCGTCAAGCTCTGCCGCACCTATCAGGAAGTGGCCACCGCGGCGAAGGCGCTGCTCGGGTCGACGCTGGTGACGAACCAGACGGGACCGGCGGGCAGGGTCGTTCATCGCCTCTATGTGGAGAAGGCGGAGCCGTACGCGCGCGCGCTCTATCTCGGTTTCGTACTCGACCGCAAGATCGAGCGCATCCGCGTCATCGCCTCGGCCGAAGGCGGCATGGAGATCGAGGAGATCGCCGCCCGCCGGCCCGAGACACTGCTGCAGCAGCAGGTCGATCCCGCCGTCGGGCTGCAAGCATTTCAGGCGCGCGAGCTTGCCTTCGGGCTTGGCCTGAACATCAAGCAAGTGAGCCAGGCCGTGACCACGATTCTGGGCTGCTACCGGGCATTTCGTGATCTCGATGCGACCATGGTCGAGATCAACCCGCTGGTGGTCACCAAGGACAATCGCATCGTCGCCCTCGATGCCAAGATGTCGTTCGACGACAACGCCATGTTTCGTCGCCCGCGGGTCACCGAGATGCGCGATGCGGCCGAGGAGGATCCGCGCGAGACTCAGGCGGCGGAGTTCGGGCTCAACTACGTCGGGCTGAGCGGCGACATCGGCTGCATCATCAATGGGGCGGGCCTTGCCATGGCGACCATGGACATGATCAAGCATGCCGGCGGCGAGCCCGCCAACTTCCTCGACGTCGGCGGCGGCGCCTCTCCCGAGCGCGTGGCGGCCGCATTCAACCTGGTGCTGTCCGACCGCAACGTCAAGGCCATCCTGGTCAACATTTTCGCGGGCATCAATCGCTGCGATTGGGTCGCCCAGGGTGTGGTGCAAGCGGCCCGGGATCTGCGCGTGCCGTTGGTCGTGCGGCTCGCGGGCACCAACGTGGAGGAAGGCCGGCGCATCATCCAGGATTGCGGACTGCCGATCATCGCGGCCGACACGCTGGCGGAGGCCGCGCACAAGGCGGTGGCCGCCTCTCGCGCGGAGGGCGTGCGGTGAGCATCTTGATCGACGAGACCACGCCCGTGATCGTCCAGGGCTTCACCGGCGACAAGGCCAGCTTCCACGCCAAGGAGATGATCGCCTATGGCACCCGCGTGGTGGGCGGCGTGACGCCCGGAAAGGGAGGCCAGACCCACCTCGATCGACCGGTGTTCAACACGGTGAAGGATGCCGTGAAGGCTACCGGCGCACAGGCGAGTCTCGCGTTCGTGCCGCCGCCGTTCGCGGCGGATGCCTTGATGGAGGCCGCGGATGCCGGATTGCGGCTGGTCTGCATCATCACCGACGGCATTCCCGCGCAGGACATGATGCGCGTGAAGCGCTATCTGCGCCGCTATCCGAAGGCGCAGCGCACCACCGTCGTGGGGCCGAACTGCGCCGGCATCATCAGCGCCGGCAAGGCGATGCTCGGCATCATGCCCGGCCATATCTACATCCGCGGCAACGTCGGTATCGTCTCGCGCTCGGGAACGCTCGGCTACGAGGCCGCTGCGCAAATGAAGGCGCTCGGCATCGGCGTGACCACCAGCGTCGGTATCGGCGGCGATCCCATCAATGGCAGCTCCTTCCTCGATCACCTCATGCTGTTCGAGGAGGATCCGGAGACGAAGGCCGTGGTCATCATCGGCGAGATCGGCGGCCCGCAGGAGTCGGAGGCCGCCCGCTGGGTCAAGGAGAACATGAGCAAGCCGGTGGTGGGCTACGTTGCCGGCCTGACCGCGCCCAAGGGAAGGCGCATGGGCCATGCCGGTGCCATCATTTCCGCCGAGGGCGACAGCGCCTCGGAGAAGACCGAGCTCATGAAGTCCTACGGTCTTCTGGTGGCCCCGAGCGCCGCCGAGCTCGGAGCGACGGCAGCGCTGGCGCTGCGCCGGGCCGGCTGAGCGCCGCGCACTCATGAATGCCCCTCCCAGAGGAGCTGCGCGGTTCTCGATCCTGCCGTTCGAGAATTTCTCGCGTGCCGAGCTCCTCTTCGAGCTGCTCGTGGGCGTCATGCAGCGCCACGAGCCCGAGGTCGCCGCAGTGCTGCGCGAGGAGCGCACGACGTCGGGCATGCCGGCCGCGCTGCTGGCACGCACTCTGCAGGCTCAGGGCATCTTGTTCCAGCTGCTCGCGATCGCCGAGCAGAACCGCGACATGCGCAATCGGCGCGAGATCGAGCGCGAGCGCGGACACGCGCAGTTGCGCGGCACCTTTGCCGGTGCATTCGCTGCGGCGGCCGCCGAGGGCATCTCCGGGGCTCAGATCCGCGAGGCGCTGTGCTCGTTGCGCGTGCGGCCCGTGATCACCGCCCATCCAACCGAGGCCAAGCGCGTGACCGTCATGGAGCGGCACCGCCGTATCTACCTGAAGCTTCTGGAGCTCGAGTCGCCGCGCTGGACCGATCGGGAGCGCGAGGAGCTGATCGAGGCGCTCGGCGACGAGATCGAGCTGCTCTGGCTCACCGGAGAGCTCAAGCTGGAGAAGCCGACCGTCGCCCAGGAAGTGGCCTGGGGGCTGTACTTCTTCCAGGAGAATCTGTTCGACGTGGTTCCGCAAATGCTCGCCAAAGTGCAGAGCGCGTTCGTGAGGCAGTTTCCGGACGAGCCGTTCGAGGTGCCGGTGTTCTTCCAGTTCGGCTCCTGGATCGGCGGCGATCGGGATGGAAATCCGTACGTGACCAGCGAGGTCACGCGGCGCACCCTCTGGGAAACGCGTCTCGCGAGTCTCAACCGCTATCGAGCGCGCCTGCTCGAGCTGGTCCGCAACTTGAGCATCGAGGATCAGGCATTGCCGCTGCCGCAGTCCTTTCGCGACGCCGTTGCGGATGCGATCCGCTCGCTGCCCGACGGTGCGGCGCGCGCGGCGCGCAATCGCGGGGAGATCTTCCGGCAATTCATCTGCTGCATGCTCGCGCGCATCGAGACCACCATCGAGCACGCCGAGCGCGAGCGGCCCGCGCCGCACGCCAGCGGTTATCGCAGCGCCGACCGCCTGATCGAGGATATCGATCTCATGCGCCACGCGCTGGAAAGTGCCGGCGCGAAGCGCCTCGCCGATGCGCTGCTCTTGCCGCTGCGGCGCGAGGTCGGTATTTTTCGCTTCTGCACCGTGCGCCTCGACGTGCGCGAGAACAGCATGCGCGTCAATCGCACGCTGGCCGCGCTGTACCGCGCCTGCCGCGCAGGCGCGGAACCCCCGCCGCCGCACTCCGAGGAGTGGATGCGCTGGCTCAAATCCGAGCTCGCGGCGCCGCGCGGCGAGCCGCGCAGGTTCGATGGCCTGCCCGCCGATGCCGCCGAGACGCTCGACACCTTCCGGACCATCGCCCGGCTGCGCGAGGAGGTCGACCGGGAGGCCTTCGGCGCCTTGATCCTCAGCATGACGCGCAGCGCCGCCGACGTCCTCGGCGTGTACCTGCTCGCCAAGGAGGCGGGACTGTTCGCCGACACCGCCGCCGTCGAGCGCTGCACGCTGCCGATCGTGCCGCTGCTCGAGACCATTCCCGACTTGCGCAAGGCGCCGGCGATCCTCAAGGAGTTGCTGCAGATTCCGCTGGTGCAGCGCAGCCTGTACGTGCAGGGAAGGATCCAGGAGGTGATGATCGGCTACTCCGATTCGAACAAGGACGGCGGGTACCTCACCGCGCACTGGGAGCTCGCCAAGGCGCAGAGTCAGCTGACGCGGCTCGGCTCCGAGCTCGGCGTGGCCATCTCCTTCTTCCACGGCCGCGGAGGCTCGGTGAGCCGCGGCGGCGCGCCCACCGGGCGGGCCATCGCGGCCTCGCCGGCGGGCTCGATCCGCGGACAGTTTCGCCTCACCGAGCAAGGTGAGGTGGTCTCCTTCAAGTACGCGAACCGCGGCACGGCCGCCTATCAGGTCGAGCTGCTCGGCTCCTCGGTGGTCGAGCACGTGCTGCGGTCGAAGCGCGAGGCGGCCCTCATCCCGGTGCACGAGTTCCACGAGGCGATGGAGGCGCTCGCCGGCACGGCTTGGTCGGCCTATCGCAAGCTCATGGACATGCCGGACATGCTTGCCTACCTGCAGGCCTCGAGCCCGCTCGAGGAGCTCTCTTTGCTCAATATCGGCTCGCGGCCCGCGCGGCGCACGCAAGCGAGCACGCTCGAGGATCTGCGTGCCATCCCGTGGGTGTTCGCCTGGACCCAGAATCGGCACATGGTGTCGGGATGGTACGGAGTCGGAAGCGGCATCAAGGCATTCCTCGATGTGCGCAGGGAGCGCGGTCTCGAGCTGCTCAAGCGCATGTTCCGCGAGGCGCGCCTGTTTCGGTTGATACTCGACGACGTCGAGCGCACGCTCCTGCAGGTGGATCTGTCGATCGCCCGCAAGTACGCCGGACTGGTCGACTGCGAATCGGTGCGTGAGCCGATCTTCGCGGCCGTCGCCGAGGAATACCGGCTCACATGCGAGATGATCCTGCGAGTCTCGGGCGGCGCCTGCATCGGGGAGCGCTTCCCGCAGTTTCGCCGGCGCCTGGCACGCCGATTGAAGACCATCAATGAAGTGAGCCGCGAGCAGGTGCACCTGCTGCGCGCGTATCGCACCGAGCCGGCCGAAGAGGTGCGCACCGCGCTGCTGATGTCCATCAATTGTGCGGCGGCCGGCCTCGGCGCCACCGGCTAGCGTGCCCAGGAGTCCCCCATGAGCTTTACCAGCATCGACCCCGCCACCCCCCGGCTGCAGCGATCCGAGCTGGCGGTGCCGGGCTCCAACACGGCGCTGTTCGAGAAGGCGGCGAAGTCGGCCGCCGACATCGTGTTTCTCGACCTGGAGGATGCCGTGGCCCCGGACGACAAGCCTCAGGCTCGCCGCAACATCGTGCAGGCGCTGAACGAGATCGAGTGGGGCGCGAAGACGGTGATGGTGCGTATCAACGGCCTCGATACCCATTACATGTACCGCGACGTGGTGGACGTCCTCGAGGCCTGCCCGCGCCTCGACATGATCCTCATCCCCAAGACCGGCGTCGCCGCCGACGTTTACGCCGTCGACATGCTGGTGACGCAGATCGAGAGCGCGATGCGGCGCACCAAGCGCATCGGCCTGGAGGTATTGATCGAGACCGCGCTCGGCATGGCCAACGTCGAGTCGATCGCGCAGTCGAGCAAGCGGCTCGAGGCCATGTCCTTCGGGGTGGCCGACTACGCCGCCTCGACCCGCGCGCGCACCACGGTCATCGGCGGCGTGAACAGGGACTCGGGCGTGCTCACCGACAAGGATGCGGAGGGCCGGCGTGACTACCACTGGAGCGACCCCTGGCACGCGGCGCAGACCCGCATGCTGATTGCCTGCCGGGCCTACGGGCTGCGGCCGATCGACGGGCCATTCGGCGATTTCAACGACCCGGATGGATTTCGAGCGGCCGCCAACCGCGCCGCGGTGCTCGGCTACGAGGGCAAGTGGGCCATTCATCCCTCTCAGATCGCGCTTTGCAACGAAGTGTTCACGCCCTCCGCCGCGGAGGTGGACAAGGCGACGCGCATCATGGAGGCGATGGCGCAGGCGGCGAAGGAGGGTCGCGGTGCGGTATCGCTCGATGGGCGGCTGATCGATTACGCGAGCATTCGGATGGCCGAGGCGCTGCTGCAGAAGGCGCAGGCGATGCGCACGCGCGAAGCGTGAGAGCGCACAGGACGGGCCCGCGCGATCCCGGCTCGCGCCGATCGGGCTCACGCCGATCGGGGCGGGTCTCTCAGGGGCGGCGCAGCGGCGCGGCCAGGTAGCAGCCGAACTCCTTCGCGAAATCCACCGACACGCGCGCATGCACACGGCCCTGCCGGTCGAGAAACTCGGCGTGCTCCGCCAAGGGCACGAACGCCCCGTGCCAGACGTTCGGGTGGATGTACAGACCGCGTGTTCCATCGCACCAGAAGGTCGTGAAGCGCTCGGGCGTCACGTCATCGCCCGGCAGCGCGAGCGGCACCACGAAGCTCTCGCCGTGCAGGGGATAGACCAGCTGGCCTCCGTCCGGATGATAGTTGGCGCGCCAGATGTAGGCGCGCTCGCGCCGGCCGCCGCCCTCGCTGCGCGCCTCCTCGGGCCAGTTGCTCCAGCCGAACAGATAGCTGTCTCCGACCGCGTTGTTGCGCGCGAACAGGATCTCGCCTTTCCACCAGAATTCGAACAGGCCCTCGGTGACGCCTCCCTGGTTGCCCGAGTTCTCGTCCACGGCGCGCCAGCCTTGCGCGGGCCAGGGCACGATCTCGATGGGAAAGGAGCGCGGATCCTCGACCAGAACCCCGTAGCCATCGAGGCTTTCCTGCGTGGCTTCGACCAGAGCAGTCTCGTGCAGCCGGCGCACGCCCGTGGTCGGTACGTAGGCGATGTCGTCGAGATGAACGTCCATGCGCGGCGCATGATAGCGCGAATCGGCCGCGCGGCGGCTCAGATTTCGAATTCGATGCCGATCTCCATGATCTGCCGGCTCGGAATCCTGAAGTAGACGCCGGGTCGCTGCGCATTGCGCTGCATGAGCGCGTAAAGGCGCTCGCGCCAGCGCGCCATCCCGCGGCGCCGCCCGCAAGCGATGATGGTCTCGTGTCCGGTGTAGTAGGTGGCGGCCGCCACATCGCATGGCGCGATCTTGCCCTGAGCCACGGCGAGCTCCAGACCCCGGGGGATGTCCGGGCGCTCCATGAATCCGAAGCACAGCTCCACTCGGGACAGACCCGCGTCCATGGGCACGACGGTCACCCTCTCGGCGTCCGATACGCGCGGTATCTCCGCCATGGTGACCGCCACCAGGAACACCCTCTCGTGCATCACGTGGTTGTGCTTGAGATTCTGAGTGAGCGTGAGCGGGATGCCCTGCGACATGCGGCCCAGGGCGAATGCCGTTCCGGGCAGGCGGATGGGCGGGTTCGCCCGCAGCCGCGCGATGAATTCCTCGGCGCGCTCGCGCACCTCGAGCCGCACCGAGTCCATGATCTCCTCGCCCTTGCGCCAGGTCAGCATCAAGAGCGAGATCAACGATGCGATCAGCAGGGGAAACCAGCCGCCGGAGAACAGCTTGGTGGCGGTCGAGGCGAAGAACATCAGGTCGAACGCGAGCAGAGTGCCGTTGATGAGGCACACCAGCCCGACGTTGTGCCTCCAGCGCAGCGCGACGAAGGTCGCCATCAGCGTGGTGATGGCCATCAGCAGAGACACCGCAATCCCGAACGCACCCGCCAGCGCATCCGAGGAGCCGAAGCCGATGACCGCGAGCAGCGTGGCGGCGGCGAGACCCCAGTTCACCAAAGGGACGTAGATCTGGCCGATGGCCCGGCCGGCCGTGTGAATCACCTCCATGCGCGGCAGGAACCCCAGCTGGATCGATTGCTGAGTGAGGGAATAGGCGCCGGTGATGATCGATTGCGAGGCGATCACGGTGGCGACGGTCGCCAGCAACAGCAGCGCGAGGTGCGACCACTGCGGGGCGAGCTCGTAGAACGGGCTCTCGGTCGCGGCGGGGTGCAGGAGCAAGAATGCGCCCTGGCCGAAATAATTGAGCGTGAGCGCCGGCAAGGCCACCGCGAACCAGGCGACCCGGATCGGCAGCGGACCGAAGTGGCCCATATCCGCATAGAACGCCTCGCCGCCGGTGACGGCCAGAAATGCCCCGCCGATCACCGCAAAGGCCGTGACGCCGGCATGCGACAGATAGTGGACGGCCGGCACGGGGCTCAATGCCGCCAGGATGGCGGGCTCCCGGGCTATGCCCGTCAACCCGAGTATCGCGATGACGAAGAACCAGACGAGCATGACCGGCCCGAAGATGCCGCCGACGAAGGAGGTGCCCTTGCGCTGCACGAGGAACAGGACCAGCAGGATGGCCACCGACAGCGGCACCACCAGCGGGGTCAGGTGCGGGGCGTATACCTTGATGCCCTCGATGGCGCTCAGCACGGAGATGGCGGGCGTGATCGCGCCGTCCCCGTAGAGGAGCGTTGCGCCGACGAGGCCGACGATCACCATCGTCGCGCCTTGCCCGCCGTAACGCGCGCGCCGCGGACTGATCAAGGCGAGCAGCGCCAGGATGCCCCCCTCGCCGTGATTGTCGGCGCGCATGATCAGCACGGCGTACTTGATCGAGATCACGATGATGAGGGACCAGAAGATCAACGAGACGATCCCCATGACCGCCGCCGGCGCCGCAGTCCCGCTCGCGCTCGATGCGCGCGCCGCCACGTTCAGGGTGTACAGCGGGCTCGTGCCGATGTCGCCGAACACGACTCCCATGCAGGCGAGGGCGGCCGGCGCGAGGCCGCGCCGCCCGCCGCCCGCTCCGCCCTGAAGTGCCGCGGCGCTCATCGTTGCGCCTCGGCAGGCGGGCCGCGCGCGGATTCTTCCTCGACTTCCGCCAGCAGTGCTTCGAGCCTCGCGAGCCGCAGCCGCAGCGGCGCGAGATCCTCGTCCGCGAGCCGCGCGCTGCAGCCCGCCACGATGCGCCGGCCGCGCTCCACGAGGGTGCGCCGGAATGCGCTCTGTGGGGTGGTCGAGGAGATGTCGCCGAGTGCGCGCAGCATGCGCAAGCACACGGCCACATCCGCCTTGGAGTAGAGCCGCGTCTGCTCGAATGCGGCGTCGAGCAACCCGTCGAAATCGATCCAGGTGAGCGTCACGCGGGCCATGCCGGGCAGATCGTAGAGCACCGCCGCGGGCGGCTCGCGCGAGACGTAGTGGATCAAGATGCGGCTCAGCTGATCCACGCAGCTGATCGCCGTGCTCGGGTCGTTCACCGCCGGTGAGATGGCCCGCAGCGCAATGTCGACGATCTGCAGCACGCCGAACTCCACATCCTGCTGCAGGGTGCGCGAGGCTCCGAGATCGAACGCCCCGAGCAGCGCCGCTCTGCCCTCCGGCGGCAGCCGCTCGGACTTCGAAACCGCCAGCAATGGGACATGGGCGGGAATGAAGTGCCCGACCCGGCGCAGTACGCGAACGCTGATGCGATGGTACTTTGCCACATCGAGCAGCCGGTTGACGTCGATGAAGCGGATGTAGCCGGCCCGATCGCTCGGCACCATGAGGTCGAAGGTCTGACCCTGCAGCGGGTCCTGTCTGGCGAGGGAGTTCTGCCGGCGCGGCCACGGCATCATCTCGTCGATCACCGCCTCCGTCTCGGTGGCGATCCTGTCGACGATGCGGTTGACGCTGATCGCGAGCGCGATGTGCTGGATGAAGAACAGCAGCCAGCACACGCATGCGAGCGCGAGCACCACGGCGCCGAGGACGGTCGCCACGGGGGAGAAGGGCGTCGGCAAGGAGCGGGCGGCCGGCAGCGCCGCGACGCAGTACAGGAAGGTGCCGAGGAAGATGCCGAGAGTCCACTGGGTCACCCGATCGCGCGTGAAGCTCAGCATGATGCGTGGAGAGAACTGCATCGAGGCGAGCGTCAGCGTCATCAGCAGGATCGCAAAAACGATCGACACCACCGTCATGATGGAGGAGGCGATGCCCGCCAGGATGACCTGGGCGACCTGTGGGTCGGCGTGCGAGGGGAACAGCACCGACGGCACCCAGTCGCTCAGCGTCGGCATCGCCTCCTCGAGCCAGGAGAGCACGGCTCCGGTGCAGCCCAGCACCAGCGCGATGATGAGCGGGCGCACCAGAAATCCGCCGCGCATGTTGTAGACGGCGCGTCGGATCAGCAGGGTCAAGCGCTCTTTCATGCGCGGATTCTACATGCGCTGCATCAATTCCGCGGCGAGTCTCGCCCGCGCTTGAAGACTCGATCGAGCACGATGGCGAGGATCACGATGGCGAGACCCGACTCGAACCCCATGGCGATGTTCACCGAGTTGAGGGCCCGCACCACGGGCTTGCCCAGGCCGTCCGCACCCACCAGGGCGGCGATCACCACCATCGAGAGGCTCAGCATGATGGCCTGCGTGATCCCGGCCATGATGGTCGGCAGGGCGTGCGGCAGCTCGATCTTGAAGAGCAGCTGGCGCCGCGTCGCGCCGAACGCCTCGCCGACCTCGCGCAGCTGGATGGGCACCGAGCAGATGCCCAGGTGGGTGAGGCGGATCGGCGCCGGGATCGCGAAGATGACGGTCGATATCAGTCCCGGCACCACCCCCAGGCCGAACAGCACCAGGGTGGGAATCAGGTAGACGAACGTCGGAATGGTCTGCATCAAGTCCAGGACCGGATGCAGCATGCGATACAGCCAGGGCCGATGGGCCGCGGCGATGCCGATGGGCACGCCGATCAGCATGCAGACGGCGGTCGAGAACAGCACCAGCGCCAGCGTCTGCACGGTCGCCTGCCACAGACCGAGGTTGTCGATGAGCAGGAGCGATGCCGCGATGAACAGGGCGAGGGACAGGCTGCGCTGCAGGAGGAAGGCGCCCGCGGCGACCACCGCGATCAGCAGGAGCGCCGGGA
>Ga0335072_10011863_pt1 | contig 12459 bp, 10 predicted proteins | sample Lox_Sample_21_FD_206725 | JGI IMG/M metagenome (GOLD analysis project Ga0335072, IMG submission 206725) | Soil microbial communities from Loxahatchee National Wildlife Refuge, Florida, United States - Lox_Sample_2.1 | ecosystem: Environmental > Terrestrial > Soil > Wetlands | place: USA...
GGATACTCCACGTATGTAGTCCACCGTGCCTCGTTCTCCGTATGTCGGCCTCGAGGGCATTTCATGACTGGCTGCAAGACTGCGTCCAAGGAGCAGCATATGCAGCCGGCCCATTTCGGTTTAGCGTGAGGAACAGAACAAGGGAGTTTTGCGGTCATGTCGCGTACCGTATAAATATTTTCGATCTTTATGCGAATGAAAACACTCGATAGTTTGTTCTCCTCTTTACTGCACTCGGCTTACTCTGACTGTTCTGAGACAGCTGTTATCATGGCATTGCACCCCGAAAGGTAGCACTTGTTGTATCCAGGAGGACGTCAGTCATGATTTCCCCGTCCTTATTCGGAAGCACCTCGCGACAGGAGCTCTACATTTGCTCACGATGCACTTTCCGGGCTTCCAAGGTCTCTTTTAAAACAACAAGACGATGGATTGGCCAGAAGTACCTTGCCAAGGTTGCACTGGCCGAGAAGCAATGGCAGGAATGGGCTCTGGAGATCAAAGCTAAGAAGAGGAAGAGCATGTTAACCGTCCTAGAAGAGCGCGGACTGGTTCATCAGATCACAGGGTAAACATTTCTGGCATTCTTATAATCTTGTGCTAAGTGGCTCTTGTAGTGATCGCAACGAGCTTGACGACCTCATGACCAATAAGCGCATTGGGGCCTATGTCGGAATTGACCCCACCGCCTCATCCTTACACGTGGGACATATGTTACCCCTTATGTCACTCTTTTGGATGTATGTCCATGGTTTCCATACAGTCTCACTGCTGGGAGGGGCTACGGCGAAGGTTGGCGACCCTACAGACCGATTGATGACCCGGGAAAAAGTCCATTCCTCAATTAGAACGGCGAATATGGTCAATATTCATTATCAACTGAAGAAACTTTGGGTGAATGTCGAAGAATACGGAAGGAAATACGGCTATCACTGGGAATGGGCATGGCATCGGGAATTGGTAAATAACAACACATGGATGAACAAGTTACCCATTATGGAAGTCTTGCAGATACTAGGTCCAGGTATGAGATTGGGGACCATGTTAGGAAGGGATACGTGAGTGAGTCCTAAAAGAGATATATGTTGAGGATAGAGACTAATGGAGGATTCCAGTGTCAAGAACAAACTATACAAAGGTGACGGCATGTCATTTTCCGAATTTTGTTATCCGCTTCTCCAAGCCTGGGATTGGTGGCACATGTATAATACGAAAGGCATTCAAATGCAGATCGGTGGGTCTGACCAATATGGCAACATTATCGCAGGTATCGATGCGATCAAATATATCTTTCAAAACCACCCTAACCCCGATATTCGCCGCGGTAGGGAGGAAGACTTTCATTCCTTAAACAGACCTGTTGGCTTTACAGTTCCTCTTCTCACGACTTCGTCCGGCGAGAAATTTGGTAAAAGCGCGGGGAATGCCATATGGCTTGACAAAGAACAGACCAGCACCTTCGACCTCTATGGATTCTTCATGCGCCAATCCGACGCGGACGTCGGTCGTTACCTACGGCTCTTTACCTTCCTACCACTTAAAGATATTGAAGCCACAATGGAGGAGCACATGAAAGCGCCCGAGAAGCGCAAAGCCCAGCATTTACTTGCAAGAGAATTCGTTGAACTCGTTCACGGATCTGAGGAAGCTAGGGATGCAGAGTCGAGGCATCGTATGCTATTCTCAAAGCCTGGTGTCGCTGCGACAATGATGCTTGCGGAGGATGGAAAGAAGCAGGGACCACCGGCCCAGATTACCCTAAACAATGCTCCAAAGGCCAATATCAAATTACCTGCTTCTCTGATTTATAAAAAATCAATCGGCCGCATCATTCATGCTGCAGGGCTAGCCGAATCCTCCTCTGAAGGCCACCGGTTTGTATCGGCGGGGTCCATCTACATTGGGGGCATGCCAGGGCAGAAGACCGCAATGAGCGATGCGGCGTTGAGTTTCACGCCCGTCAAGAACTGGGTAATTGAGGACACTGCAAAATTTCTTGTGGATGGTAGATTGATGATACTGCGCAAGGGGAAGCATAATATTAGAATTGTAGAGGTGGTTACGGATGAGGAGTGGAAGGAGAGTGGCATGAGGTATCCTGGGGAGGAATTAGACGAGGCCAAAGAGAGACAGAGAGAACGGACAAAAGAGAGTCTAGCAAGACGAGGTAAGGAGATGGCATCAGGGCCTCCTCGAATAGTACGCGTTTGATTTCCTTTTCCAAAGACAAACAGAAGATCGCGGCTCTAGGATGTATGTGTAGGATTAGACAACATGTAGAAATTACTGTGAAATATCGATGTGTAACAGCATCCTAGTGTTTTCACCTTGTAGGACATTTCTTCACAGGACGCGACGTTTCTCTGCTCTGCCACAGCTGGTTGTCCATGCTCCGGCGTTCAGGGTTGTGCTTGCCTGGACCTGGTCAAACTGATCAATAAGGTGCCGTCAACCCCTGACATTGAATCTCAAAAATTCTACGCGAGGTCAACGCGACAAGCCGACACGGTCCACAGACGCGTTCCCCAGAATTCCCACTTTCTTTCTTCCCGAACCCGCTTGCACTTGTGATATAAGATCTTTCTCTTCCACCAGTTGCAAATTTCATTAATAACTCGTTTGAATTCAAATGAACCTGCAAGTATGGCGAAGACTGACGAAACGATCGCAGACACTCCAGCCCGCCCACTTTCGTCACTAAAGAAGCAGAACTCGAGTGCAGCGTCCAACAAAAACCAGCGGTCTATCCTAGGATTCTTCTCGAAGGCGGCACCTACTATTTTACAGGCAAGTTCTAATGCTGTCCAAAAGGCCAATGGGCTATCTGCAACAAGCAATGGCAATGCAAAGCTGCCATCGGCCTCATCCAAGTCAACCTTCGCCAAAGCGAAAGGGCAGAACATTACTCCTTTGCCCAGTAGCGATCCTGCAGATATCCCAAGCTCTCAAGAGAATGTGAGCAATGGCATACCAGATGAGGTAGAGCATGGCTTGCCTTCGCCACTGACACCTGCTAAGAGTAATATCAAGCAGGGAGTTAACGGCAGTCATGTGGCAGCGTTCAGTAGTCCGTCTCAAAGGGTGAATATTCCCGCAAATATTTCAAGTCCAGTGCTGATGCTGTCGTTGCAGACCAAAAAAGCAATTAGCTATACCGAGCCCTCCGATGACGACGATGAAGATATCGTGGGCCCTACAAAAGCTTCAAAGCAGCGACGGACCAGCAAGCAGCAGAAAGTCATCTTTGACGATGACGACGAAGACGAAGACGACGCAGATTTTCATTTCACTGGCCTAGATGGAGCTGCTGATGAAGATGAAGAGGGTAAGAGATTCTCAATCTGCTATTCTAAGTCTCTACTAACTGACGCAGAAGAAATGGACGATTTCGTGGTCTCTGATGACTCCGATGCTGCCCCAAAGTCCAAGAAGCGAAAACGCCCAGCAACCAGCGGGAATAAAGCCAGAAAGCGATCCAATATATCGCCGCCTGTTCGAGAAGAGGAGGAAGAAGAAGAAGAACTGGAAATACCTGCAGCCTCTACAGCCCGGCAATGGACATACGATCCTGATAATACTAAGCCTCTTCAACTTCGACCTGTAAATCAGGTGAAATCCCCTAAGTACAATGGCAAAAAGCCCAAGGAAAAGGCCCACAAGAGCGAACCAGAAGATAGATATCCATGGCTGGCCAATATATTGGACATGGATCGCAACAAGCCGGGAGATCCTAATTATGATCCAAGAACCGTCTATATTCCGCCTCTCGCATGGACTAAATTCTCAGCTTTCGAGAAGCAGTACTGGGAAATCAAGCAGAAGTTTTGGGACACCATTGTCTTTTTCAAGAAAGGGAAGTTCTACGAGTTGTATGAGAACGATGCGACCATTGGCCATCAACTTTTTGATCTAAAGCTTACTGATAGAGTGAACATGCGTATGGTGGGCGTACCAGAAATGTCGCTCGATCATTGGGCAAATCAATTCGTTGCCAAGGGATACAAGATTGCCAGGGTTGATCAGATGGAATCTGCCCTTGGGAAGGAAATGCGTGAGCGAGAAGACAGCGTTGGCCCGGCCAACAAAGGCAAGAAGGACAAGATTATAAATCGTGAGCTTGCCTGCGTCTTGACTAAAGGAACGTTGGTCGACGGCAGCATGCTTGAGGATGACATGGCCACTTATTGCGTTGCTATCAAGGAAGGCGTGGTAGATGAGTCACCAGCCTTCGGGATAGCTTTTGTAGATACTGCTACCGGCCAGTTCTTCTTGTCCGAGTTCCTCGATGATGTCGACTTGACCAAGTTCGAGACATTCGTTGCCCAGACTAGGCCTCAAGAACTACTCCTGGAAAAATCAAGCATATCTGTCAAGGCTTTGCGGATCTTGAAGAACAACACTGCACCTACTACAATTTGGAACTATCTCAAGCCAGGCAAGGAGTTCTGGGACGCGGACACGACAAAGAGAGAACTGGATTGCAGTGGCTACTTCATGTCTGAAGAGCAGGGAGAAGCAACATGGCCTGAAATTCTCAATGATTCAAAAGAGAAAGAGCTCATGATGTCAGCGTTCGGGGCTCTTGTGCAATATTTACGGACCTTGATGCTGGAACGGAGCCTGCTCACCCAAGGCAATTTTAGCTGGTACGATCCAATCCAAAAAGCCACCACTCTTGTCCTGGATGGGCAGACTCTCATCAACCTGGAGATATTTGCCAACACGTTCGATGGAGGTCAGGAAGGCACACTGTTTACCCTTCTCAATCGCTGTGTGACTCCCTTCGGGAAGCGGATGTTTCGACAATGGGTCTGTCATCCCCTGGCTGATCCAAAAAAGATTAACGAGCGCCTGGACGCTGTTGACTTGCTAAATGCAGATCGCACCATGAGGGAACAATTCACGTCCCAAATGACCAGAATGCCAGACCTGGAGAGACTAATCTCACGAGTTCATGCTGGAATATGCAGGCCAGAAGACTTTGTGCGTGTTCTTGAAGGATTCGAACAGATTGAATATACGATGAGCCTTCTAGGTGCATTCGGTGGTGCTGATGGCATCATCGATCGTTTGCTCTCTGCAATGCCAGACCTCAAGGAACCTCTGGAGTATTGGAAAACCGCTTTTGATAGGACCCAGGCCAGGGATCATAAACTTTTGATACCAGAGCGAGGTATCGAAGAAGACTTTGACGCCAGCCAAGACCGAATCGCTGAAATAAAAGCGGAATTGCAGGCGCTCCTCGTCAAGCAAAGGAAAGCCCTCAACTCAAGCGCCATTCAGTTCAAAGACATTGGAAAGGAGATATATCAGCTCGAGGTTCCTGCGAAAGTGAAGAACATCCCTGCGAGCTGGACTAAGATGTCTGCCACCAAAGACCTCAAGCGATACTATTTCCCTGAACTAAAAGCACTTATACGTGAGCTTCAGGAGGCACAAGAGACTCATGGTCAGATAGTCAAGGCAACCTCCAGTCGCTTCTTCGCTCGCTTTGATCAGCATTATGAGACATGGTTGGCAGCGGTCAAGGTTACTGCACACCTTGACTGTTTGATCAGTCTTGCGAAAGCATCTTCAGCCCTTGGAGAGCCCTGTTGTAGACCTGTCTTCGTTGAAGATGAACGGAGTGTGGTCGAATTTAAAGAGCTACGCCATCCTTGTATTCTTCCTAATGTCACAGATTTCATTCCTAATGATGTTAAGCTCGGAGGAGATGGAGCCAAGATAACCTTGCTCACCGGTGCTAATGCTGCCGGAAAGTCAACAGTGTTACGAATGGTATGTCTATAACCGATCATCTATCTCCACATAGCTAATCTAAATGTAGACCTGCATTGCTGTTATTATGGCACAGATTGGATGTTATGTCCCTTGTGTCTCAGCTCGCCTTACTCCAGTGGACCGTATCATGTCTCGTCTCGGCGCCAACGACAACATCTTCGCTGCTCAATCTACATTCTTCGTTGAACTCTCAGAAACTAAGAAGATCCTTTCAGAGGCGACACCTCGCTCGCTCGTCATTCTCGATGAACTTGGGCGTGGTACAAGCTCGTATGATGGTGTAGCTGTTGCTCAAGCTGTGCTCCACCATGTCGCAACTCACATCGGCTGCACCGGCTTCTTCGCAACGCACTACCACTCTCTCGCCACTGAATTCGAGGGCCACCCTGAAATTGCGCCGAAGCGGATGCAGATCCATGTGGATGACGAGCACCGGCGAGTCACTTTCCTTTATAAACTTGAGGATGGAGTCGCGGAAGGGTCATTCGGCATGCATTGTGCGGCTATGTGTGGCATCCCGAAGAAGGTTATAGACAGAGCAGAGATCGCCGCCAAGGAGTGGGAGCACACTAGCAGACTAAAAGAGAGTTTGGACAAGGCGAGAAGCGGCTGCTACGTCCCGTTAGGCATGCAGAGCGATGTTGCGTGGATATTAAGGGAGACTCTCGGGAAAGGGTATGAGGAGAGGGGCATGCAAGTATTGTTGAAGGCTATTGAAGGGCTGTAAAAGCTGTAATAGCTAGATTTTGATGTTCAGTTCTAGAAGGCGCGAGGTGATTTATTGTAATATTTGCTTCCATTTGCGGATTTTCGCACGGGCTGTTAGAACTATTCATGTTATTTCGAATACCTATTTCAGCTCTTTAGCGGTAGCACTTATCTTGCAGAATAGATCCTTGTTATTCAAGTTCACAACAATCTGTCTTTTTTAAGTTCTCAAATTTAGAAGGTTCACTTTTTGCTTACATGCTAGTAGCAGAATACATTCCCAACCCCCATCTGATCTCAAAGCGCAATATTAGCAGTCCTTACTTTCTTAACCCATTTTGCATACTGTTCAGTTGTTCAGAACGAAAAACATAGCTTTTCCAATCTCTCATAGTCGAACATCCATCACGCATTTCTTCACTTTACTATCAGCAACTGCGCGTCGCAACCACCTTTCTTAACAACATCTTCAATCATGACAGACATCTTGATCGCTCAAGACTTGGAAATGGATCCGCAAACCCTCTCAAAGCTGGCAGCATGAGGCGAAACGTGGGACTGGGAGCTGGTGAGATCCAACATCGACGATGACACCGCAATATAAAAGCAGCGCCAGAACCGAGAGAGCCGTATTGAGCTCGTGCGACCAAAAAATTCAAGATGGCTGAACATGTTGAAACTCAACCAGAGTTGCTTCATAGGCTACTGCTATGCGAAACAAGACATTTTTTGGTCGGGTCTGAGTTTCCAGGTTTCAATCCGTACACTGCATAACTCACGCCCGACTAGGTGGGTTCACCATCTTCTTCTCAGAGACACGCAGCTCCCGCGGCAGAATTCCGCACTTTCTGGCCAAACGTATAGTCCATGGTTCTCACCCGCGGCTACTGCCTTCCGGGACCTCAGCATGAAGTGCCTTACTATTTCTGGGTCCATCCGGAGACATTAATTGTCGAGATCGCGAATGCTTGGTTCACGACTCAATACGGCAAGAATTGGAATGTATCGGATTTGGGTTCAGTGTTTGGCGGTTGGTGGTAAGGAGATGAGGTGGGCGGATATGGTGCAAGAGACGGGGATGGGAAATGGGAGTAGCTTTTGGATCAGGGAATTAGGGCTTGGGGGGTTTTAGTGAGAGGGTGACGAGAGGCAGAGAAAATTATGGGGCAAGAGGATTCTATTTCTTCATTGGATATGGATCCATCGGGAGTGAGAGGTTACGAAATGTGCTTTAAGGCTTCAAGAAAGGTATTGCAAGAATCGAAAGATCCTTTTCCCTTCCTTTACAATCTTCGACTTTCTCGGTAATTCCAGTGTTGACTGTAAGCTGGTTGCTGAGACATAAATTGTTGCGTTTGCAACCAGGTCCAGGGCGGTTCATAGGAACAAACTCATCAGTTTGAATATATTGAATTGCATGTACAGATTAATCTATCTATCCCCACGAGAATAGGGGTTTAGGGAGTTGTCTCTGGAACAGTTTACATAAGAGAGGCTAAAGAGTGTTCGCCTTAAGTGTGAAGCATTTACAATATATGAGGACTCAAATGAGAGAAAGGGAACGTTATATCCAACGTAAATGCGCCATGATTTGTGTCTCTTGCAAGAATGTCGTCCAACAAATTCTGCCAAATCAAATTGTGCCACAGGCCTTTGTGGAGAAGTGGAGAAGCCTATAAAAAGGTCTATCCCAGCTGCGGAAGCCGGCACCTCTGTTACAAGAACCGCATTGCAGCAATATTTCAGTAGCTACTCGGAGAAACTGATCAACAGAATGGTTCCTTAGATACAATAGAATTCCTGGGGAAGCCCTGCAAACCATAGTAAAGGTAAACATTGGCTTCTTGTCTTCTCTATGATATATTGTTGACGAAAAGCTATCCATCGCTGATCCTTTTCTTAACGTCTCCACGGGAGAATCCGAGGAACTTGAAACTTTGAGCACATCCCAGAATCTATTACCTGGCCTTAATAAACCTTTGTTTGTACAAATAGGTTACATAATGACCTCCCAACCCACCTTGACTGGGGTGTCGCTGGCTTCAAGCCAGTGAAGCCCGAAGGGACTCAGGCCAGCGACGCGTCGTCTGACGCGACCACTGGCCGTACGACTCCCCCTAAATCCACAGAGTGCTCGCAGACCAATACAGAGGCAGACATCAAAATAATCGCTGCCTATCTAGTTAAAGAGAGAGCCCCAGTGACGGTGCAGGCCGCACTGGACCGAATCTGTATTCGGGGAGGCTAAGGCAATTCGCCATAGCTAAACGCTTGCTATTCGACAGCGAATAGCTCCTTCTTTCTTTAACAGATAGGTGGCGGTGAGGCTACTTGTTTAGTAATTGCAGGCTGCGAGTAATTTACAGATTCGTACTGACAAGCAGCTTAGGGTTTTTCATCCTACTACAACAGTAGCAAGGTTTTCCCTAGTTTTAGACTTTTATAGGAGACCCGCATAGCCTTCGGTGTAAGATTAATAATAATAACGTCTCCACGTATTCCTTTTCTTCATCTCATTGTGTAACTCGGCCCGCGATGAAGCTGTCCAATTCCTTTCTACGATCTTCTAACTTCTCTGCATTTCTAGAGTTTCTGCATTCGCACATTTGCACTTTATATAGCAGTCCCAAGGCTGATTCTTCAACACCACTTTTATACGTATTAAATAACAATAGTTATTTGCGTATTGGTGATTCTGCATCTGGAAACAAGGGTAGCGTAAATGGCTGCATAGCCGCCCCAGCGCCTCACTGCCTAATCGTACCTTAGGGGTCGCAACGTTATATATAAATCCGTCGCCCTTAACTTCAATTGCTTCGCTCCACCCCGATCCCCACTAAATCCACCAGCTCCTGCGATCCTCGGTCTTGCAACAGTCTCATCCACGGACGCCACTCTCAGTCACCTATTTACCACCTAAACGCTACCTCCCAAATCCCCGTGCACATGCCCTGGAGCAGACACCAGATAGGTCGAATATGGTACGATAGTGGTACGATGGTGGCTTGCGAGAACCTCGTTGCCCAGATGCCAATCTCCGTGGCCTGATCCTGTAGGGCGATGGCCAGGAATTCGCTAGAAATTCCTCGCTTAGTCTGTCCCACCCGTCCTTGCCCTGCTCAGCCAATCATCGTGACTGCGGCCAAAGCCTTTTACCTACCTTATTGTCACAAGGACAGAGACAGGTGTGTGGGGCCACAATTGTCATACTTTATAAATTAATGCCTCGCCCTGCTTTTCGAATTGGACCTCAAAACCTTGAGACATCGTTTCCAGCACTAGACATCATCACTCCTTCTATTAATTGTCAAGTTCAAACCTACGCGTATTTTGATTTGTAGCTACTAGAAAACGATTTACAACACCACCAAGAATGTCTCACGCAGATCTCTTTACCACTCTCCGCTCCTCGGACCACGACTTCATTGCTGCCCTCCGCTTCATTGATGATTATGCCAAACAGATATACGAACGCGGCAGTAGCCATCAAGCATATCACCGCTTTGTGCCCCGCTTTGACCTCGATCAGCATGCGGACACTTACGAGCTCTATGGCGAGCTTCCCGGCTTTCGAAGAGAGGACATTGTTATTGAGGCTAATGATAGCCACAACCTTCAAGTCAGCGGCTCCATCTCTCCTCTGAAATCTCAGTCACTATTTTCAAACGAGAGTAAAGGATCGAAGGATGTAGCGGATTTGACAACAAAGCCGCAAGATCAAAACGTGCCTAAAGAAACCAATGGCGAACCCAGCGGTGAAACCAGTGGCGAACCCAGTGGCGGGGCACCAAAACCCACCGAAGAATCCACATCCCACGCCAAAGTCCATGACCATCCACCTGAGGCCCTCGAAGCAACAACCACCGACCAAGAACGCTATCTCAACGCCCGCTTCGGCGACGTGCTCAACCCGCACCCCTCCCTCGTCCCCAAGAAAGACGCTAGCGCCGACACTACCAACCCCGCGATGATCCCCCAGGTCCGCTATCTCATCTCCGAACGACATCCGAGTGAGTTCCATAGAGCGTTCCATTTCCCGACGCCAATTAAGAAGGATGAAATCACAGCTACGATGCAAGATGGGATTCTGCATATATCGGCGAAGAGAGCGCCGGCACCGCCGCCCGTGAAGGTGCCGGTTAGGGATAATTTGGAGGTTGATGATTATACTGTGACTTTTCCTGTGATGTCTTGAAAGGGGGTTGTGTTTTGGTGCTAGAGCAGGGGGGGTGGATGGTGGGCTTCTGTGAGGGCTGTGAGCTGTGGTTATACTATAATGCAGGGCTGTATAAGGAGGCTTTGGATTGTTTTTCAAATATTTCTTTCAGCTTAATGGTATATATTAATTCAGAACTAATTTTTGACACTTCTCTTTGTTAGGGATATACTGTGATTGACGGATATAAATTGTGGTAAAATAGGTGTCACGTGGGAGAGCGGGGCCTATGTAGGAGCAATTGGATTGAATTCAATCTGAAGGATACAGTAACAGACGAAATCAGCTTGAGTAGTCTGTCCTACCCGTCTTATGGCTATGTGTTGTATTTTGAAGTTGTGAGTTTGAGGTGCTAGCTAGCATCTACTGAATTGGTCGAGGAGCCTTGTGCTCTTCATGAATGCGACTGCTTTCCTTGCCAGTTTTGAGTCACTGAGTGTCACAGACTCAGTCAATCGAGGTATGGTCACGCACGAAGATGTGGGACAACCTGTACAATTGGTAGTCCTAAATACAAAGAATCTAAAGAAGAGAGAAAAGAAGGAGAAGAAGAATGGTGCTGCAAAAGGAGTTCTTATAAAAGGTAGCTAACGGTCGCTAACAGTTGTGGTCTGTAAACAGTAAGGGCTACCCGTGAGGGTCCGAGCTCGGTCCGTAACACTGAGCAGGGCTGGCACATTCCAAATGGTTGGTTGGCCAAGGTATTTCATTCTTTGTGCTCCAAATTGGAAGGAATCACCAAGTATGAGAGACCGTGACACTGACACACGGCCGTGTTTACCACTTTAATCCTCTTTAAATATCCCCCGATCTTCCCCGATCTTAACTGTACTGTACTAGAATTGCCGCTTCTAGTTTAGTAAGTCCTTGATATAACTGAGCCCCCTAGTTTCAGGCCTAAACACTCAATGATTTACTAATGTTGACCCACATTTTTTCGGTACACTAGTACTATTATGGCTAGCTCCTTTTAGATCCCTGCATGACCTAACCTCCCCTGCCGTGTGGGGGTCACGTGTTAAAAGTGAACTGCTGCCTAAGGATTGGCTGACATTGGCGGATATCGGCGTTGAGCACAGATTTCATCGGCAAGTTATTTGGATCATAAAAGACGACATTTCCATTTCTACTGTACAGCCAACCTTCCGTCATTATCACAAGGGTGTTCCTCAGCGGGTGGGCACCCTCCATGCTAGCGCTGGTATAATGTTAAAGATCGCAGCAGACATTTAGTATTGCGCTTGGCAACGTGACTAGGAAAGTTTGCCGTCGTCTGGTGACTCTTGTATTGCCTATTTTCAAGCAATGACTCGGGAGATCTCGTAGAACATGCTAGAATCTGAGTGGGGAACACGACGACTATATAGGCATACACTCCCCTTTGACCCTCTATGAAATAGAGGTATGAAGAAAATAATATATTATATATGTAAGACTATTATAACCTTACCAATCATCTACCTACTCTTCTTAATTATACGGTCTTTAACCCTTCCTCAAATTCGAGAAATGAAATACCCCCTGACGAGTGTCCCAACACGACCATTCCATTCCAGTTAGCCACGCAAGTCGCTCGATAGTTAGGAGGAAGCCAAAGAATAATCTTGTGTTCTTCTATTACCCAATTATCTGACACAAATAGAGGACGCACTTGCTCCGAAGAATTTGTGAATGATTCAAGAGAGCTCACATGCAACACTCCCCTATCCGTTTTAAGATATTGGCCCGAAGTAGAAAATGAAAGGATTCTGGTC
>Ga0335072_10011864_pt1 | contig 12458 bp, 11 predicted proteins | sample Lox_Sample_21_FD_206725 | JGI IMG/M metagenome (GOLD analysis project Ga0335072, IMG submission 206725) | Soil microbial communities from Loxahatchee National Wildlife Refuge, Florida, United States - Lox_Sample_2.1 | ecosystem: Environmental > Terrestrial > Soil > Wetlands | place: USA...
CAAGGCCGGCGTGGGCGCGACGCTGGGCTTGTTCGCGGGCATCATCGGCAAATTTTCCATCGCCGTGGTGATGATCCTGCTGTTCACCACCAACGTCATTGTCCGCTCGCTGAACTGACGTTAAAACCGGGCGCGAGGCAAGGCAGGAGTTTGGCTTTCACGGGCAATTCATCTTTACCGGCGATTGATTGGCTTCAATCAAGGCAGGCTTGCATCGTTGGTGATTCCCAGCCGCATTTTGATGGCATTCAGGTCGCGTTGCATTTGCGCCACGTCCGCCTCCAGCTTCCGGCGCCGGGCCACGTCATCCGCAGTTGGCGCCGAGGCTTTGATTTGATTCAGCAATTCATCGCCCAGGGCCGCGCCGACCTGCCGGGTTTCCGCGTTGACGTGGGCTTCAATGTTGGTTTCCTGGCCGGCCATCGCGTCCTCAATTTGCACGGTGCAAAGAAACAGCGCGTCCAATTGGTTGGTATGGTAGTCAAACACCAGCGCATTTTCCGCCTTGCGTTCGGCCTCGGCCACCTGTTGCTGCGTTTCGATCTGCTTGCCGATGGTCAGCAGGAGAAACAACGTGTTGGTGTGGAAGAAAAGCGCGTCGTCGCGGTCCTTTTCGAAGTAGGTGTCGTTCATTTTGCCCAGCATGGGCGCCAGCGAGGTCAGCTCTGATTGCAGCACCGCCATGTCATGGGACTGGGTTTGTTGGAGCTGAACAATCTTCTGCGACAAAAGATCAATCTTCTGGCTGTTGATTTTTGCCTGCTGGTTGCAACCACAGAGGAAGGCCGCCCCGGTGAGCAGGAGTAAAAGGTATATTTTTTGCATAGCAATTTATCGGACAGATCAAGCTTCTTGCCAAATGACTCTTTGCGTTTTTGACCGCCCCATTTGACCGGCCAAACTGTCCACGTTAAGAAACACGCTGCCGTCGAATTCGTCAATAGTGATTGCATTGGGTGGCATAATTTCACCGCCGGGGCATCCGGCCTTGACGGGGTTGAATCGCGATGAGAGATTGCAATTGCGTATGCTGGCTGGCAACGATCCAAATCTGCTCATTGGCGAATTGGGCCTGTGCGGTTTGGTCACGGCGGCGTTTTGGCGGCTGGTTGCCTGGGTGCGTGACGCGCCAGCAACGCCGGATCCCTGGAGTGCCGAGGTGGAGCAGAAATTATCGGAGCCGGACGCGGTGGAAGTCTGCCCGCATTGCCTGACCGAACAAACGTCCACCGCGTGGTTCTGCCCGCGCTGCGGTCGCGCCGTCGGCCCTTACAACAACCTCATGCCATACATCAATGTTTTTTCCCAGGGTGAAGTGCTTCGGAACGGCACCAGCGGACGATTGCGAAAAAGCCCGTTGATTCTCATCGGTTATTTTCTGATTTCCGTGGGAATGTTTCCACTGCTTGCGCCGTTTTACCTGTTCTCGCTGTTTCTGAATTGGCAGCGCCAGCCTGATGTCCCGAAATCCGCCGAGGACCAAAGTATCCAGCAATGAGCCGGTTTCACTTTGCCAGTCCGTGTCTGCGGCTATTGAACTAATTTCGGCAACAGGCGTTCCGCCAATTCATCCGCGCCGTTTTGCAAGGCGGTTTTCGCCGCGACGTGCTCGGCCAAATCCACGGCGACGCTGGTTTGGCGATCAACGTCCAGGATTTTCCCGCTCGCCACGTCGCGCGCCTTGACTTCAATTCGCGCGCGGCAGCTTTTCAGATTGCCCTTTTGCATTCCAAATTCGCTGAATGCTTCGCCGGTGATCTCCACGTCCGGTTTGTTCGTCGAAACTTCGTCCACGACCGTGAAGCCGCACTGCTGCAAGATCATGGACAATTCAGTTTGCACTGCTGGGTCAATCACCGGATAGCCAAAGTGTTGCTCGTGGATTTTCACCAGCACCACCGGCAGTTTTTTGCCGGCTAGGTCCCGTTTGATTTTCGCAATGCGATCCTCGCGCGATTCGGTTTTGGCAACCAGCGTGTCACCTTTTTGCTCCACGACCGCCGCAATTTTTTTCGCCAATTGCGCGGCCAAATCCGTGATGGGCGCATCCGCGTTGCCACTGGCTATCTCGCCATAAACACGGCTGGTTTCTGTGCCGATGATTTTGGCGACGACAATCAACTGGTTGTCCGTTTGGAACACGCGCCCGGTGACAAGGACTTTCGCGCCGGTCAAATTGCCGACTTTGGCGGCGGTGTCGGGCGTGACCATGCCGGACAGCCCGATTTCCTGTTCGCCCAAAATTTTTTCCAAGTCGGAACGCTCGACGGTGATGATGTCCGGATCGGTTGAAAGGTTGGCGTTGACGAGCGTGGCGACTTTCGGGCCAAGGCCGCGCACGCCCTCGTCGCTGGAATTGAAATCAAAAACGGCGACGGTGAGGATTTGTCCGGCGATTGTCGTTTTGGCGCAGAGCAGCGCGAAGCATGCCAGCGCGACGAGCTTACGAGATATTTTCATAACATTGTTTGTCTTTTATTGTGACAAAAAGGCGTCTGCATTCCTTTGAATTATTCACGGTGGCGGCAAATCTGGCAACACCGGCGGTCGCGGGTTCATGGCCAATCGGCAAAAATATATCAAGTTTAATTGCGACTGCGGATTTTCAGCCAAATCGGAAACCAGGTCCGGCTGGACGACGACCACGGCGGTCTGGCGCATTTGGACGCAATAAAACGACGGCAGGATTTTTTCCGGCTGTTCCGACGGTGGCTGAATCCAAACCACCGCGACGTTTCTCTTGGCAATTGTTCTGATCCGCATGGCCAACTCATCCGGCATTTGTGCCTTGGATTCAAACGGCCCAATGACGGCCAGTTGACCAGCAAAGTCATTGAGCTCCATTTTCTCCAAATCAGCAAATTGGACGCCCTGCGCCTTCAGGAGTGGTTTGAGTTGATTGTCCGGGTCGAGTACGCCGAAATTGGTTTCGCACAGCAGCGGCTGAAGCGTTTGCAACAAATTGGTCGGATAAATCAGAACCGTTGTCACGCCCAGAACACGGTTTGAATCCGCCAGCCACTGGACGAGAAATTTCGTCTTTGCTTTCACGGCGGGAAAATTCAACGCGGCGGAATCCATAACGGTTTCGTCCGCCGGAATTTCAATCCGTTTCCACGGATTTTCCGAAAGCAAAACGGCAGTGGCGGAACTGGCTTGAAAAATCCGCGAGCGAATTTCGCCGTTGAAATTCTGGGTGCCCGGATTGTGAAATATGACTGGATTTTTTCGCGCCTCGCCGGAAAAGATTCGTGCCGGTTCCACATTTGTGGCGAGTTGCAATTGCGCATTGGCCGTCACCGACCAGCCACAGGCCATTCCCAGCAACCACCATTTGGTGAACAGCTTCATCTCAATGATTCCGACAATTTACCGTATTCATTTCTTTGGGAAATTTAAGGATTGATTCGTTGACTAATGTTCGTTGGCCGATTTGAAACGGCAGCGGTGCTGGAAGGAATCCGATTACGAAAAGACGGTCGGTTGGTGGCGCTGCCGGGATTCCGCCAAAAGGATTCCACGGACGTCTTGAATAATTTCTGTTGGTTAATGGAATGGTCAGTTCCCATTGGGTTGAAGAACGGCGACCGCCCCGGCATTTGACGCGTCTGGAGTTTTTCGAGCGTTTGGCGCTGCAAAAAGGCTTCAAGCTCCTTGAGATCAACCGTCCCATCATGGTTTGTATCGGGGAAAGGGGCGGGAAATCCCAGCATTTGCCGACTGCCGGCTTCCAAGCTTGACTGCCACAAGTCGTTGAATTCGGAGCGGTCCAAGACGCCGTCGCCGTTGGCGTCAAATTTCTTCAACAACCTCTGCGCCAGCAAATGTTGCGCAATGTCAATGCCGACCTGCTCTTTCGGGTCCAGAATATTGTTGGTGTTGGCGTCAAACCAAGCCAGCTCTTCTGGGGCGAGGAGGCCATTGTGATTGGTGTCTATCTCATCCAACTCAAATTCGATAAAGGCCGGATCATCCAACGCCGTTTCTTTCTCTTCTGGATCAATGACGCCATTGTGGTTTCGGTCATACTTGGCCAGTAAATCCTCGCGTGCTTTTTCCGCCGCGCGCTTGTCCCGCACCATTTGATCCAGTTGAATTTGCTTTTGGGCGGCGATGGCTGGTTCGATTCGAGAAACCGGCAGCAGCCAGATGCCCGCTTGGTAGCCGACACCGATCCGATCGGCTTGGTTGAACGCGGGTATGGAGTTTCTGCGATTTTCCAGCCCGAAAAAGAGAAGATTGGTGGTGGCAAGCATCCAGGCTGGTTGCGGAGCAAAGGACACATCGTGCGGATTTGGATCGATGCCCGCCGCTGGCGGACAACCATCCGGAGCGTTAAAATTCAAGAACAATTTTTGCGGCACTGAAAGGCCACGGGAAAAACACAACAATGTAGCGTTGTATCCATCCTTTGCGACAACTTTTTCCTGCACGAGCTCATGCTGATCATTGCCGATTTCCTGCAATTCGGAATGGTCCATCAAAAGATACAATCCAGATTGGCACGCGGCGGCAGGAAGATTTGCAAAAGACAAATTCGGCGGCATCCTCCACAAAGGCGCATGAGAATCATCCGGCAAAAAATGTCCGCCGTAGTCTGCACGGTATCTTTGCTGCAAGCAAAGCTCCGGCACGTTTGTTTGCTTTGATAAATAGGAAAGACTGGAAATTTGGTCGGGCCAGTTAAAACTGGTATGGCGGAACAAAACGCCATCAGGAATTAACTCCGGCTGGAACGAGGCTGGCGGAGCGGCAGAATCCTTACGCCAGTTGTTGCCTGTCCAAGTGTAGAATTTGCCACCGGCGACGACACGGAGCGAGCGATCCGGTCCGGCAAACAAAGTTGGCGTTCCCCAGTCTTGCGTGTCCAATACCGTCACGGGGGGGCGCCTTCTGGCACTGGCTAGTATTCTAGTTCCATTGCCGCCGTCAATAATTTCAAAAATGACGTTCCCATTGGCCGCATAAAGATGACCGTTGGCCGCAAACAACTCGTAATTGTTGCCATCCGAAATCTTCAGAACCTCCCATTGTTGATTGATGAAGTCATATTTTCTTATTTGTCCGCCATCGCAATTGAACAGGTCGCCGTTCAGGAGCACACTCCGGTGATAGAAATTATTTTGCGAAACAATATTCGCTTCCGAACAAGCAACAACGTTCCATGATTCCGTCGCGGGATCAAGAATGGCGATGGCGGCAAAAGTGGGCCGTCGAGTCGAAGTCCAGTTTCCATTCCGATCAAACGTGTAAACGTTAGCGTCATATTCGAAATTCAACAAGAGCTTTCCTTCGAACCAATGATGCGCGGTAATTTTAACGTTAGAGACCTGATCGCCCTGGAGCCTGTCCAAAGGAATGGCCCAAAAATGACTCACACTCATGATGTTGGTAACGAATTCCGGCGCACCCGCAGCAGACGGAGCTGTCACAACAGCCTTCCTCACCGCCACAGGATGGGGTGCTTGAACTGCTGGTTGGGACTGAGGATGCGGCGCAGGCCGGGTTAAAATACGATTAACGTCATCTTCCAGGAACCCGACTTGTGCAATGGCCCCTATCAATTGGCCTTTTTGCATGCCGGAAGCGTTTTGAGATTGGGCAACCAGATTCGATTTGTAGGCAATTACCAGCGGAAGAATTTCAAGCGCCTGACTTTGTGAATAATTGACCGATTGAAACAAATCCACAAATTTAAAAAAGTCATAAGGCGTGTCTTCTCTCAAATACTGCTTCTGCTTTTCGAATACCGGTGCGAGTTTCGCAGCAGGAACTGTCTTGTTCCAGAATTCTTGGTCCATTGCTTCGAGTCGGGGAGAGTGTTCAGCATGATAAAGATGATTCAATGAATCTTTGGTATCCGTGACAACGCCGTTGCCAGTTTTGGCGTCAACAAGATCACCTAAGCCCCAGTCCAAATAGAGCACTTCGACATTATTGTCTATTAACGCAGCTTTATTTTCGAAAACCCCGTTGAAAAGGTTTGTAAAAGCCGTGGCTAATTTTGTTTCGCTACTAGCATCGGCTAGTTCAAGTGCCTCCACCTCCAAGTGCAAAAGCGCGTTGGTGGAAGCATTCAATTCATTGAGAAAGTCACTCCACAAAAGTGGAATGCGTTGACGGTCCTCTTGATCCCAAGCAACCAATCTTGGAGTTTGCGATTCACGAAGCCAGAAATCATCGTGGATGTAGGAAAAAACCGGACTGCTCATCAATTGGCGATAAAGCGCGATGTCGTCCTCCGGCCTTTCCTGCCAGTAACATCCCCAGTTGACTTCGCAACGGAAAATATTCGGATTTTCTCCAATGGCGCTGGCAAGTTCATCATGAGTCGCGAGACGGCTGCCCACGAAATAGCTGTCATGCACCGAAGGCGATTGAGCAATCCAGTTTGCAACCGAACGCGCCAGTGCGCGGAGTTCCGCCAGTTTATCAGCAACGGGTTTTTGGGCTTCGGGATCAAGATTGAAGTCTCGCAGGACTTTCGAGGCGGCAACCAAGTCTTCAATCCCCAAATCATACCACTCCGAATTTTTCCAATTCGACGACTCCGAGGCCACTTTCAAAAGACCTTCCGGTGAATTTTGGCTGAACTCGTAATAAAGATCCAACGCGCGAAAAGCTCGATCAATATTTCGGGGGTCCGGTGGCGCATTCGCGAAGACATAATCAACGGTTTTTTCATATTCAGTGTGCGTTTCCCTGAAGGTCAGCCCGAAAGGATGTCGTGCCTGCATTTCTTTAATATCGGATTGCACGTCGGCCTCGCTCGCCGGCGGCCCGAGCGGCACGCCATTGGCATCGTAAAACGGACCAAAGCTTGACTCAGACTCTTCCAGTTTTCCGACATCGGCTGACAGTTCTGACAAATAGGAATTCACTCGCACCACCGCACAATCCAAATCTTTCTTTCCCAACGCCCATGAAGAATCCGCCGCCGCTTCCGCTTCTTGAAAAACTCCCCATTTGAGCGCCCATTTCGCTTCATCAAAATACTGCTGCGCTTCGTCCGCGGCTTTCCATTCCTTAACCGTGGAATTAACGTTCAACAGCTCGGCAACTTTGTCCGCCAGCTTGTTGACAACTTCCGCAAGATTTGTTCGGTTGCCGCTGACTTCAAAAAGCAACGGCGCGCCGCCTTTGGGTGGCGTCAGACGCCCGTTGATGGTGATGGTGTCCTTTGAATAACCGTTTTGATCCACAACTCCATCCAGTAGATAACTGCCGTCCCAAAATGCGGATTCGTCCGAACTCAATGTCTTTTCCTCACCCAGCAACTGCATTTTCTGCCGTTCCAAAACAAAAAACTGGCGCTCCTGGCTTAACCGCTGAATCGTGAGTAACTTCAATTCCCGTTCCGCTTCCTGCTCTTCCCCCGATTGAATCGCGGCGCGCAGATTCACCACTGAAATGGGGATTGCGTCTTTGGCCAACACTGTCAGTTTTGGCAAGAACGAGTCCAGATAAGTCGCGGCTGATTGCGCCCATTGAGTAGTGTCTTTCAACGGCCATGGGAAACTTCCGTCGGTCAAAACCACGCCCGGTTTCACGGCAATTAACCGCGCCGTCAAGTTGGTCGCCTGTCTGGTTCGGACGACATTTAGCAGCAGCAATCCGTCCGCGCCGAGAAGCCGGCCCAGCTTCAAGTCGTCGCGGTTCGCCTCCGACATTCCTTGCTCGCGATAGACCTTTTCAATTTCATCGCGCTCCAGCAACTGGATTTTGCCGTTGCCCGAAAGCGTGGCCGTCAACACATCCGCTGCCGGTGAGACCTCGTCGGTTTCGGAAATCAACGCCAGTTTCACGGGCGCGTTGGTTTGTGCAAAAAGACTCGCGCTGAAAAGCAAAAGCGTCAGGACCCAAATGGATTTTTTCATAAAGTTATGGTTATAACACCTCGCCAAGATTTCTGGCTTCAATTTTCAAGTTCTTTTCCGCGTAGTTTCCTCCCCCGCTCGACCAAACAAACCCCGTTCCTTCCAAAATGATTCCACCTTGCGCGTCCGAAAGCACCGTGACTTTTTGACCGGCAATTTGAATTTCCTGGCCGCTGAACGTCACAACCGACGCGCATTGTTTGCCGTTGCAAATCCGGATGTAGAGCGCCTCCGACGCCGGTACATTGTCGTTGTCGGATAGGACCAAACTCATCCCCCGCTCGTCCTCGATGATGGCGCGCACGCGGTTTGGAAACATCGCCAGCGTTTCATGGACGATTTTAGCATCGGCCAAAACATCCTTCGGTGGAATCACCTCCATTTCCACCCGTCCGCGCCAATGGCCAATCGCAAAGGCAATCAAAACACAAAGCGCCGTTGCCACTCCCCAAGCCAGCCGCGGAAACCAACTGCGCCGCAGCGGCCGATTTTCCGCCCGCTTCCGATTGAACCGGCGCGCCACTTGTTGCGGGAACTCTTCCCAAAATGCTTCGGGCGGTTCCGGCCAGCGCGCTTTTTTCAAAATGGAATCGAGTTCAAAGCGGTTCATGGGAAACTCCTTTCAAAAAACGTTTCAATTTCTGCCGCGCGGCAAACACGCGCCACGAAATCGTCGCCTCGGTGCAATTCAAAAGCTTTGCAGCTTCCGCGTGGCTGCGTTCCTCGTAAACAGTCAGCACAATCGCCGCCCGCTGCTTTGGCGGGAGACGGTTGAGAGCCTGTTGCACGCGTCGGGACAATTCATCGGGAAGCGGATCGCGCGCATCCGTTTCCGAAATTAAATTTTCCACCCATTTTGAATGAACGTCGCCGCGCTGCTTTTCCCGCGCACGCCAGTTCAGGCTCAAATTCACCGCAATTTGGCAAAGCCACGTCGAAAACTTGGATTCCGCGCGGAATGAATTCAATTGCCGGAACGCGCGCAGAAAGGCTTCCTGCGCCAAATCCTCCGCGTCGGCCAGCGAGCCGGTCATGCGGTATGTCACGGCGAGCACCATGCGTTGATGTTCTTTCACCAGCGCGGCCAAAACCTCCGTGTCGCCGGCGAGGCTGCTCTGAATACGGTTGAGTTCGTCCGGCGGGGCCATGCGCGCCATTTTATTCCATCCGACCAATGGCGACAGCAATTCCTTTGAGAAATTGTGGAGAAAATTATTTCGCCGGGTTCGCGCCCCGGACGTTCATGCGAATCGAGTAAAGCGACGTGCTCGCGGTAATGAAGAGCGTTTTGTGATCCTTGCCGCCGAAGCAGACGTTGGCCGACCATTTCTCCGGCACGTCAATGTGGTCAATCAATTTGCCCTGTGGATTGAAAATGGAAACGCCGTTGGTCGGGCCGGGCCGGCAGCACATGACCAAATCGCCCCGCTCGTCAATCGTCATGCCGTCGGAACCTTTGTCCACCGCCAGCGTTTTGTTGGTGAGCGAGCCGTCGGGCAAAATGTCGTAGCGCCACGTCTGGCCGCCGTCAATGTCGGAGACATAAAGCGTCTTGCCGTCGGGCGTGCCGGTGATGCCGTTGGGCTTCTCCAAATCCGTGGCGACAGGAAAAAGTTTTTTGCGGTCGGGCGTAAGGTAGAAAACTCCCTGATAGGGCAGCGCCATCGTGTCGTGGTCCCACCACGTGCGCCGGTAAAACGGGTCGGTGATGTAAAGGCCGCCGTTGGGCGCGACCCAGACGTCGTTCGGGCCGTTGAGATATTTGCCGTCATAATTCGTGACGAGCACGGTCACGGTTTTGTCGGGCGCGATGGACCAGAGCTGGTTGTGCTCGTCGGCGCAGGCGATGAGGTTGCCGTTGGCGTCGAACATCATGCCGTTTGCGTGCTGGGACGGGTGCATGAACGTGGACAATTTTCCATCCACGCTCCATTCCAGGATGCTGTCGTTCGGCTGGTCCACGAAAAAAACGTCGCCCTTTTGGTCGCAAGTCGCGCCTTCGGTGAACGCAAAGCCGCCGGCAAGTTTTTGCAGCTTCGCGCCCGGCGCGACAACGCTTTGGGCGCGCGACAACGGCGCAAAAATAAAAATGGCGGCGGTGACGAGCAGGAGTGAAACGGTTTTCATGGTTGCGCGGACAGATTGCAACGGTCGGCGGCGACAATCCACCAAAAAAACGATTCTTGTTTTTCAAGGGAAGCTGGCGCAAGTTGAAAGACTGATTTTTCGGGCGTCATGCAACCAGGAACAAGAAAACTTCTGCGCTTTCTGCAAAGCTGGGCCATCAACACTGTCGCGGTGTTGCTGGCGGTGGTGATTTTGCGCAATCACATTCGCTACGAGCAGCCGCAGGATTTGCTGCTGGCGTCGCTGCTGCTGGGCATCCTCAACGCGTTCGTCCGGCCAATTCTCATGTTCATCGCGCTGCCGCTGCTGATTTTCACGCTCGGACTTTTCATGTTCCTCATCAACGCGCTGCTGTTGTATCTCGTCGGAGTGCTGATGGCGCCGCATTTCGTGGTGGACACTTTTGGTTACGCCTTCGCGGGCGCGGCCATCATCAGCATCGTGTCCTTCGTGCTGAACATTTTGACCGGCAACACGCGGGCGAGCGTCAGGGTGCAACGCCGTCCGCCGCCACCGCGGAAGGACGATGACGACGACAAGCCGGTGATTGATGTGTGAACCGATTTACGATTGGCGATTGCATCGCCAGTTTGCCGCCGCCGCGTAAATCGCAAATCGTAAATGGAAGGTGGCGGCTACAATTTCAGTCGAAATGCGGCGCGCAATGTTTGAATTCCCCGCGAATTGAAGTCGCGCTCAAAATCCGTCGGCAATTCCGCCAGTTCCGCCGGCATTTCAATTTCCACAAAATTTTTGTCCGCGCCAAAAACTTCAGTCATTTGCTGGAAATAATCCGCGTCGTCCGTCCGTAAATAAATTTCGCCGCCGGGCGCGAGCGCGGCGCGGGTGAGCGCGGGAAAACTTTCGCTGATAAGCCGGTATTTGTGGTGCTTCTTCTTCGGCCACGGGTCGGGAAAGTAAATGTGCAGCGCGGAAGCGGAAAGCGGCGGCAACAGCCATTGCAAAAAATACGATGACTCAATCCGCACGCCGCGCAGATTTGCCAATCCGGCGCGGCGGCCTTTGCGGTCGAGTTTGGAAATGCGCCCCAGCAACCGTTCGACGCCGATGAAATTTCTTTCAGGATTTCGCCGCGCGTATTCGACAAGAAATGAGGCATCACCGCAGCCAAGTTCAATTTCGAGTGGCTGCGGCTTGGGAAATAATTTTGCCAACTCGAGCCGCTCGACGATGGAAGAGAGTTGGACGACGAGATTGGTTTGATTTTCCATGCCGCAATCCGCAATCAAAAACCGAAATTCGAAAAATGGTCGGGGCGGTGAGATTTGAACTCACGACCTCTTGGACCCGAACCAAGCGCGCTAGCCAGGCTACGCTACGCCCCGACATTTGAACCAGCAGTCTGCCGCGCGCGCGCGGGAAAAGCAATCCTGTTTTGAAAAGCAGCGAAAGCTTGCGGCAACGGGCTTCGCGCGGCTAACTTTGCGCCGTGCATCTTGAAGATCATTTGGGAGACATCATCGGCAAAGCGCGCGCGATGAACGGCGTTTCCGCCGGTGCCGCCGCCAAAGCTGCGGGCATTTCGGAAGGCGAATTGTCGGCGCTCGAAAAAACCGGCAACGTGACGGGAAAAATAAATTTTGCCGCGCTCGCGCCATTGCTTGGTCTGGACGCCACGAAACTCGAAGGCATCGCGCAAGGCTGGTTGCCGTCGCCGAAAGATTTGTCCGCGTGGCGCGAAATCCGCGTGTTTATAACCAGCGACGACGGCTTTTCGGTAAATTGTTTTCTGGTTTGGGATGAAGTCACGCGCGATGCGGCGCTTTTCGACACCGGCCTCGACGCCAGACCGATTCTCGATTGCATCGCCGTCGAGCAGCTTTCGCTCCGGCACATTTTCATCACGCATTCGCATTGGGATCACGTTGAGGCGCTGCCGAAATTCCGCGAGGCCTGGCCGAAAGTGAAATTGCATTCCGGCTCGAAAAGCGCCCCGGTGGACCAGCGCAACAAGACCGCCGAAATCGTCCATCTTGGCGGCCTGCGCATCACGCACCGCGAAACGCCCGGGCACGCGGACGACGGCGTGACTTACATCGTCGGCAACTGGCAGGAAGACGCGCCGCACGTCGCCATCGTTGGTGACACGATTTTCGCCGGTTCCATGGGCAACGGCAACGGCCAATGGGATTTGGCGCGGCAAAAAATCCGCGAACAGATTTTGTCGCTGCCGCCGGAAACGCTGATTTGTCCCGGCCACGGCCCGCTGACGACGGTTGCGGAGGAAAAGGCGCACAATCCGTTCTTTTAATTTGCGTCGCGCGCTTTAGACTTTCCCCGTTCATGGCCGAATACAAAGTCCAGTTCGAGGTCTTCGAAGGCCCGCTCGATTTGCTGCTTTACCTCATCAAAAAAGAGGAAGTGGTCATCTACGAGGTCAACCTCACGAAGCTCGCCACGCAATTCATCGAATACATCGACACCATGCGGCTG
>Ga0335072_10011866_pt1 | contig 12455 bp, 5 predicted proteins | sample Lox_Sample_21_FD_206725 | JGI IMG/M metagenome (GOLD analysis project Ga0335072, IMG submission 206725) | Soil microbial communities from Loxahatchee National Wildlife Refuge, Florida, United States - Lox_Sample_2.1 | ecosystem: Environmental > Terrestrial > Soil > Wetlands | place: USA: Florida...
CATGCGGCCAATGATAGCGGCCTGGCTCCATGCACGTTTTTGTGGCGTGCCCTTTAAGAAAAAACGCCGCCCCGGGGCGGCGTTTCTTGAGCGTGAGGTGACAGTGCGGGTTACTTTGCCTGATCCACGATCCAGGTGACCGCGGCTTTGACCTGCGCGTCGGTCAACGCCGGATTGCCGCCCTTGGCCGGCATGAAGTTGCCGTCCGGGCCGTGATAGCCGTCAGTGGCGTGCTTGATCAGCGTATCCAGACCTTCGGCAATGCGCGGCCCCCACATGGTTTTGTTGCCCAGCACAGGCGCACCCGCGACGCCGGCGGTGTGGCAGCTATGGCAAAGGTTGTCATAGATGGTCTTGCCGTCGGTGGTGCCGCCATAGGCGACCTGGGCGGCCGCGGCTTTGGCGGCGGCTTCCTGCGCGGCCAACATGGCGGCGCGACCGGTGTTGCCGGCATAGACCGCGCCATTGGGGGCCATGCTGGCGGAGAGTTGTTGCGCGGCGTTCGGGTCGGTTTCCTTCGGCTCGTGCTCGTAAATCGTCCATGCGGTGAAGATCAGGACCAGGGTCAGCACGCCGAGACCGGCGATAAGCAACGAGAACTGATGCAAGAAGCTCTGGTCGGATTTGCTCATGGAACCGCTCACGCAAGTACTCCAGTCATCGAATGATTAATCTGGAAAGCCGCCACGACCCCCGTGACGCACCTTGCCGCCCCCAGGCGACCATGCCGTGGTCGGTGGGAATATCCCGGCCGCCACGGGCAACAAGCCCCGGAGTATAGACGAAGCCTGCCGCAAGTTGAGGTACCGCGTCGCAGGGTCGCAAGCGGTGTGTCACGGCGTTCGCGTACGTCATCGTTAATATGGCAGGTAAGTGCCATCCTGCAGACATGCGGTCATGCTTCGCTGCTACGCTTGGCAGTTGGGGTGCGCCGATCCATTTCGCGCGCTTTACGGACCCTGCCATCGGTCATAAGGCACCTGTGTCAACTGGCATTGTCCAACGTCGTTAAGCAGCCCCTATGCTTGTTCCACAGATGTAGGGCGAGAAGGCATCGTTTGTGTCGGCGGAGTCGGGTGGCTCCGTTGTCTATTCCAGGAGTTTCACATGTCGCGTTTTTGGAAGATCGCGTTGATCGTGATCGCCGTGCTTGTGGTGGGTGGGGTCGCATTCCGCTTGCTGCACAAACCAGGAGAGACTGCCGGGGCGGGTCGTCACCGCGGTCAGCAGGCGGCTGCCCAAGACGGTGGTCAGGGTGGCGGCGCTAACGGTCAGGACAACACGCCGGTGCCGGTGACGGTCGAGCCCACCGTAAAGCAGGCCGTGCCGGTATATCTCACCGCCATCGGCACGGTGACGGCGCTCAATAACGTGACGATCAATCCGCAGGTCGGCGGCCAGCTCTGGGCCATCAACTTCAAAGAAGGCCAGGCCGTGCACAAGGGCGACGTGATCGCCCAGATCGATCCGCGCACCTATCAGGCCGCGTACGATCAGGCCGTGGCGAAACAGAAGCAGGACGAAGCGTCTCTGGCCACCGCCGACAGCACTTTGGATCGCAACCAGAAGTTGGTCGCCAGCGGTTATGTCGCGGCGTTGAACATCGATACCTATCGCAACAACGTCAATCAGCTCAAAGCGACAGTGATCGCGGACGAAGCCGCCGCACGCTCGGCCAAAGTGCAGCTCGATTTCACCAAGATCATTTCGCCGATCGACGGTGTGGCCGGCATTCGTCAGGTCGACCCAGGCAATGTGGTCACCACCACGACCACGATCGTGACGCTCACGCAGGTGCAGCCGATCTATGTGCTCTTTACGCTGCCTGAGCAGAACCTCGAGGCCGTGCGCGATTCGTTCCAGAACGGTGCGCAAAAACTCGAGGTGATTGCGCTGGATCGCGCCGACGCGCATCCGCTCGACACCACCGGCACGCTGCAAGTGGTCGACAACCTGATCGACACGACCACCGGCACCTTCAAGTTGCGCGCGATCTTCAGCAATCCCAAGAGCACGCTGTGGCCGGGTCAGTTCGTGAATGTACGTCTGCGCGTGCGCACCGTGACCGGCGGCCTGGTGATTCCGGCGCAGGCGGTGCAACGCGGTCCCGACGGCGATTTCGTCTACAAGCTGAAATCGGATCAGACCGTCGCCATGCAGGCGGTAACGGTGGCCGGCGAAGTGGGCGACAGCCATGTGATGGTCAGCAAGGGTCTGGACGAGGGCGATCAGGTGGTGACCGAAGGTCAGTTCCGTCTGAAGCCCGGCAGCAAGGTGCAAGCGCTGAAACCTGGCGAAGTGCCTGCGGCGCCGAGCCCGTCGGATGCGGACAAGAAAAAATGGAAGCAGGGTAGTGGTCGCCGCGGCGGCTCCGGTTCCTGATTTAGCGCAATGAAGTAGGCATGAGGCATGCGTAGCACGGGCACGACAATGCAACACCTTCACCCGCAACCGCGTTGTCGCGCTGTGTTGGTTAGGTTGTCGGCCCGCGCTTCCACCTCGGCTCCGCGCCCCCTCACATAGACGGTTCTCCGATGGGATTCTCCACGCTCTTTATCCGCCGCCCCATCGCCACCGCGCTGTTGATGGTGGCGGTGATGCTGCTTGGCGTACTTGGCTATCGCCAATTGCCGGTGTCCGCGCTGCCGGAAATCGAAGCGCCCAGCCTGGTGGTGACTACCACGTATCCCGGCGCCAGCGCTTCGACCATGGCCTCGTTGGTGACCACGCCGCTGGAACGCAATCTGGGCCAGATCTCCGGCCTGGACATGATGACGTCCGACTCCTCGGCGGGCCTGTCGACCATCGTGTTGCAGTTCAACATGGACCGCGACATCGATATCGCCGCGCAAGACGTGCAGGCGGCGATCAACCAGGCGCGCGGCACGCTGCCTAGCACGCTGCCGTATCCGCCGGTCTACAACCGCGTCAATCCGGCGGACGCGCCGATCATGACGCTGATGCTCACCTCCAACAGCCGCCAGCTGCGCGATGTGAACGATCTGGCCGATTCGATCCTCGCGCAGAAGTTGTCGCAGGTGCAGGGCGTGGGCCTGGTGTCGATCGCCGGCAACGTGCGTCCGGCCGTGCGTATTCAGGTGAATCCGGCGCAGCTGGCCAATCTGGGCCTCACGATGGAAGACGTGCGCAATGCGTTGACCGAGGCCAACGTGAATGCGCCCAAGGGCACGCTCAATGGCGTGTCGCAGTCGTACACCATTTCCACCAACGATCAGCTCACGACCGCGGCGGAATACAAGAACACCATCATTTCCTACAACAGCAGTACCGGTGCGCCGGTACGCCTGTCCGACGTGTCAAAGGTGGTCGACGGTGTCGAGAACGACCAGCTTGCCGCATGGGCCAACGGCAAGCCGGCGGTGCTGCTGGACATCCGGCGCCAGCCGGGCGCGAACATCGTGCAGACGGTGCAGTCCATCCGCGACATCTTGCCGCAGCTGCGCAGCGTGTTGCCGGCGGACGTGCATCTGGATGTGTTCGCCGACCGCACCATCACCATTCGCGCGTCGGTGGAAGACGTGCAGTTCACGCTGCTGCTGACCATCGCATTGGTGGTGGCGGTGATCTTCGTGTTCCTGCGTCGTCTGTGGGCTACGGTCATTCCGTCGGTGGCGGTGCCGTTGTCGCTGCTGGGCACGTTCGGCGTGATGTCTTTCGCCGGCATGTCGCTGGACAACCTGTCGTTGATGGCCTTGACCGTCGCAACCGGTTTCGTGGTGGACGATGCGATCGTGATGATCGAAAACATCGTGCGCTACATCGAGCAAGGCAAAGACGGCAAAGAAGCGGCTGAAATCGGCGCCAAGGAAATCGGCTTCACCGTGCTGTCGTTGACGGTATCGCTGATCGCGGTGTTCCTGCCGCTGCTGTTGATGCCCGGCGTCACCGGTCGCTTGTTCCACGAATTCGCATGGGTGCTCGCCACAGCCGTGGTGATCTCGATGCTGGTCTCGTTGACGCTCACGCCGATGATGTGCGCGTATCTGCTGCGCCCCGACGCACTGCCCGAAGGCGACGACGCGCACGAACGCCACGCCGCCGCCGGCAAGCGCACGGTGTGGGCGCGCACCGTCGGTTTGTACGAAGGCACGCTGGATTGGGTGCTGGACCATCAGCGCACGATGATCGCGGTAGCCTTTATCGCCGTCGTCGTCACGGTGTTCCTGTACATCGTCATTCCCAAAGGGCTGCTGCCCGAGCAGGACACCGGTTTGATCACCGGCGTGGTGCAGGCGGATCAAAACGTCGCGTTCCCGCAGATGGAACAGCGTACGAAGGCGGTGGCCGACGCGCTGCAGAAAGATCCCAACGTCGCGGGTATTGCCGCCTTTATCGGTGCCGGCTCCATCAACCCCACGCTCAACCAAGGCCAGCTCAGCATCGTGCTGAAGGACCGCAACAAGCGCGGTAGCCTGGACGACGTGGTGCAGAGCTTGCAGAACGCCGCCGCCAATATTCCGGGCGTGGCGCTGTACCTGAAACCCGTGCAGGACGTGACGCTGGATACGCGCGTGGCGGCCACCGAATATCAGTATTCGATGTCCGACGTGAATGCGCAGGAGCTCTCGCAGTACGCCTTGCAGATGACGCAGGCGTTGCGCCAGCGGCCGGAGCTGGCGGATGTGGACAACAATCTGGCCGATCAAGGCACCGCGCTCAAGCTCACCATCGATCGCGACAAAGCCAGCACGCTTGGCGTGCCGGTACAGACCATCGACGACACGCTGTACGACTCGTTCGGCCAGCGGCAGATCTCCACCATTTTCACGCAGCTCAATCAATATCGCGTGGTGCTTGAAGTGGAGCCGCAATTCCGCACCAGCACGTCGCTGCTCAATCAGCTCACCGTCAAGAGCAACGGCAGCGGCGCGCTGACGGGCAGCAACGCCACCACGTTCGGGCAGGCTACGTCGAGCAATTCCTCCACCACCACCGGCATCGCCACCGCCAACACCGGCATCATCATCGGTGCGGGCGGCGCCATTCCGCTGGCATCGCTGGTGAATGCCGAGGTCACGACTTCGCCGCTGGTGATCAGTCATCAACAGCAGCTGCCGGCGGTAACGGTGTCGTTCAATCTGGCGCCGGGCTATTCGCTGTCCGAAGCCGTGGATGCCATCAACACGGTCGAAAAGCAGCTCAATCTGCCGCCGCAAGTGCGCGGTCAGTTCATCGGCAAGGCGGCGGAGTTCTCCTCGTCGCTGAGCAACGAAGCATTGTTGCTGCTCGCCTCGATCATCGTGATCTACATCGTGCTGGGCGTGCTGTACGAAAGCTACATCCACCCCATCACCATCATCTCGACGTTGCCGCCGGCGGGTGTGGGCGCATTGTTGGCGCTGATCCTTTGCAACATGAGCCTCTCCGTGGATGGCATCGTGGGTATCGTGTTGCTGATCGGTATCGTGAAAAAGAACGCGATCATGATGATCGACTTCGCGATCGAAGCGCAGCGCACCGGCATGAAGCCGCGCGAAGCGATTCGCCGCGCATGCTTGCTGCGTTTCCGTCCGATCATGATGACCACCGCGGCCGCGATGCTCGGCGCGCTGCCGTTGGCCCTTGGCAGCGGTATCGGTTCGGAATTGCGCCGTCCGCTGGGTGTGTCGATCGTGGGCGGTTTGCTGCTTTCGCAGCTGGTGACGCTGTATACGACGCCGGTGATTTACCTCTACATGGAGCGGTTCTCCGACTGGCTGCAAGCGCGACGAGAACGTCGAGCCTTGCGTCATGCGGCGCGCGGCGCGACATGAAATGATGGGTTTGTCGCGGTTGCACCCTCTTCTCTACGCAGAGAAAGCCTGCCCCGGACCGGATCCGGGGCAAGCCTTTTCGGAGGGTAGGGGATCGAAAGGCTTCAACCATTCCGTTCCTCGTACGTTGTTTCGAGCATGAATATTTCCTCGCCTTTCATCCGACGTCCCATCGGCACCTCCCTGTTGGCGATGGGTGCATTCGTGATCGGCGTGATCTGCTACTTGCTGCTAGGTGTCGCGGCGTTGCCGGACATGCAGTTTCCGGTGATTTTCGTAAGCGCCAGCCAGGCCGGCGCCAGTGCCGACACCATGGCTTCCACCGTGGCGGCGCCATTGGAACGCCATCTCGGACAGGTACCCGGCATCGACACCATGCGTTCTTCCAGTTCGCTGGGCAGCACGCAGATTTTCTTGATGTTCGATACCGGCCGAAACATCGACGATGCGGCGCGCGACGTGCAAGCGGCGATCAACGCGGCGCAGGCGGATCTGCCCTCGGGTCTGAACAGTCCGCCCAGTTACGAGAAGGCCAACCCGAACGACGATCCGATCATCGCGTTTGCGCTGACCTCCGAAACGCAATCGGCGCGCGATCTCTACGACGTGGCCGACTCTCTGCTGGCGCAGCGCCTACGCCAACTTAAAGGCGTGTCGGAGGTGGACATTATCGGCGCCGCGACGCCGGCGGTACGCATCGATGTCAATCTGCGCGCGCTCAACGCGATGGGCATTTCTCCCGACCAATTGCGCAACGCATTGACCGCGGCGAATGTGTTCGAACCGCAGGGTTTTCTGTCCGACGGCAAAACCACCATGGCCGTGCAGGCAAACGATGCCTTGCACACGGCTGCCGATTTCGCCGGCCTGGTGATCTCCACCAACGGCAAAGGCGTGCCGGTTCGATTGAAGGACATCGCCAACGTCTACGACGGACAACAGGATGCGTATCAGGCTGCCTGGTTCCAGGGCAAGCCGGCGATCCTGATGTACGTCTACAAGCAATCGAACGCCAACATCATCGGCACCACCGATCGGGTGAAGGCCGAGGTGCCGTTGCTGCAAGCCTATCTGCAGCCGGGAACCAAGCTCATACCGTATTTCGACGGCACGCCCACCATCCGCGCTTCCTTGCACGAAGTGCAGGCCACGCTATTGATCAGTCTGGCGATGGTGGTGTTGGTGATGGCGCTGTTCCTGCGTCGCTTGGCCCCCACCTTGATTGCCGGGGCGGCGGTGCCGCTGTCGCTGGCCGGGGCGGCGGTGATCATGTACGCGCTCGGGTTCACGCTGAACAACCTCACGTTGCTCGCGTTGGTGGTCGCGATCGGCTTCGTGGTGGACGATGCGATCGTGGTGATCGAAAACATCATCCGCCACATCGATCAAGGCATGACACGCATGGAAGCGGCGCTGACAGGCGCGCGCGAGATCGGCTTCACGATTGTTTCGATCACCGCGTCGCTGGTGGCCGTGTTTATTCCGCTGCTGTTTATGGGCGGCATCACCGGCATGTTTTTCAAGGAATTTACCTTGACGCTGGTGGCGGCCATTGTTGTATCCGCGTTGGTGTCGCTGACGCTCACGCCTTCGCTATGCGGACTTTTCCTCAACGGCCATGACGACGGCAAAAAGCCGTCCAAACTGGGGCGTGCGCTTGAGCGCATGCACGAAAGCATGCAGAAAACGTATGCGGCACTGTTGGATTTTTCGCTGCATCACGCGCTGCTGTTCTCGCTCACTCCGCTGGTGCTGATCGGCCTTACGATGCTGATCGCGATGTCCGGCCAGATCAAAACCAGTCTGTTTCCCGCGCAGGACACCGGTTTGATACGTGGTCGCGCGACATCCGGAGCAACCGTTTCCTTTCAGGATTCGGTCAACCGTCAACAACGTTTGATCGACATGTTGTTGCGCGATCACGACGTCGCCGTAGTGGGCTCGCGGCTGGGCAGCACCCGTCAGGGCGCCGCGGGTACGTTCGACATTCAGCTCAAGACCCACGCCGAAGGCCGCAAGGACGACACCTTTACCGCCTTGACGCGGCTGAGCAAGAAGGCGGCGAGGTATCCCGATCTGAATGTGCGACTGCGTGCGATTCAAGATCTGCCCAGCTTTGGCGGCGGCGGCACCGGCCAAGGTGCGCAATACGAGATTTCCCTGCAGAGCGACGACAACACCAAGTTGCAGCAATGGCTGCCCAAGCTGGTCGACGAATTGAGGAAAAATCCAAAATTGCGCGATGTCGGCAGCGATCTGGACGACGCCGGTTTGCAGCAGAACGTTGTGATCGATCGCGACAGGGCCGCGGCGCTCGGCGTCAACATCGGCACGATCGATTCAGTGATCTACGATTCGTTCGGCCAGCGCCAGGTAAGCACGATCTATTCGGACCTCAATCAGTACAAGGTCGTCGTCAACGCGTTGCCCGGCCAAACGGCAACCCCGCGATCCATCGACGATCTGTTGGTGCGTTCGGCGAATGGCAGCATGGTGCGTGTGTCCGCCTTCGCGCATCAGGAGCCGGGGCTTGCGCCGACGCAGGTGTCGCATACGAACCAGTACACCACCATGAGCCTGAGCTTCAATCTGGCGCCGGGCATCAGCATGGGCGAGGCGTTGCAGATTGTGCAGGCCACGGCCAGCAACATGCGCATGCCGGGCGACATCAAGCTCGATATCGGCGGCGATTTCCGTCGCTTTCAGCAATCGCAAAGCGGTGCGCTGTGGTTGATCTTCGGTGCGATCGTCACGGTCTATATCGTGCTGGGCATTCTTTACGAAAGCCTGATTCACCCGGTCACCATTCTTTCCACCTTGCCGGCGGCGGGTGTCGGTGCGCTGCTTGCGTTGTGGTTCACCAATACCGAGCTTTCGGTGATTGCCCAGATTGCTTTGGTGTTGCTGATCGGCATCGTGAAGAAGAACGCGATCATGATGATCGACTTTGCGCTGGTCGCGCAGCGCGAGCACGGCAAAACGCCGTTGGAAGCGGCGCGCGAAGCCAGCCTGGTGCGTTTCCGCCCGATCATGATGACGACGATGGTGGCCATTCTGGCCGCTTTGCCGATCGCGATCGGCCTTGGCGAAGGTTCCGATTTGCGGCGTCCGCTGGGTATCGCTTTGATCGGCGGTTTGCTGATTTCGCAGAGCCTGACGCTGCTCAGCACGCCCGCGCTCTATGTGATCTTCTCGTGCCTCGCCGAGCGCTGGGCCGCGTGGCGCGCGAGTCGTAAAGCACGCAAAGGCGGGCGGCACGCCGTGTTGGCGCGACCGTCGTGACAGCGCTTCCTCCCCTGCGAACAGGGGAGGAAGGTGCAATCGCCTAGAAAAACTTCTGCTCGTACTTCAGATACACCACGCGACCGATGTCGTATTGCGGGTTGTACGGAAACTGGCTGTAGCCGTCGGTTCCCGTCGGTCCAAGCGGGCCGGCCACGCTGAATACACCGGTGTACGACAACGGCGCCTTGCGATTGAAGATATCGGTTGCGCCAACGGCGATGCGTCCGTGCCAGGGTGCGTCCCAGTTCACTTGCAGATCGTTGAAGGCGAGACCGCCTTGCGTATTCAACCCTGTCGGCGAGTTGACGAGATCCTTGTTGGGATTGTTGCAGGGAAACACCTCGTTCAGCGCAGGGTTTGGCGGAATGCACGGTTCGGACAGCGACGAGTAGTAACGAAGCGTCCAGGTCGCACCGAAGTTCTTGTATTTCCAATTCAGATTGACGGTCGAACGGAACCGCCAGATCGGACCGAGCACAGTGTCGTAAGCGCCCAGCGTGTTGGAGACAACCGGGCCGTTCGGTGTGATCTGCTCCTTCACCGAGTTGATGTACGTGCTGGTGGAATCGAACTTGAACTGACCCACGGGCGTTTCCGGGAACAGATAACTCAGGCTCAGGTCTTCGCCGCGTTCTTCTACAAAGCCCTGGTTGACCAGCGCCTGCAGCAGATTGATCACCTGTCCATAGGTCGGGCCGGATGCCGTCGATCGCTGAAATTGCGTGCATTGCTGCGTGTCGCCCAGCAAGTAGCAGTTGTCGAGAATGCTGCTGGCGGTGGGTAGCGTAATGACGTTGGCGATCCTGATGCGGTACCAGTCGGCCGTGATGTTCAGTCCGCTCACATAGTGCGGGCTGTAGACGAAGCCGGCCGTATACGTTCGCGACGTTTCCGGCTTCAGCGAAGCATTGGCGCCGGTGAAGTACGGCGTGGTGCTGGTGAAGTTCGGATTCGGTATCGGCGAGCCGTTGGCCGTCAATTGCGTGAATCCCGCTGGCAACGCGGGCAGTCCCGCAAAGCCGTTCAAGCAACGCTGCTTCACCACGGCGTTTCCGGTCAGGCCGAAATTCGCGTCGCATGGATCGGTGTAGGTCGTGAAGCTTTGCATGGTGCCGCCATACAAATTGGCGATGGCCGGCGCACGGAAGCCCGTACCGTAACTGGCGCGAACCAGCAGATCGTTGATCGGCTGCCACGAAAGCTTGAACTGGTTGTTATTGGTGTTGCCGAAATTGCTGTAGCGCGAGAAGCGATGCGCGAGATCGAAGTTCAGCAATTGCGCGCCCGTCATGTCTTTCAAGACCGGCAGGTTGATTTCCAGATACGCTTCGTTGAGTCCGTAGGCGCCGCGCCCAGGGTTTTGCTGCAGGTTGGTGTTGAGCCCAAGCTGCGTCAACTCGTCCGGGGTGGCGCCGCCCGAAACGCCGCGATGATCGGCGCCGATCGCAAAGGTCGCGTCGCCGCTGCCCAGCGATTGCGGGAACGTGAACATGTCGCCCGTCACGTCGGCGCTAGCGATCTTCATCTCGCTGTAGGAGCGCGTGCCGGCAACGACATTGAGGTAGTTGATTTCGGCCGGCGTGATGCCGCCTGCGCCGGAGAACGGATTGAGCGGGACGCAACCGGCAATCACATGGCCCGGCGTGCCGCATTCCACGACACCGTTCGGCCCCAGGAAAGAAGGCCCCACGGCGTTGTACAGATTCACCATGTTGAGATTGCCGGGCCCGAAGCTCGACTGCGTATAGCGATAGTCGCTGTAATTCACATCCCAGGCGAATTGCCGCTCGCCCAGCGCAAAATCGCCATCGAGGCCCGCATGCCAGCCGTATTGCTTGATGTTGTTCGTCACCACGCGGTTGGGATATTGCAGCGGCAAGTTGAACTGCAGACTGTTTCCGGGCAACGGGTTGTAATAGCTGTTCGGCGACAACGTCGGGAAATACGTGGCCGGGAAGGTTCCCGCCGGAAGACCCAGCGCTTGCGCGAGATGCGCACCGTTGGCGGGTGTCAACGAACTCAAGGGATAACCGCCGATGCCGACGGTGGAGTCGGCGGTGTTGTACGTGCCGATCAGGCTGGCGGTGATGTGGTCGGTGACCTTGTAATCGCCTTTGAACAAATAGGACTTCAGGCGATTGTTCGGAACCAGCGTTTCGAGAAACGCCGAGTTGGCGTAGTCGTTGTTGAAATACGGCGAGGGATATTGCGCGCCGAAGGTATTGACGTGGTAGTTGGCGATATTCAGGCCGTTCTGACCCATGTTGACGGTAAGCGGGCCGTTGGCCAATTGGGGCAGATTCTCCGGCAAGCCGGTGGCCGGATTGAGCGCGCCGGTGATCGTGCCGAACGGCGATTGCTGCATGCTTTGCGGATAGTTCGGCCCAAAGCTGAAATAACCGTATTTGCTGTAGGCGCGGTCGTCCGCATTCAATCCGTCGGTGTTCTGGATCGTCATGTTCAACAGGATCGATCCTCTGGAGAATTTCTTGCCGCCGGTCAGGCTGAATTGGCCGGTTCGTCCATCGCCACCGGGCGAGTACACGCTGTTGTAGGTATCCAGCTGCACGCCGTCGAAATCCTTTTTGGTGATGATGTTGATCACGCCGGAAATCGCGTCGGAACCGTAAATCGCCGACGCGCCGTCCTGCAGAATTTCAACGCGATCGATGATCGAGCTGGGGATCGTGCTTAGATCGGTCTGGCCAAAGATGTCCGTGGTCCATCGCTGGCCGTCGACCAGTACCAGGGTGCGTGGCGCGCCGAGACCGCGCAGGCTCGCGTACTGACCCACGATATTGCCGAGCGAACTCTGATTGCTGGTGCCGGAGGAGCCGACCGACGACACGTTCTGCAGAATCTGCCCAACGCTGACGAAGCCTTGCTGCTGCAAGGCCTGATGCGTGAGCTCGGTGACCGGTTGCGCGGTTTCCACGTCCACGCTGCGAATCATCGAGCCGGTCACCGTGATGCCTTGCAAGGTGACGGTTTTCTGCGGCGGAGGCGCCGCGGTTTGTCCACTGGCGGTTTGCGCAGGCGTGGTCTGCGACGGCGCACCTGCCGGAGGTGTTGCGTTGGATGATGCCGATGTCTGGGTCGTGGTTTGTGCGGGGGATGGTGCGGTATTGGCCGTTTGAGCCATGGCAACCGTCGCCACTACGCAACTACCCAGTGTTAATGCCGTACGTACGGCCATAGCGAGATTTTGACGTCGAGCGTTCACGACAAATCCTCCCTGTTTGCTTGGGTGTGGGGACACGCATGCTTGTTCCTTCCCTGACGTTGAAAGCCACCGGGGGTGCGCCGTTATGGGGGAGTGCGCAGCCCATAAAGGTTTTATGAAAAAAACGCGGTTTTCTAAAGAGCCAATTCGCTCGCAAAATCGTTGAAAGAAAA
>Ga0335072_10011867_pt1 | contig 12454 bp, 11 predicted proteins | sample Lox_Sample_21_FD_206725 | JGI IMG/M metagenome (GOLD analysis project Ga0335072, IMG submission 206725) | Soil microbial communities from Loxahatchee National Wildlife Refuge, Florida, United States - Lox_Sample_2.1 | ecosystem: Environmental > Terrestrial > Soil > Wetlands | place: USA...
TGCCGTAGCGGTACTGCAGCCCGAATCTGCCGATGAGCCCGAGCTCATCGTCGCGAATCATCGGGTTGCCCTGAATCATGATGTGCACGCTGGAGTGCTCATCGTGCCAGTATCCCGGTGTGTTGATCTCCCGGGTCACGACACCGCCGCCTGGCCAGGCCTTGCGCTCGAGAACCAACACATTCTTCCCGGCTTTGGCGAGGTAGGCCGCGGCCACTAAACCGTTGTGGCCGGCGCCCATGGCGAGGACGTCGTATTGGGAGCTCATCCGGCGTGAGGCTAATCGGCACGGCCGAAGATGTCTAATTCCCCACGGCCATGGCCGGCATCACTCATAACGATGTTTCCGGAAGGGGCGCCGGCGGTAGCATTCCGAGCCAAAGGTTCCGAAATCATCCACAAGAGGCTTCGAGCCATGCAGCATTCCGGCAAGGTGGCGCTGGTCACCGGCGGCAGCAGCGGCATTGGTCAGGCGATCGCCCGCCGTCTGGCCCGTGACGGCGCGAACGTCGCAGTGGCCGATATTGCCAATGCCGCTGAGACCCTAAAGCTGCTTCTCGAAAGCGGTCGCCGGGGATTCGGCGCCCCGTGCGATATCTCGCGACCCGAGCAAGTCCAGGGATTCGTGGAACGGGTGCGCGAATGCCTGGGTCCGCCGCAGATTCTAGTGCACAGCGCTGCGGTGCAATTCGTGCGGCCGTTCGATGAACTCTCCCTTGAGGACTGGCAGCGGACGCAGGCGGTCAACCAGGAATCTATGTTCCATCTGCTGAAGGCGGTGCTGCCGGGAATGAAGCGTACCGAGTGGGGAAGGATCATTGTCCTCGCCTCATCCACCTTTTTTGTCGGCGCCCCGGCCATGACGCATTACGTTACGAGCAAAGGCGCGCTCATCGGCCTCGTGCACGGGCTGGCTGCCGAGGTTGGGCCATTTGGAATCACCGTGAATGCGCTGGCCCCGGGGCTGACGCGCACGGAGAAGGCCGTGGCCGATCTGCCGGAGGAGCTTTTCAGGCACATTGCCTCGCTCCAATGCATCAAGCGCAACGGTACTCCCGAGGACCAGGCGGGCGTGGTCTCGTTCCTTGCCTCCGAGGATGCGGCGTTCATCACGGGCCAGACAATCCTGGTCGATGGGGGACAGGGTCGGACCTGACCGCGGCGCAGGTTCGAGGCGGGGGCGCACCAGCCATATCATTTCATGATGGCATGGATCGTCCGAAACGCTTTTTCAGCGGCCCGTGAGGCCCATACCATGCCGCGCATCCATTCCCGAGGATCATCATGATTCGCCAGATCAAGGCCGGGCAGCCCGCGGCCGTCAAAGCCGAGAACAGTCAGCAAGTACGCCAGACCGTGGAGACCATCCTGGCGGACATTTCAGCTCGCGGCGAACGCGCCGTGCGTGAGTACTCTGAGAAATTCGACAAGTGGTCGCCCCCGAGCTTTCGCCTCGCTGTGGCTGAAATCGAGGACTGCGTGCGCTCGCTGCCGCGACGGGTGATCGCGGACATTGAGTTCGCCCAGACCCAGATCCGCAACTTCGCGCTGGCCCAACGCGCAGCCCTCAAGGACACGGAGCTGCAGACACTGCCCGGTGTCGTGCTCGGACACAAGAATATCCCCGTCACCAGTGTAGGTTGCTACGTACCCGGAGGGCGCTACCCCATGGTGGCTTCGGCCCACATGAGCGTCGTGACGGCGAAGGCCGCCGGCGTCAAGCGCATCATCGCCGCCGCGCCGCCCTTTGGCGGCAAGCCACATCCTGCTATCGTCGCCGCCGTGCATCTGGGCGGGGCGGATGAGATCTACGCGTTGGGCGGCGTTCAGGCTGTGGCGGCCATGGCGCTCGGTACCGAGAGCTTACAGCCGGTCGACATCATCGTCGGCCCGGGAAATGCCTACGTGGCGGAAGCAAAGCGACAGCTTTTCGGGCGAGTCGGCATCGATCTGCTCGCCGGCCCGACGGAGACTCTGATCGTCGCGGACGACTCCTGCGATCCGGAGATGGCGGCGGTGGATCTCATTGGTCAGGCCGAGCATGGGCCGGGAAGCCCAGCCGTGCTGTTGACGAATTCAGCGAAGCTCGCCGAAGCGGTTCCGGCTGCCATCGAGAAGCTCCTTAGCTGGCTGCCGACGGCGGATGTGGCGCGGATTGCGTGGCAGAATTGCGGCGAGATCATTCTCTGCGACACTCTCGATGAGATGGTGACGGAGGCTGACCGCATCGCTTCCGAGCACGTGCAGGTGCTCACCCGGGACCCCGACTATTTCTTGAGTCACCTGACGAACTACGGCGCACTCTTCCTGGGTCCACGGACCAATGTTGCCTACGGCGACAAGGTGATTGGGACAAATCACACGCTTCCGACCATGAGAGCGGCCCGTTATACCGGTGGGCTCTGGGTCGGCAAGTTCATCAAGACCTGCACCTACCAGCGTGTGCTCACGGATGAGGCATCAGCGCTCGTGGGTGAATATTGTTCGCGGCTCTGCGAGCTCGAAGGTTTCTCGGGTCACAAGGAGCAGGCGGACTTGCGAGTCAGACGGTTCGCGCGCAAGGTGTCCTGATTGACCTATTTGAGTGTGTGCGGATGCCTATCGATTTGAAACATCATCACGGTGGTATCAGCGTGCCGGATCTCGAGGCTTCCATCCGTTGGTACGGGGACGTGCTCGGCTTCGAGGTCGAGAAGCGCTTCGAGATCGAGCCCATTCCGGCCCGAGTGGCGATGCTGCGTCGCGGCAACCTCAGGATCGAGCTATTTGAAGTACCGGGAGCCAGCCCCTTGCCGGTCGAGCGGCGTGAACCCAACAAGGATGTCAAGACGCACGGCAACAAGCACGTCGCCTTTGCGATAGCCGACCTCGAGGGCGCGGAACGCGAACTGCGGCGCCTGGGGGCCGATATCGTGTTCGTCGGCCGGTTCAAATTCGGCTCGAATATCTTTATCCGGGATAACGCCGGTAATCTCATCGAATTGGTGTTGGAGCCGGACCTGTGGCGGTGATGGCAACATGACGAAACCCGACCTCGGCAAGGCGAGCCTGCGATCCGATCGACTGGCAGGCAAGGTGGCGCTGGTCACCGGTGCCGGCAACGGCATCGGCCGTGGATGCGCGCTCATGTGCGCCCGTCACGGCGCGCAGGTGATGGGCTCGGACCTTGATGGGCAAGCGGTTGAGCAGACGCAGGCGCTGGCGGTGGAAGAGGGCCTCGCGCTCTCGAGCGTGCAGCCTATCGATATAACGGCCCCGCGCGATGTCGAGCGCATGGTGGGGAGCACCCTGCAACGTTTCGGGCGACTCGATATCCTGATCAATGCCGGTGCTTGGGGCGCCTTCGAGTGGATCGAGAACATGGACTACGAGCGCCATTGGCGCCGGACGCTTGCCGCGGAGCTCGATTCGGTCTTCCTGGTCTGCAAGGCAGCCTGGCCGCATCTCAAGGCAAGCGGCGCGGCATCCATCATCAATTTTGCCTCGGCGAATGCCTATGTGGCATTGCAAGGCTCGCCGGCGCTGGCCCACTGCGCGGGTAAGGGAGCCGTACTTGCCATGACCCGGCAGCTGGCCATGGAAGGTGCGCCACACAATGTGCGGGCCAACACAATCAGTCCTGCCCTGGTCGTCACCGCCGCTACGCGTCCGGTCATCGAGGGTAACGCTCAGATCCGCGAGGCCGCTCGCGCCAAGATGATGATCCGGCGCTTCGGCCAGCCGGAGGACATCGCCTGGGCGGCCGTGTATCTGGCCTCCGAAGAGGCATCATGGGTGACTGGCGCGGACTTTCCGATCGATGGCGGCGCAACGGCCTGGTGATCCTCAGAAGCTATCACCGCTCCGACCCGCACGAATGGATTTGGAAACGATGAAGCCAAAATCGGTCGATAATGCGCCGCGCCGGGGCGGGGATCCGTTATTCATGACGTCGCTCGCGCGGGGACTATGCGTCCTGCGCGCTTTGTTGGAAGGTGGGGCTGGTGGAAAGTCCACAGCCGACCTGAGCCGTGCGACCGGCCTGCATAGGGCCGTCGTGCGTCGTTGCCTCTACACACTCGGCGAGCTTGGGTATGTGTCGCGGGAGGGTAGCAGCTACTGTCTGGGACCGCAGATTGCGACTCTGGATCGCTTGCCTGCCGCGGTGATGCCAGTCGCCCACGCCGCCCGGCCCGTACTCGACGGCTTGAGTCGGCGCCTCGGCGAGCCCAGTGCGCTTGCGGTGCTCGATGATGGCAAGGTGATTTACCTCGCTTGCGCCATGCCCGACGGCTCGACCTCTGCGCCTCTGACCCAAGGGGCGCACGCTCTTGGCACCGCCGCAGGGCGGATCTTACTTGCGAGCCTGCCACAACACCGCAGCGCTCTCGAGCTGTCGAGGGTCGAGCATATCTCTTTGCGTCGACTCCCGGTGAGCGCGCGCTCTGCGCCCGAGGATGTGGTGTGCCGAGCCCGCAGGGAGGGTTATGCGCTCGTCGAAGAGGAACGGAGCAATGGCGCGCGCACACTGGCCGTGCCGGTACGCAATGTTCTAGGAATGACCCTGGCGGCAATGGAGGTGGACGTACGAACTGTCCGCCTATCGCGCGAGGGATTGATCGAGCAGTATTTGCCGCTGCTGAAGACCGCGGCGGTGACTCTCGGGAGGGGTCTTCAGCTGCCGCACGCGGAGTCTAGTCTCAGGCGCGCCAGGGTGGCGGGTGCGGCTCAGGGGCCCGGCTGCTGAGGCATCGATCCCGCGGATGTGCTCGATCGCCACAAACTGTTTTCGCGCCGAAGGGATCGCGAAGTATCTTCGTGCGAGCCAAGGGGTTCGGACCTCATTCCGCTGAGCCGCGAGGACCACAGTGAAAGTTGCTACATTGAAAGACGGCACGCGGGACGGAAGGCTCCTGGTCGTATCCACCGATTTGCGGCGTGCTGCGCCGGTGCCGGGTGTGGCGAGCCTGCTCGCTGCGCTCGAGCGCTGGGGCGAGAGCGCTCCCGCGTTGGAGGCACTCTACGAGGCACTCAACGCCGGTCGCGCGCGTGAGGCGTTTGACCTCGACCCGAGTCTGCTTGCCGCTCCGCTGCCGCGCGCGCCGCAGTGGCTCGATGCTTCGGCCTTTCACAGCCACGGCGATCTCATGGACAAGGTGTTCGGCCTGCCGCCGATCGAGGGCAAGCGCGAGATTCCCCTCATGTACCAGGGCGCCTCGGACGATTTCCTCGGCCCGCGGGATGAGATGCCCCTGCCGAGCGAGGCCGACGGGATCGACTTCGAGGCCGAGGTCGGGGTAATCGTCGATTTCGTGCCAATGGCCACACCCGCCTCGCAGACGCTGTCTCGCACCAAGCTGCTGGTGCTGCTCAATGACGCCAGCTTGCGGGTGCTGGCGGGACGAGAGATCAAGACGGGTTTCGGATTCCTGCAATCCAAGCCCGCCACGAGCTTCGCTCCCGTGGCAGTGACTCCTGATGAGCTCGGGGATGCCTGGCGGGTGGGTCGGGTCCATCTGCCCGTGCGGGTGGCATGGAACGGTCGTGAATTCGGCCACCCCGATGCCGGAAAGATGGGCTTTGGCTTCCATGAGCTCATCGCCCATGCTGCGCGCACGCGCAATCTGCATCCCGGCACGATCATCGGCTCGGGCACGATTTCAAACGACGAATATCGCACTGTCGGCTCCGCCTGTATCGCTGAGCGCCGTGGCATCGAAACCGTCGATCAAGGCAAGGCCGCAACCCCCTACATGAAGTTCGGCGACACCGTGCGAATCGAGATGCTCGATGGCCAGGAGCACACGATATTCGGCGCGATCGAGCAGCGAATGGTCGAGGCGAAGCGGCGGTGAACATCCTGATCACCGGGGCCGACGGATTCATCGGCCGGGCTCTCGTCGCGCGGCTCCTCTCAGGTGTCGGACCTGACGGACTGAGTGAGCCGCACCCGCACCTCACTCTGCTCGATCAACGCTTTTCAGCAACTCCAGCCGATCCGCGCCTGCGACTCGTAAGCGGCGACGTTAGTGATCACGCGGTGCTAGCCGAAGCTCTCTCCGACGGAGTCGATTGCGTGTTTCACCTGGCGAGTATCCCGAGCGGTGCGGCGGAGTCGAGCTTCGACCTCGGAAAGCGTGCGAATCTCGAGGCGACCGCTGGGCTGCTCGAGCAGTTGCGGCGCCAGAAAACTCCTGCCCGCGTGGTGTTCGCGAGCACAATTGGCGTCTACGGCGTCCCGTTGCCACAGCTCATTGATGAACAGACGCCGCCCCAACCGACGATGAGCTACGGTGCGCACAAGCTCATCGGCGAAATTCTGGTGGCGGACTACAGTCGGCGAGGGTTCATCGATGGGCGCTCACTGCGTCTTCCCGGCATCGTTGCGCGCCCGCCGCAGGCGTCCGGCATGCTGTCGGCCTTCATGAGCGACCTCATTCGTGCACTCTCTGCCGGGCGTGCGTTCACTTGCCCGGTATCGCCGGACGGCATGGCGTGGTGGATGTCGCGAAGCTGCGTCGTGGAGAACCTGCTGCATGCCGCCGCGCTGAGCTCGCAGCAGGCACACCGACGTCGAGTGTATTTGCTCCCGGTCCTGCACGCGTCGATGGCGGATGTAGTCTCTGCAATTGCCAAAGTACACGGGGCGGAAGTCCTCTCCAGGGTCACGTATCAGCCAAACGCTGCACTGCAAGCGCAATTTGCAAGTCTGCCGCCGCTTAACTGCCCGGCTTCGCTGGAGGCGGGCTTCCGGCATGACGGAACACTCGAGGCGCTGGTGCAGAGAGCGCTCGATGGTCCCTGAGAAGGATCGGGTGGTCGTCGTGACTGGCGCGAGCCGCGGCCTCGGTAGGGGATGCGCCTTGGCCTTCGCCGCTCGCGGCACAGAGGTGGCACTCCTCGCCCGCAGCGGATCGGAACTCGAATCCGTGGCCGAGGAAATCAGAGCCCGTGGTGGCAGGGCTCGCGTGATCGCCTGCGATGTTACTCGCGACGAGGAGGTTCAGTGGGCGTTTGCAAGCCTCGAGCGCTGCGATATCCTCATCAACAATGCCGGAACGAATCAGCCGCAGCCATTTCTTACAGTGGAGGCGGCGACGCTCGACGCTCTACTGACACTCAACGTGCGCTCCATGTTCATGACTGCCCAAGCGGCTGCACGGGTCATGGCGCGGGCGCGCTCCGGTGCCATCATCAACATGTCCTCCCAGATGGGCCACGTCGGGGCGGCTGGACGTACGGTCTATTGCATGACCAAGCACGCCATCGAAGGCCTCACCAAGGCTATGGCGATCGAGCTTGCCCCGCTCGGCATCCGGGTCAATTCGGTGGCCCCGACTTACATCGAGACGCCAATGACGCGAGCCTTCCTGGAGGATGCTGCATTCCGCGAGGATGTCGTGCGCCGCATTCCGCTCGGCCGGATCGGCACGATCGAAGAGGTCGCGGCCGCCGTCGCTTTCCTGGCCTCCCCCCTTGCCAGCCTCATCACCGGTACCAGTCTGCTCGCCGACGGCGGCTACACCGCGCAGTAATGTCGCGCGGCACGATGGAGCAATGAGTCATGTACCTGCATCCCTGTGCCACGCCGCGCTCTCCCGAGGCACAGCGCGCGCATTCCGCTGGCGCGGGAGCGGTGGTGCGCAGGGGGGGGCGATCGCTGACCGTCGATGTTCACTGTCATGCGTTCGTTCCCGAGGTCGAGGCGCTAGTCAGGGATCGTCCAGAGAAACTGGCCGAGCCTGACTTGCAGCGCCGCGCGATGGGTGCAGTCTCCGCGCAGTACAACGCGAGCACCATGCTTCCGGCGGCGTTTCCCAAGTTGACCTCGGTCGAGCAGCGCCTGCGGGACATGGATTCGATGGGCGTCGACGTACAGGTAGTGAGCCCGACTTCGGTCCAGCATTACTACTGGGCCGAGCCCGAGCTGGCGCGCGATATCGTGCGCACCACCAATGAGAAAATCGCCGAGCAGTGCGCGAAACACCCGGATCGACTGGTCGCGCTCGGCAACGTGGCGCTGCAGCACGCGGAACTCTCGATCGAGCAGCTCGAGTATTGTTCGCGCGTACTCGGCATGCGAGGCGTCGAGATCTCCACCGCGGTGAACAGGCTCGAGCTCGACAATCCCGCTTTCGCGCGATTTTGGGCCAAGGCCGAGGAGCTCGGGTGCCTGGTGTTCATCCATCCCTTTGGCACCTCACTCGGGGAGCGGGTGAACCGCTTCTATCTGCAGAATGTCATCGGGCAACCCATTGAGACCACGATCGCGCTCTCGCACCTGATCTTCGGCGGGGTGCTCGATCGGCACCCGGGCCTTAAGATTCTCGCGGCGCATGGTGGCGGATACCTGCCTTTCTACCCGGGGCGGTCCGATCATGCCTATGGCGCGCGCCCCGATGCCCATGTGATGGAGCGGCCGCCGAGCGAGTATTTGCGGCGGATCTTTTTCGACAGCCTGGTCTACTCGGGCGCCGCCTTGCGGAATCTGGTGGCGCAGGTGGGCGCGAGCCAGGTTCTCTTGGGAACGGACTACCCTTTCGATATGGGATCGTACGATGTGCATGCCCTCATCGAGTCGGTTGATTCCCTGAGCGCCGCGGATCGGGCCGCGATCCTTGGCGGCAACGCCGCAGAGCTCTTCGGCATCGAGTCCGCAGCGGTGAGATGAGAGTCGCACGAGCCATCCATCGCGCGGGCCCATGCGGCACATCGCCAGAATCGGTTTCCCGCCGCGCCGGCACCCTCTTAGGATGCGCGCAGTTGCCGCAGAGCGAATCGATGGCTGAAGCAAACCCCCTCAAGGGATGGCAAGTTGACCGTGGCACCATCCGAACCATCGGCGAGGATCTGCGTCGCCCCGAATGTATCTTGGCGGAGCCGGACGGTACTATATGGAGCGCGGATGCGCGGGGTGGCGTCGTGCGCATTGCGGCGGATGGGACCCAGCGTCTAATCGCACAACAAGCTTCCGGTGAGCGCGCGCGGCCGGCGGGCATCGAGAGCTACATCCTGCGAGGCACTCTGCCAAACGGCTTGGCGTTCGATCGCAACGGAGACATCCTGATCGCGAACTTCGGTACCAATGCGGTGGAGCGGATGACGCGCAACGGCGAGAGCCGTACGCTCTACACCGAGATCGACGGTCAACCGCTAGGCAAGACGAATTTCATCCTGCGCGACTCCAAGGACCGGCTCTGGCTCACCGTGACGACCCGGCTGGAGCCGTGGACGCGTTGTGTGAGCGAGAGGACTGCCGACGGCTACGTCGCGCTGATCGATGAGCGCGGCATCAGAATAGTGGCCGACGGCTTTGTGGGCACGAACGAAGTCCGTCTCGATGCGCGCGAAGAGTGGCTCTACGTGGTCGAGACGAATGCGCGGCACATCTCTCGGCTGCGCATCCGCGCTGATGGCTCCTTAATCGATCGCGAAGTCTTTGGCCCTTCGGATTTACATGGCTCGCCCGACGGCTTTGCGTTCGATGGGTTCGGTAATCTTTGGGTGACGCTGGTCACGTACGACCGGTTGATCGCAATCACGCCGGAGGGGGACGTCCTCACTCTCCTCGATGACGGCAATGCGAATGAGGTCGCCGAACTTGACCATCATTACCATGCCCGCACTCTTGGGCAGGACGTCATGGTGCGTATGAAGGGGGGGGTGATTGCCCCTTGGATGGCTAGCGTGACTTTCGGCGGACCGGACCTGCGCACCGTCTACATCGGCAGCCTCATGGGCACGACGATTCCGTACTTTCGTGCACCTGTGGCGGGCCTGCCGCTTGCGCACTGGCGCGACTCGCGAACCTGAGGTATCGCCCACGCCCCGAGCGCATCAGATATCCTCGGGGACGGCGAGGGGTTTGTTCGGGCGCGCGGATCGTACGAGATGTGGGCCCCAGAGGCTTCCTCGCCTTCCTGGCGGCGGGTCTCCGGGGGTACGTGACCGATGCATTTCCGACAGCTCGATCTGAATCTGCTCGTGGCGCTCGATGCGCTGCTCACGGAGCGCAATATCACGGAGGCCGGGCGCAAGCTTCACGTGACTCAATCCGCGATGAGCGGCTCGCTGGCGAGATTGCGCGAGTACTTCGAGGACGAACTCCTCGTGCAGATCGGGCGCAAGATGGTACCCACCCCGCTTGCGGAGACCCTCAGCGCTCCGATACGCGAAATCCTCCTGCAGATCAAGGCGACCGTCGATACCCGTCCGGAGTTCGACCCGGCGACTTCATCACGCCGATTCTCTCTGATGATGTCCGATTATGTCTCCACGGTGCTCATGAGCGAGGCGCTGCAGCGGCTCGGCCGCATCGCTCCGCATGTGGAGTTCGAGATCGTCTCCAACGATCAGCCGACTCCGGGGGAGGCCCTCGAGCGGGGCGATATCGACATGCTCATCATGCCGCGCGAGCACCTGGCGAAGGGCCATCCGTACGAGCCACTCTTTACAGACGGGTATGCCTGTGTCGCGTGGACCGGCAACCAGAGCGTTGGCAACAGCCTCTCGCCCGAGCAATACCTCCAGGTGGGTCATGTCTGCGTCCAGCTGGCGCGGGGGCGTTCCCCCGTCATCGACGAGTGGTTCTTGAGCCGCCTCGGGGTCAATCGTCGGGTCGAGGTGCTGGCGATGAATTTCAACTCCGTGCCCCAATATGTGGTCGGCACGCAACGGATTGCCACCATTCACCGCCGGCTGGCCGAGTACTACTGCCGGCATCTCCCGCTGCGGATTCTGGCCTGTCCCTTTGAGCTGCCGCTGATTGCCGAGTCGCTGCAATGGCATAGGTACTTCGACAAGGATCCCGGCCGCGCGTGGCTTTGCGGAGTGTTGAAGGAAGTCGCCAACGGGGTCGCCTAGGCATCGGCGCCGCCGATTCTGCGAAGCTACATAAACGATTTCCCCGCATTCGAAGCTCTGCGCTAGCTTCGCCGACGTCAGACGATAGGGGGAATCGATGAGGCAGATCACCGTTTATTCGGCCGTGCTTGCATCCCTGGCGGTGTGCGGCCAATCCACTCTCGCACAGCAGGCCGCAGCTGACCCCAACACAGCGTCGTCGACGACTTCCACGCAGCTCCAGGAGGTCACTATCACCGCGGAGAAGCGCACGGAGAATATAGAGAACGTTCCGGTGGCGGCCAGCGTGGTATCGAGCGACGAACTCGCCGCCGACAACGTCAGCGACATCTCCGACCTCAACAAGCTCGACCCCTCAGTCGAGCTCAACGGCACCATCAATGGTCGGGTGCCCATGGGAATCCGCGGCGTTTCGAGCGTGTCCAATGAGGGTACGGTGGGCATATCTTCCGGTGTGGCCGTCGAGGTGGACGGTGTGCCGGTGCCATCGGATTCTTACGATGGCAACGATATCATGGACGTCGAGCGTGCCGAGATATTGAAGGGCCCGCAGGGGACGCTGGGCGGCCGCACTGCAGCCGCCGGCCTCATCAACACTGTCACGCGCGGCCCCACTAATAATCCCACGGGAGATGTCGACGTCACGGCCACAGACGATGGTGAGTATCGCGTGAACACCTTCCTTTCCGGTCCGCTGTCGGATCGGGTCGAGGGAAGCCTCGCAGCATATAAGGCGACCATTGATTATCCGATCACCGATATCGCCTACAACCACAAGACTTCGCAGGACATAGTCGGGTACCGGGCGAAGCTGAGGTTCCACCCGACGGATGACCTCAGCATCGAGGTCATGGCGCACCAGGCCGAGGATCGTACCAGCGGGTTCAATTTCGTTTATATATACGTGCCGCCTGGCGCCAGCCTCATCGGCGCGAGTCAAGCAGAAGCCCTGCCTGGTATCACGCCGAGCTGGCACAACCTCGATTACAACAGTCCGGTGACGGCCGCGGGCTCGGTGCATATCGACAACGATGGCTCGTTCACGATCTCCGATCATCTGCCAAACGGGGACATGCTGACCTCTACCACGGCGTACCAGCGCGAGCGGCAGCAGCAGGTCCAAGACCTATTCGCGGACGCCGTATACTACTGGAACATCCTGACCCCGAACGGCCCCCCCTTCGGCGGGGATTTCTACAATACGCAGAGCCAGAGTGAGATGGTGACGCAGACGAGCGAGGAGCTGAAGCTCGTCTCGCCCACGGATCTGCCGCTGAGCTACCTGGCCGGCGCATTTTATTCTGACACGAAGGTGGATGAGTTTTACGACCGCGGGCTGCCGCCGGCCCAATATGTCGTGCGGCCGATTCCGGATACAGCGACATACGATCTTTACGGTCGCGCGACCTGGAAGTTCACTGCCAGCACTTCGCTCGTGGCGGGCCTACGCTTCAATCACGATGCACTGAGCTACCACTACACGGAGACCGTCAACGTCGTGAGCTTTCCGACCCAGGTCTACGGCCCCCTCTACAGCACCGGCAGCAGCGCATCGAATGCACTCGTCGGTGATCTGAGCCTGCAGCAGCAACTGGGCGATCAATCGATGGCG
>Ga0335072_10011868_pt1 | contig 12453 bp, 14 predicted proteins | sample Lox_Sample_21_FD_206725 | JGI IMG/M metagenome (GOLD analysis project Ga0335072, IMG submission 206725) | Soil microbial communities from Loxahatchee National Wildlife Refuge, Florida, United States - Lox_Sample_2.1 | ecosystem: Environmental > Terrestrial > Soil > Wetlands | place: USA...
GCGGCGGCGAAGCTGGACTCGGCGTAGATGACGGCCTGGATGCCGGGGTCGTCCATCACGAAACCGTCGGCCGGGTCGACCAGGTACCCGCCCGCCGGATTGCGCCGCACGTCCAGCCACGGGTGGGCGCGGACGCCGGTGTCGAGGACCGCGACGACCGGGCGCCGGCAGCGGAGGGCGGCGGGCTCGCGGCGGTCGGGGGCGCGCAGGCAGAGCGCCACCGGGGCCCGCGTCGCGCCGCCGCCGTAGACATACGAATCGCTGGCGCCCGGTCCGGACACGGCATTGCCCTCGCTGAACGGGGTGCCCGAGATCGCGCTGCTCACCACGGCGCGCGCCCCCACGGCGCGCGCCCCCACGGCGCTGACCCCGACGTCGTTGCCCTCGCAGAAGGCGTTCGGGCTGACGGCCGAGCCGACGAGCAGGTGCTCCAGCCCGATCCGGCCGACGATCTCCGGGTTCAGCCCGGTGCCAGCGACGGCGCCGTCGGGGGACGGGCCGTTTGCGTCCGCCTGGCCCCCGGCGGCGGCCGCCGCGCGGAGCGCCTGCAGCGCCGTCCAGGCGTCGACCACCACCGGCACGGCCGGCCGGCCGGCGGCGGGGACGGCCGGCACCAGGCCGACGATGCGGGGCAGCCGCCGCAGCGCCTCCGCGGCCGGGCCCTCGCTCCGAACCGGGCGGCCGTCCAGGTCGGGCAGCACGATGCCCATCCCCACCGGGGCGAGCCCGGCGTTGATCGCGGCGACCACGGCATCGTCGCGCAGCAGGTCGGCCGGGATCAGCAGCGTCCTGGCCCGGTACACGGTGGAACTGGGCGTCCGACCCCAGCCCTGCTGCCGGGAGCCGGGGATCGTCGGCGCTTCGCTCGGGTCGAGCAGCCGCGCGCCATGCCGCTGGCGCGCGGCGGGCGGCACGTAGTTGATGCCCGGCGCGACGCCGGCGTCAGGGCCGGCGCCTCCGGTCTCGGCCGAGACGGGATCGGGCTCGAAGTACCAATTCCGGAACGGCTGTGGCATCTGGAATTCCCCCATTTCGTCCAACACCGCAGCAGCAGGGCCGGCCACGAGCCTCGCCGTCGGCACCCCAGAGGCGCGGGCAAGCAGCCAGATACACAGCCATAAATAACGAATAGGTGACGAAGGAGTGCCGCCAAGGGCGCGGCCCGCAACCCTGAAACGGCAGGCTATCGCGTCCCGTCCGCCATAAAGTAGCGAATCGATCACGGAAGGTGCCCACTGTTTCGCCGACCCGATATTCGCTGGGGATTTTCCGGGCGAGCGGTCACACTGGCCCGATGGGACGGATGGTGTCGGCGGTGGTGACGCACGGCGGCAGCTGCTCCGGGAGGGTCGGGCCGTTTCCGGTCGAGGTCCCCTGGTGGGCCGAGGTCGAGCCGGTCGTCGCGCAACTCGAGGAGACGCTGGGCGTGCCGGTCGTCATCTTGCGACTGCTCACGGTCGAGGGCTCGGACGGGATGCGCGACGGTCACGTCACCTACCACGCGGAGGCACTCGAGCCGCCGGGGAGGCTCACCCCGTGCGACTTCGCCGACGACGACCACCCCCTCCGGCTGCCCTGGGCGCGCGCGTCGGGCGTGCGGGAACTCCTCGCCTGGGCATCCGAGCAGGTCGGCCTCACCGGGCGTCCCGTGCAGCGGAAGACCTGGAACCTGTCGGGGCTGTTCCGCCTGCCGACCGCCGACGGAACGGCCTGGCTCAAGGCCATCCCCGGCTTCGCCGCCGCCGAGCCGGCCGCGATCGCCGCGGTCGCCGCGGTCGACCCCGGCCTGGTGCCGACGGTGCTGGCAAGCGCGCCCGGCCGCCTGCTGCTGGCCGACGTACCGGGCGCGGACTGCTGGGAGGCGTCCCCGCAGGTCGCGGCCGACGCGGTGGGACGCCTGGCCGCGGCCCAGGCCCGCATCGGCCCGCGGCCGCCCGCCCTCCCCGACCGGCGCCCCGGCCCGCTCGCGGCGGCCGTCCGCGACCTGCTCGACGGCCCGGTCGGGGCCGAGCTGAGCGCCCAGGAACTGCGGGCCGCCGGCCGCCTTCAGCCGCGGTGGGAGATGCTGGCCGACTGCGGCCTGCCCGACACGGTCGTGCACGGCGACTTCCACCCCGGCAACTGGCGGCGCGGCGAGGGCCCGCCGGTCGTCCTCGACTTCGCCGACGCCCACTGGGGCAACCCGGTCCTCGACGGGCTGCGCGCGATTGACTTCCTGCCTGCCGGCCGGCGCCGTCAGGCCGCCGACGCCTGGATCGCGGCCTGGACCGCCGCGGCGCCCCGCTCCCGTCCGGCCGAGGCGCTGCGAATCGCGGGACCACTGGCGCATCTCGGGTACGCCGTCCGGTACCAGGAATTCCTCGACGGCATCGAGCCCAGCGAACGGGTCTATCATCAAGGCGATCCGGCCGCATCGATCCGTCAGGCACTCGCCTGCGCCGGCGCCTGTCAATGATTACTCTCAGTAAATAGAGGCGTTTACCGGCGGGATTGCGCGGCGATACCCCTCTCGGAGGTGTGGCGTGCTGATCTCGACGATGAACGACATCCCTGGCTACGAGGTAACCGAGGTGCTTGGCGAGGTGTTCGGCCTGACCGTGCGGAGCCGCAACATCGGTTCACAGTTCGGCTCCGCGTTCAAGTCGCTGGCCGGCGGTGAGCTCAAGGGGATGACGAAGAACCTGATCGACAGCCGCAATGAGGTGATCGACCGGATGTGCCAGGAGGCGCAGGCGCGGGGCGGCGACGCGGTCATGGCGATGCGCTTCGACACCTCGGAGATGGGCGGGAACTGGACCGAGATCTGCGCCTACGGCACGGCGGTCAAGCTCCAGAAGAAGTAGCCGGGTCGCGGCGAAGGCCGCGTGCAGGTACTTGCTGGCGAAGGCCGATTGGGCCTGCAGCGTGGAATCACGATGCCTGCCAGAGAGAATGTCGATTGTCAGTGGCCATGAATATGGTAGTCACGTGCAGCTTCGCTACAACTACCGCCTTTACTCCGACGGCTCCCAGCGCGAGGCGCTGGCCAGGGCGTTCGGGTGCGCGCGGGTGGTGTTCAAGGACGCGCTGGCAGCGAGACGGGCCGCCTACGCGGCCGGCGAGCCGTACATCCCCGATGCGGCGATGTCCGCCAGGCTCACCGCCGCCAAACAGAGGCCGGAACGGGCATGGCTCGGCGAGGTGTCATCGGTGGTGCTCCAGCAGGCCCTCGCGGACCTGAATACGGCCTACCGGAACTTCCTCGCGTCGGTCACGGGAAAACGGAAGGGCCCGAAGGTCGCGCCACCCCGGTTCCGGTCCCGCAAGGACCGCAGGCAGTCGGTCAGGTTCACCGCGAACTCCCGGTTCCGGGTGCTGGGCAACGGGCGGCTGCGGCTGCCGAAGATCGGCGACATTGAGGTCCGCTGGTCCCGCGGCCTGCCCGCCGCCCCGACCTCGGTCACGGTGATCCGCGACGCGGCCGGCCGGTACTTCGCGTCGTTCGCCCTCGAGGCCAGCCGGGCGCAACTGCCCGAAACGGGCCGGGAATGCGGGATCGACCTCGGCCTGACCCACTTCGCCGTGCTGGACGACGGCACCAAGATCGCCGCGCCGAGGTTCCTGCGGCGCGCGGAGAAGAAACTGAAGCGGGCGCAGCGGGACCTGTCCCGCAAGCAGGAAGGCAGCGGCAACCGGGGAAAGGCCCGGGTGAGGGTCGCGCGGGCGCACGCCCGCGTGTCGGATGCGCGCCGGGACTTCCACCACAAGCTCTCCACCCAGATCATCCGCGATAGCCAAGCAGTGTACGTGGAGGACCTGCCGGTGCTGGGGCTGGCGCGGACGCGGCTGGCGAAGTCCGTGCATGACGCCGGCTGGTCGGCGTTCGTGTCGATGCTCGAGTACAAGGCGAAGCTGCACGGCCGGGACTTCCGCCGGATCGGCCGGTGGGAGCCGACGTCGCAGGTCTGCTCGGCGTGCGGGGTCAAGGACGGCCCGAAGCCGCTGAACGTCCGAGCGTGGACGTGCGGTCAGTGCGGAGCCGTCCACGACCGTGACGTCAACGCAGCCAGGAACATCCTCGCCCTGGGACGCAGGGAGAGGCTAAACGCCCGTGGAGGCCAGGTAAGACCACCGCTCGCGGTGGCGCCGGCCGGTGAAGCGGGAAGCCGCAGGAGCGCCGCATGACGCGGCACAGCCTGAATCCCCGGCCATCAGGCAGGGGAGCACGTCAACGTGTGGACGTGGATGTTGTCGCGTGGGTGGTGGCCGGGGCGCCGGGAGCGGGCAAGAGCACGGTCGCGCGGCTGCTGCTGGCGTCGCTCGCACCGGTGCCGGCGCTGCTCGACAAGGACACGATGTACGGGTCGTTCGTCGCGGCCGCGCTCGCGGCGGCCGGCCGTCCGGCCGGCCAGCGCGAGGGCCCCTGGTACGACGAGCACGTCAAGGCGCACGAGTACGCCGGCATGACCGCGACCGCGCGCGAGATCCGCTCGCACGGCTGCCCGGTCTTGCTGTCGGGGCCGTTCACCCAGCAGATCCATGACGCGGGCCGGTGGCGGTCCTGGGTCGCCGAGCTCGGCGGCGGGACGGTGCGCCTGGTCTGGGTCCGGTCGGACGCCGCCACCCTGCGCGGCCGGCTCGCCGCCCGGGGATCCGGCCGCGACGCGTCCAAGCTCGCGGAGTTCGACGCGTTCACCGCGCGGATGCGACTCGACTCCGCGCCCGCGGCGCCGCACGTGGCCATCGACAACCGCCGCACGGCCGCCGCGTCGCTGGAAGACCAGGTCGCCCGCCTCATCGCCGCCTGGCGATGACGCCCGGCGGCTGCGTGGCGCGGCGCAACGCCTGATTAATGCTCGTGGATGATGACGCCGCGGATGTTCTTGCCGTCGTTCATGTCCTGGTACGCCTGGTTCACCTGGTCGAGCGTGTACGTGCGGGTGACGAGCTCGTCCAGCTTGAGGTCGCCCGACTTGTACAGGCCGAGCAGCATCGGGATGTCGTAGAGCGGGTTGCTGTCGCCGAACAGCGCGCCCCGGACCTGACGGTGGTAGCCGATCAGCGCGCCCGCGTGGAAGTGGACCGCTCGCTCGTTGATGTGCCCGACGGCGGTGATCGTCACCTTGCCGCCCTTGCCGGTCATCATCACGGCCGCGTTCACCATCTCCTCGGTGACCGCGCCGGGAGTCATGATCGCGTGATCGGCGAGCTGGCCCCAGGTTGTCTCCACCACGAACTCGTGCGCCTCCTTGGCGCTGGCGAACGCGTGGGTGGCGCCGAACACGGTGGTGGCCATCTCCCGCTTGAACTCGACCGGGTCCACCACGACCACGTTCTTGGCCCCGGCGAAGCGCGCGCCCTGGACCGCGTTGCTGCCCACGCCGCCCGCGCCGAAGATCACCACCGTGTCGCCCGCCTGCACGCCCGCCGCGTGCACGGAGGAGCCCCAGCCGGTCGGGACGCCGCAGCCGACCAGGCACAGGATCTCCCACGGGATGTCCTGGAAATCTTCCCGCAGCGGCACCGTGGCCCACTCGGAAACGACCGCGTACTGGGAGAAGGTGCCGAGCGTGCAGAAGCCGCCGAGGTCCTGATCGCCCAGGTGGAACCGCCAGGTGCCGTCCTCGAACATGCCGGTGCCGGCGTTGAGCCCCTTCACGCACATGTTCTGGTGCCCGGTCGAGCACGGCCTGCAGGCACCGCAGGCCGGGATGTACGAGCAGACGATCTTGTCCCCCGGCTTGACCCGCTGCACGTTGGGGCCGACCGACTCGACGATGCCGGCGCCCTCGTGCCCGCCCACGACCGGCAGCCGGATGGGGGCGTCGCCGGTGGTGATGTGGTCGTCGGAGTGGCACAGGCCGGCCGCCATCAGCTTGACCCGGACCTCGTGCGCCTTCGGCTCGTCGAGCTGCAGGTCGGCGATCTCCCAGCCGACGTGCGGGGCCCGGGCGATGGCGGCGCGGGTGGTGATGCTCATTGTCCGCAGTTCCCTTCCTGCTAATGCTCGTGGATGATGACGCCGCGGATGTTCTTGCCGTCGAGCATGTCCTGGTAGCCCTGGTTAACCTCGTCGAGCGTGTAACGGCGGGTGATGAGCTCGTCGAGCTTGAGCTTGCCCGCCTGGTAGAGGCCGATCAGCAGCGGCACGTCGACCAGCGGGCTGCAGCCGCCGTAGATCGAGCCCTGGATCCGGCGCTGGTAGCCGATCAGCATGCCGGGGTTCTCGTTCACCCAGCCGTTCCCGACCGCGGTGATCGTGACCTGACCTGATTTGCCCACGACCTTGATCGCGTTCGCGATCACCTCGTCGTGCAGGATGCCGACGGTGATGATGGCGACGTCGGCGAGCTCGCCCCAGGTCGTCTCCACCACGAACGCGTGCGCCTCCTCGGCCGTGGCGAAGGCATGCGTCGCGCCGAACTCGGTGGTCGCCATCTTCCGCTTGAACTCCACCGGGTCCACCACGATGACGTTCTTCGCACCGGCCAGGCTGGCGCCCTGGACCGCGTTGCTGCCGACGCCGCCAGCGCCGTAGATCACCACGGTCTGCCCGGCGCGCACGCCCCCCGCTCGCACCGCCGATCCCCAGCCAGTCGGGACGCCGCAGGCCACCAGCGCGGCAACGTCGAAGCCGATCTCGTCCGGGATCTTGATCACGGAGAACTCGTGCACCACCGCGTACTGCGAGAACGTGCCGAGCACGCACAGGCCGCCGAAGTCCTCGCCGTTCTGGTGGAACCGGAACGTGCCGTCGGGGAACATCCCGGTGCCGGCGTTCTTGCCCGCGTCGCATAGGTTCTGCCGGCCGGTCGAGCAGTACCGGCACTGCCCGCAGGCGGGGATGAACGAGCAGGTGACGTGGTCGCCGACCTTGACCCGGGTAACGGCGTCACCGACCGCGTCGACGATGCCCGCGCCCTCGTGCCCGCCGACCACCGGCAACCGCATCGGCGCGTCGCCCTTCTGGATGTGGTCGTCGGAGTGGCATAGGCCGGACGCGAGGAACTTGACCCTGACCTCGTTGTCCTTCGGGTCGTCCAGTTCAAGCTCGGTGATCTCCCACGGCTGGCCGGGCACGCGGCAGACCGCGGCTCGGGTAGTGATGCTCACGGGCACCCCTTTCTCACGACATTGCGAACGACGGGCGACGCGCGGTTTGTCTAATAATGGGACATCCCGCCCAGGGCCGCCACCCCCCGGTCGTTCAGATCACAGCCGGAAATCTGGGCATCCACCGGTTTAATTCGACCCGAAGAGGGGGACACAAATAGGCTCGCCAGGACTGCGGTCAGAGCGCAACGGCGTTCACGCCAGCGCCGGGGACGGCACCGCCCTGATCGGGTCGAGCAGCCCCGGCGCGGACGCCATGTAGAGGTCGAACTCCGCCACCCGCCAGCCCGCGGCGAGCAGCGCCCGAACGGCCGGGTGCGGCCCGGGCAGGCAGACGACCGCCTGCCCGTCCGTCGGCCGCAGCGCGGCCAGCATCGCCAGGACGGCGTCGGCGGGGTCGGCCGACGGGGCGAGCGCCAGGTGCGTCGCCCCGTATTCGCCGTCCGCCCCGCCCGCGGTCCCGCTCGCCATGACCTGGCCGTCGCGCCTGGCGAGGAGGCCGGTCCCGCCCGGCCGGCGGGACCACGCGAGATGGTCGTCCGAGCGGTCGACTCCGGTCCAGGCCAGTTCCAGCGCGGCCACCTCGGCCGGGCTGGCCGGCTCGGCCTGCCAGCCATCAGGAGCGGCCACCGCGTCCACCCGGCCGCGCAGGTACAGCAGCGGCCACCAGGCGTCCAGCCCGAAGCTGGTGTACAGCGGCAGCGCGTGCCCGTGCAGGCTGCTGAACGTCATCCGGCGGCCGCGGCCCGGCCACAGCTCCGTCAGCATCGCGCGCCCGCAGCCGCTTCCGTGCAGCCGCGGGTCCACGAACAGGTCGCACAGCATGCTGACCGCGCTCGGGCCGCGGCCGATCGCTCGGGTGGCGCCGAAGCCGACGACGGCACCGCCGGAGACCCCGACCACGACCTGGCCGTGCGTGAGCAGGTGCGTGATGTAGGCGGAGCCCGCGCCGCCCCACTCCTCGTCCTGCCCGGCCGCGCGCGCCACCGCCGCTATCTGCGGCAGGTCGGCCAGGACGGCCTGGCGTACCCCGATCTCGGCCACAGCGGGCATGCTACCCGCAGGCTGGGCCTTAACCGCCGGCCGTCTCGTCAGGGCTGCGATCCCTGGCCGATCCAGTCCGCGATCAGCGACACCTTGTCGGCCGGCCAGGCTCCGTCGCAGGGCATGTGCCCGGAGCGGACCTGCCCGAGGATCGCGTCCTGGTGGGCCACCACATCGGTGAAGGACCAGAGGTCGAATGCCTTCATCATCGAGGTCCGGTCCTTGTCACGGAACAACGGCCGGATATCCCGCTCGAAGCTGAGCGGCCGGGCGGACTCATCCTTGGTGTCGGTCACGGTTCTCCACAGGCCTTTCTCGGTTTTGGGAAATGGCCGAACTGACTACTGTTTCAGCTGCGGCGGGTGATCCGCCACCCGCCGGCGCCGCGGCGCAGGTGCTGCGTGATGTGGGCGGCGGCGACCAGCGCCGGGGGCGTCCCCGGGGCGATGATCAGCAGGACCGACCGGGCCACGGCCGCAGCCGACGAGACCGGGTCGGCGTCGATGACCGGGTTCAGCGTCAGATGGAGGGTTCCCGCTGGCTCGGCGCCCCACACCTGAGCCAGCCCCCGGCGGAGGGCCTCGCGGCCGTGGTAGGCGCCCTGATCGCCGTCCAGGGCGGCATCGTCGGTGAACAGCGCGAGGTAGGCGGCCGCGTCTCGGGCGCTGGCGGCGGCGTCCGCCCGGGTCAGCAGGTCCAGGATGTCGAGGCGGTCCGCTGCCGAGAGGGTCACTGGCCGGCTGCCGTTCCCGGGCGCAGCCAGCGCTGAACCTGATCGCGCAGGGCGGGCGGGAAGATGGCCTTGGGGATGACCGCGTGCACGGCCTTGGGCGGCGCGGAGGTGTAAGCCGATGTGGTCTGGTGCGCGTACTGCGTCACCCGGAAGCTCACCGCCATGCGGGCGGCCGTCCGCCGGACGGCACCCGGTTCCAGCCGCTGCTGGCCGATGAGCCACTGCTGGCCGTGGTCGCCGGCGGCGACCCGCTGGCGCGCGGCAGCCGGGTGTCGCTGGCCGAGATCGCCGACGGCGGGCCGTGCGTGGGATTTCGGCCCGGTACCGAGCTGCGCCGCCTCGTTGACGCCGCGTTCCAGTCGGCCGGGCTCACCCGGGCCATCGCATTCGTGCTGGGCCAGCTGGCCGAGATGGTCCGGTTTGCCCGGGCGGGCCTCGGGACCGCGCTCGTGCCGCCGTCGTTCACCGCCGACCCGGCAGCGGCGAGCCGACCCGCGGTCGGCGTCCTCGAGCTGGCCGACCACGGCCTGACCATGACGATTGGCGCTTACACCACGGCCGAGGCGGCCCTGCCGGCCGCCCGCGCGCTCCTCGACGTCGCCGCCCGCCGCGATGAACTCCGCCGCGAATTCGCGTGACGCGCACGGATAGGCTGCCGGAAGCCAGAGGGGACGGTGGCCGATGAACCGCGAGACGGTGCAGCGCGCGGACGGACGGAGGGCGGCGGCCGACGTCCGCGGGGCGGTGGTCGTCGCGCATGGCGGCACCGAGGTAAGCACCGAGCCGGTCACCCCGCTCGACCCGGCCGTGCTGCGGATGATCCCGCTGGCGCTCGCGATCCGGCACGGCCTGCGCGGCAGCGGTATCGAGGTATCCCGGCCCCGTTACCGGGTGCGGGGCTGGAACGGCGAGCTGGCCTCGCCCGTGCGGGACCTCCGCGAGGAGATCGACGAGATCGTCGCGCGGTTCGGACCGGTGCCGGTCGTGCTGATCGGCCATTCCATGGGCGCCCGGGCGGCGTTCCTGGCAGCCGGGCACCCGGCCGTGTCGGCCGTCGCCGGGCTGGCCCCCTGGCTGCCCCCGACCGAGCCAGTGGACCAGCTGGCGGGCTCCAGGGTCCTGCTGGCGCACGGGACCGACGACGGCATCACCAGTCCCGAGGAAACCTGGGCTTACGCCGAGCGCGCCCGTTCCGTCACCCGGACGGCCACCATCGAGGTGCTCGGCGGCGAGCACACCATGCTCCGCCGGGCCCCGCTCTGGCATCGCCTGGCGGTCGATTTCAGCCGCCTGGCGCTCGGGCTGCCCGCTCGGCCGGGTGAGGTGACCGCGGCCTTCGGTCAGCCCGCCGCACCCCGGCACCTGGTGTTACCGGGGCGCTCCGCCGTCAGACCACGGGGTTGAGCGGCACCCGCACGGTGATCGTGTCGGGAAACCAGCGGGCGCCGCCCGCATGCTGCGGCGCCCCGCACACCGTCTGCAGGTACCGCATCGGCGGGCCGAGCCCGTCGAGCGCGTCGTCGGCCGGGAACCCGTAGCTGTCTCGTATGACGTAGGTGAGCGTGCCGGCGTAGCGGCCGTTCTCGCGTCGGCCGCCCCCGCTCACGGTCAGCCCCTGGGTGCCGCGGAACCCCCAGTACAGGTCGCTGGCGGTGGACGCGAACAGCACCGTGGGCAACTGCGCGGCGGAGAGCCGGACGCGGGTGTCGCCCGCCTTCAGCTGGGTCGCGATCTCCTGCTGGACGATGTCGTTCACGGTTCGGAAGCCGGCGCTGGCCTGGGCCTGGGCCGAGATCGTCGATCCGAGCCGGTAGTCGATCTCGGTCCCGCTCCCGCCGAGGAAGTGCTCGAGCAGGTCGGACGCCGCCGGGAAGCCCTGCAGGGAGAACCCGGCGGCGATGCCGCCGCCGAGCGAACGGTCGGCCTTCAGCTGAGCGGCGTCGCAGGCGGCATCGGGGGTGGCCGCGGAGGTGTCCTGGCTGCCGTTGGGGGTCACCGGGTTGTCGCCGGCGACCGTGAACGCCGTGCCCGCGCCGGTGGGCCGGGCCGAGGCGGTCGGCCTGGTCGGTGTGGCCGGGGCAGTCGGTGTGGCCCGGGCAGTCGGTGTGGCCCGGGCAGTCGGTGTGGCCGAGGCGCTCGGCGTGGCCGGCGCGGGCCCGGTCGGCGTCGGGGTCGTGGAGCACGCGACCGACAGCACCGCGACCGCGCACGCCGCCGCGACGGCGGCGGCCGGGCGCGCCACGCTGGTTATTTAAGCCCGCCGATGTTGAGTGAGCCGTCGCCGGCGGACGGCGCGCCCGCCTCGGCCCGGCTGACGTAGGCGGCCGGGTCCTTGTCCACCGGCTGGACTCCGGCGAAATTCCGCGCCTCGAAGGCGGCGAAGGCGACCGCGAGGCTGTGCCGCTGCTGCAGGCTCGCGAGGCGGCGGAAATCGGTCAGGCCCTCGCGTTCCTCTTCCGCCATGTGGTCGCCGTTGGCCAGGTTCGCCCCGGCGACGGCCGTGTACCAGCCGTCGCTGCCGACTTGATGCCGCGCCGCCTCGGCGACCGCGTCCCTGATCTCGTTGTGATCGCCGATGGCGTCCAGGGTCTCTTCCTCGACCCCGGTCCTGCGCCTGGCGGCGATGCCGACCTGCAGCAGCGCGGGGTAGAAGATCGCCTCCTCGGCCGCCGCGTGCAGCTCGAGAAAGGACCCGAGCCGCGCCCACACGGCCGACAGCGTCCCGGTGTCGGACCGGTCGACCTGCTCCAGGATCGCGAACAGCCGCCGCTGCTCATGATGATCGTCAAGGATCAGCTGGGTGATGTCCACGAGCCCCTACTCCCCGAGACCGGCGGCGCGCTAACGCCAAGCAGGCACCCATGTTACGCCGGGTGCGGGCCAAGACGATTCGAGGCAACCACCACGCTAAGTTAAATGACCGTCGCTTTGAGTGATGGATGATGCCTTCCTGGGCATCATCTGACCAGCGCAGCGCGACCGCACCGGCGGCCGTGGCATGAGCGTCGCGTGGGCGGCATGCGTGACCGCCATCGATGAGGAGCGTGGGCCCGGTGACTGACGTGCTGGCCGGAGGTCCTCATCCGGCCCATTCGACCGTGAACGGAAGCCCGTTCCCGCCGATCGCCGACTACGGGTTCCTATCCGACTGCGAGGTATGCGCGCTGGTCGCCCCGAGCGGCAACGTGGAGTGGATGTGCCTGCCGCGGATGGACGGCCCGAGCATCTTCGCGGCGGCCCTCGACCGCGGCGCGGGGTCGTTCCGGCTCGGGCCGGCCGACGTCACCGTTCCGGCCGGACGGCGCTACCTCCCGGGCACGATGGTGCTCGAGACGACCTGGGCCACCCCCGGCGGCTGGGCCGTGGTCCGCGACGTGCTGCTGGTCGGGCCGTGGCGGCACCAGTCGCGCCGATCGGACGGGCACCAGCGGGCACCAGTTGATCACGCCGCCGACCGGGTGCTGCTGCGGACCGTCCGCTGCCTGAACGGGTTCATCGACTTCGCGCTCGAATGCGAGCCGGCCTTCGACTACGGTCGGCAGCGCGGTACCTGGCGGCACGCCGGGGACGGCTACGGCGCGGCC
>Ga0335072_10011870_pt1 | contig 12453 bp, 10 predicted proteins | sample Lox_Sample_21_FD_206725 | JGI IMG/M metagenome (GOLD analysis project Ga0335072, IMG submission 206725) | Soil microbial communities from Loxahatchee National Wildlife Refuge, Florida, United States - Lox_Sample_2.1 | ecosystem: Environmental > Terrestrial > Soil > Wetlands | place: USA...
CTGCAGGGCAAGGGGACGGCGCTCATCCACCGCCGTGACCTGGCGCCGCTGGCCAACCTGGAGCTGTACTCGGTGGCCCCGTCGGTGACCCTGGAGCTGTACCGGCTGCTCGGCGCGAACGCGGCGCGCCATGCCAAGGGCGCGACCCCCGACCCGGCCCGCAACCCCTACTCCGACGAGGCGATCGAGGCCCGCTACCACACCACGGTCATCGCCCTCATGGAACTTGAGCGCGCCCGGGTCGTCCCGGGCGCCGCCCCGGTGGAACTGTCCCTGGAAGGCCTGCGATGAGCGAGCACCGAGCGCCCGTGAGAGCACTGTCCGGCCGCCCCGTCTCCGGGCTCACCCTCGACGCCGTGCGCGCGGGCGAGCTCAGCCAGGCGGACCTGCGGATCGCCCCCGAGACCCTGGAGCGCCAGGCGGTGATCGCGCAGGCCCATGGCAATCCGCAACTGGCGGCCAACCTCAGGCGCGCGGCCGAGCTGGCCATCCTGCCAGACGACGAAGTCCTGGCCATCTACGAGGCCATGCGGCCGGGCCGCTCCACGGTGGCCGAGCTCACCGCCCTGGCGTCGTCGCTGGCGTCGCGCGGCCTGCCGTTGAACGGTGCCCTGGTGGCCGAGGCAGCCGAGGTGTATGCCCGGCGTGGCCTGGCCCGCTCATGACGGCTACCACGATCATCGCCGGCGCGGACATCGGCAATGCCACGACCGAGGTAGTGATCGCGGGCCGGGCGGCGGCAGGCACCCAGATCCTGGCGGCGGGCCGTGCCCCGACCCGCGGCCAGAAGGGATCGCCGGAGTCGCTGGGCGGCGCCGCGGCCCTCTTGCGCCGGGTCGAGCGCCAGGCGGGAGTGACGGTGGCGCAAGCGCGCATCGCCGCCCCGCTGCGCCCGGTCGATACCTTCGTCCATGTGGTCAGGGACGGCCCGCCCGCAACCGGCCGGCTGCGGGCGATCGCGGCCGGCGTCGCGACTCCCGGCGGCGCGGGTACCTGCGTCGGCCTTCCGCTCCTGCTCCCGGCGGGCGCAGATGCCGCCGCCAGCCGGGCGGCCGGCGGGCCGGTCGTCGCCATCGTCTCGCCCGGCATCCGTTACGACGAGGCCGCCGCGCGTATCGCGGGCCTGCTGGCCGGCGGCACGCCGGTCGGGGCAATCCTGGCGGCGGGCGACGACGGCGTCCTGATCGCGAACCGGCTGCCGCCGGGCATCCGGGTACCGGTCATCGACCAGGTCGACACGGCCGCGGCGGCCGCCTGCACCCTGCTGGCGGTCGAGGTGCGCCCGCCTGGCCACCCGCTCACGACCGTCGCCGACCCCGTCGCGCTGAGCTCGGCCCTCGGCCTGGACCGCAGCGAGGCCGCCGACGCGGCCACCGTGAGCCGTAACCTGCTCGACTACTCGAACGCGGTCGTCGGCCTGGCCCCGGAAGCGGCACCGCCGGCCGTCACGGCCGCGGACCAGCTAGGCGGCGGGCCCGTGGACGACATGTTCACGGTGGACCTGGCGGCGGTGGCCGACGCGGCCACCGCCCGCCGCGGCCGCCTGGGCCGCGCGGTCCTGGTCGCGGCACTGCGGAAGGAGTCGCCGGCCGGGGATGGCCCGGCCGGCACCCTGTCAGGCCTGCTCGGCATCCCGGTCATGTCACCGCTGACCGAGCCGGCCGCGGCCCGGCTCGGCGCGTCCACCACTCCAGGCATGCACCCCGGTGCCCTGGTCGCCGACTTCGGCGCCGGGACGGTCGACGTGATCACCCCGGACGGCGAGTCGGTGGTGGCGGGCGCCGGCGACCTCCTTACCGCGGCGGTAGCCGAGACTCTCGCCGTCTCCCGCGCGGCGGCCGACTGGATCAAGCGCGGCCCGAGCATCCGGGTGGACGGCACCCACCGCTACGAGGCCGAGGACGGCACCCGTGGCTTCCTGGACGCCCCCGCCCCGATCGCGGCCGCGGGCATGCTGGCCGTCCCCGGCCCGGGTGGCCTGCTGCCCTTCGGCGCTGGCCCGGCCGCGAACATGTCCCCCGGCGAATGGCGCGCTCTTCGCCATCGCCTCAAGCAGGCGATCCTGGCGGCCAGCCTCCAGCGCGCCCTGACGGCCGTCGGCTGGCCCGCCGCCCGGCCGGCCCAGCTGATCCTGGTCGGCGGTCCGGCCGGTGACGATGAGCTAGCGGGCATCCTGGCCCGCTCGCTGCCGCCAGCCGTGATGATCGGCCGGGCCAGCGTGGGCGGCACCCTGCCCGGCAGCGCGACGGCCGGCGGCTCGCTGGACCACCGCCACGCCGCGGCTCTCGGCCTGGCCCTGGCCTGACGGCCGGAACCCGCCACTAGCGTGACAATTAACACATGTACGAATTTTAACAGTTTTTTAACAGATAACTCCCACCCCTTTTGACACCATGAGTCCCGGCACACCAGCAGCGGCGGGGCTACGGGTAACCAGTAGGGGCCGGGCGGGATCCAGTGCCGTTCATCGGTCCTTGGGGGGACAACTCGTGGTCACAGTCCATAATTTTTCTGCTGGCTTGCTCAACCCTGCGCTCGGTTACGTGGTGTCGTGCCTGGGCGCGTTCCTCGGCCTGCGGTGCATCACGCGGGCGCGCGCGCACGACGGAGCGCGCCGGGCGGCCTGGCTCTGCCTGGCCGCCGTGGCCATCGGCGCTACCGGCGTCTGGGCGATGCACTTCATCGCCATGCTCGGCTTCACCATCCCCGGCCAGACAATCCTCTACAACGTGCCGCTGACGATCGCCTCCATGCTCTTGGCCATCGTCGTCGTCGGTGCCGGGCTGTTCATCGTGGGCTACGGCACCGGCAGCTGGCAGCGGCTGGTCACCGCCGGGACCATCGTGGGCATCGGCGTGGCCTCCATGCACTACCTGGGCATGGACGCGATGAGCATGCCGGACACCATGAGCTATAACCCCGCGCTGTTCGTGCTGTCGGTCGTGATCGCGATCGTCGCCGGAACGACCGCGCTGTGGATAGGCACCTGGGTGACCAGCCGCGCGGCCACGATCGGCGCGGCGCTCATCATGGGCGTGGCGGTCAGCGGCATGCACTACACGGGCATGGCCGCCATGCACGTCTACGCCGCCCCTGGTGCGATGTCCGCCGGCGGCGCCTCGGCCTCGTCCTTCCTGGCCCCGCTGATCATCGGGATCAGCGTGCTTTCCCTGGTCCTGACGCTGGTGATCAGCCTCGCCCCGTCGGAGGAGGAGATCCGCATGGACGCCCAGCTCATGAAGACGATGGAGGAGCTGCAGGCGCGTCAGGCACGGGATACCGACAGGTATCGGGGCTAGGCGGGCTGGAACCCAATGCGGCCCCGGTGTCGCCTTGCCCAGCCGGGGCGCACCGCTGTGGGAGCTCGATGCCGCTTACCGGTGTCACGAAATTCCCGGACTGTCCTCGCCAGGGAAGGGCCGCCGCCCGCACCGCCGGCCGTCATGACCCTCCGGCCGCGCCCACCTGGCCCGCCAGGCCGGGCCAGTGCTGCGCATGAGGCCCGTGTGCCCTATGTTTCGAAGACTTTTCTGGTTGTGAAGACTTTTGCCCGTCATGGTGTGCAAAAGTATTCAGGATAATGCCGCTACCAGGACAGGGCGGGCCTTCAGGCAGTGCCTGCGGGCAGTGCGTCCATGCCTGGCGGCCAGTGCGGCCCGGTGCCCCAGTGCATGCAGGGTCCGTACCCGTGCAACGCATGAGCCTCTGGGGCCGGGTCCGCTGGGCGCGGGGAAAATAGCCTCCCGTCACCACCGTGACCGGCTCGCGCCCCCGGGCAGCTCGCGGGCCGCGCGCCCGCGCTTAGCCGCCGCAATCAACGCCGCATGGCACGTGGTGCTTGCCGAATATGACGAGGGCGACCACCAGGGCCATGATGATCCAGGGCACGCACACCACTACGAAGTAAATGACGGTGCCCCGCGGCGTCCGGTCGTCATCGATCTTATTGGGCTGGGGCCCTGATCTAGCCGTGCTGACGGGTGCGGGCCCGGAACGTTGCTCGCTCATGGAGTCACCGTCATGCCTGGAGGAACTCGACCCGGTTCCCGAAGCAGTCATGGGCATGGAATCGCGGCTGGGCAGGGTCCTCGCCATCCGCGCGGACGCATCCGTAGCCGGCCGCGGTCAGCCTCTCCTCGAGCGCGTCAAGGTCGGACACGAGCAATCCCGGGTGCGCCTTGCGGGCGGGCGTGAAGGGATCCGCCACGCCGAGGTGCACGACGGCGGTGCCCGACCGGAACCAGCATCCGCCCCGCGCCGCGAGCTGCGGCGGCTTCGGGTCCTCGGTCATGCCAAGCAGCCCTACGTAGAAGGCCCGGGCGGTGACTTCCTCGCCCGGCGGCATCGCGACCTGAACATGGTCAATTGCGGTAATCATGACGCCTCCGAAACCTCGACATCAAGATACTCGACTGCGAGGTTGATGGCGAGGGCTCGCTGGCCGTTCCGGGCCGGGATCAGGCGGCGGCGACCTCAAGCAGGGCGCTGGCCGTGGCCCGCGGCTCGGTGATCATGAGGTCGTGCCCCGTGTCGATGTCCCAGAGCCGCCCAGCCGCCCGGGCCTGCTCGATCAGGGCCTGATCGCGGGTGGCCAGCGTGGCTGTGCAGACGATGTGGTACTGCGGGATCGCCAGGTAGGCCGCCTCGTTGGTGAGCGTGAGGGGCTGCTCGAAGCAGCGCCACGGGTGGCCGGTCAGCTTCGTGGCCATCCAGGCGGCGTCGCCGGGATCGGTCACCCCGTACAGGGCGGCGACGTCAGACGATTCCGGGAGCAGGACCAGTTCGACGCCATCGACGACCTTGCCCAGCTGGCGAGTCCACGCGATGTAGCCGCCGGTGACGTCGACGAGGGACTGGCCGTCCTTCGGATTGGCGGCGTCCAGGTACGCCAGGCGGCCCACCCGGTCGGCGGCGCGGTCGGCCGCGCCGGTGATGACCATCCCGCCGTAGCTGTGGCCAACCAGGATCACGTCGCGCAGGTCCTCGTACTGCAGCACCGCGGTGACGTCACGGATGTGCGTGTCCAGGTCGATGCCCGGGCGCAGCAGGTGCGCCCGTTCGCCGAGCCCGGTCAGGGTGGGCGTGTACACCTCGTGCCCGGCTCCGCGCAGCATTCGGGCCACGCGCTGATAGCACCATCCGCCATGCCCCCCGCCGTGCACCAGGACATAGGTCGCCATGCCGTCACCCCTCCGCCAGCGGCTATCTAGTGAATGCTCACTATAGAGGCGGAAGGTCCCGGCTGCCCGGGCGGGTGGACACGCGCGTGCCCTCAGGGGGCCACGGGGCCCGCGAGGCTTCCCGGCGGCTAGCCGAGGTCCCGGTCGCGCAGGCGGGGGAGGAGCTCGTCGCCGACGCGGGCGGCCTCGTTCTTGTAGGGGGTGTCGGACAAGATGAAATGGGTGATGCCCAGGTCCGCGTACTTCCGTAGCGCCGCGGCGACCTCGTCGTAGGAGCCGACGAGCCAGGTAGTGCCCGCGCCCTGCCCGCCAAGCTTCCCCGGCGCCGTGTACAGGCACGAGTCCAGCACCTCGCCCCGCCCGGCCAGCGCCAGCAGGCGCTGCTGGCCGGCCGCCTTCGCCCAGCCCAGCCCGGCCGGCGTCCCGTCGGTCGCCGACGTCGCCATCGCCGCGACTTTCTCCTCGGCGACTCGCCAGGCCTCCGCGGAGGTGTCGCGGACCACCGTGGTCACCCGGAGCCCGAACTCCAGTGGCCCGTGCTCGCGGCCGGCCGACTCCGCGAGCGACGTCAGCCGGTCGATCCGCTGCGCGACCCCGTCGAGCGGCTCGCCCCAGAACAGCTGCACGTCCGCGTGCGCGGCGGCTACTCGCTCAGCCGGCTCCGAGGCCCCGCCGAAGTAGAGGACCGGGTGCCTGCCGGCATCGGCCCCGAACGGCCGCAGCGCGAGCGTGGAGTTCTCCACCCAGTAGTGCTCGCCGCGGAAGGTGACGCTCTCCTCGTGCCACAGCCGCCGCACGATCGCGAGGAACTCGGCCGTGCGCGCGTACCGTCCCGGGCTGTCGGTCACGCTGTCCCCGTAGGCGGCGACGTCATCGTGCCCGCTGACGATGTTGACGAGCAGCCGGCCGCCGCTGAGGTGATCCAGGGTCGCGGCGGCGCTGGCGAACTGCGCGGGCTGCCAGTAGCCCGGCCGGATCGCGGCCAGGGGGCGGAACGTCGTGGTCCGCGCGGCGAGCGCCGTGGCGATCGTGAGCGTGTCGGGCCGGCCCCAGCCAGTGCCGATCAGTGCCCCGTCCCACCCGTGCCGTTCGGTGAGTTGCGCGAGCTCAGCGGACAGCTCCAGGTCCGCCCAGCCGGTCGGCACGTCGTCGCCCCGGTGGCCGGGCCGTACCGTGTTCGGGATATACCACAGGAGTTGAGGCGCCATGATTGCCATCCTAACCTATAGAAATAGTTGGAAATTTGCCGAGCGCCGGGCGGCCGGCACACGACGTGACTATCAGGGCGGCCGGGCCGCGGATTCCTCCGGAGCATGGGTTTTTCGGGAACGGCGTGTATCAGGGTGGTGGGGCGGGCCTCTGACCCACAGGCGGACTGGCTGATCAGGAAGGGACAGGCTGGGATGAGTGCGGCAAGCAAGGCACGCTACGACCTGAACGGCGACGCGTGGCGGGGCAGCGCGGAGGGACATTCCGCGGTGTTGCGCGGGCCTGGGTACCTGTACCGGGCGGGGCACGTCCTCGTCGAGGACGAGCAGTGGTTCTCAAGCACGACGGTGGGCCGGCTGCGGGAGGTGAGCGCGACACCGCATGAAGAGCTCACCGCTAGCTTCAGCCAGTCCGGGCTGCCGGTCCTGGCGTTCCAGGTCCCGGACGGGGTGCACCTCCCAACCCTCATTGACCAGCTGCGGCAGCACAAGGACGGCGAGTCCACGCCCAACGTCGGGCCGAACCACGTGTTTACCGGTGAGTACGAGTACGACGGAGGGCCGGAGTCTGACCCGGAGCCCGCGGCGGCGGGCAACGAGAACCCGGGGCCGGACCCCTATGGCCCGGCCCGTATCGCCATCCTGGACACCGGCTTCGACGAGGCGGTCAAGCACCTGCACCCCGGGCTGGCCGAGCGACTGGAGCACGACGGGATCGAGGACCCGCTGGCTGGCGACAGCCACCTCGCCCAGGAGGCCGGACACGGCACCTTCATCGCGGGCATCGTCATGAAGCTCGCCCCGGAACTGCGCATCCGCCAGGTCCGGGTGCTCGACCCGGCCGGCGTCGGAGACGACGCCACGATAGCGGCGGGGCTGTCCCTGGCCCGCGAGGCGGTCCTGAACCTCTCGCTGGGCGGCTACACGCACGGTGGCCGGCCTCCGGTGGCCCTGGCCGCCGCTCTCGGCCAGCTTGACGACACCGTGGCGGTGGTCGCCGCGGCGGGCAACAACGCCTCGCCGGAGCCGTTCTGGCCGGCCGCGTTCAAGCGCGTCGTGGCCGTCGGCGCGCTTGACACGACAGGGGCCAAGCCGGTGCGGGCGAGCTTCAGCAACTACGGGGACTGGGTGGACGTCTACGCCCCCGGCACCCAGGTCCACAGCATGTACCTCGATGGCAGCTACCTGGAGGCGGACAGGCACCTGGCGCACCTGAAAGGCTGGGCGCGCTGGAGCGGCACGTCCTTCGCCGCGCCGCACGTCGCCGCCGAGATCGCCAGGCGGGTGCGGGACGGAGTGTCGGCCCGTCACGCGGCCCACCAGGTCCTGGGCGCGGCGACGTGGCTCCAGGGAGTCGGGCCGATCGTGATCCCCGGGTGAAAAGTCCCGGGCAGGCGCTGGTGCCGAAGTGATGGCGGGCGGGGCGGTCCCGCCACGGTAACCCGCCGTGGCCAAGGCAGACAAGGACGGCCCCGGCCATCCGCGCGAGCAGGTCGTCGGGGGCGGCATCGGAAGCCACCCCCGCGAGCGCCCGGGCGGGGGACAGGCCAGCCCGCAGGCGATCATGCCAGCCGCGGGCCAGCTGGGCGGCGACCTGGTCAGGTAGCGGCAGCAGCGGTGCGATCACCGACCTGGCCCCCACGGCGAGCAGCGCCGCGGCCATTCCCATCATCTCGTCACCGGGGTGCGTGGACGCCAGCCCGATATCGCAGGCCGCGAGCATCATCGTGGCGGGTGCGGCGCGCAGGCGCTCCAGGTCGTAGACGGTGAGCGGGCCGTCGGCCAGCATGACCGAGGAGAACATCGGGTTGTCGGCCCGGAACTTCCCGTGCGCCGCGATGTGCGCCATGCCCGCGCCGTCTAGTGCCCGCAGCGTGTCGGCGACCGTGGCGTCCGCGCCCGCCAGGACCTGGGCGCCGGGGTAGAGCGCGGCCAGCGAGCCGACCTCCGCCACCGCCGCTGGCAGCCCTGGGCCCGCGACGAGGACGACACGGGGGCGGCCGGGCGCGGCGTTGTCCTCCCCGGGCCGGGCGGCCAGCCAGCTGGCGGCCGACGGCGCTACCGTCACCGGGCGGCTGGTGCAGCTCGGGAGCATCCGCCACGGCAGCGACTGCAGCGGGCCCGGCGGGACGACAACCAGCGGCCGCTCGCCGAGCAGCCCGGCCAGCGGTCCCAGCAGCGCCTGGTCGAGCTGCCGGGCCGCGTGGGCGGCCAGGCCCGCCGCCGCCTCCAGGGAGGTTACCGACCCGTGCCCGGTCAGCAACCGCCGCCAGGCGAACCGCAGCGAGTCGAGCTCCGCGAGCAGCGGAGCGACCGGCCCCAGCGCATGGAGTGATGACGACCGGCGCGTGGGTCGCCGGGTTTGGCCGGGCACCGCGTTGCCGGGCACCGTGTCGCCGAGGGCCGGGCCACCGGGTCCCGGGTTCCCGGGGACGACGACCGCGTGCAGGATGCCGTCGCACTCGACGTACTCCACGAGGACCGCGTCAGCGAGTTCCCCGGCCAGTGCCCGCACGAGGCCGCCCGCGCTTCCCGCCTGCTCATCCAGCCGGGCCAGCTGGCCGTCCGGGGTGCCGGGATGATGGCGCAGCCGCTGCCTCAGCTGGTCCTCCAGGGCGTGCTGGCGGCGGGTGAGCGCCTGGGCGGGCAGGCCGGCGAGCTGGGCCCGTTCCGCCTCGTCGGCGGTAGCGCGAAGCTGGGCGCGCAGCCCGGCGAGGCTCTCGTCGGCCGGCCCGAAGACCGGCCGTATCCGCAGGCTAGCCGCGCGGTGCCGTTCGGCCGACCACAGGGCACGGTCCGCCACCCCGTCGGTGACGGCCAGCGAGACGCCCAGCGCGGCCAGCTCAGACACGTGCGAGGCGACCATGACGCGCAATTCGGTGGCCCCGAGCAGTTGCCGGACCCGCTCGGCCGCCGTCAGCCCGGCCGACACCGCTGCGTAGGCACCCCGGCGGTCGCCCGCCTGCACCCGCAGCAGCGCGAGCGCGTGCCAGGCCCGGGCGCGCCGCTCCAACTGGGTGGAGTACCGCGCCCTGGCCGCCGACCGCAGCTCAGACCGGGCGACCTCCAGGTGCCCGAGCCCGGTGGCGATCCGCGCGGCCAGCAGCCGCAAGTCCAGCGCCGCGGTTGGCCAGCTGACCGCGTCAAGCTCGGCGGCGGCCCTTCTGGTGGACCGAAGGAGGGCAGCCGACAAGTCCCCCGCGGCCCAGGCCGCGTGCGCCTCGACATACCGGGCCACCGCCGCCCAGCCGGGCCGCTGCTGGCGGGTGAAGCCCCGCCGGGCGGCGGCCGCGCTCTCGCTGGCCGCCCCGGCCAGCCCGGCCGCCAGTTGCACCCGCGCGAGCAGCAGCCGGGCCTCGGCGAGGTCGGCGGCCTTGCGCGCCCGGGCGAGCTCGGCCACGGCGGCGGAGACGGCGCTGAGCGCCTCGCTGGGCAGTCCCGCCGACAGCAGGACTTCCCCCTTCTCCATGAGCAGCGCGGCCATCGGCCAGCCGCCCTTGCGGTACTCGTCGGCGGCGCGGTCGATCGCGGCCAGCGCGGCTGGGATGTTGCCGTGCATGCCCTCGATGACGCCAAGGTTCAGCTGCGCCTTGGCCAGCACGCGCGGGTTGCCCAGCGCGGCATGCAGCCTCGTCGCCTGGATGATGTCGCTTCTCGCCCGGCCTAGATGGCCCTGGAAGGCGTGCAGGATGGCCCGGTTGTTGCGCAGCCGGGCTTCCCAGAGGCGGTCGCCGTTCCTTCGCAGCGCGGGGAGCGCGGCACTGTAGACGGCGAGTGCCTGGTCCAGGTGGCCGGCTCGCTGCAGGATCAGCGCCTGCTGCGCGAGCGCCCGTGCCCGGTCCACCCCTTGCATGCTCGCCACCGCGGCGTCGGCGTCGCGCAGCGCCGCCGGAAGCCGGCCGCGCGACAGCAAGATGAACGCCCGGCTCATCCGGGCCTGCGCCGCGTGGCTCGCCAGCCCGGCCGTCTCCGCGACCCGGACCGCGCCGTGCAGGGCGCGCAGCGCCTCATCGACGTCGCCGAGCTCGAGCGCCGCCAGGCCGAGCGCGCGGTAGGCCACCGACCGGGCGGCCGACCGGGCGTCCGGTTCCCGCTCGCGGCGGGCGATCCCGAGCGCGAGGGCCGCATCGGCCCGGGCCCGGCGAGGGTCGGCCGGCACAAGGTCGAGCGCGGCCCGCGCGGCGCGCGCGGCCGCTCCGGTCACTCTGTCCCCGGTCACTCTGTCCCCGGTCACTCTGTCCCCGGTCACCCTGTCCCCGGTCACGCTGTCCCGGTCATGCGTGCCATGTGCGGCGGCTCCTTAGGCTGCCAGCGATTGCTCTCCTTTTATGCCGCCCCCTATACAGACGTCCACGCAGTCACGATAGTTGCGCCATCAGCCATCTGGCAGCGCAGCCGGAACGGGCCGGACGGCAGCCCGGGTACGGTGAACCAGCCGTGCGCGCTGACCGGGACGCTCACCGGCGGGCTGCCGGGCACCTGGGCCTCGACTGCCGACGCCATGCCGCCGGAGAGTTGGCCGCTGACGTTTCGCTGCCCGGCGCGGGCCATCACCTCGCACTCGATGGTGGTGCGGCCCGCCTCGTAGGACAACATGCGTGCTTCCGCGCCGCGCACCGCCGTCAGCGGCGCGTCCACCTCCGAGTCCCGGACCAGGTCGGCTATCAGGGCGTCGAGGTCCCGCAGGCCGAACGCCGCCCGAGCCGCGGTGATGACCGCTTCAGGGACCGGATCGGCCGTGGCCGTGATCCGGCGCAGCCGCTCCATGAGCTCGTCGTCGGCCGCGGCGTCGTGCCCGGGCTGGGCGTCACCAGCCCCGTCAGCCAGGTCTTCATCATCAGCAGCCAGTGACCCGCTGGCCAGCTCGTCGTCCGGCGTGCCGGCGCCGTCGGGATCCCGTGGCGCGGTGCCCATCATGAGGGGAGTCCCGTCATGGCTCGCTCCCGTCCAGTTCGGCTAGCCGCCGCAGCCGGGCAAGGCACCGCTGCCGGGTGGGCCCGATGCTGCCGACCTTCATGCCCAAGATGACCGATGCCTCAGCATACGACGGCGCGGGATCGGCGAGCAGCACGCGCAGCAGCCGTCGGCAGGACTCGCCGAGCCTGGCCAGCGCCTGCCACAAGGCGGCGTCGCGCTCGTCGCGCAGCAGGCGGTCACCTGGCTCGGGGCCATCGTCGGGAATGGCGGCGAAGTCATCACCCGGACGGGGCAGGTCGGCCCGGCGGGAGACGCGCAGGCACTCCCGGCGGGCGGTCGTCGCGAGCCAGCCCGGCAGGCGATCGGGGTCTACGATCCTGTCCAGGTTCTCGACGAGCCGCAGCCAGGTCGTCTGCACCACGTCGGCGGAGTCCGCCGGGGAGAGCCGGTAGGACCGGGTCAGTGACCAGAGCATGCTGCTATACCGGTCAACGAGGGCGTTCCACGCCGACTGGTCGCCCGTCGCGGCGGCCGCGACGAGCTCCTTGTTGGTTAGGCGATCGTTCGTCAGTTCATCGACCACGACACATGATCGGGTCAGCATCGGCGCCACGTCAATTCGAGGGTCACATCGTGGAAGAGGCGACGAACCGTAATCGAATACACGCAATTTTGCCGGGCGACGAAGCCGGCCGTTCGGAATAGGAATATTAGGGCCTGCGCCAGGTTGGTTTCTGTCTGGGTCCTCGCGTTCGCGAGGACCCAGAAGATGCCCGCGTCCGCCCTAATGGGTGAACGACTCCCGCATGACCTGGAACTCCGGCGGCGGCTGGACCTGCGGGTGGTGCTCAAGGATGCGCACGTGCAAGCGGAAGTCGTCGAGCAGCAGGTTCGCGAGGTCCATGCTGAACCCGTTCCTGACGACGATCCGCATCACGGCCATGTCGGTGAGGTTCTCCGGGAACGTGTAGGCCGGCACCTGCCAGCCGCGCTGGCGCAGCCGCTCGGAGACGTCGAACACCGAGTACCCGGTCACGTGGTCCTTCAGCTTGAACGCGAACACCGGCAGCTCGCTGCCATCGGACAGCAGCTCGAAGGGGCCGATCTTGCTGATCTCGCCTGACAGGTACATCGCGATGTCCTGGCAG
>Ga0335072_10011871_pt1 | contig 12453 bp, 17 predicted proteins | sample Lox_Sample_21_FD_206725 | JGI IMG/M metagenome (GOLD analysis project Ga0335072, IMG submission 206725) | Soil microbial communities from Loxahatchee National Wildlife Refuge, Florida, United States - Lox_Sample_2.1 | ecosystem: Environmental > Terrestrial > Soil > Wetlands | place: USA...
ACCAGGGTACAGCCGGTGTTGTTGGTAGGTTCGTTGGTACAGCCGGAGTAGATCTTAAACTCCATATTGTACGTACCGTCAGTAATGTTCGTACCGCTGCTGTTAACGATCTTGCCCTCGAAACTCATCTCCTGTTCGATGCCGGTGGAAGCGTCAGCGGTGCGGGGGCTAAATAAGGATAATCCAAGTAGAAGCGCCACCAAAATAGGTGTGCCTATGAAAAGACCCGTGCGTACTAGGCGTAACTGCCTTCGCGCGGGGCCCCTGTTTTCCGTCAGCAATCTTTGTCTAACTTGTTTGTTAGCTTTCAGTATTTGTTGCTGTCGGTCACGTGTTAGCACGCTTGCGCGGCCTGACCCTGCCATTTGTTTTACCTGTTTTTCCTCAAGTAGCCTCTCTTTTATAGCTACTTATGGTTACTATTGTAGCATCTACACCATAAGCAGAATACTTAGGTAAGAGTGTATTTTTTACAACCTGGCAGAGCTGGTACAATACATACCATATGCGGGATTTTCTAGCCAGTCTGGGGGTGGGGTTATTGGTTTTCGCGTCTTTCGCGTCGAGCACCCACTACAGCCTTAACAGTTATAGCGTTGGACCGGCTGGAACCAATAACGCCCACTCAAGCACGTATTACACGCAATCGACCGGTGGAGAAATTAGCGGCAATGGCACTGTAAGCGGTCACTTTAACGGCAGTAGTGGTGGAGTACAGGCCGAGCAGCTGGCGGTACCCCAGGCACCGACCGTCAGTAACAATAGCGGGACATACTATAACGAGCTTTTGGTTACATTGAATGACAACGCTGGCACCAACAGCTACCCGTCGGATGTAACGTTCTCGATCGGCGTATCAACGGCCAACTGCTTTACCTCGGCCTGTATCAATAGTAGTGCAGTTCAGTTTGTACAGACCGGTGGCTCACTCGGTAGCAGTCAGTTCTATCAGTCATATAGCGCTTGGGGCAGTGGTAGCGGTACGACAATCACCGGCCTAAGTCCGAATACGACCTACTATGTTGCGGTGGCGGCTAAGCAAGGCACGTTCACGAACACCGAGTACGGCGCATCCACTTCAGCCGCAACCGGCGCACCATCCGTTACCTTCTCGCTTACACCTAACACGCTTAGTTTTTCAAACATACTGCCGAATACGGTCTACACCAGCAGTACGGTCAGCTTCACCTTAGCGACAAATGCAGATTATGGCGGAAATATATATAACGCAGGGAAATATGGCGGACTATATAGCCCATCTAGGAGCTACACGCTACCATCTGCGACCACCAATCTGGCGACCGCCCAGCATGGTTTCGGTCTTCAGGGGGCCAGCGTAGGTCAGACCTCAGGCGGCCCGATGGCCATAGATAGCCCATACAACGGGACCGGCAACTCAGTCGGCGTAGAGAGTACGACGTACACTCCGATATTTACTACCACGGCCCCTGTTACAGGAGGTACGGCCACTATGAATATGCAAGCTAAAGCCTCAGGCACCGATCCCGCCAGTACCGATTACCAAGAAATTATGACATTCGTGGCGGCAGCCAGCTTCTAAAGGTACGTGTCATGAAACTCCCTCGTCCTAAGAAAAAACGCACATACGTACTCGTGGGTATACTGCTGGTGATCCTGGTGGCGGGTGTTTGGTTCTTCCATGAGCTCACAAAACCGTCTCAGGCGGCCATCATTACTACCTCTAGTGCGCCCACGCCTCAGACGACTCAAACCAGCGCACCACCCGTCACGGTACATGGTACGTACGCTAGTTTTACCTACCCAGGGGCGTTAAAACCAGTTGCGAACCAGCCAAGCCTGTCTGGGGGTGAACTTGCCGAGTATGAATATAAGAAATCTGACGTTGAAACATGGTACCTGGTTATTTCCATTAGCAGGCTGGGGGGACCAACCCTCATGGACGACAGTGGGTACCTACTGCGCAAAAACAACCCGTCGCAGTACCAGGCGAATACACTTACCTATGGGGATAATACGTTTATTATCATGACCGACACTCAGGCGACGGACTTCAATGAAGTTGCGTTCTCGCTGCACGGAAATATTTCGGGCGACATATCCCTCACCGGTGATGACGGTGCTGAGAACGCCAGTCTTAAAGCGGCGCTTGAGCAAGTCCTGTCTTCTTGGCAGTGGCAATAGCCGACAGGGGTGGGTATTTTTGCTCCGAATTCGTTGACAATGTTACGTATTGCGATTATGCTTGAGACATGTCAGCTAAAATCAAAACTGGTCTATCTTGGGACAGGCTTAAGGCCTACCTTTGCATCTTAGTCCTGGTTCTAGCTTACTTCTCCGTCTTGCCTAAAGGGGCATATGCCGCAAGCAGCATGGCCCACTCGTCTATCGTTGAGACTAATATGGCATCAGCTGGCCAGTCTTCCTTCTATGTTGATTTCAAGGCTGGAGCGAGCGACCCGAGCGGCTCACTTGTAATTACATTCCCGTCTGGTTTTACCCTTGCCAGTTCAGCAACGCAAGGTACGCCGAGTACAAGTTGTGCTGGTACAAACAATATGTTTCCGAACGCCACTGGCTTACCCGGAACGCTTACTGCTAGTGTTACCGGTCAGGCCCTTACCGTCGGGGGTGTGGGCGCGTTAACCTCCGGTACGGAATATTGTGTGGGTCTTTTGGCTGCGACTGCTGTTACGAATCCCACGACGACGACTGGCCTACAGGAGGCCGTAACGCTCGCCGATGGGACTGACACCGCTACTGTCACCATCTATATTATTGGTTCGACCTCAGGAAATGGTACGGACCAGATTTCGGTAAGCGCTACAATTGGACAGACGTTTACACTGACTTTTGGTGCAAATACCGACTCACTAGGACAACTGTCTAGCACGGCAACCACCGTCAGTGGCGGTGTTGGCCTTACGGTTGTTACGAACGCTTCCAATGGATGGGGCTTATGGGCATTAGATCCAACGGCAAATAATGGTCTTCACTCAAATAACGCAGGAAAGACGATAGCCTGGGTGAGCCCGACTGGTGGAAACCATACGATGTCAACTGGCTCGGAGCAATACGCTCTTGGCGTGACGACGAGCAATGCAACGACCCAATTCGCAGATGCGGGCGGTGGCACGGGTGGTGGTTTAAGTAACACCATTTGGCAGGAAATCGCTGACTCTAATACGGCAACAACAGGTGCAACCGTAACTGTTAAGGAACTGGCGGACATCGCTGGTACTACACCTGAAGCATCTGACTATGCTGATACTATTGCCATTGTTGGCGACGGTAGCTTTTAGCCTTCGAATTCATCCTGTACAATAGTCCTTACATGAGGGTATTTGGAGTTGTTTTAGGCGGGGTGGCCACGCTCTTTAGTGTATTGTTCTTCGTGCCTTCTCAGGCCCTGGCTGCTAGTGCGTCAGGTTCGAGCATTACGACTTCCCCTATCTCCCGTGTCTTACAGGCATCGCCGGGACAGTCGGTCTCGACCACTTTGAGCATCATGAACAACGGGTTGGTCCCGCGTATTATTCAGTTGCAACTGGAGACGTTTAAGCCGTATGGCACAAATGGTCGCGCTCAAATTACACAGCCACCTGCCAACTCTCCATATATTTCGTGGGCACATTTTTCGGAAAACTCATTTGTGCTGTCACCTGGAATTTGGCAGCAGGTCAAGCTGACGATTACCGTACCAAAGAGCGCGGCCCTCGATTATTACTATGCGGTAGTCGTGAAGCCCCAGGTCATCACTAGCAATCCGTCTGGTACGAATACGAACACGCTTAAAGGGTATAATGCTATTCTTGTGCTACTTGACGTCTTAAGCCCAAATGCCAAGGCTGCGCTTACCGTTAAAAACTTCAGTGCTAGCCATGGCCTGTATGAGTATCTTCCTGCATCATTCTCGGTAAAGACATATAACACTGGAAATGTCTTCATGGCTCCTCAGGGTGAGATTTATATCAGCAAAAGTAGTAGGTTTGCGAATATCATTGCTACCATACCGTTTAACGCAAGTAATGGTAATGTTCTGCCGGAAACTACGCGTATTTATAACGCCCAGTGGACTGACGGTTTCCCGGTATTTACTCCCAAAACCGTTGATGGGCAGCCCGTGTTGGATGGCGCTGGACAGCCAGTTGAGCATCTAGTTTGGAATTTTGCAGACGCCAATAAATTCCGGTTCGGAGAGTACTACGCTAAATTAGTACTCGTATATAATAACGGGACTCGGGACGTCCCCGTTATCGCTGTCGTCTCATTCTGGGTTATTCCATACAAGCTTGGCAGTATTGTGCTGATCTTCGTACTACTCTGTTTGGGCGGAGTATACCTGCTTGGTCGTAAGGTTATTGACCGAACCGCTAAGCTATCTAAGAAAGCGCGCAAATCATGAACAGGCGAGGGTGGTGTTCCGGTCTTCTCGCCGGTATCCTATTTGGGATTGCTGCTCTCGTAACATCGGGGACTGCCGTTGCCACACCAGTCGCAACGAATACCATTCGTGTTTCCCCGGCGCTCACCAATATTCAGCTGTCGCCCGGTGAGACGTCAACAACCGTTATGGCGACCGTCAGGAATATGACTGCTTCGCAGGTCGTAGTCCGTTTAAGTGCCCGGGATTTTACTGGCCAAGCAAACTACCCGGGAGCAATCAGTTTTTATGGAGCCGGCTATAACCCCACGAGCAACCCACATAGTTTACAGAATGTAGTAAGCTTCCAATCGCCAATTATAGTGCTTGCTCCGCATGCGTCGCAGCAGGTTCCGATAATACTCAGTGGTCTTAGTCAGCTTGCGCCAGGCGGACACTATGGGGCTGCACTATTTAACCCAGAGACGACAAGTGAAACCAATGGTACCTCAAGGGTATCCATTAATTCTTCAGTAGCATCCCTTATTTTCCTCACTACCGCTACGGGTGGTAGCCAGAACGTAAGTCTACGACCATTCTCGTTCGGCTCTCTCTTCTTTGGCCTTCCAAGTAACGTAAATCTCGTGTTTCAAAACAACGGCAATACCCAAGCGGCGCCAGAAGGACAGCTGACGCTTTACGGTCCGGACGGCAGCATTACAAGCACGGTCGTACTAAATGCGGGCTCTGGGCTCATTCTGCCGGGTATGTCCCGGCTGTTTCAGGTTATCTTGCCGCTGCATGACGCGGGCCTTGCGGCACCGGGCCGCTACAGGCTGGAACTACGATACCGACCGACCCCACAGTCTGGTTTTGTAACCGTTAATAAAAGTTTCTATCTCATTAACTTATCAGTCATCATACCGGCGCTACTGCTCATTGCGCTGCTGGCCTGGGTGTGCAGGTGGTATCTAGGTGACATTATTCGAATTGTCAGGCTGATCGCCATGAGGATCATTAGGTTGTTTAGGAAACGGCCCCCACCGACTCCGCCAGAGAAGCCGAAGAAGTCGAAACTCGTACAGGGTTAATTAGCGAAGGATCGTAAGGGCTGCTGTGGCGGCTAAGATTGTTAGACCGGCATTTGCGGCGACGTGCATCAGTGCTGACCAGAAACGTTTCTCTTCCAAGAGCCGTACGGCTTCAAAGCTGGCGGTGCTGAACGTAGTATAGCCGCCGCAAAATCCCGTTCCGATAATGAGCTTATATTTCAGTGGCATGCCGTGATGCAGCGTGAGGCCAGTCACTATTCCGAGTAATAGGGCGCCGCTTACATTGATGAATATCGTGCCCCAAGGAAATACCCGCCCAAACCGGGAGCGGATAAGTCCATCTGTAATAAAGCGCGACAGGGCACCAATGCCGCCTGCGGCGCAGACAAATAGCCCAATCACTTGGCACCTCCCATATGGTAGCTCTCAGCAAGGTGAATACCTGCGGCGCAGCAGATGAGCCCGCCAACTATACTAACGAGCGCGTACGTCCAAGCGGTCAGTATGTGGTGCTGCTGCGTGAGCAGGCTCACTTCGACGGCGAATGTACTGTAGGTTGTGAAGGCGCCCATAAAGCCGGTCCCGAGGCCGAGACGCACCAGCTGGCGCTTGCCGCGATCTGGACCGCGTCTGGCGAGGCTCTCAAGTAGTGCACCGAGCAGAAAGGCACCGAGTAGGTTTACGAGCAGTGTTGCGTACGGTACCCCGGAAGCACTCGACGGCAACGCGTTTTCAGTCTCGTAGCGGGCAAATGTGCCCAGGAAACCGCCCATTAGAATCACGAGCTGGACTCCTGGTACGAAGTGGAGGGGTAGTTTATACGCACCCGGTCGCTCGGCATCAGGATCGAGTGGGAGTTCTGGGTGCGTGTCACGCGGAAATAGTGTTTTTAATGCTTTCCGTTTGAATGCTGCTTTGGTCACTTTGGTCCTTTCCGTGTGGCAATATAAAAAGCGCCTACGTAAAAGCTTTAGTATCTACGTAGACGCCATTAGCTTTTATGTAAAGCGGTTTTAGGTGAGCATCATCACCTGAATCTGCTCATATAGTACCAGACATCACGTAGTTTTTAACCCATATTTCGCGGCTTGTGCCTGCAAGCAGTCTCACTGAAGGGTGTAGGTACGTTGGGTTATTGTACCTTCGATCGGGCACGAGCTCGGCCCGTCGGTTAACTAAGTACATAAGGAGGCAAAAATGGGTATAATCGAAATTCTAGTTGTAGGAGCGCTTGTAGGTTGGTTGGCGGCTGCAATTATGGGTCGCCGAGAAGGTATTTTGGGCAGCATGGGCATTGGTATTGTCGGTGCGGCTATCGGCAGTGTACTCTCAAGTGTCATTACCGGGGCGAGCAACACGTACCTCGCTTTCTCACTGTCCGGCATCCTATGGTCGTTTATCGGCGCCTTGATTTTGTCGGCGCTACTCAACGCCTTCCAGCGTCGTGGACACCACACAGGAATATAAATAGGGCCAAGGCACTACCCGGTACTATGCAAGCATGACCAAAATGCTTGCGGTAACCCTACGGTCATGAGCTGATTGTGATTAATATCACATCGTGCACATTGTATAAAGTTAGATAATTCTATCGTAGTATCCAAAACACGGGGGTTTAAGGAGGATAGGGTTATGAGTAGGGAAGTACGTATAGACGGTGCGCCAACGGTAAGCACGGCCAGTCATGCCGGCTCGGTAGGAAGGCGTGCACTCGCATCGCTGCATGAAATTGCCGCCAGAGCAGCCACGCCACGGGGCGCAGCAGCGCTTATCAGCCTAGCGGGTGCGAGTACGATGGTCGCAGCATGTGGCGGGGAAGCCAGTGGTAGTGCTAGCCATACAAAAACCGTTGCTTCCGCTGTAAAACGACCTCATTCGGCGAAAACAGCCGCCCCAGAGGACGGTGGTAAAAATGTGCCCACCGATCCCGCAAGCATGATCAGTCCCATCGTACTTGCGCAAGCTTTTGGCTTTAGCTTTACCCAGCCCGTTAATAAGTTGAAGTGCGTCACGCAAATCCCGACAGCGCAGCTGCCCCCAGGGCAATACTCAAATACGATCTGCTCTGATGGCAAAGGTGACGCGCTCAATATCATTGCATACAGCGAAAATGGGTATGAAGGCGTTAACAATTCTGGAAGTGTCACACCTGGAACTCAAAGTTGGGGGGAGATAGCATCGACAAAGGGGGCCAAGCGCTTTGTTGTTGAGGGACTAACGGGTTTCAGGTACGCCATGCTGGATAGTATGGCAACATGGGCAGTCAAAGACGGTACGACGATAGTCGCGGCGACGCTTATTCCAAAGGAGCAAGACGGTGCACAGTTTGTACACCAGGTGCTAAAAGATCCTACATACAATATGGATATGCTTGACGCGCTTCCCTTCATCGCAAAAGCTGCCGCCTAAAACAGATTCATACAAGATAAAAGAGCCATACGTTACAGAGACTAAAACCAGCCTGGTTTTAGTCTCTTGATGGCTATACGCCAGACAATGTCTATAAGCAGCATCACGAGCACATACAGAACCTGGAACCGCAGATGGGACGCGCGGTCACGGTACCTGGATACCAGAAGAAAAAGTAGGCCAAGAGCCAGCGCAACGTAGAGAAGCTGGAGTCCCCATATAATAAGCGGAATACTGAGCAGTTTGTGTTTTATAAGATATTGCATGACCCGATCCTTTTCCAGGTGAATGTTATGTAACTTTTCCGCCGAGCCGCATTTCAGGTGGCTGGAGCAGGACGAACCTCAGGGCGTAGGATTTTATTAACTTCCTGATCGAGTGTGCCATCTGCCATATTGGCTTTTACGAGGTAGCCCTCAATACCCAATTGCCGTAGATCGACGGGGGCTTCGCTTTCATTCAAGTTGGAAATAACGAGCACTTTTATCGTTTTACCCCATTCGCTATGCCGCATGATGTTCAGCGCAAGGTCACCAGAGATGTCAGGAATCATTAAGTCAAGCAGGATCAGGTCGGGAGTCTCTTTCTGGGCAAAGTACAGCCCCGTAATGCCGTTATATCCAATAAAACAGGTGTAACCGATGAGCTCAAGCCGTGTCTTATAGATTTCGGCCAGGGAAGCGTTATCCTCAATGATAAGAATCTTCTGACTGTCTGGCGCAGAGGAGGGGTTGTCCATACGCATAATATTGTAGCGCATGCCGCCGTGCTCTAACAGGATGCTACGATCTAATCTCAGCTACGAGCGCGCCTAGATCTGCCCGGTCATAATTAAGTAAGGTTATATGTCCAAGGCCGAAGAGACCTTTGTTCCAATACGATAGCTCACTATTGTCCTGAATTACGACGAACACTTTCTTCTTACTCGCGTTGGCGTAGCCTATCTCCCATTGCACGCCGGCAGAAGGCTTATCGTGCAGGAGGGCGAGCAAAGCGTCAGCTCGGTCGATTTGTTCGATGTCCAGTTTTGCCGCAACTTTGGGCGCGTCGTCGCCGATTTTCCAATTCTCGTGTTCTATGGCGGCAAATACTTCGTGACCGGCTGACCGGAGGGCTGCGAGTAACTCTTCTATTTCTTTACGAAACTCAGGTATAACCACGCCGGTTTCATAATCAACTTTATGTGAGAATGAGGTAGAGAGGAATATGCGCATACGTCCAATGATATATGAGATTTAAGCTAGTTGCCATTCCGCGAGCTTACGAATGCACGTGCCGTTTTCGCCCAGTGCAAATAGGCCCAGTTTTGGAAATGAACCGCTAAACGCATGCACATCCGGCAATGTACCCACGTGCTTTGCATTCTCGTCAACGAATCTTGTAAACGTCATGTGGGGCCGTGCTAGCTTGCCGACGTATTTATAGCCATATGTTTGCACGTTCTCTAGGGCCAAGCCTGTCAGCTCGGATAAGCTGGACCGATCATGGTCAAGCAGGCCATCACGTAGAGGGTTGATCGCATGTATAACGGACATTTTTAGCTTATCTAAGGTATCTGCATTCGTGTACTCGACATCAATATAGCCGCGGTTCAGGGCGTATGCGGCGGCGGTAAGCTGCTGCGAAGGGAAGGTGGACGCCAGGTTCGCTAAGATTTCTTTGACTCTATCGATATCCGCCTCGCGTAGGTTGGCCATATATAGGGAAAGGTGGGGGAATACCTGGCCGTCCCGGAGCGTGAAGCGAGTTCCAAGCCATGCAAGGTCTTCACTCGCCGCAATTGCTAACTGTGCTAGGTCCTCAGAAGGGATAAGAGCGATGTCATAAGGGCTTGCAGGTACATCCATTGCACCATGATATCAAAAGAACCGGCCTGTCGGATTTTACATACCCGTTATGGTTTCGATCTTCGTGTCTCCCGCAGGTTTAGATCGGTAATTGTGTCCTGTACAGCCTTTGCGGCCATAAAGGCGATACCCTGCGCAATTTGCTCGATACTTCTACCCCTAAGTCCTCGCTCAAGAAGCTCCCGAGGACAGATGGCCGCGTCAGGTCCATCTGCGGTCGGGGCAAAGTCTACCAGCATTGTCTCGCCAACTCTGGCAAGCTCCGAGGTGAGGACGACGCCGGCATAGCGTAGCCGCCTACCCGGGCCCCCAGTTACTTCTTGTGCTATGTGCTTTACAGCTCCCACGAGCGGCTCATTCGCAATTTCACAAAACTTCTGACGGGTGCATGATGCGCCCGTCCGCGCACATATAAAAGAGCTACTCATAGCTCTATGAAATCGTGCATAGGGGAAATGTGCAGTGAATTTACTGACATTATGACCAGGGATTTATCTAAGAATTGTGAACTGAGCAATGGACAGCCCTATCGCAATAACCACCACGAGTCCGACTTGAAATGCCGGTCCAAAGCCCTCCGGTGGCAACTGTTGAGCGCGGATGGCTTTATCGGCTGCCCTGAACCGATGGTATCCTACGAGCGCGATGATTGCGCCGAACAGCAGCACGGATAGCCCAAGGTAACTATGGTGCCGGTGGATGCTAAATAGAGCCACCCCTCCGGCTTCAATCGCGAGACTAGTGCGGATCCAGGCGAGTAACGTGCGTTCATTGGCCAATAGAAAACGCGCATCAACGTCTATTTCTTCCGGTGACAACTTATTTGTATTAGAACTGTCTGTGCTCATCCTTAGTCTGTCGTTCATACGTTCTTCGGGCATTCCTTCAAGTATATTCTAGGGTATACACGCCCGATAGTTTTTCTCATGGGGCTAGTATAGCAAATGAGGCGTAGCGGTGACGGCCCCGTAACGCTAACCGATATGCTCGTTTACCATGGCGGCTTTGCCGTATTTCTTTACGAGCTCGTTCGCTTGACTTAGCCCGCCAAACCTAAGCGTCTGAGGATGGCTTTGACGTCCATCGGCGTATAGGGGGCCTGTTAATGCATCTTGCGTTCCATGCACAATAAGTCCTTTCGTCGCCTGCCAAATGCCGCCTATTGATTCCCAGCGTGCTTCCCCGGGCAAATACACAAAGAAAGTACGGAAAATCATATTGTATTTTTCTAGGTCGGCACCTTTGAGGGAGGGGTTATTGAACTGCATATCAAGACGTGGGTACTTATGTACCTCGATGCCGGCTTGGGCCAATGTAGGCGGCTGCGCAAATCGCTGCACTGCAACTGCTTCGCCGGCGTAACCGTTACGTTCAAACTTCCTTTGAATTTGCGAGGCGCTTGACTCACCTTCACGTTTGGTGCCCTTCACGGTAAGGATGGCGGTACGTTCTGTCCGTGCGCCATCAGCCTTCAATACCAATCGCTCTTCCGGGTGTACACGCAGATATCTTTCACCAAGATCAAGCGCAGCATTTAAACTCACGGCTCATACGGCAAGTCCGGACTCGATGAGAGGTTTGCGGCTGTCTCTATTCCAGGCCATTGTAATGGAACGGGGACCATATGCGTCCATGAACGGTTTGAAGCCGAAGGCCTCAGGTCGTGCCCGCACGATGAGGGCGACCTCATCGAGTTCCGGCATGGTCCCAAGGAGCCAGCTTTCCGAGCAAAATATATTCCCGCGCCAGTGATCGTCGTTATGGAAATAGTGTCGAGTGTTAGATCTGAGCGCATGGGTATCCTTCGTCCGCGGGGGTGATACGCTGGCCATATTTGGATTATCATCAAACTCAAAGAGCTCAACAGAATATATCGGTATTCCCATTTGCTGTTCGAGCGCCATGATATAACTGGCCGCAATGGGATTGATCCTGGCCAGTGTGGCCCAGAGGCTTGCCACGTCATCTACCTCGCAGATTTGTACATCAGCACCACCATGCACGTCGGGTACGACATCAGCTCGACATACGAGCATTGGCTGACCATATTCCCTTTGGGCGAGCGAGTCTTCTTTGGCAAAATGTGGCAGCATTGTATGCAGCTCTTCAAGTAACGTTCTGTTAAATACCTCATGCGTGATAATAGGCTCGGGCAAGAAGTTAAGGATGGCATTATCCACCCCACCCCCTTTGGATGCATACCCCTCCACGCGCATAGGTATCTGTTTAGCAGTGCTCGGCACGACGCCATTGGCAGTTCTAATGTTGCAGCCTGGCGAACGCCAGTGACTGGGACTATCAACTGGCGCACTTGCTTCCGGCAATGACCAATACGATCGCTCGTCGACAGCCAGTGGACTCGCGGTTACTTTCCGTAGTGCCTGGACTGCATAGTTTAAGTCTGCCGATGGGTCCTCTGTAGACTCACCGGCTTGTACGTTTGGCGCTAACTCCATCATGGACATGTCCGGATTATATAACGACGTAGCCCATATCCGTAAAGGAAACATGCGGCTGTGCCTAAGTCGCCAACTGTTAGCGCTCCTAGTAAGACGGAATCCATACTAGCAAAACGCCCTACGAATAACGGCTACTACCATACATAGTCCACTCCGTAATCGCATAGTGACCCCAGGTGTGACCTTGGTTACTGAGTATACGTCCCCGCTGTCCCAATGAACCCATTGCATATCTCTTAACTTCATAGCCAACTTCTCTCAGGTGGGGTACCCTTTTGTTGCTAAAACAGGAGGGATACCCCATGGAGCATGCTACGTACTTTTTAAATGAGGCGCAATACGAA
>Ga0335072_10011872_pt1 | contig 12452 bp, 12 predicted proteins | sample Lox_Sample_21_FD_206725 | JGI IMG/M metagenome (GOLD analysis project Ga0335072, IMG submission 206725) | Soil microbial communities from Loxahatchee National Wildlife Refuge, Florida, United States - Lox_Sample_2.1 | ecosystem: Environmental > Terrestrial > Soil > Wetlands | place: USA...
CTCAATTCATCTAGTTTATACCACATTACAGATATATACAATGAGGACTTTGAAATGCGATTTACAAAATGTTCCCGAATATCATTCAACTCGGGACAATGTCTCCTCAAAAGATGCAAAACCACACTTCCTCGTGCATTGTTCCCAAATGCGATGATCTATATATACAGCTCAGAAAGGCTCACAACCGCCAGATGCTTCCAGCGCCCTTCATAAGCTCATCGTCACAGTCATAGAATTACTATGCACCAACAGACAGGGAGGACAGCCCTTACAGAGCACTTCCAAATCACTCAAATAAGACATGCTCGTCTCTTCACTCTTACTTGTCCCTGCAAGCGGACTTGGCAGCGTTGTAAACATTACCGCAGTATCTGCGCTATTCTGCCTCATCAACTCGTTCAAGATAAGATGCTGGGCTCTGCAGGGGAGATCATTGAATGATAACGGCACCGATTGAGTCGAGTAGGTAGAGCCTCGGTGAGATAGTGACGGTAGTTGAGAGTGATTGCGTTCATCTTCGGATGCTTCTGATATGTGATCGGAGAGTTCGGTTCCGCCATCGCGAGGTCGATAAGCAGAGGGCAAGCGGTTGCGGCGTGGAGGGGGCGAGGGTGTGTCGGTGAACATGATCGAAGGACCAGGACCATCTTCGGTCGCAACCTTGGTCATTGGAACGGGCTTCGAGGAGAATTTGGGCATTGATGAATGTCTTGACATCGCAGGCCTTTGAGATGTCGGTGTTGGAGGAGGCCGATTCTTCAATGCTGAAAAGCGCTCCTCCAGCCTCTTAGGTGTAACTGGCGGCGTCGTAGGACCTGCTTCATTAATCCGATCGGGAAAGTCCTTGAAAGCCGCGAGCTCATTACTGATATTCGATATCGAAGCTGCCTTACTTGACGCCATATCGGAAGTTCGCGGGCGTGCATCCTGCTCTTCTGTGCCTGCGACCACATCATCTGGAGGAGATATTTGCAAAGATGGCTGTTCGGCTAAAGACTTTTTGGTCGGCTCGGGAACCTTGGACTTTCTTTCTCCGATTAAATTCCTGGAAGGTGGTGGGCCGCACATCCTATCACCATGGCTTCGTCTCCGAGTAATCTTTGCTGGGTTCGGTAGCTCGTGACTACTGTCAGAGTTGAATCCATCTATATCCCCTTCGCTGGCTGCACTCTGTCTTCCTTGACTTTCATTGCCGTCCGAATCGGACTCAAAAACATCTGTGTCAGAACTTTCTTCACTGCTGCCAGAATCCTCGCTGGCACTAGCGTTACTTGGGTGTTCTTTCATAAGTTGTGGGTCAAGTCTGTGAGTCCGCATTCCCAGACTCACGCCCAGTCTAGTTATTCCGCTCATAGTATGCCTTCGTTTTGATCGTTTGAGAAGTTTTCTGAGCCCAAGAAAGCGTTCTATTCGCTCATGTCTTGGCCCTTGCTGGAAAGACGCCTCGGGCCAGGTCGCGGTGGCATTCAGAACATTTGCGACCTCTGCAAGATCTTCACTAGCAGTGGTCTCTCCACGATTCCCCCTGATCCTTTGTATCTCCTCCCACCAATCTTGATTCTTTAAGCAGTCGTCAACTTCCCTCTCGGCATCCAAACCAGGGCTCTGACCATTGACAATAACTTCATACGTCGGTAAGTCCCCAGATGCAAGCCAGAAGACAAGAATTTGGGCCTCTATTCTGAGGTTTTGGAGCAATGCCTTCACACGGCCTCGTTCTTCCTCTACGTCAGACTCATATTCCACAAAGACGGCAACCCTAAGAGTATATGCCTTCTTCCAAGCGGGTACTGTGTTCAGGATGCAGCCTAACTGGAGAATGAGTGTATCTGATTTCAGAAGAAGATTAGTTCGCGAGTTTTTGTGATGCGTTTTGATATTGAGAGTAAACTTACAAGTATCAAAGTTTGTTGTGAGCAAATTAGCCTTATTATCACCTTCCGAAGTGATTTCGGCGGACATTTGGATCGGCCACAGGTCGATATACTTTTTCAAATTACCATCCCTATCTTTTTGGTTAGGGAAAACTAGCTCCTGGAATCCCCTAGCTATCGCAACGTTGATTTGCAGTCTCAACAGGAGGTCTTCGAGTACTGTCACATAGCTTGTGACATCCATCATAGTCTCGGTCTTGCAGGTGTCCGTTGGTAGCTCTAAATCAATGACCTTTGACTCAACACTAGATTCTTGAGGCACTGTTGTATCCACCAAAGGTTGACCGTGGCGCAGATCATCCATGTTGTAGAATCCTAGGACTGCGATATTCGGTCTCATGCCTCCAAGACCAGCATTCAAAACGATATTTCGTGCTCCCCACTCAAATCCAGGTGAGATAGCTATATTAACAAACGCTTTTATGCGAGAGAAGTCTATCAGTTTGCTCCAATTTGCCTGTTGACGTCTGGCTTCTGGGACAGAACCGCCGAAATCCTGTGAAACAATTACGTGACCTACGGTGCTACTTGTCAGCAGTTTTTCATTTATGGATTCCGACGAGATAGTTACCAAGTATGTATAGAGCGCCCTTTTTCATAGAATTACAAAATTGTATAAGTTTATACTGCCGCCGAGGATCGTTTACGAATAGTAAGATTTGTGGCCTCCAGAACTTGACATGTTCCTGACGTAAACGAAGTAGGTACTTTCGGACTTGATGGTATATCAGGCTTTGTGAGACGTCTCCCCATGATCGCGGCGCTGTCGTATAGTGGATGAGCAGGAAGATAACAATTAAAATCGCCACACAACCAGTTGCGTATACTCCGTCAACAAAGAACATGGCCGCCCCAGAAGCAATGGTACCAGCCAGAGCCGTTTGCCAGCTGAAGAAGTGAAAAGAAGGCCGAAAGTTAGGGGCTGAGCCAATTTTGAGGAGGAAAGTCGCAAGATTCATTACTAAAAATGTCATCTATATTTGTTAACACTATCCAAAACCAGAGGCTTCCCTATAAGGCGGTTACAAAAATCAAAAGTCCAGGGCCTATATTGGACAAATACGGTGTAAACTTCGTGCAAAGTCCAAGGCCCACGTGCAAAAGGAGATGGCAAGACTACGTACAAGGTAAGTCATTGTGACAAAGGAAGCGATCTGATTAATATCGCCCAACATCGTGATCTGAGTTACGATATATGTGATGATTATAGCGTAAATAGGCTCATCGTCCTTCTTTCTTCCCTGACCGAATAATGTAAGTCCGGGAAGCAGCTTGTCGCGTGCCAAAGCTTGAAGCAGTTTTGCTGAGCCGATGACACCCATCAGCGTCGAGAAAAAAGTACTTGCAAACTCGCCCGCAAGAACTAAAATTCCGGAGACGTTTGTGTCTTGGATGACGTTGACATTACGATAAAAAGATGCTCTTGTGATGGTGGCTGCCATGGCTAAGATGACCAGCGTATAGGCGGAGAATGTCAATGCTAGGCCATATAGCGTGCCCTTCGGAATTGCCTTGCTGGGATGCTTGAGGTCTCCTGACATGCTTGCGCCGGCAAAGATACCACCCGTTGCAGGGAACAATATACCAAAAAGGTCTTGAAATGTTTCTCTGCCTGATAATTGACTGCCAGCTGCACCCTTGGTGAGTTTCGGCATCAAATTGCCCACGAAAGTGGTGAGGCTGGGGCCAGTGTATTCAATACCCATTTTGCGACTCTCAAACGGTGGCAGAATCAAGGCAGACAGAGGTATGCTGAATGTGGCCACAAGTAAAATAACCAATAGCGCAGTGCTGGCTCGCGCAAATAAAGCACTACCTGCCAGACAAATTCCAGTGCATGTGACAAGTACAATAGTAGCCCACAAATAAGCCCACCAATCTTCCTCGGGCAAGAAGTTATACCAATTTCCAGACATGGCACCAAAATTTTGCCGGAGACAGTCGATTAGACCAACGGCATTAAGACCGGTGTTGAATACCATGCCCAAATAGAACACAACTCCTATTGATCCCCCAAACTCGGGACCTAAGGAACGAGATATGAGGTAATAAGCACCGCCGCCACGCACTGTGCCATTCGACGCAATGGCTGAAAGAGAAAAGGTCGTGACCAGATTGATAAGGTATGATGCAATGAGCATGCCTATGGGCGTGTGTTAGTACAAGGCAATCATTCAGCGCGGTCATGACGAACCCATTATGCCAAAAACTCCTGCCTGTCCAAGGATAAAACCGAACCGTAAGAACATAAGGATACTCAATACGTTCAGACAGGTTGGTACAAAAACACCAGAAAAAGTCCCAAGCTTGTGGTGACCTCCAACAGGACGTGGACCAAGACCAGGCTTGGGAATTTGGGTTTCCGCATCCCCTTTCCTGCGTTCTGAGCCATTGTGTACACGTGGAATGAAGGTTAGGTCTTCAGTATCACAGACAGCTCGAGACTTTCTATGACCGCTGGTCGAGCGCCTACGGACGAGTGAAGGCGTCTCAAAGTCATTGGCGCCATCATGAAAATGGAGTAGCTTCCTAGTGAAGGAATGTCGACGTGGGGGAAGCACGGTGTCATTTGTTGCTGGATCGTAGGGATTAGGAGGGTCTAAAGCATCGGAAGCTTGAGGACGCGAATCTTGTAAATTTGGGGGAGATTCTGTAGGTTGCTGGTCAGATACAAGCTCTCCTCCCTCATCTGTCGCGGTCCGAGTTTGGAATGCCGATGCCTGCTTGATGGAAGCAGACGGCATTCTTGAATTCTATACCACTCAGCACACCGCTTATCTTATGTACAAGTGGCGTGATCATGGAGTGTCGCATAGCAGCATTGTCAAGTCCAAATGTTTTGAGATTCCGAGACCCATAGACTAGATGGGCCGTCACATTCTCGCGTAATGCGGGTATCAATTATTTATCGTCCTCGTGATGACGTTAGCTGAGACAATATCTCAGACGAGAAGAGAAATATAAAGAAACAAATCAAATATGAATATGGATGATATTGGATGATATGCATGTTGTGGCTGCCAGAATGCTTCAAACAAGCTGAGATCTCCACGAGGACTTGACGAGGCTGAAGCTCAAAGAAAAGTCGTGTGGACGTCAGCCTTGTTGAGCGAAGGCCGCCAGGGTCCGCTCGGTTCGGAACATCTCGAATTAGACCTCAGATAGGAAGGCACGAGAGGATTTCTTAGAGCACACGTCCATCTCCAGCTCTTCTCACACTGTTTCCTCTATATAATCCTGTATAACGACGCTCATAGTTGTATTGGCTTGCACCTTGTATTATCAGCAACCCACTGCGACAGACAATAGCAGCCCAAGCTGGGGAGCTGAACTTTCTTATTCCTAAATTTTTACCAACATGCTCCCGAGATAACAACGCTCTCCCAGCATCTCTAGGATCATGTCGACTCCCCGCGAGGGTTCGTCCCCTCGACCATTACCGGTGCCGATATCGTCCTCTCCAGGTTCGGGGAGAGGACGTCCATCAGGCAGTCCTCTCCCTCGCGCGGCGTCCACAGCTAGATTGGCTTCGCCGGTCCCTTCAGGCCAATTGCCTGGAAGTCCAACTGTCCGACAAATTCCCACGCCTAGCCAAGCTCCGACTCGCTCGCCCGGGTTTATGACCCCGCTTGCTGGAGTTGCTCCGGCTTCTTCAGTACCCGGTCCTGGAGTATCTGCGCTTGCTGCAGCTCTCTCAAGTTCAATCGGCTCACCTCCACCACGTTTCGGTACACCACCCCTACGACCTTTATCTCCTACCACTGGGGGCGCCACCCATATGCAAGCGTCGGGGCCTCAAAGCAATTATGGCTCTTTTGACACAAGGCCACGCTCAGTTCAAGGTGGTCATGGCTGGGCTGGGCCAAGTGTATATGAAGATCCAGAGATCGTAAAGCGTCATCTTGTGCAGCCTTCTGAGACTACTCAAGTCTACGATGGAACCCACGAGGGCATCTTTGGTGGAGATTCTATGTCTTTCCGTGGTGATGGGCCAGCGTCGAAAGCCAAGCAAGCTATGGACGCTGTTGCATCAGGTTTGGGTGACGATGAGTTTTCGAGTCTACGTCTTCAAGGAGGAGATATTACACGCCCTATTTATAAATGGACTGAAGAGGCACAAGCACGGGCTCAAGGAAGGGGGCGGAATCAACGTAGCAAAAGTTTCCACGTATCGCGGCCCGATCCTGAGGATGAGGTACTTGATATTAATTCGATAAAAGTGCCTGGTGGCATGCGACGCAACTATCTTCGTCGTGTAGCTGGAAGTCCGTCTCCTCTTAGGACAGGTGTTGAAAACCCCAGTATTGCCGACCGTCGAGGAGTAGCTCGGCCGAGGTTGCATACAGGTAGTTTTATCGAATTCCTTACCCTATATGGCCATTTCGCAGGTGAAGAATTAGAGGATGATGATGAAATCCTGGGGCCTGATGAGTACTTTTCATCGGAGACGTACGATACTCGTGCAATTTGCGGGGATGAAGGGAGCGACGAAGACCGAGAGCCTATGGAGGACAGTGCTCTTCTTACACCAGGCCAACGAAAGAGAAAACGTAAGGAGCGTGGCGGTAGTGGTAACAATACCTCTTGGGGCGCTACCTTGCTTCTTCTGAAGTCGTTTGTTGGGACTGGTGTTCTTTTCTTGCCAAGAGCATACCTTAACGGAGGCATGCTGTTTAGCAATCTGGTCCTACTTTTCGTCGCAGCATTGAGTTACTACTGCTTCGTCCTTCTGGTCACAACACGATTGAAAATCGAGGGCTCATTTGGAGACATAGGAGGCATTCTTTATGGCAAGTGGATGAGGACAATGATCCTCGGCTCCATCGTCCTTAGTCAAATTGGATTCGTCGCAGCATACATTGTGTTCACTTCGGAAAACTTGCAAGCTTTTGTTCTTGCTGTATCCAATTGCAGTACAAATATCCCGATCAAGTACATGATTTTGATGCAAATGGCCGTCTTCTTACCGTTTTCTCTCCTACGAGACATCAGCAAGCTTGCATTTACAGCATTGATAGCGGACGGGCTGATCCTGATGGGTCTTCTTTACCTCTACTACTACGATATTCTTACGATCGTTAGGAACCATGGTGTTGCTGATATTATCAGTTTCAACTCGAGAGATTGGACATTATTTATCGGAACCGCCATTTTCACCTTTGAGGGCATTGGACTAATCATCCCAATTCAAGAGTCAATGCGCAAGCCAAAGAACTTTCCATGGGTTCTCGGTGGAGTTATGATTATAATTACTGTTGTGTTTATTTCCATGGGTGCACTCTCGTATGCCGCATATGGATCTAAAACGGAAACAGTTGTCATTCTTAATCTACCGCAAGATGACAAACTCGTCAACGCTGTCCAGTTCATGTACTCTTTGGCAATCCTATTATCCACTCCTCTGCAGATTTTCCCGGCTGTACGGATTGTTGAAACCGAACTCTTCACTCGCAGTGGGAAATACAACCCTTATATCAAATGGCAGAAGAATGTCTTCAGGTTTTTCGTAGTTATGGGCTGTGCTGCCATTGCCTGGGGAGGCGCCGACGACTTGGACAAGTTTGTCGCCCTTGTAGGGAACTTTGCATGTGTGCCATTGGTGTATATTTATCCTGTAAGGAGTACAGTTCGTCTGTTCGTTGTCATCACCTTGCTAACTTCATACAGCCTATGCTCCACTACAAAGCCATCGCAAAGACACATTTCCGCAAACTCGCCGATATAGCCCTCGGCATCTTCGGCGCAGTTGTGATGACATACACGACCTCATTGACAATTATTAGCTGGGCAAGGGGTCAGCAGGCCCCGGATGTTCCAAGGTTCTGCGACAGACGCAGTCCTTAATTTGGAATTGTATCGTGGACACAGACTTCTGTTTCTATATCTTGTCCTTATATCAACCTTGCCTTGATGATCGATTTTGCATAGCGTTCTGGAGTCATAGATACTCAACCATAGCATAGTTTCTCTTTCGAAAGATGCTTTGCGCGTAGCAATAGCCTTTTAACGATTAACCACGCATCTCTTTCAGAGTACAATATGTATTCATCCAATTCGTGGCATGACTGTATTTTGTGATCGTGACAGCTAAATGCCATATAAAATTGAGTTATTTCCGGACTAGTCAGACAAAAGACCATATTATCAATCAAGTAATCAGGAAGGGAAGCCATTTGTATGTCTAAAATTCGTCCAGAATTCCGAGTCCGTCAGAATGCCCCTCGTTTAGCCGAGCCTCAAACGCGTTTTCCCAAATTGAAGACGCGATTTACTCACAACCCTTTTAACAATCGCACATTGATTGAGGCTAGGAGTCAATTCGACCATTTCGATGTCGGTGGACGTAGTGTCAGAAGTGGGTGGTCTGCTGCGCGCTCCTTCGTAAGCTTTAAATTTCTCTCACAATGATGAATATCTATTCTGACTTCTTCCAAGAGATGAGCCGTATGAAGAACTTGAGCGTTCTCCTTCCTCATACAAACCTTTCCATACATTCGAGCTTGAGAAAGACAAGCAGTATCAACAACAATATGCAGACATGTACTTTCTGCGGTTAACACAATTAAAGCCAAAAGTCGAGAAGATTGCAGCCGAGGCTTGGGACGGATTCCAAATAGCTGGGGAGGAAGTCAGGAGAGTTGAGAGAGTACTCGACGTCCGACAAGGGGAGCTCTGCTGGGTTGCAGGCACTATATACATGGAAATGCCATTGAAGCCGAATATCCTGGAGGATATCTCAAAAGATGTAAGGCAACCAATCAGTCTGGTTACCACTGCTGATGGCTACATCTAGCACTGGATATCGGCCCCTGCTCCTAGGCAAAAGTATTTATCTCCAGCTGGCGAGGATCTTACAATGTTGGAAGACGAGTCGGGACGTTTAAGACTCATCGGTTCACCACTCGCCAACGAAATGCTGGTAACAGGCTGCATTGTCGCAGTTATGGGTACCGAGAATGCAAACGGGGACTTTGAGGTTGTCGATCTTCGAGTCCCGGATCTCCCGCCTCAACCTGTACGCTGGGCTAGCTCAAAATCTCCAGCTCCAGCCAATGGCTCTGTAAAAGGGCCAAAGCATATAAAACTCGAGGACGAGGACGAAAATATGGAGCCAGTCCGGCAGAGTAGTGGTAGTAAGTTAGCTATTGTATCAGGACTTGGCATCTCTGGTACAAGTGCAGAACAGTCTCTTCAACTCAATCTGCTCCTCGAGTACCTCATAGGCGAAGCACTTGATCCTTCCTCTCAACATCAAGCTTGCAAGATTAACCGTCTTATAATCGCGGGAAACTCTCTGGCCTCTGAGAACGATGCCGTCTCACACGACACAGTTGGTAACGCTCGCAAAGCCAGCAAAAAATACGGCTATGACAGCAGTGCGTACAACCCTGCGCCGACCGCCCACTTGGACAATTTTCTTGCCACATTACTTCCCAGCATGCCGGTGACTCTTATACCAGGAGCTTCAGATCCAGCCAATGTCGGTCTACCGCAACAACCAATCCATTCAGCTATGTTTCCTAACGCAAGGGCATACGCGGCAAGTCCACCTTCGGCTATAGGCGAAGAAAAGCAACCGGGTTGGTTTGATGCAGTCACGAATCCGTGGGATGGGGAGGTGGATGGCTGGAGAGTGTTAGGAACTGGTGGTCAAAATATTGACGACGTTTTCAAGTATGTGGAAAGCGAGGATCGGTTAGGCATGTTAGAAGCAATGTGCAGGTGGAGGTGTTGTGCGCCAACGGCACCGGATACGTTATGTGAGTTTCAAGTTTCATTTCACAATTAGACTTTCTATTTGTCCTTCGTAAAAGTTTGAGCAATGCAAAAATTTCGAGGAAAGACTAAGAGAATACAGGGAGTTATCCATTCCAGGACGTCGACCCATTCGTGCTCCATGACTGCCCACACATATTCTTCGCCGGATCGCAGCCAAAGTTTGACACCACACTGATCGAGGGCCAAGATGGACAAACTGTGAGATTAATTGCTGTTCCTCGGTTCGCGGAGAGTGGAGAGATTGTGCTGGTAGATATGGAAACTCTCGAGGTTGAGAGAGTTATAATAGCGATCTCTGACGATGAGCATTGAGCATCTTTGCCAAGACCATTTTAATTTTCAATGTCGGGGGATCTGCTGCATTACCTGGATGTGAACGTATGAATTCCTTTACGTACTCACGCAGTGCTAGAGCGTTGGTTGCAAATCTGTCCCAGTCTTCGTCCATCCACCGAGCGACAGGGGAAGCGGTTTTTAAATGACCTCTGCTGTTTCGTTTCAAAGTTCCCAAACGTAAGTCTATCTCTTCCAAACTTTAAAACTGGATTTGCAGAAAAATGAAATAGGACACGTGACGTCTCTGGATGGCTTCCGCGACCTCATCATGTAAGTCTTAGTCGAAGTCCATGCCTTCAAAGTATAGAAGCGCCGAGGCTCCGTCATAGGTCATGATGCTCGATAGAGTTCGTTGACTAAATGGGCTTTAACTTGCGTTCTGTGCCAAGGATGATTGCCCTGCACATAGGGCAATTGTCATTTTCAGATAACCACTTCTCGATACAAGTTGTTCCAAAGACGTGACCACAGGTCAATTCAATGGGCTGCCGATTATCTTTCATGACATCATATGACGGCTCGCAGCATTTCCTTTCCTTGCTGTCCCTTTTATCATTTTCATACTCCATCAGACATATCGGGCATGCCAAGTCATCATGTCCCAGATCTTTGACATCGACCTTTCTCACGACTGCCTGATAATGGATTTTGCGCATATTCAAGGCTATCACTTCGTCCATCAGCTCAAAAACAATCTGCAACAGTCCCTGTGCGAAAAGTGGCATTATAAGCTCATGAATGAGCCATTCATCTCCATCAGGTGATGGATCTGTGATCAGGACCGTATCGCCCTTAAAACCCTTGTAAGCATTCTGCCGCACAGTTCTATTTCCTACAACTAACTGTCTCCACTGTCGGCACGTCCGGTACCTGCGTGCTTTCAGATCTTCAAGAACCACGGCCATTACGTCTTCAGAAGCACCGCACAATTGCGCCTCTCCTAATCGCGCGACAGTCAGCAGAACATCAGGTGGGGCAACACCGTCGCTGTGACGATTCATATATATCGAAATGATCTCGAAACTCCAAGCAATCAGTGACGTCGGATGCCAGAGATTTTCCAGTCCAGTTAAGTTTATGATTTCGCTGAACTTCTGTACGAGGTCGTCGCTGGGTCTTGTAATGCGGATAGCTTTATTTGTTTCTCCGGTGAGTGCTATGGCGCCTTCTATTGCCGCTTTGCTGGGTGCGCTCAGTATGGGAAAGTGCTTTTGGATTCCGAGCACGTCTTCGATCATGTCAATTATGTCATCGACAGTTCCTTTAGTGGGGTTCTCGATGTGGCGCTCTCCAGATCTTGTGTCAAAAACGGCGTCTATCGCGTTTACAATGGTCTCATCGGTGAGGTTGGTGCTAGGCCAGGCGGTAGTCATTGTGAGTTTGAGAATGTGATGTTGTCGAAGGCAAAAGTTCGCCGACGACAAGAGTTCTGTTTGCTGCCGAAACCAAGGCTCTCGCCGCTCGTCTTAAGAGACTTCAAGAGAAGTTTCCCTGGCAATAAACAACACAGGAGTTATCCGCTTGAAGATACTGGAAAGTTAAGGTCGTTATTGGGAAGCCAAAACAAATTGGTGTTTATAGAGTTATCATTATTTAATTACGCTAAGAGCTATCAGCGCTGGACAGTACCCGTTTTCATATACTCGTGGTTCTCATTCTGGCCAGTCCATTTTGATAGTGACTGACACCTTGAACTGCCTAGGTGGCACCGGTGCCGGATATCGGGAGCCGCAAACTTTAATTCGCGGCGGCTAGGACGATTTAGAAGCGGCATTGTAGGAGTCATCCTTCAAATTGATCGGGAACCTTGAGGCCGAATCATTTTTCCCTTGAACTCTCTCAAAAGCTGAGGAATCATGATAGGTATTTTGAGTTGTTGGTCGGGATATAACCTCACTTAACACTGGCACAGACTACGAGGACATAAAATTTTAGTAATTCTTAGACGCAACATCAAAATGAATTAGACTTTTCAAAGATGCGAACCGTCGCAAATAAAGCTGGTAATCGGCATCGCACAACGCGGAAGTGCTATTGGGTCAGGCCAAGATATGACTATTTATTCTCTATGAAAGTGAAAGCACTCTATTCGGCTCCGTGCCCAGGTTCCGCCTTGCTGGTAAAAGCCTAGAGGAATGAATGGGGGCCATTGTGTGGGACCGCATACCGTCAAAAGCCTGCTCGCGAAGACGACGAGGATCTAACAGACTGTCCTCCAGAATACTGAGGGAAGCTTCTAACTTAGTGATGCTAGCCTTAACCCGTCTGCCAAGGTTTCATCTTCATCCAAAAGCCTAGCTTTGCCATTAATGATAGCTGTTTCATAGTCCTCAAAAATATCCTCGAATCTTTTTTGAAGGCCTAAGAGGTTTGTTTTTACCTGATGTACCGACTTTCTTT
>Ga0335072_10011873_pt1 | contig 12452 bp, 10 predicted proteins | sample Lox_Sample_21_FD_206725 | JGI IMG/M metagenome (GOLD analysis project Ga0335072, IMG submission 206725) | Soil microbial communities from Loxahatchee National Wildlife Refuge, Florida, United States - Lox_Sample_2.1 | ecosystem: Environmental > Terrestrial > Soil > Wetlands | place: USA...
CTCGCCGTCAGGCTCGGATCCGGGCAGGATCCGCGGTTCTGCCCCGGTCGCGACGAGGACAGCGTCAGCCTCGATCTCGGCATCGCCGACCACGACGCGGTGGACTCCTGCCAGCCGGGCGATGCCAGAGATCACCTTGATGCCTTCGGCTGACAGCCTTGAGGCGACATCGGCCGATTGCGCGCGGGCCAGTGACCGGACCCGCGAGTACAGTCGGGGGGCATCGAGCAAGGCGGCCCCGTTCCCGCCCTGGTTGATCCGGATGCCCAGACTCGGCGCGTCCTCCAGTGCTGCCATCATCCCGGAGGTGGCAATGAGCGTCTTCGACGGCACGCAGTCTGTCAGGACGCAGGCGCCGCCGAGGCCGTTCCGCTCGATGACGGTGACGTCAGCGCCCAGCTGGGCGCCGACCAGGGCGGCCTCATAGCCGCCAGGGCCGCCACCGATAATCGCGATCTTCGCGTGCGGCTGGCTCACGTTATCCCATTCTGACCCATCGCGGCCGTCGGACCGAATCGGCATCCGCTGCTCGCACCGCCCTGCCGACGGGTTAGCCAGCATCCGGCTCGCCTGGCTCGTACGCTTGTCATTCGTGGCGATATACGCGGCGTACGGAAGCAATATGGATCCCGCGCAGATGGCGCGTCGGTGTCCGCACTCGCCGCAGCAGGGCGTTGGCTGGCTGGACGGCTGGCGGCTGACCTTCGGCGGCGAGGATATCGGCTGGGACGGCGCGCTGGCGACGGTTGTCGAGGATGGCGACGAGCGCGTCTTCGTGGTGCTGTACGAGGTGTCCGCAGCCGATGAGGCTGCACTAGATATGTGGGACGGAGCCGATCTCGGCTACTACCGCAAGTCCAGGGTGCGCGTCAGCACGCCCGAGGGCGATGCCGTCGCCTGGCTGTACGTGCTGAACGACTACGAGGGCGGTCTGCCGTCCGCGCACTACCTCGGCATCATCGCGGACGCCGCCGAGGCAGCGGGCGCGCCGGCTGAATACGTGACGTCGCTGCGGCACCGCCCGTGTACCTCGGTGGGCGCATAAGGCGGGTTACCCGTCCTCCGGGCCGCTGGGGCTACCTGGCCAGCACCAGAGCCAGCAGCGCTGCCGCCGGCATGAGGATGACCGCGATCGGCAGCCAGGCCCAGCGGCTCTCCAGCGTGGCCGGCGCCGTGCCTGCCTCTTGGGCCCTCGTGGACCGGCGCCCTAGTTCAGCGGCAATGAGCTGAGCGGGGTCGCGGGCCGGCGGTTCGTCCGCGGCGGCAGTTCTGGGGGAGGTGCGGCTCCAGGACCTCACGCCCAGCTGCTGAGACCTCGTCCGGCTGCGGCGTGAGGAGTACAGGGCCCAGCAGTAGATGGTCTTCTCCTTGCGCGGGGCCGGCCTGGCGCAGCTCAGCTCAACCGCATCGCCCAGGTAAACGCCGTTGAGCGCGCCCCACTGGATGGTGTGATCGCGCACCGGGTTCTGCACCTCAAGGCCTTCGCGAGTGGCTATCACCCGCGGCCGCAGGGTGGTCGCGTAGGCAATGCCGACTGTGGTCAGCAGCCCGGCCGCGAGTTCGACCGAGAAGTAGTCATGACTGTTGATGGCGAGCTGGACCAGATTAAACAGGACAAATGCCACCCACAGCCACCACAGAACGATCGGACCTACCCGGCGGAAGACAGTCCTGCCGTCGGAGATCTCCTTCCACGGGTTGGTGCTGCCGGGCAGCGGCCCGCCGAACGCCACTTGGCTGGATGCTGGCAGGCCGGTCGCCCCGCCGGCGGAGCCCGGCCCGGCAGGCCCGGGGCCGCTCGGGCCAGGCATGACTGGTCTCGGCGGGCTGGGCTGCGAGGCTGCGGCAGCCCCGGCAACGGCGTCAGGCTGCTCAGCGGCGCCAGTCTGCCCTTCGGCACCGGTCTGAGCCGCGGCCCCGGGCAGGGCCGTGCCGACGTTGGCGTCGTTCTGCTGCGATGACACGAGCTGCCACTCCAGTAGCTCAGCTTGGATTGTGGGGGTCGCGGGCCAGGGACCGCGCGGCCAGCCGATTGCCAGTGATCGGGGCCGCCAGCGCTCCCGCCCTCGAAACATAGCGGCAGGCCGCTAGCCCGCTGTCCACACCTGACCCGGTCCTGGCGACTAACTCTATGCGCTTTGCCGGGCTCGGGCGATTTCCGCAGATCCACGTCCGGGCCGGGAACTGGCCAGAATGCAGGGAACGGCCGGAACCCAAGGTCAGGCCGCCGCCGACGCCCCGCTCAGGCGATCGCGGCGTCTGTCACCTGCGGCCCGCTTGCCGTCGCGCCTGGCATCGCGCCGGGCGTTACGCTCCCGCCGTCCAGCATCGCGGTCATCGCGGTTGCCGCCATCAGCCGCACACCATGGCTGATGGCCCGCTCGTCCACATCGAAGACAGCCTGATGGATGTCGAAGTCCGCGGCCGAGCCGGGAGTGCGGGTGCCCAGCCTGGCCAGCGCACCCGGAATCGAGTCCAGGTACCAGGCGAAATCCTCGCCGCCCAGGCTCTGCGGCGCCTCAGTGATCGAGTCAGGCCCGAGCACGCGGTCGGCAGCGGCCTCGAACATTGCGGTGCTGATCGCCTCGTTGACGGTCGGCGGCACGTTCCGCTGGTAGCTGATCTCAGGGACGACCCCGTAGGCGCTCGCCACCGACTCCAGGAGCGCCTTGACCAGGTCCGGAGCGTCATGCCAGGCACCATCGTCCAGGCACCGCACGGTGCCCTCGACGATGCCGTCGTCAGGAATGGCGTTCGCCGCCGAGCCCGCGCTGACCCGGCCCCAGACAAGGCTGAGGCTGGACCGCGGGTCGACCCTGCGGGACAGCGCGGCGGGCAGCTCGGTAATGATCTTGCCCAGAGCGAACACCAGGTCGGCTGTCAGGTGGGGTCGCGCCGTGTGCCCGCCGGGGCCGGTGACTTTGACGGTGAGCTTGTCGCATGCGGCGGTAATCGGCCCGGTCCTGGTGCCGATCTTCCCGACGTCCAGCCGGGGATCGCAGTGCAGCGCGAAGATGCGGTCCACCGAGGCGATGCCGCCCGCCGCCATGACGTCGACCGCGCCGCCGGGCACTTCCTCGGCTGGCTGGAAGATCAGCCGCACATTGCCTGGCAGGGCCCGCGCTGCCGCCGCGCGGGCGAGGAACAGCCCGGTGCCCAGCAGGATGGCCGTGTGCACGTCGTGCCCGCAAGCGTGGCATGCTCCCCGGTTCAGCGAGCGGTACGGCACGTCCTTTTCATCGTTGATCGGCAGTGCGTCGATGTCGGCGCGCAGGGCTACGACCGGCCCGTCTGAGGAGCCCGCGCCGATGTCGACGGTGAGCCCCGTGCCCTTGGGCAGGATGGCGGGCTTCAGCCCGGCTGCCTCCAGCCGGAGCGCGATGCGCCGCGTGGTCCGGTACTCGTGGTAGCCCGTCTCCGGATGAGCATGCAGGTCCCGCCGGAACTCGATGAGTTCCGGCTCGTGCCCGGAGAGGAACGCGTCGAGTTCCCCCTCGAGATCATGCTCGGCCATGCGTCGCCTCCCCGTTGAGACTGTCCTGGTCGATTCTCCGGGCTGCTGTAGTGCGCCGATCTCGCGCGGCGCTTAGCGGGTTGTCCATCTGAACCTCGAACTCACTCCGTCCGCTTGCAAGCGAGGCATGTCCGGGATAAATCAATGCCGTCGGCTACGACACCAGACCCCGGGCCATGCCCGGTAATGTGCCCGCTCCAGAACTGCTCCGGTGTCCCTCGTCACCGGAACTGCGCCGGGCCGAATCACCGCGGCACTCGCGCTAAGTACCTGCAGCAACCGCCGTCAAACCCAAGCACGCGTGCCAGGCAATCCGTGCCCCCGCTCACAAGCTGAACCCGCTGTCGAACAAGATCAGCGAGACGCCTTGCAGCGCATCAAACGTTCTGGTCAATCGCTTACGAGATCGCTCTACTGGCGAGCATCGTACCGCCTGACGTCGCCGGTCCGCTGATGTTGCGGGATTGTCGCGCAGCGGCCGGTACCGCCCGCTACCAGGCGCAGGGACTAATACACCTCTGGCGGGCGGTAGACACCCCAGACGTCCCGCAGCGCGTTGCTGACCTCGCCGATGGTCGCCAGCGCCCGGAGCGCCTCGCGCAGCGGGTACAGCATGTTCGTGTCGCTCTCAGCCGCCGTCCTGACGTCATCCAGGCGCCGGCTGACTTCAGCTGAACTCCGCCCAGCACGCAGGGCAGCGAGCCTGGCTGCCTGCTCCTGCTCGATGGCGGGGTCGACCCGCAGCGGCTCGTAGGGCTCCTCTTGCTGGCTGACGTACGCGTTGACGCCGACCACCTTGCGCTCCCCGGAGTCGACCTCGCGTGCGATCTGATAAGCGGACCGCTCGATCTCGGCCTTCTGGAAGCCCTGCTCGATCGCCGCGACCGCGCCGCCGAGTGCGGCAACCTGGTTCAGCAGCTCGCTCGCCCTGGCTTCGATGTCGTCGGTCATCGACTCGATGGCATACGAGCCGGCCAGCGGGTCGACGGTTGCGGTCAGGTCGGTCTCGAGCGCGAGCACCTGCTGCGTCCGCAGTGCGAGCGTCGCGGCCTTCTGCGTCGGCAGCGCGATCGCCTCGTCGTAGGAATTGGTATGCAGCGACTGCGTGCCGCCGAGCACCGCCGCGAGTGCCTGCAGCGTCACCCTGGCCAGGTTGACCTCCGGTTGCTGTGCGGTGAGCTGCACGCCGGCGGTCTGAGTATGGAAACGCAGCATCTGTGAACGCGGATCCTGGGCGCCAAACTCATCCCGCATGATGTGGGCCCATAGCCGCCGGGCCGCCCGGAACTTGGCTATCTCTTCCAGCAGCGTCGTGCGCGCCACGAAGAAAAACGACAATCTCGGCGCGAACTCGTCTACCGCCAGGCCCGACGCAATCGCGGCCCGCACGTATTCACGGGCGTTCGCCAACGTGAAGGCGATCTCCTGAACCGGCGTCGCCCCTGCCTCCGCCATGTGATAGCCAGAGATAGAAATCGTGTTCCAGCGCGGGATCTCCGCGCGGCAGTAGGCAAAGGTATCGGCGACCAGCCGCAGTGACGGCCCGGGCGGATAGATATAAGTTCCGCGCGCGATGTATTCCTTCAGGATGTCGTTCTGAATCGTGCCGGAGATCGTGGTCGCGGGTACGCCTTGCTCTTCGGCGACAAGCTGGTACAGAAGCAGCAGCAGGGCGGCCGGCGCGTTGATAGTCATCGACGTCGACACCTGGTCCAGCCGGATGTCGTCGAACAGCAGACGCATATCCTCCAGCGAGTCGATCGCGACGCCGACCTTGCCGACCTCGCCCCTGGCTTGTTCCGCATCGGAATCGAAGCCCATCTGCGTGGGCAGGTCGAAGGCCACCGACAAGCCGGTCGTGCCGGCCGCGATCAGCTGGTGGTACCGGCGGTTGGAGTCCGCCGCGGTCGAGAAGCCGGCGTACTGCCGCATCGTCCACGGCCGGGTCAGGTACATGGTCGGGTAGATGCCCCTGGTGAACGGGAACGCTCCGGGGTCGCCCAGGTCCGTGACGGGATCGAGGTTCTGCACGTCTTTTGGCCCGTAGACGCCCTCGATCGGCGCGCCTGACTCCGATGTGCGACTCATTCCACCAGCGTAAGGCTCGCGAGTCCGGCCCATCGCTGTGACGTGCGCCACGCGAGGACCGCAGCCACCGTGATCTTTGTGACCTAAGCGGCATTACCTGGCACATAAGGGTCAAGGGTCATCAAGCTGACACGCCCGCAGGTAAGGCGGCGACTGCAGCCGGGCCATTGCGGGCCGGAAATCAACCACATTCGGCTCGCCAATGGTGGCTAGTGACGCAATCGACCGGCGAGATCTGTCAAAGCTTTCGCAAAGCCGCATCGGTTCGTTACTCCAGGCCTGTTTCGGCCGGAATATGCCACGCATCAAGCACGATTAGTGCGGGGAACGTCACACCTCGTGACTCAGCCACATCCGGAACTACGCAGTCGGCCTGCCAGCATCCTGCCAGGGCATACGTGCGCCGGAGGCCATCGGTGTCGCCGGCAGCGGAGATCAAGGCGCTGGCTGCGGCATTGCGCGCGGCCCGCGGCAGCACTTGCCGCCGGCGCGGCGCTAATCGCCGTCGGTTGCCCGACCGTCAGCGCACTGCCAGCCGGACACGTTGGCCGCGGTGCCAGCGTCCCGCAGCCCGGCAGCCGGGCCGCCCGCAGCGTCGGCGGGCCGCTGATGGCGAGCCGCGGACAAGTGGTGCATGATCCGCCGGGTGGCGGCATGCCGTTGCCGGATATCCCCGCGTCAGCCTGGGTCATCGCCAATGCCAGTACCGGTCAGGTCCTCGCCGCGAGGGACCCGCACGGCGAATTCGGCCCGGCCAGCACGCTCAAGGTGCTGACGGCCGTCACGCTGATCCCGCTGCTCAACCCCAGCACGATGGTTGTCGCGACCCCGCTGGCAACGTCGCAGCAGCCGACCAGCGCCTTCCTGATCACCGGCCGTAAGTACCAGGTCGCCGACCTCTTCAGGGCCCTGCTGCTGATCTCCGCCAACGACGCCGCGGTCGCGCTCACCCAGGCGACTGGCTCATTCGCTAAGGGCATGGCGCTGATCAATGCGGAGGCCCGGCATCTGCAGGCTTATGACGTAGTCGCAAAACTGCCGAACGGGCTGCCAGCCGCCGGCCAGGAGACGTCCGCCTACGACGAGGCGCTCATCGCCAGGCAGGCGCTCACGATGCCGGCCTTCATGAAATACGACTCCACGCTTAAAGCCACCCTGCAGCTCAAGCCGGGGGACACCGAGACACTGATCAACCAGAACTACCTGCTCACGCAGTACCGCGGCGGCATCGGCGGCAAGATCGGCTGGACTGTGAGCTCCGAGGCTACTTACGTGGGCCTCGCCAGGCGCAACGGCGTCACGCTCATAGCGACCGTGCTGCACTGCACGTCGCTGCAGGAGATCACGTCGGCAGAGAAGCTGCTGGACTGGGGATTCGCGATGAACGGCAAGGTCCAGCCGGTCGGTGAGCTGGTGCCGCCGCTCCCTTCACCTGCTCCCGCCGCACGTGCTGCGCACAGCGTCGCCAAGCCGAAGGTAACGGGGCTTGCCACCGGGCAACCAGCCAGCAACACGGCAGGCTATGCACTCGCCGCGGGCGGTGTCGCCGCAGCCGCGCTCGCCCTCGGCGGCGTGATGTGGACACGCCGCCGGTCACTAGCGAGCCGGCACCGGCCTCAGTAAGCAGCGGCCGGCACCGGTCAGGCCAGTGCGACAGGCGCCGGCCCGTCAGTCAGCGCCCGCCCGCTCGTCAGTCGGAGCGCGCCGAAGCGGGAGTCGTATCCGCGTCGCCCGCCGGGTCAGAAGCGCGGGACCGCCCGCGGAACACCGGCACCGGGTTGATCCTGGGCAGGGCACCGATCCGGGTTCTGGCAGCCGCTGGCTCGGTCACCGCCGGCTCGGTCACCGCTGGCTCGGTCACTACCGGCTCGGATGTCTTCGCATTCGCCGGCACGATCCGGTCGGCCACCGCCACCACCGTGAACCTGCCGAGAGCGAGCGCGGCTACGAACACGATCACGACCCCGAGTCCGGTGAAGAAGCCAAGCTGCTCAAGCGCCGACCGGGAAGCACCGCCAACCGGGGTGCCGGGCGACGGAAGGCCGGCCCAGTGAGTTGCGATCAGGTCGCCGACCGCGAACCAGGCGCCCGCGAGTGCTGCGACCCAGGACCCGAATACGACCGCAGGCCGGAAGCGGCTCAGCAGCACGACCAGGCCGCCTGCCAGCGTGACGACACCCGGCAGGATGTCCAGCCACACGCGGCCGGACGTCGCTCGCCAGGCGTGGTCGGGCGTGTACGCAAAATTGAAGTAGGGGCCGACGAACGGGATCATCGCGCCCCAGAGACCAAGCAGCACCAGCAGAAAGCCGCTGAGCGCACCCCGGCTACGCCGGACGCGAAGCGTCCCAGCCATCATGATCACTCCCTGCGCAGGCGGGGGGATGTCGGTATGCCTGCCGACTCCAACTACCCGCCGGCCGCGCAGATACTCCATTCATGCGGGAAAACGACTGGCAAAGGCGGGGGAACGGCCGCGTACGGCAGCATGCCATTGTCCGGGCGCAGAACAGGTTCAGCCGGGCGGCAGGAATCCGATCCTGTCCCGTACCCGCGCCATTGTGGTACTGGCAATCGCGTGGGCCTTTGCCGCCCCGGCGGCCAGCAGCCGGTCAAGCTCGGACTCATTGGCCAGCAGCTTTTCAGTCCGCTCCCGGATCGGCGCAAACGCGTCGACGACCACGTCGGCCAGGTCTTTCTTGAAGGTCCCGTAGCCAGCCCCTGAGTAGCGCTGCTCAAGGCTGGCAACCGGCTCCCCGGCCAGAGCTGCGTAGATACGCAGCAGGTTCGTCACGCCGGGCTTCGCAGCCTCGTCGGCGCGCACCTCGCCGTCGGTGTCGGTGACGGCACGCATGATCTTGCGGCGGATCGAGCCCGGGTCCTCGAGCACGTCGATCAGGCCCTGCGGGGACGATGCCGACTTGCTCATCTTGATCGCCGGATCCTGGAGGTCAGTGATCTTGGCGACCTCGGGCAGGATGTACGGACCGGGCACCACGAACGTCGGGCCGAACCGGTGGTTGAACCGCTGTGCCAGGTCTCTGGTCAGCTCCAGGTGCTGGCGCTGGTCCTCGCCGACGGGGACCTGGTCAGCGTCATAGAGCAGGATGTCGGCGGCCTGCAAGATCGGGTAGGTGAACAGGCCGACGCTGGACGCATCGGCCCCGCCCTTCGCTGACTTGTCCTTGAACTGGACCATCCTGCTGGCCTCGCCAAAGCCGGTGATACAGGCCAGCACCCACTCAAGCTCGGGATGCTCGGGCACGTGACTTTGGACGAATACCGTCGAGGAGTCCGGGTCCAGACCCGCGGCAAACAGCTGAGCAGCGGCAACCCTGCTCCGACGGCGGAGCTCAGCAGGCTGCTGCGGAATCGTGATCGCATGCAGGTCGACGACGCAGTAGAAGGTGTCGTGGGTCTCCTGCAGAGCCACCCACTGGCGTAGCGCACCCAGGTAGTTGCCGATGTGGAAGGAGTCGGCTGTCGGCTGGATGCCGGAGAGCACGCGTGGTCGAGGCATAGGTCGCAGTCTAGTTGGGGCGCCGCGCCAAACCTGCCGCGGAGCCGGGCATACCGGTCAGCTGGCCCCGGCCTGACCCGCGCTGTTGTCGCTAAGCTCGGATGGCTCCCGGCCAGGTCAGGACGACCGGCCTGGTCGTCAAACAGCCCGTGCCGCACCGCGAAAGCGGCGGCCTCCAGCCTGGAGTGAGCCCCGAGCTTCGTGAGCAGCCCCTGGACGTGCGTCCGGATGGTCGCCGACGAGACGCCCAGGCTGCTGACCATAGCGGCGGTGTCCTGGCCAGCCACCAGGAGTTGCAGGCACTGCTTCTCGCGAGCGGTGAGGCACTGGGCCAGCCGCATCGCATCGCGCTGCCGAGCTAGTTGGGGATAGATCACTGGTCCGGCGGGCACCTCGACGACGACCTCGCCGCGCAGAACGCGCTCGATCGTCTTCTTCAGTACGGTGACGCTCCGCGTCTTGTGGACGTAGCCGGACGCCCCGGCCCGCATCGCCCTCATGACGCTGTCAGTGTTGCCATCGGCTGACAGGATCAGCACCTTCGTCCGGGATGAGACGCCGATGACGTCGCGCAGGGCTGCCAGACCATCGCGACCAGCCGCGAAGTGCCGGTCCATCAGGCAGACATCTGGATGCCGCGCGCTGACAGCAGCGATGGTGTCCTCGATGGTCGTCGCCTTCGTTACCGTCCAGCCATCGCCGCTCAGCACCGCAGACAGCGCATCCAGGAAGACGGCATGATCGTCTCCGATCACCACCTCGATCACCTGAGCGTCATCCTTGCCGCTGACTCCGCGGGCTCCTCGAAGTGCTGCCGGATTGCCGGGGGCGCGCCGGCCAGCAGGACCCGCCGCCGTCCGTAGCCAGGATCATGGCCGAAGGTAACGCGCACGCGGGCCCCGCCCTCGGGATCGTTCGCGATGTCGAGCCGACCGCCCGATGCACGGAGCAGGTTGCGGACGACAGTAAGGCCGAGACCAGCTGAGCCGGACGGGCCGCAGCCAAAGCCCGGGCCGGTGTCAGCGATCTCCAGGACGGTCTGGACTTTCTGCTCGATCCCGATGCGGACCTGGCCGCCTGGTCCGGCCGCGCGAACGGCGTTGTCCACCAGGTTGCGCAGGACGCGCCACAGGGTTGACGGGTTCATCCAGACCACCGCCGGACCGCCTGGCTGGACCGTTACCGCGGTGCCGTGGGCCGCGCTGACCAGCCGCGCTACCTCGCCGGCGACGTGCCGGACGTCGATCATTTCCGCCCGTGCCGGGGCCGCGTCAGGGGACATGGAGTCGGAGATCAGCTCCACGATGCGGAACATCTCCTGCTTGACGATCTCCATTCGCTGGCGGGCAGTCGCGGACAGCGCGCCATCGTCGCAGACGGAGTCGGCGAGCAGCGACAATGTCATGACCTGATGACCGAGATCGTGCAGGAGGCCGCGGACTTCCGCTTCGCGGTCAGCGGCGAACGCCGGAGTATCTCGCGGAAGCTGCAGGTCCAGAGAAAACCCATTCACCAGTAAGTCATCCCCCGTGGTTCCAGAATTCCGTGGTTCCAGAATTCCGTCGTTCCAAAACTCTGTGGTTCGAAGTTCCGTGGTTCGAAGCTGCCCGTGGTCAAAAATTGCACGTCACTAGGCACTGCCGTGGTCGGTCACTGCCCCGCGCAGGAGCGAGCGCAGCGGCGTTGGCCTGGTCGTACGCTGCGTAGCCGGCCTTAGCTAGCTAGTCAGCGTAGGTGGTACCCACGGACAGTGCACCGCAGTCGTGCGGGCTGGCCAGTCGTGCGGCCGGACCAGTCGCACGGGCTGACCAGTGGTCGCGTGCTTGGCCGGATGAGCGTGTCGCGTCGTGCTAAGACCACGCTGGTTACGAGCTGACCGCCCGGTCGCGCGGCGCCAGGCCGGCCGCTCTGGCCACGCTGACCGCCTCGACGCGACTGTGCACGTCGAGCTTGGCGTAGATGTTCTGGGTGTGGGTACGCACAGTGTCGGCTGATATGTGCAGGTCAGCTGCGATCTGCCGACCACGGCGGCCGGTCATCATGGCCCGCAGGACATCGATTTCACGCGAGCTGAGCACGTGCAGGTCGCTGCCGCCGCTCCTCGCGCCAGTCCGCAGGGTGCGCAGGATTTCGCCCAGCATCTCGGGCGGGTACCACGAGTAGCCGCGGCACACGCCGCGGACCACCGACTCGAACTCGTCGGCGTCCTGCTCCTTGGCAACCCATGCCGCCGCGCCCGCGCGGGCTGCTGCAACGGCGTGCGCGACATTCTGGTCGCCGCTCAGGATCACGACGCGGGCCTGAGGGCTGCTCGTGATCAGCCGCTCGACCAGATCGCCGACTCGGCCGGCGAACGATTCCGCCTCGATAGCGATGACATCCGGCCGCACGCCCTTCACGATCGCCAACAGGTTCGGGTCAGTGGCACCGCAACGTGCGGCGACCCAGATGTCTGGTGCTGAGAGCCGCGCCGCCAGCGCCTCGGTGATCATGAAGTGGTCGTCGGCGAGCATCAGCCGGATCGGGTTCATGGCATCAGCGTGCCGTGACTGCGCCCGTCCGCTCTCATCACGATGCATGACCCCGTTCCCGGCCATAGTCCGGCGCATAATCCGGCGATTCCGGGCCCCCTGGCACTCCCGCCGCGGGCATGCCCACGGGCACGGGAACGCGTGCCGGCTGGCTGTCGATGGCACGTCGTGGCGGGCTCTTCCAGGTCCCGTTGGACCGGGCGAACCAGGCCACGGCCAGCGCGGACAAGGAGATGGCGGAATCGATCACCCGCACGAGCGGGAAGAACAGGCCAAGGAACAACAGGCGCGCGCGCCGGTGCAGGACCGCGACCAGGCAGGTCATGATGTAATCCGGCAGCGCGACGCCGAATAGGACGGCTGTCAGGTTCATATGGGCCGCCACAGCCCCGTGCACGTCGGCCAGTGGTGCCCAGTGCAGCGTACTGGGAGCCAGGTCCGGGATCACCAGGATCCCGGCGATCAGCGGCAGGATCACGAAGATCGTGCTGGAGGTGATGAACTCCAGCAGCAGGACAGCCAGCATCACGGTGAACAGGTTGGCCTGCGGCGGATGCCGTCTGACCGTCTGCCACAGGCCGATGGCCCACCGCCTGGTCTGTTTGATGTAGTCACGGAGCCGCACTGGATCCTGGGTGACCGCGACCGCCGACAAGGTGAACGCGACCTTGCCCAGTCGCTTCTGGTAGACCTCGAACGTCATGTTGAAGTCTTCGATGACCAGCCCGGGCGGGTTGAGGTCGATCTGGGCCAGGACTTCGGCGCGGTACATGCTGGCAAAGCCAGGCACGATATGCGT
>Ga0335072_10011874_pt1 | contig 12452 bp, 9 predicted proteins | sample Lox_Sample_21_FD_206725 | JGI IMG/M metagenome (GOLD analysis project Ga0335072, IMG submission 206725) | Soil microbial communities from Loxahatchee National Wildlife Refuge, Florida, United States - Lox_Sample_2.1 | ecosystem: Environmental > Terrestrial > Soil > Wetlands | place: USA: Florida...
GCCGGCCTCGGCCGGGCCGAGGCGCTCGAGCGGTCCGAGGCGATGCTTGCGAAGGTGCAGATCGCTGACGCCGGGCAGGTCATGCAGCGGTACCCGCACCAGCTGTCAGGTGGCATGGCGCAGCGAGTAGTGATCGCCATGGCGCTCGCGGCCGAGCCTGAGCTGCTGATCCTGGACGAGCCCACGACAGCCCTGGACGCGACTGTCGAAGCCGAGGTACTGGACTTGGTAGCAGGGCTGCGCGCGGAGCTGGACACCTCGTTGCTCTTCATCAGTCACAACCTGGCCGTGATCGCGAAGATGTGCGACCGCGTTGGCGTGCTGTACGCGGGTGAGATGATCGAGGAGGGTCCCGCTGAGCGGCTATTCGAGCAGCCGCGGCACCCGTATACCGTGGGCTTGCTGCGCTGTATCCCGCGGCCGGGGCAGCGCAAGGACCACGGCAGGCTGGACGCGATTCCCGGCTTCCTGCCGCCGCCGGGCAGCCAGCTAGCCGGGTGTATCTTCGCTCCGCGCTGCCCCATTGCAGAGCAGCGCTGCAGGGAAGCTGCACCGGAGGCGTTCGACGTCGGCCCGGGCCGCACCTCCCGTTGCTTCCTGCATGACCGTACCGGCGACTTGCCCAGGAACACTCCGGTCGACCTGCCTCTCCCGGTGACTGCCGAGCCGGCCCACCCGATGGTGGTCATCCGGAATCTGTCCAAGACCTTCGGCTCATCTGACGAGAAGGTCCAGGCCCTTGCCGGAGTGAACCTCACCATCGACCGCGGCGAGACTCTCGGCTTGGTGGGCGAGTCCGGTAGCGGGAAGACAACGCTGGCGCGGATTCTGCTCGGGCTCGCTTCGCCGGACGCCGGGTCGGCGATTGAACTGGACGGTCAGCCTCTCGGGGTTGACCTCCGCAAGCGCAGCCAGGCGCAGCTCAAGGAAATGCAGATCGTATTCCAGAATCCGGACTCAGCGCTGAACCGCAGGCACACCGTCCGCCGCCTGATCACCCGGCCATTGGTCAAGCTGGCCGGCCTGTCGGGCGCCGCGCTGCGGGAGCGGCTTACTGACCTCGTCCGGTCGGTCCGGCTTGAGAACCGGCACCTGACCCTGCGGCCGCGCCAGCTGTCTGGCGGCCTCAAGCAGCGTGTCGCCATAGCGCGCGCGTTCGGCGGCGGGCCGCGCCTCGTGGTATGCGACGAGCCCACCTCGGCGCTGGATGTCTCCGTCCAGGCTGCAATTCTCAACCTGCTCGCCGACCTCCAGGCCAAGGAACAGGTGACCTACCTGTTCATCTCACACGATCTGGGCCTGGTGCGATATCTGTCAGACCGGATCGCGGTGCTGTACCTAGGCCGCCTCATGGAGCTTGGACCGGCGGAGCGGGTGTTCAGCGGGCCGCACCATCCGTATACCGAGGCGCTCTTGTCCGCGGTCCCGAGCCTGGACGGTCAGCGCCCTAAGCGGATCCGGCTGGCGGGCGAAATCCCGTCAGCGGCAAATCCGCCGAGCGGCTGTGTCTTCCACACTCGCTGCCCCCGGAAGCTGTCGTCGGGCATCTGCGAATCGACCGAGCCTCCGCTAACCGAGGTGGAGCCAGGCCACCTGATGAGCTGTCATATCCCTATCGATCAGCTAACAACGCTGCAAAGCGACAACAGAGTGCCGTGACAATAGCGCAATTTGTGAATAGCTTTGCTGTCCACTGGTGTCGGACTGCGACCAGGCAGGTCCGGTGAAGGGTTCCAAGGAGGACCTGTGAAGGCAAGAGATAACCGGCTTGACCAGCTGCGCACAGGGCAAACAGAGATCGGCAATCACGTCATCGACGAGTTCGTCGCTGGTCGTCTCAACCGGCGGGCTTTCCTGCGCACCGGCGCGCTGGTCGGAATCTCCGCGCCGGTGCTGGGCGGGATCCTGGCTGCCTGCGGCTCGTCCAGCCCGTCGCCCTCATCGTCGTCGGGCGGCAGCGCTTCAGGCGCGACGATCAGGTGCGGAATCACCACGCCGGCGGCGGCAATCAACCCCGTCACCATTTCCGACCAAGGCGGCCTGGACATGCTCGGCCAGACAGGTGAGTACCTAACGCTGTCCGATCAGACGCTGACCCTGAAGCCGGTGCTCGCCACCAGCTGGTCATCCAACTCCACCGCTGACGTATGGACCTTCAAGATCCGCCAGGGCGTGAAGTTCCACGATGGCAGTCCGCTCACCGCTGACGACGTGGTCTACACCTACAAGCTGCAGACCAATCCGGCCGGCAAGGGCTCCGCTTTGTCGGCGTTCGGCGGCGTGCTGGTGCCGGACGGCGTGGTGAAGGTCGACGACTACACCGTCGAGTTCCACCTCGAGGCGCCGAACGGCAACTTCGCGTACCTGACCTCGTCTGACAACTACACCATGATCATCTTGCCGAACGGCTACGACCCCGGCAAATGGCAAAGTACGTTCATCGGCACGGGGCCGTTCAAGCTGAAGAGTTACACCGAGAAGGTGGGCGCCTCCTTCGTTCGCAATGAGGATTACTGGGGCCCGAAGGCGATCCCGGCCGCCACGCAGTTCACGTTCTACGCAACCGAGGCACCCTCGATCCTGGCGCTGACCAGCGGCGCGATCGACGTCCTCGGGCAGTTCTCGGTGACAAACGGCCCGCAGCTTCTGACCGGCAATTACAACGTCATCAAGCTCAAGTCCAGTGCGCATCGTGAGCTCTCGATGCGCTGCGACCAGGCGCCGTTCACCGACCCAAGGGTCCGTCAGGCAATAGCACTGAGCCTGAACCGGCCGCAAATCATCTCGGCGCTGTTCAAGGGCGACTCCGATCTCGGCAACGACAGCCCGTTCGCCCCGGTGTTCCCGTCGACCGACACCAGCGTTGCGCAGCGCGTACAGGACATCGCCAAGGCCAAGTCGCTCCTGTCAGCAGCCGGCCACCCGCATGGGTTCTCCACCACGCTGACGACAGAGAACTTCCTGGAGATTCCGCAGTTCGCCGAGATCGTGCAGCAGTCGGCCAGGGCCATCGGTGTGGACATGAAGCTAAACGTCGAGTCCCAGTCGACGTACTACGGCAACTACCTGTTCGGCACGTCCGACTGGCTGGACGCCACCATGAGCCTCGTCGACTACGGTCACCGCAGCGTCCCGAACGTATTCCTCACGGCGCCACTGCAGACCATCAATTCCAAAACAGGTACCGGGGCATGGAACGCCGCGCACTTCAACAACGCGGACTACGACCGGCTGTCCAATCAGTACATTGCCACGGTTGACCTGAGCAGCCAGCGAACGGTAGCGGGACAAATCGAGACCCTGCTGCTCGAGCAAACCCCCATCATCTACGCGTACTTCTACAACTACCTGACCGCTTCGGCGAAGAACGTGACTGGTGCGTACCCCACCGCGATCGGCCACATCTTCCTTTACAACTGCAAGAAGAGCTGACCCGTCGCGAATCAGCTACCCGTCAGCAGGCCGCCGGGCAACGTGCCCGGCGGCCTTTGGGTGCGCTTCCTCTCCGGTCCGGACATCAACAGTCTGGGACTCACCGGCGCCGAGATCATCGAGGCGGTGGAAGGCGCGGTCCGCGCGCACGGCGAGGGCCGCGCGATCATCGAGCCACGCGTCCACCTCGTGCCAGGCGAGGGCGGACACTTCAACGTGCTGCGCGGCCACCTGGCCGATCTCGGCGCGGCTGGCCTTAGCGGAGTCAAGGTAGTCGGTGACTTCGTCGGCAACTACACCGTCGGCCTGCCGAGCGAACTGGGCCTGCTGACCCTGCTCGACCCGGCTACCGGGGTTCCGCTGGCCATCATGGACGCGACGCTCATCACCGCGTGCCGGACCGGCGCCATGACTGCCGTCGGCGCGAAGTACCTGGCCAGGCCGGACGCCCGGATCCTCGGCCACGTCGGTGCGCGCGGCACGGCGCTGTGGAACGTACTGCTGCTCAACCTGGTACTCGACCTGGCCGAGATCAGGGTCACCAGCAGACGGCCCGAGTCCAGGGAAGCTTTCGGCCAGCAGCTCAGGGCAGCTGTCGGCACCCCGGTACGAGTGGTGGCAAGCGCTGCGGAAGCCTTCGACGGAGCGGACGTCCTGGTCGAAGCAACCCGCCTGACGACGCCGGAGCCGCTCCTGCGGACCAGCACGGTACAGCCTGGCGCGTTCGTCGTGCCGTACGGCACCATCAGCGCAGTAGAGATCGACTTGCTCGACGTCATGGACAAGGTCGTGGTGGACGACTGGCGCGAGGCCCAGGCAGGCCAGTTCGGCGCGCTGCGCCGGCACGTCGATACCGGGCGACTGACTGCCCAGTCGCTGCACGCCGAGCTCGGCCAGATCGTGGCAGGCGTGCGGCCCGGCCGGGAAACGCCGCAGGAGCGGATCCTGCTCTGGCATCGCGGGCTGGCGATCCTCGACATCGCGGTTGGCCACCTGATCTTGACGAAAGCCGAGCAGGCTGGAATCGGCACCATGCTCAGATACCGTTAGCGATGACCGCTGAGCTAGAGCTGACGTCGGCTGCCGATCTGGATGCCACCGCTGTGTGCCGGATCAGCGCGGGCTTGCAGGTACGACTGTCGCCCGCTCTCGCGAGCGTGGTCCAGGCTCAGTGCGACAAGGCCAGAGCGGTTCTCAGCAGTGACGCCGCCGTTTACGGCGTGAATACCGGCATGGGCGCGCTCAGCTCGCTCCGGCTGACAGAGGCTGAGCAGCAGGCGCACCAGCGCAACCTGCTGCTCGGCCGGGCTACCGGGGGCCCGCCATGGCTAGCCGAAGCCGACGTCAGGGCAATCGTCGCGGTGCGGCTGCGCACCTTCCTCTCCGGCGACGCAGCGGTCTCGGCGAGCTTGTGCCACCGGCTGGCCGACTTCCTCGCCGCGCGGATCGTGCCTGCCGTGCCACAGGACGGAGCTGGCTGCGCGGGCGAGATCATCCAGCTGGCGCACTGTTTCGGCCCTCTGGCCGGCCTCGGCAGCGTCCTGCGGCCCGCCGCCGATGGCGTTATACCCGGCGACGACCTGCGACAGAGCGGCACACCCGCCGCTGGCGTCCTGGCCGAGCGCGGACTGGCAGCCTACGAGCTCGGCCCGAAGGAGGGCATCGCACTGCTCGCAGGCGTGCCCGGAGCGACCGCGCTCAGCATCCTGGCGGGCGGCGAGGCGGAGACGGTCAGCGCGATGATGACCGCGGCGGCCGGTCTCTCCATAGCCGCACTTGGAGCACCCGCGGATCCCTACACCGCGGCCTGCGCTCGCGGCGACGACGTGCTGGGTGACGTGCTCAGCTCGCTCCGCGCGATCATCGAGCCGGCCCGCCATCCCCGGATGCTGCAGGCCCCAGTCTCGTTCCGGGTCGCGGGCGCTGTCCTTGCACAGGTTCGACGGGCGACGGCCGCTCTGGCCGCTGCCGCGGAGCGGGCGATGACCGGCGTCACCGACTCTCCCGCCTTCCTGGACGGCAAGTTCGTCGGGACGGCCGGCTTTCACGGGATCGACCTGGCAGCACAGTGTGACCAGCTCACGGCTGCGATCACGCATGCCGCCGAGGTCTCAGCAGCTCGGCTGCACCGGCTGCTCGACCCGGCTGTCACCGGCCTGCCTGCCCAGCTCGCGGTCAATCCGGGCCCGCAGGCCGGCCTTGTCGCCGTGCACAAGCGGGCAGCAGGCGACCTGCACGCCATGCGCCGGCTGGCACTGCCCACCGCCATCGGATTGATCGAGACCTCCGGCGGCCAGGAGGATGTTCAGTCATTCGCCTGGGAAGCTGCGGTCAATCTGCGGGCTGCGTTGCGCCGCTGCAGGGCCGTGGCCGCGTGTGAAGCGCTCGCGGCCTTCCAGGCCCTCTCACTGGCCGGGCCGCCGTGGCCACCGGCCTGCCGGGCGCTGCTTGGCCGCCTCGGCGCGCTCGTCGAGCCGATTACCACCGACCGCCAGTTCGGCGACGACATCGAAGTGCTGCTGAGCGGGTCATGGACCGGGTAGCGCCCATGCACTGCGCAGCTGGATACATAATGACGGCAAAACCGTAAGGAGGTTAGATGTCGCAATCGGCCGTCAGTCAGGAGCAGGTAAGCGCACAGACCCCGGATGCGGGCGCTGGCCTCAAACCCGGTTGGGGCGTCAGCCCGGAGCGCCAGCAGGTGATTGAGGCAACGCTAGCGGACCTGGCGCCGCACAGCGGGCGGCTGGCGCCGGCTCAGCTCCGGTCAATCACCACTGAGCTGGCCAAGCGCCGCGAGCTGTGGTCCGACCTGGTGGTTCACGATCCCGATGTCCGCTGGTACCTGCCGCTGCACCGGTCTAACTCCTGCGACGTCTGGCTGCTGGCCTGGGAGCGCGGCCAGGACACCGACTGGCACGACCACGGTGGCTCGTCCGGCTCGTTCGCGGTGGCTGACGGCAGCTTGCTTGAGCAGTACCGCGCGCCCGCGGGGCGACTCAGTCACCGGCGGCTCGGCGCCGGCCACGCAGTGGCATTCGGGCCCGGCCACGTGCACGACGTGGCCCATGGCGGCCAGGGCTCGGCGACCAGCATCCACGCATACTCACCGCCGCTGACCGCTATGACGTATTACACCTCGACCGACTACGGGCTGATCGCCAGGCAGACCGTCCCGATCGACGGGCCGGAAGGCGGCCGCGGGCGCGGTGGCGCCGATACAGCGCTGGCCAGAGCCAGCGCGTCGGCCGCGAGGCTGACTTCGGATGCGCTTCCGGATGGCGCACCCGGCATCGACGAACTTCTCGCTGAAGCGCGCAGCGGCCTTCGGCGGCTTCGCCCGGAGGCAGCACTGGCCGCCATTACCGATGGCGCGGTCCTGGTCGATATCCGCCCGCTAGAGCAGCGAATCGTCGAAGGCGAGGTACCCGGCGCGATCATCATCGGCCGTAATGTCCTGGAGTGGCGGCTTGACCCGCGCAGCGAGGCCAGGATTCCGGCGCTGGCCAGGTCCGACATGCAGATCGTCGTGATGTGCTCGCAGGGCTATGCCTCGACGCTGGCTGCGGCGTCGCTGCGGCGGATCGGGCTCACCGAGGCGACCGACCTGGACGGCGGGTTCCAGGCCTGGCGCGCGGCCGGACTGCCGACACGCCAGGCCCAGTCGCTTGGCTGAGCCCGCCCGGCTGAGCCCGCCCGGCTGAGCCAGCCCGGTCATGGCAATAAGACCAGCAACACTCGCCAGCACTGTGAGCGCCGAGGGCTTGCCCGCACGCGTTACTCCCAGCAGACAGAAGCAGGTACGTTCAGACATGGCATCGCCACGGAAACAGACGGTCGTTACCGGCGCGACGAACGCCACGGGCACGACCGACGGATCGGGCGACCAGATCCATCTGGAAGCGGCGGAGCCGGAGGTCAACCACCAGCACCGCGACGTGTCCGGCGGCTGGCTGCGCCCTGCCGTGTTCGGCGCAATGGACGGCCTGGTAACGAATGTCTCGCTGATCGCCGGAGTCGGCGGTGCCGGGCTGGCCGCACACACCATCGTGCTGACTGGCTTGGCCGGGCTGTCCGCTGGTGCCTTCTCCATGGCAGCTGGCGAGTATGTCTCCGTTTCCTCGCAGAATGAGCTGGTCGCCGCCGAGGTGGAGAAGGAACGCATCGAGCTCGAGACCAATCCGGCCGACGAGCAAGCGGAGCTGGCCGCCATGTACAAGATGCGCGGCGTCGACCCGGCCCTCGCAGACGAGGTCGCCAGGCAGCTATCCCGCCACCCGGATGAGGCGCTCCGCATTCACGTCAGGGAAGAGCTCGGCATCGATCATCACGAGCTGCCGTCCCCGCTGACCGCAGCCGGCGCGTCGCTTGTGACTTTTGCAGTCGGCGCGCTGATCCCGCTGCTTCCGTTCCTGCTGGGCTTCTCATCGCTCGCCGCAGCCGTCGTCCTAGCCGCGATCGCGGCCTTCATCGGCGGCGGCATCGTCGCGCGCGTTACTGCCCGGCCGTTCCTGAGCGGGGCGTTGCGGCAGTTCGTGCTTGGTGCGCTGGCTGCCGCGGTCACCTACGGCATCGGGACGCTACTCGGCGGCCACGTAAGCTAGCGGTCACCAGCGCGGGCGCCCTACCAGGAATCGGTCGCGAACTCCTCGCCTTCGCTGCCGCCGGCCGCTGCCAGCAGCTCCAGGTCCGCGTCCACCATCATCTCGACCAGTTCCTCGAAGCCGATCTTTGGCTCCCAGCCGAGTTCGTCCCTTGCCTTGGCGGGGTCCGCGCAGAGCCGATCGACCTCGGCCGGCCGGATGAAGGCTGCGTCCGTCACCACGTGGTCGCGCCAGTTCAGCCCGGCTGTGCGGAATGCAGCGTCCACCAGCTTCTCCACCGAGTGCGTCACCCCGGTGCCGATGACGTAGTCGGCCGGAGTTTCCTGGGCCAGCATCAGCTGCATGGCGCGGACATAGTCGCCCGCGAAACCCCAGTCGCGGCTCGCGGTCAGGTTGCCGAGCCGCAGCTGGCGCTCGTAACCGAGCTTGATCTTGGCAACTCCGAGTGAGACTTTCCTGGTGACGAACTCGGCACCGCGGCGCGGCGACTCGTGGTTGAACATGATCCCGGATACCGCGAACATCCCGTAGGACTCGCGGTAGTTCTGCGTGAGGAAGTGTCCGTACACCTTCGCCACACCGTACGGACTGCGCGGGTGGAATGGCGTCTGCTCGTTCTGCGGGGTCTGCGTGACCTGGCCGAACATCTCCGAGGTCGACGCCTGGTAGAACCTGATCTGGCCACTGCCCGGGCTGCGCGAGGCGCTGATCCCGCTGCACACTCTGATGGCCTCCAGCACGCGCAGCACGCCGAGACCGGTGACCTCTCCGGTCAGCTCGGCCTGCTGCCAGGACAGCGGCACGTAAGAGATGGCGGCCAGGTTGTAGACCTCATCCGGCTGCACACGTTCGACTGCCGCGATCAGGCTGCCCTGATCCAGCAGGTCGCCGCGAATCAGCCTGACGTCACCGAGCGACTTCCGCAGGTGGCGCACCCGCGGGTTCGCCTGGCCCCGGACCAGTCCCCAGACCTCATATCCCATGTCCACCAGGTGCTGAGCGCGCGTCGTGTCAGCGGAGCCTCCGGTAGTAAAGCTTCGTCGCGGCAGCTTACAGATACTGGCAGGACGCAGGGCAGCCCGGCAAACGTCTGGGGTCAAAGGGCACGGAAGTTACTTGCTTGGTAAGGTTCGCTGACTGGGGGTCACGCGGGTCGCCCGCCCGGCGGGCAGCCGCTTGCGAGACAGGAGGCGCGAACCTGCGTGAGTACCGTAGCAGCCGGCGATGCGAGCGAACCGCTGCGCGTCTGCTTGCTCTCCTACCGGAGCAAACCGCATTGCGGCGGGCAAGGGATTTTCCTGCGCCATCTGTCGCGCGAACTCGCTGCGCTCGGTCACCACGTCGAGGTGTACTCCGGCCAGCCTTATCCCGAACTTGAGCCCGGCCCGCAACTAATCGAGTTGCCGAGCCTGGACTTGTACCGGGATGAGGACCCGTTCCGCACCCCGCATCTGCGTGAGTACCGGGACTGGATCGACGTGCTCGAGGTCGCGGGCATGTGGACTGCGTACTTTCCCGAGCCGCTGACCTTCAGTCTGCGCGCGCTGCGAGCGCTGCGCGGGCGGCAAGCCGACTTCGACATCGTGCACGACAATCAGGTGCTCGCTTACGGCAATCTCGGCATCCCACGGCTCGGGCTGCCGCTGGTGACCAGCATCCATCACCCGATCAGCGTGGACCGCCGGATCGAGCTCGCGGCAGCCCGCGGCTTCCATAAGATCCCGAAGTGGCGCTGGTACTCCTTTGTCGGCATGCAAGGCCGGGTCGCGAGGCGCATCGGCACGATCATGACCGGTTCGCAGTCGTCCAAGGCTGACATCCTCCGCGACTTCAAGGTCAGGCCGGAGAACGTCAAGGTCGTTCCCCTCGGCGTGGATACCCGGCTGTTTCACCCGAGACCGGAGCCCCGCGTTCCCGGCCGGATCGTCGCGGTCGCCAGCGCGGACTCCCCGGTCAAGGGCGTGGCCACCTTGCTTCGCGCGTACGCGAAGCTGTCCACTGAGCGGAACGTGTCACTCACGCTGGTCAGCAAGCTGGTGCCGGACGGCCCGACCCAGCGGCTGCTGGGCGAACTGTCGCTGGATGACAAAGTTCAGTTCGTTAGCGGCATCAGCGATGCCGAACTGGCCGAACTGGTCGCCAGCGCGGAGATCGCGGTCGTGCCGTCGCTGTACGAGGGCTTCTCGCTGCCGGCCGTCGAGCACATGGCGTCCGGCACGCCGCTGGTTGCCAGCCGCACCGGCGCACTGCCTGAGGTCACCGGCGATGCGGCGCTTCTTGTCACCCCCGGCGACGCAGAGGAACTCTGCGCGGCGCTGCGGCTGATGCACGACTCGCCGGCTGAGCGTGACCGGCTGTCGCAGGCCGCCCTCGCCCGGGTAGCGGAGCGGTTCGCCTGGCAGGCTGTCGCCAGGGCGACGGTGGCCGAGTACCGGCAGGCAATCGCCGCCAGCCAGGCACACCGGACAGCGATGGCCGGGGAGAGCGCCTGATGCTGACCGTGGACTTTCAGCGGCTGCCAATACAACCGGGAACGAGGCTGCTTGACCTCGGGTGCGGCGCGGGGCGGCACGCTTTCGAGGCCGCCCGCCGCGGGGCCGAGGTGGTAGCGCTCGACACCGATCACAGCGAACTGCAGGGTGTTCGCGCAACCGGCGCTGCGATGGCGGACGCGGGCCAGATACAGGCTCCGGCCGGTCTTGCCGCAGCAGCTGGCGACGCAACAAGGATGCCGTTTCCAGATGGCAGTTTCGACCTTGTGATAGCGGCGGAGGTGCTTGAGCACATTCCTGCCGACCAGGGCGCCGTGAACGAGATCAGCCGTGTCCTTCGGCCCGGTGGCATCGCCGCGGTGACGGTGCCGGCCTGGCTCCCCGAGCGGGTCTGCTGGGCGCTGTCTGACGATTACCACAACGTGCCGGGCGGGCACGTGCGCATCTTTACCCGCCGCGAACTTGAGATCAAGCTCGGTCGGGCCGGCCTTATCGTCGGCGGCCACCATCACGCGCACTCGCTGCACTCGCCGTACTGGTGGCTCAAATGCGCTGTCGGCGTGCATGACGACGACCACCCGGCCGCGAGCGCCTACCACAAGCTGCTGGTGTGGGACATCATGCGCAAGCCAGCAGTCACCCAGTTGGCTGACCGCGCGCTGAACCCGCTGATCGGCAAGAGCCTGGTGGTGTACGCCACCAAACCGGTCCTGGCCGCGCGGCGGCCGGGACCGGCCGCTGCGGAGAAGGTGCATGCGGCAGCCTGAGCAACTGGCCAGCACGACTAGCTGGCCCGGACCCGGCATCGCCAGCGCAGTGCCGTCCCTGCCGGGCATTCTGACCGCTGACCAGCTGATCGCAACGGGACACGCGATCGCGGCCGACCAGCAGGCTGACGGCTCGATCGGCTGGCCTGACGGGCACGTCGATGCCTGGAACCATGTCGAGTGCGCGATGGCGCTGAGCGTGTGCGGCTTGCGCCGCGAGGCGCGTCGCGCGTATGCGTGGCTCGCCGACGCTCAGCAGCCTGACGGATCATGGCCGGTGCAGGCCGCCTCGGGCGGTGTCGTCGATGAGTGGACAACCGAGAGTAACCACGCAGCGTACTGCGCCGTCGGCGTCTGGCATGAACTGCTGGTCACCGGCGATGAGGATTTCGCAGCGCAGATGTGGCCGGTGGTGCGTGCCGCCATCGAGTTCGCCATCGGGCTGCAGACACCGCGCGGCGAGATTATCTGGCGCCGGCACGAAGACGGTACGCCCGACAGTTACGCGCTGCTGACCGGCAGTTCGAGCATGTACCACAGCCTGCGCTGCGCGATAGAGCTTGCCGAGCGGCTGACGCAACCGCAGCCGCACTGGGAGCTTGCCGCCACCATGCTCGGGCACGCGGTGGCATGTCATGGTGAGGCTTTCGCCGACAAGAGCCGGTTCTCGATGGACTGGTATTACCCGGTGCTCGGCGGCCCGGTGCGCGGCGCCGTCGCCGAGCGGCTGCTCAAGGCCGGCTGGGACACATTTGTCGTGCCCGGCCTCGGCGTGCGCTGCGTCAGCGACGAGCCATGGGTGACTGGTGCCGAAACCTGTGAGCTGGCAATCGCACTAGCCGCACTGGGCCACCGCGACCAGGCCATGGAGCTATTCGAGCAGATCCAGTTCTTGCGAGCCGAGGACGGGAGCTACTGGACCGGCTGGCAGTTCGTTAACGGCAAGCACTTCCCGCATGAGCAGAGCACGTGGACGGCTGCAGCGGTCGTGCTTGCGGCCGACGTGCTAGCGGCCGGCGAGACGGGTACCGGGGCGGCCGGAATCTTCAGGGCCGCAGCGGCCGGACCGAGCGTGTGGCAACCGTCCGATCCCGCCAGATGCGGTTGCCCGCCAGCAACCTGATCCGCACCGCACGAAAGGCCGCACCGCTCGAACG
>Ga0335072_10011875_pt1 | contig 12450 bp, 9 predicted proteins | sample Lox_Sample_21_FD_206725 | JGI IMG/M metagenome (GOLD analysis project Ga0335072, IMG submission 206725) | Soil microbial communities from Loxahatchee National Wildlife Refuge, Florida, United States - Lox_Sample_2.1 | ecosystem: Environmental > Terrestrial > Soil > Wetlands | place: USA: Florida...
GCGCGACGATCGACCTCGTCTACCACCTGACGATGTTCCCGGTGCTCGTCGTCACGGCGCTGATGCTCGGGCGCCGGGCCGGCGCCGCGGCGCTCGGTGGCGGCCGCCGCGCCTGAGCCGCGGCGCTCGGTGGCGGCCGCCGCGCGTGAGCCGATGCGTCCCTGTGGCCGAGTCGTCGGGGTGCCCATGGGGTGCACAACTCGCCAAAGCCCCTCTCCCGCGCGCGCTTGGGCAACATAAGCGCCTGGGGGGCGCTTATGTGCACGGCGCGGGATCGCGCGGGTCGGTTTGGCGAGAAATGCATCGCCCGCGGGCGGGCCGAAGGCTCGCACGGCCGGCGATTGCTAGCGTGCGGCGCCACCATGGCCGCGCGCGTCGTCCTCCTCCCCGGTGACGGGATCGGTCCCGAGATCACCGCCCCGACCCTCGACGTCCTCGCCGCCGCCGGCGCGGACCTCGAGTACGAGGAGCATGAGTTCGGCGGGGCGTCGATCGACGCCCACGGCACCGCGCTGACCGACGACACGCTGAACGCGTGCAAGCGGGCCGACGCGGTCCTCCTGGCGGCGGTCGGCGGTCCGAAGTGGGACACGACCGACCCCGCCAAGCCCCGCCCCGAGCAGGGCCTGCTCGGGCTGCGCAAGGGCCTCGGGCTGTTCGCCAACCTGCGCCCGGTCAAGCCGGTCCCGGCGCTGTACGACGCGAGCCCGCTCAAGCGAGACCTGATCGAGCGGACCAACATGATCGTGATCCGCGAGCTGACCGGCGGCATCTACTTCGGCGAGAAGACCCGCACCGCGGACCGCGCGAGCGATGACTGCGTGTACACCCGGGAAGAGATAGAGCGCATCGCCCGTGTCGCGTTCACCACCGCGAAATCCCGTGTCACCAGCGTCGACAAGGCCAACGTGCTCGAGACGAGCCGGCTGTGGCGCGAGGTCGTACGCGAGGTCCACTCGGACGAGTTCCCGCACATCGAGCTCGAGCACCTGCTGGTCGACAACGCGGCGATGAAGCTGATCGCGGCGCCCCGGCACTTCGAGGTGATCCTCACCGAGAACATGTTCGGGGACATCCTCAGCGACGAGGCGGCGATGCTCACGGGCTCGATCGGAATGCTCCCGAGCGCGTCGCTCGGGGGCGGCGGCCCGGGCGTCTTCGAGCCCGTGCACGGCTCCGCGCCCGACATCGCCGGCACCGGCGCGGCCAACCCGCTCGCGATGTTCCTGTCCGCCGCGCTGATGCTCCGCCACGGACTCGGGATGGAAGCCCAGGCGACGGCGGTAGAATCGGCGGTCGAGCGAGCGCTGGCCGAGGGGCTGCGCACGCACGACCTGGGGGGCACGGCAACTACTTCAGAGGCCACCCAGGCAGTCCTCAAATACCTCTGAGGCGCCGCCGAAGGCGCCGCCGACAAGTTAAATAAGCGCCGCCGAAGGCGCCGGCAAATCAAATAAGGAGTCAGTCGTGCAACAAGCGGACCTCATCTGGCACAACGGTGAAATGGTTGCCTGGGAGGACGCGAAGGTTCACGTATTGACGCACGGCCTCCATTACGGGACCGGAGTATTCGAGGGAATTCGCGCGTACGACACCGCCAAGGGAACGGCGATCTTCCGTCACCACGACCACCTCGCCCGCCTGTTCAAGTCGGCCGAGCTCTACTACATGCCGATCCCGTACACGCTCGCCGAGCTGCGCACGGCCACCCACGAGCTGATCGCGGCCAACGAACTGCGCGAGTGCTACATCCGCCCGATCGTTTACCGCGGCTACGGCCAGATGGGGCTCAACCCGCTCGACGCTCCCGTCGAGGTCTCGATCGCGGTTTGGCCGTGGGGCGCGTACCTGGGCGAGGAAGGCAAGTTGAGCGGCATCCGCGCCAAGGTCTCGAGCTGGCGGCGGATCTCGCACGACTCGCTGATCCCGCACTCGAAGGCTTCGGGCCAGTACCTGAACAGTGTGCTCGCGAAGATCGAGGCGACCAAGGCGGGCTATCAGGAGGCGATTCTGCTCGACTCGCACGGATTCGCGTGCGAGGGGTCGGGCGAGAACCTGTATGTCGTCCGCGACGGTGCGCTGCTCACGCCGCCGCAGACCGCCGGCATCCTCGACGGGATCAACCGCAAATCGGTGATGCAGATCGCGCGGGACCTTGGGATCGACGTCGTCGAGCGCGACCTGGCCCGCGCCGAGCTGTACCTCGCCGACGAGGTGTTCATGACCGGGACGGCAGCGGAGCTGTGCCCGGTACGCGAGATCGACGACCACACGATCGGCTCCGGCGAGCCCGGGCCGGTCACGCGCGAGATTCAGCGCGTGTTCGACGACGCGCTGCACGGCCGCGACGCGCGCTACGCCGAGTGGCTCGACGTCGTCGAGGTTCCCAGCCGAACCACAGCCGGATGACTCACATCGAGCTCTACGACACCACCCTCCGCGACGGGATGCAGGGGGAGGGCATGTCGCTGTCCGCGCAGGAGAAGCTGCGGGTGGCGCATCGGCTCGACGAGCTCGGGATCGACGTGATCGAGGCCGGCTTCCCGAGCTCGAACCCCAAGGAGCTCGAGCTGTTCGGCCTGCTGGCCGGAGAGTCGTTCCGCCACGCGCGGGTCGCGGCGTTCGGGATGACCCGCCGCCGCGACACCCGCGCCGATGCCGATCCGGGGCTGCGCGTGCTCGCGCAGTCGGCCGCGCCCGTGTGCACGATCGTCGGCAAGAGCTGGGGCCTTCATCTCGAGAAGGTCGTCAAGGTCGACCGCGACGAGAACCTGCGGATGATCTCCGAGTCGGTGGCGTTCCTCGTCGGGCAGGGCAAGCGCGTGATCTATGACGCCGAGCACTTCTTCGACGGGTTCGCGGACGACCCGGCGTACGCGCTGCGCTGCGTGGTCGCGGCCGCCGAGGCCGGTGCCGACACGATCGCGTGCTGCGACACGAACGGCGGGACGCTGCCGGATCGGATCGGGGTGGCGATCGCCGATGTGGTCGCGGCTCTCAGCGCCACCGGCGCCGGGCTCGGGATTCACTGTCACGACGACTCGGGGTGCGGGGTCGCCTGCACGCTGGCCGCGGTCCAGCACGGAGCCGTCCACGTACAGGGGACGATGAACGGCTACGGGGAGCGGTGCGGCAACGCGAACCTGGTCACGATCATTCCCAACCTCCAGTTGAAGCTCGGCTACGAGTGCGTGACGGATGAGCAGCTCGCGTCGCTGTCGCAGGCCGCGCATTTCTTCGACGAGATGCTCAACTTCACGCCGGACCCTGACCAGCCGTACGTCGGCCGGAACGCATTCGCCCACAAGGGCGGGATGCACGTGGCCGGCGTCAACGTGGACCCAACGACGTTCGAGCACATCGACCCCGACGTCGTCGGCAACCGGCGCGAGCTGCTGATCTCCGAGCTGTCGGGCAAAGGCACGGTGGAGGCCCGCGCCCGCGACGCGGGCATCGCGCTCGGTGACGGCGAGGCCGGGCGGCTGGTCGAGCGCGTCAAGGAACTCGAGCATCGCGGCTACCACTTCGAGGCCGCCGACGGATCGTTCGAGCTGCTGCTCCGGCGGGAGACCGGCGACTACGAGCCGCTGTTCCGGCTCGAGTCCTGGCGGGCGATCGTCGAGAAGCGCGCGGACGGCCGCGTCGAGACCGAGGCCACGATCAAGATCTGGGTCGACGGCGAGCGTTACGTGCGGACAGCCGAGGGCAACGGTCCCGTGAACGCGCTCGACCGCGCGCTCCGCGATGCGCTCGTCGAGATCCACCCGCACCTGCGCGATATCGACCTCGTCAACTTCAAGGTGCGCATTCTCGACGAGACGAAGGGAACGGGCTCGGTCACCCGTGTCCTGCTCGACGCTTCCGACGGCGACCAGGTGTGGGGCTCGATCGGGGTGTCGGAGAACATCATCGAAGCGTCCTGGGAGGCGCTGGTCGACTCGCTCGAGTACGGGATGCGGATATTGGACCCGCCCGCCCGGCGGTCCCTTTCGCCCGACCAGGCCGCATCGCCACAGGTTCGTGACTGACGCCTCGTCGAGCGAGAGCGTGGCCAGTCGCGTCGAGGAGTCGATCCCGCTCGCGCAGCCCGTGATCGGCGAGCTCGAGGTCGAGCGCGTCCTCGGCGTGCTCCGCTCGGGTCGACTGTCGCTCGGTCCGCTGCTGGCGGAGTTCGAGCAGGAGTTCGCGCGCCAGGTGGGGGCCACCCACGCGAGCGCGGTCTCAAGCGGCACCGCGGGACTGCACCTGGCGCTGCGCGGCGTCGGCGTGAGCGACGGCGACGACGTCATCACCACCCCGTTCTCGTTCGTCGCGAGCGCCAACGTCGTCGTGTACGAGCGCGCGCGGCCGGTGTTCGCCGACATCGACCCGGTCACGTTCAACCTCGACCCGGACGCGGCCGCGGCCGCGGTTACCGAGCGGACCACGGCGCTTCTGCCGGTGCACATCTTCGGCTACCCGGCCGACCTGGCCGCGTTCGAGCGGCTCGGGTTGCCGATCGTCGAGGATGCGTGCGAGGCGCTCGGCGCGGTCCACCCCGACGGCACGCCGGTCGGCGGGCGAGGGCACCCGGCGGTGTTCGCGTTCTATGCGAACAAGCAGATCACGACCGGCGAGGGCGGGATGGTGACGACCGCGGACGCGTCTCTGAAGGAGCGGATCGACTCCGAGCGAAATCAGGGCCGCGCGCCCGACATGGACTGGCTCGACCACGACCGGCTCGGGTTCAACTACAGGCTGTCGGAGCTCGCCTGCGCCCTCGGGCTTGCCCAGCTCGAGCGCATCGACGAATTGCTTGCGGGGCGAGCCCGCGTCGCGGGTGCGTACCGGGAAGCATTGGCGGACATCGACGGGGTGCAGCTGCCGTGTGAGGAGTCGGGACGCGTCCGTCGCGGATGGTTCGTCTACGTGATCCAGCTTCCGCGCGACGCCGACCGCGACTCGGTCGTTCGCGCGCTCGCCGCGCGCGGGGTCCCGAGCAAGCCCTATTTCCCGGCCGTTCACCTGATGAGCTACTACCGCGAGCGGTTCGGTCACCGCGAGGGCGAGTTCCCCGTGTGCGAGGACGTGGCGGCCCGCTCGGTCGCGCTGCCGTTCTTCCCCGAGATGACCGAGCCGCAGGTCGAGCGGGTGGCCGAGTCGCTGCGCGAAGTGCTGGGACGATAATCCGCGCTCGATGTCGCGTTTCGCCGAGCCACAGGACGCCGCTTTCCGCGCGCTCAACGACTCGCTGTCGTTCGATTGGCGCCTCGGGCCGTATGACGTTCAGCAGTCGCGCGCCCACGCCTCGATGCTCGCCGCGCAGGGCATCATCTCGACTGCCGAGCGCGACGAGCTGGACACGGCGCTCCAGCAGGTCGAGCGCGAGCTCGGCGAGGGCAGCTTTCCGTTCGCCGACGGCGACGAGGACATCCACATGGCGATCGAGCGCCGCGTCACCGAGCTCGCCGGCAGGGTCGGCGGGAAGCTCCACACGGCGCGCTCGCGCAACGACCAGGTGGCCACCGACGTCGCGATGTTCGTTCGCGCCCACGCGGGCGCGGCCGTCGACCGCACGAACCGGCTCGCCCGGACGCTCGTCGATGTCGCCGGGAAGCACCTCGACTGGCCGATGCCGGGTTACACGCATCTGCAGCGTGCCCAGCCCGTCTACCTGAGTCATCACCTGCTCGCGTACTTCTGGATGCTGATCCGCGACCGCGGGCGGTTCGCTGCTGTCGTGTCCGCGTCGTCGTCGTTGCCGCTCGGCGCCGGCGCGCTGGCCGGGGTGAACTTCGACACCGACCGCGAGCGCGTGGCGCGCGAGCTCGGTTTCAGCTCGGTGTCCGAGAACTCGATCGACTCGGTGTCGAACCGCGATTTCGTACTCGACTACCTCGCGGCCGCCGCCACCTGCGCCACCCATCTTTCGAGGCTCGGCGGCGAGATCGTGCTGTGGTCGAGCGAGGAGTTCGGCTTCTGCGAGGTCGCCGACGCCTGGGCCTCCGGGTCCTCGATCATGCCCCAGAAGAAGAACCCGGACGGCGCCGAGTTGCTGCGCGCAAAGGCGCCCCGGATCGCGGGCCACCTGCTCGCGCTGCACGGCGTGCTCCACGGCCTGCCGCTGACCTACAACAAGGACATGCAGGAGGACAAGGAGCATCTGTTCGATGCCGTCGACACGGTCGAGCTGTGCCTGGACGCCGCCGACGGGATGCTGTCCTCGATCTCGTTCCGGCGCGACCGGCTCGCCGCGGCGGCCTCGGACGAGCTGCTTGCGGCGACCGACGTCGCCGACCTGCTCGTGCGCCGGGGCCTGCCGTTCCGCGAGGCTCACGGCGTGGTGGCGGGCCTCGTCAGGCGCGCCATCGACCAGGGCAAGCCGCTGTCGGCGCTCACGCGCGAGGAGCTCGAGGGTGTGTCGCCGCTCTTGGATGACGAGTTCTACGCGGTGCTGCGAGACGGCGAATGGCTCGAGAGCAAGCGCTCCCAGGGCGGGACCAGCCTCGAGCGCGTGCGCGACCAGCTCGAGCGGGCGCAGGCCGCGCTCGCGCTCCGATGAAGCGCGGCTTCTACGCCCGGCCGGTCCTCGAGGTGGGCGAGGCTCTGATCGGGTGCGTCGTATCGCACGCCGGCTCGTCGGGCGTGATCGTCGAGACCGAGGCCTACCACCAATCCGAGCCGGCCTCCCATTCGTACGTGGGACTGACCGCGCGGACCCGGGTGGTGTTCGGGCCGCCGGGCGTGGCCTACCTGTACCGCTCGTACGGCATCCACGCGTGTCTCAACGCCGTGTGCGAGCCCGAGGGCATCGGCGCGGCGGTCCTGATCCGGGCGCTCGAGCCGGTCGGCGGGATCGAGGCGATGCGCTCGCGGCGAGGGCTCGACCGGGTGGAGGACCTGTGCTCGGGGCCCGGGAAGCTCACGCAGGCGTTGGCGATCGGCCTCGAGCTGAACGGCACCGACCTGCTGCGCGGGCCGATCGTGATCGCCGATCGGGCCCGGGCGTGGCGGGATGTCGAGGTCGTCGCGAGCAGGCGGATCGGGATCACCAAGGCCGTCGAGTTGCCGTGGCGGTTCAGCGCGGCCGGGAACCGGTTCCTGTCGCGACCGGCGCTGTCGCGCGGTGAGCGCCTCGAGGCCGCGCTGTAGCAGCCTTAGGCCGCGGCTCCGCCGGCAACCGCTGCGTCGGTGGATGTCCGCCCCCGGTTGACTCGCGCCCGATACAGCGGTGAATAAAACGCGATGGGGGCGCACGTCACCCGAGGTGAACGCCACCGGAGCCAGGCGAACCGTCGGCGGGCGCTCCCCTGAAGCGTTAGCCGCCGCCGAGGCCGGCGCCGCCGGAGCCCGGCCCGCCGGTGCCGCCGGTCGTACCCCCGCCACCGCCCGCGCCGGTGGTCCCACCGCCGCCGCCAGTAGCGCCGGTGCCGCCGCCGGCAGTTCCACCGCCTCCGCCGGCACTGCCGCCGCCACCGCCGGTTGTGCCGCCACCGCCTCCGGTCGTACCGCCGGCGCCGCCGCCCGCGTTACCGGTGTTAGGGGCCACGCCGCCGGCGGTGTTGCCGCCAGCGGTCCCGTTGGTCGGAGCCGCCTGCGTCGTCTGGGTCGTGCTCGAACCCGAACCCGAATCCGGGATCGGCGACGCGCTCGTCGTGTCGGTCAGGGTCGAGGGCGACGACGTGATCTTCTCGTGCGGATTCTCGCTCTGGAGGATCTGCAGCGCCTCGACCATGAAGTTGTGCCAGATGATCGCCGGGTACGTGCCGCCCTCGACCGGCGCGCCGTTGTACTGGGTGTTCATCGGCACGAGCCTGTTCGGGTAGCCGACCCACACCGCAGTCGTCAGCTGCGGGGTCCAGCCGACGAACCACGCATCGGCGTAGTTGGTCGTGGTGCCGGTCTTCCCCGCGACATCCACGCCCGAGATCGCCGCCGAGGTGCCGGTGCCAGACTGAACCACGCCGGTCAGCATCTGGTGAACAACTGCCGCGATCGGCGCCGGCAACACCCGCTCGTACTGCGGCTGATCGACCATGTTCTTCTGCGGGCAGATCTTCGGGCAGTAGATCTGGGCGATCCCGGTCGGGCCCTTGTCCGGCGCCCCGAGCGTCGGGTCGTACACCCGCCGCCCGCCCTCGGCGAACGTCTCATAGGCGTGGGCGAGGTCCAGCGGCGACACCCCGACCTTGAGCCCGCCGAGGATCATCGCGTAGTTGTCCGACACCGGGGTGCGGATCCCGGCGCGCCGGGCGAAGTGGGCGATCTTCTTCGTCCCCACGTTGATCCCGACCTGCGTGTACACCGTGTTGTCCGAGACGTCGGTGGCGTCCTGCAGCGTGATCGGGCCGGAATACACGTTGCCGAAGTTCTTGACGATGAAGTGCTCTTTGCCGCCGCTGTTGGGGACGATGAAGTTCTGGGGGGCGGAGTCGATGATCGAGTCCGGCCCGTACTTTCCGGAGTCGAGCGCCATCGCGAGCGTGAACGGCTTGAACGCCGACCCGGGCTGGCGCTCGGCCTCGGTGGCCAGGTTGAACGGGTACTGGTTGTAGTCCTCCTCACCGTTCACGATCGGCCCGCCGACCATCGCCCGGACCTCTCCGGTCTTGTTGTCGATCGCCACCAGCGAAGCACCCGGGAGACCCGAGCCATTGGGAAGCTCCTGGGAGATCGCCTGATCGGCCGCCTGTTCCATGCTCAGGTCGATCGTGGTGCGGATCTTGAGCCCGCCGTAGTAGGCGCGGTACTCGGCGACGCTGTCCGGGACTCCCGGCTTGCCCAGCCCCATCGCGGCGAGGATCTGTGGACGCAGCCAACTCGTGAAATACGGAGCCGCCGCCGGCTCCTGGGGTTGCTGGATCAGCGCCGAGGTCGGGAGCGGCTGCTTGCGTCCGTACAGGTACTGCTGCTCGGTGATGTAGTGCTCCTGGAGCATGTCCTTGAGGACCTGATCTCGGCGCTGCCAGGCCGCCGCCGGGTGGAGGAGGGGATCGAACGCGCTCGGGTCCGCGACCATCCCGGCGAGCAGCGCCGCTTCCCACGGCTCGAGCACGGACGCGCACGGAGTCCGGGGCGCGTCGCCGCAGCCCGCGCCGGCCTGGGTCGACGACACCGAGGAGTTGTAGCCGTGAACCTTGCCGAAGTAGACGCGCGCCGCCGACTCGACCCCGTAGGCACCGTTCCCGAAGTAGATCGAGTTCAGGTACTGGGTCATGATCCGCTGCTTGGGCCACCTCCGCGTGAGGTGGTACGCGAGCGCCGCCTCGCGCAGCTTCTCGAAGATCGTCCGGTTGTCCTGCTCGGACAGCGCGTTCTTGACGAACTGCTCGGCGATCGTCGAGGCGCCCTGGGTCGAGCCACCGGACACGTCCGCGATCACCGCGCGTGCGATTCCTCGCAGGTCGACCCCCGGGTCGGTCCAGAAGCGCCGGTCCTCGACCGACACGATCGCCCGCCGCATCCACGGCGAGATGTCCTGGAACTTGTCGATGACCTCGTGATTCGGCGGTGCGAACTGCCCGATCAGGTGCCAGTGGTCGTCGTAGATGTACGAGTTCGCCGACGCCGAGGAGTACACCTGTCGGTTCTCGATCTGCGGCAGGTCGGAGGCGACGGCCATCATCATCCCGAACACGGTCGAGACGACCGCGAGCGCGCCGAGCCCGGCCAGGATGAGGATCAGCCGAAGCTTGCGGACTCGCGGCTTGGTCCGCGGTCCCCGGCGCCGGCGCCAGAACCGCCCGCCAATCGACCTGCGCCCGCGTCCGTTGCCGCGGCCTCCTCCATTCCCACCGCGGCGGCCGTTTCCGCTGCCATTCCCGTTCCGGCCCCGGGACTCCTCCCACGGGGCCGGGACCTCAGGTTGATCGGCCTGAGCCGGGGTGTCGACGTCGTCGATCATGCAATCGGGTGAATACTCGCAGCCAGCCTAGCCGCCGGCTGCGGCGCGCAGCGGAACGTGGCGGCAACAGGGGTCCCGCGGCCGCGAGAGTCTAGCATTGGCCGCCATGGATTCCGAGGTCCAGACGGAGCCCGCACTGACGCCTGAACCGGTGGCCTCGAGCCCGGCACCGATGCCCGAACCGGACGCTTCGAGTCCCGCCGAGGCGGCGGCCTGGCTGTCGCGAAACGCCGTCGACAGCCTCCCCGAGGGGGCGCTCGCGAAGAAGCTCGCGGAGGGTCGGCCGCTGCGCATCAAGCTTGGGATCGATCCGACCGCGCCGGACATCCACCTCGGCCACACGGTCGTGCTTCAGAAGCTCCGCGAGTTCCAGGATCTCGGCCACGAGGTGGTGCTCGTCATCGGCGACTACACCGCCCGCGTCGGCGATCCCAGCGGCCGGTCGGCGACTCGTCCGGCGCTGTCCGGCGAGGAGATCGACGCCAACGCCCGCACGTTCACCGAGCAGGCCTACACGGTGCTCGACCCCGACCAGAGCACCATCCGGTTCAACGGCGAGTGGCTCGACATGTCGATGGAGGACCTGTTCCGCCTGGCGCGGATCCCCACCGTCGGCCAACTGCTCGAGCGCGACGACTTCGCCAAGCGGTTCGCCGCGCACGCCCCGATCTCGGTGCTCGAGCTGCTCTACCCACTGATGCAGGGCTACGACTCGGTCGCGATTCGGGCCGACGTCGAGCTCGGAGGCACCGACCAGAAGTTCAACCTGCTGCTCGGGCGGGACATCCAGCGCGCCTACGGCATCCCGGAGCAGGCGATCCTGACGATGCCGCTCCTGCCGGGGACGGACGGGGTGACGCGGATGGCGAAGTCGATCGGCAACTACATCGGCGTCAGCGAGCCCCCGGACGAGATCTACGGCAAGACGCTGAGCATCCCCGACGAGGCGCTCGACACGTGGTACCGGCTGCTGCTCGGCGTCGAGCCGCCGCCCGACCTCGGGCCCCGTGACGCCAAGCGGGCGCTCGCGCGAAAGCTGGTGGCCCGATTTCACGGCGCCGACGCCGCGGAGGCGGCCGAGCGGGAGTTCGATCGCGTGCACATCGCGCGCCAGGCGCCCGAGGACATGCCGACCGTGCTGTGGGCGGCCGACGAGCCCGATGTGCACCTGCCGGCGGTGCTCGAGCGTGCCTTCGGGATCACGAGGTCCGAGGCGCGGCGCAGCCTCGCCCAGGGCGGGGTCAAGCTCGACGGAGAGCCGGTCGGCGACGGCTCGCTCGACGTGCCGGCGGCCGAGGTCGACGGCAAGGTCCTCCAGTTGGGCAAGCGCCGGTTCGCGCGCGTGCACGTGAAGTAGCCGTGTCCGTCGCGCTCCGCGCCATGTCCGTCGCGCTCCGCGGCCGGTCCTTGTCCCTCACCGCCCCGGGCCGGGGAAGCCCGTGACGGTCCACGGCGGGCTCCTCCGGATGGAGACTCCCGGCAACGGGCACATCGTCGACATCACACCCGGGGTCGCCAGCGTCCTCCAGACCGCCGGCGTCGACCGCGGCGTCGTGTCGGTGTTCGCCACCGGGTCGACCGTCGCGGTCACCGCGATGGAGTACGAGCCGGGCGGCGTCCACGACCTCCAGGCGCTGCTCGATCGGCTGATCCCGAGCGCCGGCGACTACGAGCACAACCGCCTCAACCACGACACCAACTCTCACGCCCACCTCCGCGCCGCCCTGATCGGCCCCTCGGAGACGATCCCCGTCGTCGACGGGCGGCTCGCGCTCGGGACGTGGCAGCAGGTCGTTCTGATCGACTTCGACGACCGCCCCCGCCGGCGGACGGTGACCGTGCAGGTCCTGTCGTAAGCCTGGGCAGGCGGTGGCCGGCCCCCGGTCGCGGCGTTTCTCCACGGCCGGCTCGCCCGGCACGGCTCGGCCACCTGTCGTGCCTGCGATCCGCGGCTCAAGCTCGGCCGATCCCCGGCCGACACAGCAGCAGCCGTCGCTCGGGGACAAGGGGCGGCCGAGCTGGCGCAGCCACGGGCATCTTGTATGCTCGGGCCACCCGGAATACGCGCCTTCCCCGTGCGGCGGCCCGGGCGCTATACTCACCGGTCCGCTCTGAGATCGGAAGCGTTCTCGGGTGCGCCCTAGGGAAGGAATCCCCTTCCGAAGAGGTGCGACGGTCTTTGAAAACTCAACAGCATGCGCACCCTTCGACCGACCCTCGGTCGAGGAGTGTGTCCAGGTTCGACGCCGTCGCATCGACCGGTCCCTCGTGGGCCAGACGATCGACGACGGTGCCAGATTGAAAACCCCGTCTTGCGTCCCGGGATCCGTGGTGTACATCGGATCCCCTTTGTGAGGACGCAGGGGCCTGATCCCACCAGGGACAGGCCCGGGTCCGCCCACCGCGCTAGGTGGAGCGCGGACCTCGACGACTCTTTGTGAAGCGGGTCGCCTTGGCGGCTCGTTCATGCAGTTCTTCACGGAGAGTTTGATCCTGGCTCAGGACGAACGCTGGCGGCGTGCCTAACACATGCAAGTGGAGCGACGAACCAGGCTTCGGCCTGGGGC
>Ga0335072_10011876_pt1 | contig 12450 bp, 11 predicted proteins | sample Lox_Sample_21_FD_206725 | JGI IMG/M metagenome (GOLD analysis project Ga0335072, IMG submission 206725) | Soil microbial communities from Loxahatchee National Wildlife Refuge, Florida, United States - Lox_Sample_2.1 | ecosystem: Environmental > Terrestrial > Soil > Wetlands | place: USA...
ACCGAGGAAACATGCCATCTGAGTACGCCAAGACACTAGGCGCCCGACTAAGGGCCATCCGAACCCAGCAAGGACTCTCCCTGCACGGCGTCGAGGAGAAGTCCCGCGGCCGTTGGAAGGCCGTTGTCGTCGGTTCCTACGAGCGCGGCGACCGGTCCGTCACCGTTCAGAAGCTCGCCGAGCTGGCCGAGTTCTACGGCGTCCCGGTATCCGAACTACTTCCGGGCGATGCAGCGCCCGCCCCGATCGCGACCGCGCCGAAGCTCGTCATCGATCTTGAGCGAATGAACCAGCTGCCCAAGGAGAAGGTCGGCCCGCTCGCGCGGTACGTCGCCACGATCCAGGCCCAGCGTGGTGACTACAACGGACGGGTGCTGTCGGTGCGGCACGAGGACCTGCGCTCCCTCGCCGTCATCTACGACAAGTCCCCCGCGGACCTGACCGAGGAACTGATCAGCTGGGGCGTGCTGGACGCGGACGCGCGCAGCACGACTATCGAGTCCTTCTAAGGCCAGTTCAGCAGTACTGGTGGACGAAACCCCCCGCCCGCCCGGCACGGTGAGGCCAACACGATGGCCGGGTGGGCGGACCTCAGCTGGCGGGCCTGAGCGGTAGCAGTGGCTGCCCGTCCACCCCGAGCGCTCGCTCGGCGACCCGCAAGAACGTCTCCGCATCCCTGATCAAGTCCTCCGCCTCGCGGGCCGACGCCGCGCGGGGCAGCCCAGCCTCAGCGGCGGCCCTCTTCGCCGCGCTCGCCGCGAAGAACGCGGCCCACTCCGACAAGGCCGGGTCCGCCTGCGGGAGCAACTCCCACACGCTGCGCGGCCGCCGCCGCCTGCTTCCGGTCCCTGGCTCAACGCGCGCCGCGACGATCGCCGCGGCAGCCCGCAGTGCCGCCAGGTGCGCGCAGATGTAGCGAGTCCCCGGATCCGCCACTGCCTTCGCCTCCGCCAGGCCCTGCCGGGCCTGTCCGAGCAGGCTCAGGACGGTCGCCGGGACCCGGCGCCGCGGCCCTGAAGCCAGTGCCTCGGTGCCCGGCAGGACGCTGTCGCGCAGTTCGGCAGCGCTGCGCATGCCCGCGGCACTACGCATGCCCGTGGCACTGCGCGTCTCCGTGGCACTGCGCGTCTCCGTGGCACTGTGCGGCCCCGGGACCGCATTGAGCGTGCCGGCCATCGTCATCACCCCTTCGCCTCGTTGGCCTTCGCCTCGAAGCCTTCCGGCTTGCTGCCTTTCGGCTTACTGCCTTTCGGCTTGCTGGACTGCCTGGCCGGGACCTGACCGGGCGGGACGCTTCCCCACGCCCGCCCGGCCGGCGGTTCTATTCGAACACAGTTCTATTCGAACACGGGTTCGCGATAAAGTCCAGCACCTTTCGAGTCATGTTCGAAGTTACTCGGGGGGTCTGACATTCGAGGGCCTGCCTCGCCGCTCCTGTCAGGGAGCGAGGACGTAGGCAGCGGAGTCGCCCGCGACCGCACGGCTGAGCTCGCCGTCGACGCTAGCCGCCCGGTCGCCCGCGATCGTGACCCGGTGCATCCTCCTTGGCAGGTCCCCGTAGTCGTCGATCGCGTAGTGCTGAGTCGAGCGGTTGTCCCATACCGCCACGTCGCCAGGTGCCCACCGCCACCTGATGGTGTTCTCCAGCCGGGTGACATGCTGCTGGAACAGTTCGAACAGGTGCCGGGAGTCGCTGGCCCCCACGCCGAGGATCCGGCGGACGAACTGGCCGAGCAGCAGCGCCCGCTCGCCGGTCTCCGGGTGAACCCGCACCACCGGGTGCTCGGTCTGGTAGACCGTCGAGGTAAAGACCTCACGATAGTGCCGCTCGTCGCGCTCGGACTTGCCCGCGCTGACCCCGCCGCCACTGAGCGTCGCGTAGTCGTAGTCATTGGAGTGCAGCGCCCAGAGGGCTTGCGCCAGCGACCGCAGGGCGGGCGACAGGCTCGCATAGGCGGCTACGGTGTTCGCCCATGCCGTGTCGCCTCCGTAGGGCGGCAGGGTGACCGCGCGCAGCACCGAGATCGCCGGCGGCCGGTCGACGAACGTCACGTCGGTGTGCCACGCGTTGGCCTTGCCGCCGCCTCGCTGCGCGTCCAGCTCAAGCACCCGCTCGTCCCCCGTTCCGGGCACGGTCGGGTGGGCCGTGGTGAGCTCGCCGAACAGCCGCGCGAATCCCGCCTGCCCGGCATCGTCTAGGTGCTCCTGGCCGCGGAAGAAGATGACCCTGTGCTCGAGCAGCGCGGCCCTGATGAGCTCGACGATGCCCGGCTCCAGGCCAGGGCCGACCTGGATGCCGGTGATCTCGGCACCGATATGGCCAGCGATCCTGCGGACATCGGTTGCTGGTGCGGACATGCGGCACTCCCTCCTGGCAAGCCGGCCTGCTCGCCCACGCGGGCACCGCAGGGCCGGCACGGCATGCTTCTCACTAGATCAGACCGTTCCCGGCCGCGCTATGTCAACTATTCCTATCTATTTACTAGTAATCATTCGCGCGCCTTGCTGCCGTAAGCTTGCGGAGATGACCCACCCGATCACGCTCGCAGAGCTCGCGCCCGGCGAATTCCGGGCCGCCGCCGGGCGGCTCGTCGCGGTGTACGCGGCCGCGATGCGGCCCGCGCAGCGCATGCTGGCAGGCCGCGAGCTGATCATGGAGCGGCATTCAGCCAATCCCGGCTTCCGCGCGCTCGCGGCGTTCTGCCCCGGCCAGCCGGGCGCCGCCGCCATGCCTGGCGTACCGGAACGGGGCGGCTCCCGGCGCCGTGACGGGCAGCTCAGTGCCACCCTTACCGAGTCCGTTCAGGCCAGTGGCCAGGTGCTGGCGGGCTTCATCTACGGGTTCCACGGCCACCCCGGGCAGTGGTGGCACGATACGGTGGCGACCGCGCTCACGAGCCTGTACCCGCTCACGGCGGCCACCTGGCTGGCGGACTCCTTCGAGGTAGCCGAGCTGCACGTGCTCCCGGCCTACCAGGGGCGCGGAATCGGGCGGCGGCTGCTCCTTGAGCTCACCGGCGGCCGGCCCGAGCGCACTGCCGTGCTGTCCACGCAGGACGCCGAATCCCGCGCGCGGCAGCTCTACCGGAGCGTCGGGTTCAGCGACCTGCTTACCGCCTTCTACTTCTCCGGCGGGGACTCGCCCTACGCCGTGATGGGCGCGATGCTTCCGCTGCGGACCGACGACACCGGACGCGAAGCCCCCAGACCGGGCATCGCCTCGCAAGACGCCGCCCCGCCGCCGCGCTCGGCCAGGCCGAGCAGCTGGTAGATCTCCCTCGTCGCGCGGGAGAAGTTGAGCGTGATGAAGTGCAGGCCGGGCACGCCCTCGGCGAGCAGGCGCTCGCACAGGTCAGCGGCGTAGGCCACGCCGACCTCGCGCAGGCCCGCCTTGTCCCCCGCCGCGTCGGCGGCCCGCAAGTCATCAAGCAGGTCGCCGGGGATCTCGCAGCCGCCCAGCTCCAGCGCCCGCTCCACGACCCGCAGGCTGGTCACCGGCATGATCCCGGGGATGATCGGCACGTCGCAGCCGGCGGCGGCAACCTGGTCCCGCAGGCGCAGGTAGTACTCGGCGCGGAAGAACATCTGGGTGATGGCGAAGTCCGCCCCAGCCCGGCACTTGGCCACGAAGTACCGCAGGTCCGTCTCCGGGTCCGGCGAGCGCGGATGCCCCTCGGGGAAGGCCGCGACCCCCACGCAGAAGTCGCCGGACGACTTGACCAGGCGGACCAGCTCGTCGGTGTGCTCCAAGCCCTCCGGGTGCGCCATCCACTCCCCGTTCGGGTCGCCCGGCGGGTCGCCGCGCAGCGCCAGGACGTTGCGCACCCCGACGTCGGCGTAGGACCCGATCAGGTTGCGCAGCTCCGCGACTGAGTGGTTCACGGCGGTGAAGTGACCGACCGGGGTCAGCGAGGTCTGCTCGGCGATCCGGCCGGTCACGCGGACCGTCCGCTCCCGCGTGGAGCCGCCGGCCCCGTACGTGACGGAAACGAACGTCGGCCGGAGCGCCTCCAGCTCCCTGATGGCCCGCCAGAGCTGCTCCTCCGCCTCCTGGGAGCGTGGCGGCATGAACTCGAACGAGAACGAGCGGCCGCCGGTCGCGAGCAGCTCAGAGATCTTCTGGGCGTGCGGTGCCGGGCGCACGCCAGCAGCGTGCCTGCCCGACCCTGGACGTGACGAGGCGATTGAACGGCGTGGCTTCGGCGGCATGTGCCCAAGCATAAACCTGAGCCCCGCCCTTTGTGGAGCCACCACAAGCGGCGAACCGTCGCCAACCGGGACGCGGCCGACGACGGCGACGTCCGCTACCGCGTGGAGCAGCTCAGAACGCGAGCGCCTGCGCCCGGCGGTTGACCTCAGTGCCGCGGTGCTTGCAGAGCGCCTGGATCGGCGTTCCCGGCAGCGTCTCGTCGGCCGTGAATAGCCAGCGCAACGCCTCGGTGTCGTCGAATCCGCAGTCAACGAGCACCGTCAGCGTGCCGTGCAGTCCTTTGACGACCTGATCGTCGTCGATGAATGCCGCGGGCACAGCACGCGCCCCGTCAGGTCGGCTGACGGAGAGCAGCTTGCGGTCGCGGAGGAGTTGCTTCACCCTGCTGGAGGGGATGCCGAGCCGGTCGGCTACCTCGGGGAGTGACAGCCAGTCACCGACGAGGGAATCGGTCGCGGGGTCAATCTGTGCCACGACTCCAATCTGCCACAACGCGGTAGCGCCCAAACCACCGGTATTCACTACTCGCGAGCTGCCTTGCGCCAGCCGGCGTTCACCGCCCGTTTTGCGGGGGTTCCAACTGCTCGGCACGGGTCCGCAGGGCGGCCATCTCGTATCGCCAGCCACCCGCATTCGCCTTCAGCTGATCCTCGCGGAGCGCGTCAGGCAGGTCGAGCGCCGTGAAGCCGCTCTCCACGACGGTCACGCCCACTTCCCTGGGCGCCCCGGCGACATCGCCGAGCGGCCGCACGTAGAACTCGACGAGCGTGGAGTTGCCCTGGACCGGGGCGGCGCCAGCGGAGGAGCTCGCCCACCGGAACGAGACGTAACCCTGCGGCTCGACGCGGACGATGTCAATGACCCACGGCGTGCGCTCGCGGCCCCACTCCACCGCGACCCGGCCCGCTCCCCTGGCCGGGTCCATCGCGCTGGCCGGCAGCCACCAGCCCGGCCTTGTGACGAGCGACCACACCTGCTCCTGCGTGGCACGGATCGCGATCCGATGCTCAATACGGTCTTCCATAGCCGCGACCTCCCGCACCCTCTCGGCTTCGTGCCACACAACATACTGGTGCGCATGGCGGAAGTGACCACCGATCGCCCGATACAGGTCAGTGATCCCAGTCAGCGGCGGCGCCGCGCTGGCGTCTGCCGCTGACAAAGTTCTTAACGGGGCAAAGTCCCTCATGATGGCGCCGTAAACTCGGTTGTGATGGAATCCGCCCTCGCTGATGTGCTAATCGGCCGGATGCTCGACCGCCGGTATCACGTCCGCTCCCGCATCGCCCACGGTGGCATGGCCACCGTGTACCTCGCCACTGACACACGGCTGGACCGGCAGGTGGCGCTTAAGGTCATGCACGCGGAGCTGGCCAGGGACGCGGAGTTCGTCACCCGGTTCATCGGCGAGGCCAAGTCGGTCGCCCGGCTATCGCATCCCAACATCGTGGCCGTCTTCGACCAGGGCTCGGACGGGCAGTTCCTCTACCTGGCGATGGAGTACGTGCCAGGGCGAACGCTGCGGAGCCTGCTACGGGAGCGCGGGCACATGCGCCCCGAGGCGGCGCTGAACATCATGGACCCTGTCCTGTCCGGCCTGGCCGCCGCCCACGCGGCCGGCATCGTGCACCGTGACGTCAAGCCGGAGAACGTGCTGCTGACCGCGGACGGGCGCGTCAAGGTCGTGGACTTCGGGCTGGCCAGGGCGCAGACGGCAACGGGGAACACGCAATCGGGGCTGCTGATCGGCACGGTCGCCTACATCGCACCGGAGCAGGTCACGAACGAGGCCACCGGTGCCCGCACCGACGTGTACGCGGCCGGGGTAATGCTGTTCGAGCTCCTCACCGGGCGGCAGCCGCATACCGGCGATTCGCCGCTGAGCGTCGCGTACAAGCATGTCAACGCCGATATCCCGGCCCCCTCGGAATGGGTGCCCGGCATCCCGCCCGCGCTGGACCGGCTCGTGCGCGCCGCGACCAGCCGAGACCCGCAACGGCGGCCGTCCGATGCCGCGGCGTTCCTGCACGCGGTGCGGACGGTGCAAGCGGGCGGCGACCCGGTCGCGTCCCTGGCCAACGGGGACGGGACGGCGGCCGGCACCGCGCTTCTCGGGCCCTACCTCGGCGCGTTCCCGCGCCACGGGGCGGCCATGGACCCGGCGCAGCAGTACCCGTACGGCACCGGGAACGGCGCGCCCTATGGCCACCCTTACGACGCCTCCCAGGACGGCGACGGGGGATCACACACGATGGTCGTGCCGGCCGGCCCGCCACCCTGGGCCGATCCCGGCGGTGCGGGCTATCCCGGCGGCTACGGTGCCCCTGGCCGGCAAGACCGCGACGATGAGCCGTTCCTGCAACGCTGGCTGTTCAGCCGGCGCCTGGCCTACCTGGCCGCCGCGACCGTCGCCGTCCTCGGCATCGGGATCCTTGCCTGGTGGCTGGCCGTCGGGCGATACGTTCCGGTGCCGTCGGTCGCCGGCCTGTCGGAGACAGCGGCCGTCTCGTCCTTGCGCTCTGACGGGTTCACCGCCCGGGTTGGCTCGACCGTGCACGACAATACGGTTCCGGCTGGCGACGTGGTGAGCTACACGCCATCCGGCAAGGCGGACAAGGGCGCGACGGTTACCCTGACGGTCTCGTCCGGCCCCCTGATGATCAAGATTCCGTCGATCACCGGGCAGTCGTTCACCGCGGCGGTGGCGCTGCTGCGCAAGGACGGCCTGACGGTCAGCGGCCAGCCGCAGAACGTCGGCCAGAACGGCGTCGCGGTCGGGTCGGTCGTCGGCACCAACCCGCCGGCCGGCACCTCCTGGCCTGCCAACAAGGCAGTCTTCGTCGAGGTTGTCGCCGGCCCGCCAGTGCCTAACCTCGTCGGGCAGAACGCCCAGTCCATTCAGCAAAACTGGGCGGCGCCCAACGGCGTCACCCTGGTGACGAAGACCGTCACCAACTCCCAGCCCGCCGGGACCATCGTCGCCCAGTCGCCCGCGCCGGGCAGCGTGCTCACCGCCAACGAGACCGTCACGATCACCGTCTCCAGCGGGCCGCCGACGGTCTCCGTGCCGAACGTGAATGGCCAGAGCCTCAGCCAGGCCACCCAGACCCTCGAGCAGGCGGGCTTCGTGGTGAGCCCGCACCGCTTCGGGTTCGGGCAGAAGGTCTTCTACTACAGCCCGACCGGCACCGCGCCGCAAGGCTCCACGATCAACGTCTACTACGGGTTCTAAGCTGCCCCGGTGACAACACGAACGCCCCTCGTGGGGTCGCACGCCACCGTGACGGGCGGGCTGGCCACCGGTGGCCTGCGGTACGCGGCGGAGGTGGCGGCCGAGGTCATCCAGGTCTTCGTGGCCAGCCCGCGCGGCTGGGCGACGGCGTCCGGTGACCCGGCGCAGGACGAGCGCCTGCGCGACAGCGGCATCCCGGTCTTCATCCACGCCCCGTACCTCATCAACGTCGGGTCAGCCGACCCGTCAGTCGCGGGCAAGTCGGCCGCCGCGGTGGCCTTCGGGCTGCGGCGCGGCCGTGAGATCGGCGCCCGCGGCGTGGTGATCCACGCCGGGTCGGCGGTCGGCTGGCCCGCCGCGTCCGGCCGCGATGACGCGCTGCGCCAGGCCGGCGCGCTGCTGCTCCCCTTGCTCGAGGAGCTCGCCGACGATGGCCCCGACCTGCTGATCGAGCCGATGGCCGGCCAGGGCCAGATGCTCTGCGCCCGGGCCGAGGACCTCGGTCCCTACCTGGAGGCCCTGCGGCGCCACCCGAAGGCGGGGGTCTGCGTGGACACCTGCCACATGTTCGCCGCCGGGCACGACCTGACCGCGCCAGGCGGGGTGGACGACCTGCTCGCCGCTCTCGCCAACGCGGCCGGCCCGGACCGGGTGAAGCTTGTCCACGCCAACGATTCCCAGCTGGGCTGCGGGTCGCGAAAGGACCGGCACGAGGCTATCGGGAAGGGCGAGATTGGCGCGGAGCCGTTCCGTTCCTTGCTGGCGCACCCGCTGCTGGCCGGCGTCCCGTTCATCGCGGAGACCCCGGGCGGGAAGGAAGCTCACGCCCGGGACATCGCCGTGCTGAAGGACCTCCGCGACCAGCCGCCAGCCCAGTAAAGAGCACACTGCCCGCGGAACGGAACCGCCGGGTCGCCACCGGCAGATAGCCTGGCCCGAGACTGGAAAGGCAGGGGCACCATGGTTGTGGTGATGGCGGCGGACGCTACGGAGGCGGATGCCGACAACGTGGCTGACGTGGTACGCGGGGCGGGCGGCGACGCGTTCATCAGCCGTGGCGTATCCAGGACGATCGTGGGGGTCACGGGAGACATCGACCGGCTCGCCGCGACGCTGAACCTGGCCAGCCTGCGCGGGGTGGCCGATGTGGTGCGCATCTCCGTCCCCTACAAGCTCGTCAGCCGGGAGCACCGCAAGGAGCGGTCGGTGATCCGGGTCGCCGGGGTGCCGATCGGCCCCGACACGCTCACGGTCATCGCCGGCCCGTGCGCCGTGGAGACCCCCGAGCAGACGCTGGAGGCCGCCAAGATGGCCCGCGTGGCCGGGGCGTCGCTGCTGCGCGGCGGTGCCTACAAGCCGCGCAGCTCTCCCTACGCCTTCCAGGGCCTCGGCGAGACCGGGCTGAAGATCCTCGCCGACGTCCGCTCCGAGACCGGGCTTCCGGTGGTCACCGAGGTCGTCTCGGCCGACGACGTCGACCTGGTCGCTTCCTACGCCGACATGCTGCAGGTAGGCACCCGCAACATGCAGAACTTCCCGCTCCTGCAGGCGGTCGGCGGCTGCGGCAGGCCGGTCATGCTCAAGCGCGGCATGAGCTCCACGATCGAGGAGTGGCTCATGGCGGCGGAGTACATCGCCCAGCGCGGCAACCTGGACATCGTGCTGTGCGAGCGAGGCATCCGGACGTTCGAGAACGCCACCCGCAACACCCTGGACATAAGCGCTGTTCCTGTTGCCCAGCGGTTGTCCCACCTTCCGGTGATCGTGGACCCCTCGCATTCCGGCGGGCGCCGCGACCTCGTGCTGCCCCTATCGCGGGCCGCCATCGCGGTCGGCGCCGACGGCATCATCGTGGACGTCCACCCGCACCCGGAGTCGGCGTTGTGCGATGGCCCGCAGGCGCTCATCGAGCCAGACCTGCGGGAGCTGGCAAGCATCGCGACCCACCTGTCCCCCCTGGTGGGCCGAGTCGTCACGCCGGCGCCCGCGGCGCCCTCGTCCCGCTAACCGCCACCCGCCACTGGCGCCACCACCCGCCGCCCCGGCGCCGCCGCCGCCATTCCGCCCCCGCCGTCCTCCCCGCCCCGCTGCCCGCCGCCCGCGCCACCATCGCAGCACCGCCGCCGCCAGCGCGGTACTCAAAAGACGCGCCCGCTGGCGGCTCCGCTGCTGTGTGAGGACCGCGCTGGCGCCAGCGCGGACCGAGTCTCGCAACACCAACGGCGCCAGCGGGGCTGCCGGAGCCTGAGGGCAGAGCCTGAATGTCGTACCGCCCTGTCACTGTGACGACATGACAAGTGACGAAGGATGTGCTGAATCCAGCAAGTTCGCGACAGCTCGCCAGGCAGCCGCCCAGGCAGTATGCGGCGAGGAGGCGGACTCGCTCCCGGAACTGCTTGAGAGGCAGTACTACGTGATCAGCCGGGAACAGGCGCTCGGCTACCAGATCACCCAGGGGCAGATCCGGCATCGTCTCGCGCCGGGCAGTTCGTGGCAGAAGATCCTGCCTGGGGTCTACTCCACGCTGACCGGGCCAGTGTCGCCGGATCAGTTGCAGATGGCAGCCCTGCTGTTCGCTGGCCCGGAGGCAGTCCTTACTGGAGCGCATGCGGTGCGGCGGCACCGCCTCGTCTGCTCCGGTGGCAACGTTGTCGATGTCCTCGTGCCGCCGTCGCGGCGGGTGGCGAGCGGCGGGCTCGTTCGGATACATCGGACTCAGCGCATGCCGGAGCGGACTTTCTCAACGCGTGCCATCAAGTTCGTCCCCCTCGTGCGCGCGGTGGGCGACGCGGCCCGGCTGATGGTGAAGTCAGACGAGGCGAAGGCTTTGGTCTGCGAGGCCGTGCAGAAGGGACGGTGTTCGCCTGAGGACCTGGCCGCCGAGTGCGCGGCGGGTCCAGCGATTGGCTCCCGCCTATTCCGGGGGGCACTGGCAGAGCTCGGCGAGGACATCCGCTCCCTGGCCGAGAACGACCTCAAGGCCAGGATCGAGCGCTCCGACCTGGACAAGCCGATGTACAACGCGTGCCTTTACCTGCCCGACGGCACGTTCCTCGGCATGGTGGACGAGTGGTGGCCACGAGCGGGCGTCGGCCTCGAAGTCGACTCGCGCCAGTACCACATGTCCCGCAAGGAGTACTCCGAGACCACGGACCGGCACAACCGAATCGAGGCCGCCGGAGCTCGCCTGCTGCACGTCCTGCCGGCGGATATCAAACAGAAATGGCCGACGATCTACGAGAATATCCGTGATGCGATCGCAAGCGGCAAGCGAAGGCCACCGCCGGAGATCATCGCCGTCCCCCACGACGTGAAGGATATCGAGACCTTCCTGCAGGCAAGGGGCGGATTTGTGAGCCAGCCCGGCGGGTGAACGGGCCTCGGCTCGCTTATCGGTGCAGCGCTGGCGGCGTCGCGGTACTGAAAACCCGCATCCGTTGGCGGCACCGCTGCTGTGTGAGGACTGCGCTGCCGCCATCGCACACCAAATCTCACATCACCGACGGCGCCAACGGGTGCGGGGGCGGGTGCGGAGGGGGCAGGGGCTAGCGCTCGGGCTTGTACTCTTGGGCGCTTGCGGCCAGTTCTTCGGCGATCTCGTCAGCGTCCAGGCGGCCCTCGATGCGACGCAGGTCATCGATCTTCGCCTTGGTCTCGACTCGCCGGGGGGTGAGCAGCGAGCAGCAGTCCTCGTCGGGCAGTTCGGAGATGGACAGCGTGCCCAGTCGCTGTGCCTCGGCCATGATCTCGGTCTTGTCCATGCCGAGCAGCGGCCGCAGGATCGGCAGTGAGACGGCGTCATCCAGCGCGGTGATGTTCTGCAGCGTCTGGCTGGCCACCTGACCGAGCGAGTCGCCGGTGATGAGCGCGGGGGCGTTGAGCCGCCGCGCGAGGGACTCGGCGGTCTTAAGCATCAGCCGTCGCTGCGCGACGATCTGCAACCGGTCAGCGCCGGAGGTCTTGAGGGCCTGCTGCGTCTTGCCGAACGGCACCACGAACAGCCGCGAGTCCCCCTGAAACCTGTTGAGCTCCCGGGTCAGCGCGTACGCCTTGTAGATGGACTCGGGGCCAGTGAGCGGCATGCCGGAGAAGTGCAGGAAGTAACAGCGCAGCCCGCGCCGCATCATCCGGTAGGCGGCGACCGGCGAGTCGATCCCGCCGGACATCAGCACGACGCCGCGCCCGCTCATCCCGACCGGTAGCCCGCCAGCGCCTGGCTGCCCCCCGGTGAACACGAAGACCTCGTGCTGGTCGACCTCGATGAGCACCTCGGTGTCCGGGTGCTTGAGGTTCACCGGCAGGCCGTGCGCCTCCTGGATCGCCCGTCCGGCGGTAACCGCCAGCTCGGCCGAGGTCACCGGGAAGCGCTTGTCCCTGCGGCGCGGCCGCACCGCGAACGTCCCCGTCGCGGTGCGCGTCAGCTCGACGGCAGCGGCGACAGCCGCCTCCGGGGTCTTCTCCACCCGCCACGCGCGGCAGACGCGGATGATTCCCGGCACGTCGGCGGTCCGCTGGGCGACGAGTTCCACGGCTGCCGCGTGCTCGTCCGGCGTGCGCCCCTCGCGGGGAACCCGGACCAGGATGACCCCCTCCCGATGCAGCACCTCGGTCGGCAGCCCGGTGTCCTTAACGGCCGCCTTGATGTTGCGCTGCTGCATTTTCTCGAACTGATGCCGGTTGCGTCCCTTGAGGACGACCTCGCCCAGCTTTAGCAGCACGCACGGCTCTCCGATGGACGACGGCCGGGCCTGCCAGGCCGTCTCGGTGATCGAGACAGGATCGGAGATCGACATCTTCCCAGTCTGCCAGAAACTTCTCGTTCCGCTGGCCCTCAACGAGCCCGCTCAGCCTTGCACTCCCTCCTCCTCTTGCCGCACCGCTCGCTCGACCCTTACCGTGTGGCATGTGAACCAGGAGTCGCGTGACGAGATCGCCGCATCCGTGGCAGCGCACGCCCAGCTTGGCCCTCGCTATGACGACGCTGTCGCCGAGGGCCTCGTCGAGCGCA
>Ga0335072_10011877_pt1 | contig 12450 bp, 7 predicted proteins | sample Lox_Sample_21_FD_206725 | JGI IMG/M metagenome (GOLD analysis project Ga0335072, IMG submission 206725) | Soil microbial communities from Loxahatchee National Wildlife Refuge, Florida, United States - Lox_Sample_2.1 | ecosystem: Environmental > Terrestrial > Soil > Wetlands | place: USA: Florida...
GGACTTCAGCAGCGAGTCAGTCTCCATCAATGGTCAGAACGGGCAGGTGAGTCCGCTGGCGGGGATGGATGAGAACAAGCTGCGCGACATTATCGAGACGCTGCGCGCCGAGGGCGCAATCGGCGGGCTCTTCGGCGGCGGCATGGGCGGTTTTGGCGGCGCTTTCGGCGGCGGCTTTGTGATGGGCCCCGGTGGTCCCGGCGGTGGGATGGGTGGCCGTGGTGGCGGCATGGGCGGCCCAGGCGGCGGCCGTGGAGGCTTCTTCATACGCGGCGGCAATTTCCGCAACTTCAATCCCGGCCAGCCGCATGGCGCCATTTTCTGGTCGGGCTACAACTCGGCGCTGGATGCTGAGCCATTTGCGCTGCGCGGGCAGCCGCAGGAGCAGCCGGCGAACGGGAGCAACCGTTTCGGTGTCACCTTTATGAGTGCGCCGTATATTCCCGGTCTCACCAAGCCCAGCGGGAAGGACACGGTATTCTTGACGCTCTCGGGCCAGCGCAGCTCGAGCCCCGAGGACCTCTACGAGATTGTGCCCACCGAGGCGGAGCGCGCGGGCAACTTCTCCGCCGCCGGGGAGCCGGAGATTTTTGATCCGACGACGCTGTCTCAGTTTTCCGCAAACGGAGTGGCGAATGCGATTCCCGCATCGCGCATCGCACCGCAGGCCAAAGCGCTTCTACAGTACTATCCCCAGCCAAACATTGCCGCCACGAGCGAGAACTACAACTATCATCTGCTTACGACCGGGCAAACGAACACGACCCAGGCGGGCGTGCGCTACATGCGGGGCATCGGCTCGAATGCCACTCCGTTCGGTTTTGGGGGCCGCGGCGGAGGCGGCGGACGCAGAAGCTCGAGCCAGAACCAGGGCCTGCGGCAGAGCGTCAACTTTAATTACAACTACAGCGACACGGCCACCGACAACGTGAACTTCATTCCGGAACTCGGCGGCAAGACGTCGTCGAACGCCAACTCAGTGCAGGCCGGCTATACAGTCGGTTATCACCGTGTGACCAGCATTTTCAACGCGAGCTGGAATCGCAGCAACGGACAGACGACCAATTTCTTCACCAATGGGCCCGACATTGCGACCGAGCTCGGCATACTGGGACCGAACGGAACGCCGCTGAATACGAGCCCTTTGAATTATGGATTGCCCGGGATCAATTTGAGCCAGTTCTCCGGGTTGAGCGAGCAGGAGCCGAACTTCTCGCTGTCGCAGACGATTTCGCTCTCGGAGACGGTGAGCTGGATTCACGGCAAACACAACATTCGCTTCGGCGGCGACTACCGGCGCGTGCATCGCGATCTGGCATCGAGCTCGAATGCAACGGGCAACTTCACTTTTACCGGTCTGTTCACCGAAGACGCGACCGGCGACCGCGAAACCGGCTCGCCGCTGGCGGATTTTCTGCTGGGCCTGCCACAGGAGAGCACGATCGATTCGGTGACAACGAAGGCCTATCTGCGCGACAACGTGTTCGACGGCTACGCGCAGGACGACTGGAGGGCGTTTTCGAATCTGACTCTGCTCTACGGTGTCCGTTACGAATTCTTCGCGCCGTACACCGAGAAATATGGCCATCTTGCATTCGTTGACACCAATCCCGGCGACCTATTCACCGGCCAGGCTGAGGTAAGAGCGGGAGAGACGGGACCGTTCAGCGGCGCGCTGCCGGATTCGCTGGTGTATCCCTTCCACAAGGCATTTGCGCCGCGTCTCGGACTGGCTCTGCGGTTGCCGAAGCAGACGGTGATCCGCGCCGGATTCGGGATGAATTACACCGTGGGGCAGTACGCGAACTTCGCCACGACCATGGCGCACCAGCCCCCATTCGCCAACGAGCAGACGAACGAAGCTTCGGTGGGAAATGAGCCTTCGTCGGAATGCGCGCGCAGCGTGCCGATGACCTGCTTCACGCTCGCGAACGGATTTCCGGCGCCGGCGACGACGGGGAACTACGCCATCGAGCCACACTATCCTCTTCCCTATGTGCAGGCATGGAACATCGATGTGCAGAAGACGCTGCCGTGGGGGATTGTGATGAATGCGGGCTACAACGGGTCGAAAGGCAACCACCTGGACATGCGCAGCGCACCGCGCGCCACGCCGAACAGTCCGTTGACCAACCCGACCAACCTGGTTTTCACATTCGACCAGGCCGAAGCATTTTCGAAGCTCACTGCGGGCACGTTGCGCGTGAATAAGCGACTTTCGTCGGGCATTGCCCTGGGCGCGAACTACCAATACTCGCACTCGATCGACGATGCCGGCGCGGTGAACGGAGTTGCGCAGGAGGTGGCGCAGAACTGGCAGGACCTACAGGCTGAAGAGGGCAACTCGAGCTTCGATGTGCGCCACCAGGTGAGCGGGACGTATCTCTACGAACTGCCCTTCGGCAAAGACAAGTTCTGGTTCACCTCCGGCACATCGTCACACGTCCTCGAAGGATTCTCGGTATCGGGCAGCTTCACGTTCGCGACGGGAAACGCGCTGACGCCGAGCTACGAAGCCGCGGTGTCGAGCGTAGCTTGCGGTACCGCGGGCGCGCTGCGGCCCAACCGCGTGCCGGGAACGTCAGTGACTGCGGGCGGAGGCACGCTCGACCGCTGGTTCAATCCCGGCGCGTTCTCGCTGCCGAGTGGAACTCTGGGATTCTGCAATGCCTTCGGCAATGCCGGGCGCAATTCAATCGAGGGCCCGGGAACGATCACAAATGACATGGCGCTCTCGAAGACCATGCAACTGGGCGAAACGCGGAGCATGGAGATTCGCGCAACGATGAACAACGTATTCAACACGGTGCAGTATTCGGGCGTGGGGACGGTCGAGGATCTGCCGACCTTCGGGCAGGTAACTTCAGTGAGCACGCCCATGCGTCAATTTCAGTTCATGGCGAGATTCAGGTTTTGAAGAACCAGCGGGGCGAGCGGAGTTGGCGGCGTGGGCGGAGTTAGCTGGATGAGTTCGTTGAGGCGAAGACTCGGGGCGGTTCTTGCGGCGCTGGCGCTGATCATGCCGGGCGCGCCGACGGGTTTTGCGCAGCGCCCATCTGCGCAGCAGAGCGAGCCCAGGCCGGCGGGAGCAGTGCAAACCGATCAGCAGGGCGGCTATGTGCTGCGTTTGAACAGCGAGCTGGTGTTGACCAATGTCGTCGTCCGCGACTCGAAAACCGGCGAGTTGGTGAAAGGGCTCAAGCAGAGCGACTTCAAGATCTACGAAAACGGAAAAGAGCAGCAGATATCCACATTCGACTTTCAGAGCGTCGATCAGGTAGCGCCGCTGAACGAGGCGACGATAAGCGGCCTCGCCGGCGCCGGCAAGAGCAGCAGCAATGGGCCGGCCATTGTGGCGCGGCCTGAAGAGTTGCGCAACCATCGGCTCATCGTGATGTTCTTCGACCTGACCTCGATGCAGCCCGAGGATCTGGAGCGCAGCGTGGACGCGGCACGCGATTTCCTGACCAGGAAAATGCAACCGGCGGATCTTGTGGCCCTGGTTTCGCTGGGCGACACGCTCAGTGTCGACCAGGATTTCACCGCCGATAAGGATGCGCTGGCGCGCGAGGTGGGCGCCTACAACGGAACCGAGGGACAGGGCTTCGAGCCGGGCGCGAACGCGAATTCGAACCAGGTGGAGGACACCACCGGCTATACGCCCGACGAGAGTGAATACAACGACATCAACACCGACCGCGAACTGTTCGCGCTGCGCGCCGTTGCGAAATCGCTCGAGAAAATCACCGAAAAGAAATCGCTGCTTTATTTTTCGGGCGGCATCTCGCGTGACGGCATTGAGAATCAGGCTTCGCTGCGCGCGGCCATCAACGCGGCAGTGCGCGCCAACCTGGCCATTTACAGCGTGGATACGCGCGGATTGCAGGCCGTTTCGCCGCTGGGCGATGCGTCGACCGGAAGCCTGCGCGGCACGGGCGCGTACAGCGGCGGCGCGCTGATGAACAACATGAACCAGAACTTCGCCACGCAGGAAGTGATGGCGACGCTCTCGAGCGACACCGGCGGCAAGGCATTTTTCGACTCCAACGATTTTGCGCCGGCCTTTGCGCAGGTCGAGCGCGACACTTCGGCTTACTACGCGATCGGCTTCCGCTCATCGAACCCCGCGCGCGACGGCAAGTATCGGCGGCTGACAGTGAAGGTAAGCCGCCCCGGAGTGAAGCTCGAGTACCGGCCCGGATATTACGCGCCCGCGGACTTCAAGCACTCCGGCCGGGAGGATCGCGAACGGGAGCTCGAAGAGCAGCTCGCCAGCGACCTGCCCGCGACGGACATGGCCGTATATCTCGACGCGATGTATTTCCGGTTGGAAGAGAACCGGTTCTACGTGCCGGTGTCGCTGATCGTGCCGGGATCGCAGATTCCGTTCGTGAAGGGCGGCGACAAGGACAAGGCGACGCTCGACATCATCGGCGAAGTGATCGACGAGGTGAAGCGGCCGATCGGGCACGCACGGGAAACCGTCAAGCTGAACCTTGACCAATCGCTCGGCGCTAGGCAAAAGAACATTCAGTACACGACGAGCTTCAACCTGCCGCCGGGCAAGTATCATCTGAAGTTTGTGGTGCGCGAAAACCAGACCGGGCGCATGGGATCGTTCGAAGCCGACATCACGCTGCCGGAGATGAAGAAAGCGCCGCTCAAGATGAGCTCGATTCTGCTGGCCTCGGCGCGGCAGCCGAGCAAGCAGCAGAACCCGCTGGTGCGCGGCGGCGAGGAATACGTGCCCAACATCAGCCACGTCTTCCGCCAGGACCAACATCTTTATCTGCTCTATGAAGTGTATGCGCCGGCGCGGGAGAAGCCCGCGGAGAATGCGCCGAAAGGAACAAAGGCGGGTGTCAATGTACTGAGCAGCCTGGAGCTGATCCAGGGATCAACGAAGGTCTTCGAAACGCCTGAGATTCAGGCCAAGGCGATCAATGTGGAGGGCCGCGACGCAGTGGCCATGGAACTGGACGTACCGCTGGACAAGCTCAAGCCTGGGCAATACATCTGTCAGCTGAACGTAATCGACGATGCGGGTGGCGCGTTTGCCTTTCCGCGCTTCGCGGTGCTGGTGCGGCCGCCGGCTGCGGCACCCGTGGCGCCCGTAGCGCCCTCGCCAGGCGGTCAGCCTTCAGCAGGCTCGGGAGTGCGCTGAGGGGCCGGCACGTTGACATGGCCATAGGGGCAATGGCGGCAGCCTGAGCCGCAGCAGGAGCCGCGCTTCAAATGATAGGCCGCAGTGAAGACGAGATACGGCCCCTCATAGTAATAGTCTTCGGGCGCGAGCGAGGGCGGCGCCAGGGGCGGCTTCGATTCCATTGTCTTATTGTCGCGGATGGGACTGCGCTGCGAACCGTTAGAATCTCAGCATGGCATTGACCGCGCAGGACCGCGCCCGCAAGATCAAAATCATTCTCTTCGACGTCGACGGCGTGCTCACCGACGGCACCATCTGGCTGGTTCCGGCGCCCATACCTGCGGCCACGAGCGCGGGAACGCATGAGCATTTGAAGAAATTCGAAGACAAGGTCGGCTTCGGCACGCACTCGGCCACCATGATGGAAGCCAAGGGCTACAGCGCGCACGACGGCACGGCGATTTCACTGGCGCGTCTGGGCGGCATGAAGTGCGGCGTGATCACCAAGCGCATCAGCGAAACGGTGGCCACGCGGGCACGCGACCTGAAGCTCGAATTCGTTTACATGGGGCAGGCGTTCAAGATGCAGGCGGTGCGCGAGATCGTGACCCAAGAGGGCGTAACGCTCGATGAGATCTGCTATGTGGGCGACGACGTGATCGATCTACCGGTGATGCGCGAGTGCGGCTTCGCCGTTGCGGTAGCCAACGCGCGCGCGCAGGTAAAGGCCGAGGCGCATTACGTGACGCCGAATGCCGGCGGCTGCGGCGCAGGGCGGGATGCGGTCGAGTTCATCCTGGAAGCGAAGGGAATTCTCGAGAAGGTCATCGAAGAATATATTGACGAGCGCAATCCGATTTCGCCGGCGATGGATATCGGCAAGAGCGTGGGCTGAACGCTGCAGCCGGCGCAGTCATTTCTGCTTCTCGAATTCCGGAAACACAGTTTCGATGAGGACGCCACGCAAAGTTTGCCGCAGATCGGTGCTGCGTTCGGGCTCGGTATTCGATTGCGGATGCGATGTGTCGGCCGGCTGCTCGGCACCGGTGTCGGTGGTGTTGACGGCGAGAATGCCGGCGGATCTGCCGGCCGGATCGATAAGCAATTCGGAGGAGAACCCGCCCTGGTCGCCGTCGTGATAGATGTAGCGATGGCCGTCGACTTCGAGCGCAAAAAAGCCCAGTCCCATCCTGGGTTGCGAGCCGCGAGGGCCTGAAGTGTATGGCGTAGCCGCTTTGCCCGGCTCAGCCGCCGGCAGCACGCCGGTCCATGCCTCTTCGAGCGAGCTGCGTTTGAGGACGATGTCGTAGAGCGGATTCGCTGGATCGCCGATGAGGAAGCGCGCGTACTTCACCATGTCGGGGATGGGGGCCTTGAGGCCGCTGTTCGATGTGGTGATGCCGGTGTCGAAGTTGAAGGGCTGCACGGTGAGCTTCGCGCCGGCGCGCAGATAGCTGGCCGAGACGTGGGGCTCGAGGAAGTAAGGTGCGCGATCGAAGTAGCTCGCAGTCATTCCCAGCGGCATGAGGATGTTCTTGCCGATGTAGACCTCGAAGTCGTCGCCGGTGAGCCGTTCGATGATCTGCCCAAGGAAGACATAGCCGAGGTTGGAGTAGCTCCAGCGCGTGCCGGGCGCGAAGGCGACGTGGGTGTAGGGCAACATGGCAGCGACCTGCGCCCATTTTGTCGGCTCGAAGGGCTGCCAGTTGCAGTCGGAGCCGGCGTCGCAGTCCCATGGCCATGTGGGATTGCGAAAGCCCGCGCTATGCGTGAGCAGGTGGCGGATGGTGATGGTGTCGATCGCACCGAATTCGTCGTGCACCTCGCGCAGCTCGGGCACGTAGAGTACAGCGGGATCGTCGAGGGAGAGCTGGCCGCGGTCGCGCAGCTGAAGGATGGCGATGGCCGTCATGGTCTTGGTGATCGAGGCCCAGTTGTAAGCGGTTTCGCTATTGACGGGCTGGTGCGAATCGCGGCGCGCGTCACCGAAATAGAATCCCTCTGCGGGGCCGTCCGCGTGCACGAGGGCGAATCCGCCGCCGACGACCCCGTGCCGTTGGAGTTCCGCGATGAAGCGGCGATGGAACGCATCGATCGGGGACTGGGCGACGGCGGTGAACGCGAGAGAAAGCAACAGCCCGGGAAAGAGAACACGGATCCGGGGTTTCAGCATGCGGCCATCATATATTGCAAGCGCGTGAAGGCGTCCTCTTCGGAAATACGATAGTCTTGGCGGGAGTGAGTTCGGCTCCCAATTCGCAAGCCGAGGCCGCGCCGGTCCCCGGCAGCGCATCGCTGCGGCTGCGCGGCTTGCGCAAAGCATTCGCCGACGTGGTTGCGGTCGACGGGCTCGACCTGGAAGTTGCCCGTGGCGAATGCTTCGGGCTGCTCGGGCCGAACGGTGCGGGCAAGACAACAACGATTGAGATCTGCGAGGGGCTCACGCCGCCCGATGCGGGCGAAGTGGAACTGCTGGGGCTGAATTGGAAGAGCGGCGCCAACGAATTGCGGCAGCGAATCGGAATTCAACTCCAGGAGACGCAGTTCCCCGACAAACTGAAAGTGGAAGAGACATTGCGCCTGTTCCGCAGCTTTTACCGGTGCGGAATTTCAGTCGATGAATCGATCCGGATCGCGCAACTTGAAGAGAAGCGCGGCGCGCGAGTCGGAGGGCTTTCCGGCGGGCAAAAGCAGCGGCTGGCGATGGCCTGCGCGCTGGTGGGCGATCCTGAGCTTTTGTTTCTCGACGAGCCGACAACCGGGCTCGATCCGCAAGCGCGGCGGCACTTGTGGGATCTCGTCGACGGGCTAAAGCAGGCCGGGCGGACGATCATTTTGACGACGCATTACATGGAAGAGGCGGAACGGCTGTGCGATCGGGTAGCCATCATGGATCACGGCAGGATCATTGCGCTGGGCACGCCGGCGCAGTTGATCGCGTCGGTGGGCGGCGAGCACATCGTCGAGTTCGCGGTGAGCGGGCAGATGAGCGGCGGTGGCGCAGTTGACACTGCGCCGCTGGCTGCGATCCCGGGTGTGCAGGCGCATCGCGAGGAGGCAGGTCTGCACCAGGTTTCAGTGAGCGAGCTGCATACCGCGGTGCCGCAGATCGTGGATGCTCTGGCGGCGCAGAAACTGCACCTGACCGAGTTGCGCACGCACTCGGCATCGCTTGAAGACGTATTCGTGCGGCTCACGGGGAGGAACCTGCGCGATGAGTAAGCTGGCTGAGAGTTCGCTGGTGCAGCTAACGCTCGTGCGCTTCAAGTTGATTCTCCGCGAGCCGGAAGCGATCTTCTGGATCTTTGTTTTTCCCATTCTGCTTGCAGTCGGGCTGGGAATCGCGTTCCGCAACCGGCCGCCTGACCAATTGCAGGTGGGTGCGACCACCCCGCAACTGACGCAGGCGCTGGCGGCCGACAAGGGGTTGAGGGCGATCACGGTCGATGAGCAGGCAGGAACGCATGCGCTGGCCGTTGGCGACATCCTGCTGCTGGCGATTCAGACGCAAGACGGGGTGGCGTACAAGTACGACGACACCAATCCGGATGCGCGCATTGCGCGGATGCAGGCCGATCGTGCCATTCAAAGGGCGGCGGGAAGACGCGATGCGGTGCGCGCCGAGAATGAGCTGGTGCACGAGACCGGCTCGCGATACATCGATTTTGTCGTGCCCGGACTGCTGGGCATGAACCTGATGGGCTCGGCGATGTGGGGGCTGGGCTTTTCGATTGTGGAGGCGCGGCAGAAGAAGCTGCTGAAACGGATGGTGGCTTCGCCCATGCCGCGCTGGCAGTACCTGGTCTCGTTCCTATTGTCTCGGCTGGCGATGCTGGTGATCGAGGTCGCGGTGTTTCTCGGCTTCGCCAAGGTTGTGTTCGGCGTGCCATTTCGCGGGTCGCTGGTGGAGCTGGCTTTTCTATGCGTACTCACGTCACTCGCGTTTTCCGCGCTGGGACTGCTGGTGGCTTCGCGGGCCCGGACGATGGAAGCCGCATCGGGCCTGATGAACCTGGTTATGCTGCCGATGTGGATTCTTTCCGGCGTGTTCTTCTCGGCCAGCCGCTTTCCGGCCGTGATTCAGCCTTTTGTGCGCGCGCTGCCTCTCACCGCGGCCATCGATGCAATGCGCGGCAACATGCTTCAGGGCGCCGCGCTGCCGCAACTCTGGGCGCCGGTGGGGATCCTGGCCGCATGGCTGGTAGCGCCCTTCGTGATCTCGCTGCGCATTTTTCGCTGGAGATAGAGGCCCGGATCGAGGCGTAGGTTATCGCCGGCCGGCCTTGCGGAAGCGCAGAATCTTGCGTGCGCCGGCTACTTCGGTCTCGAGGGCTTTCCAGTCCGCCTGGACCGATGGCGTGGCGACGGACTGCCATGCGGAAGAATTTCGCAGCAGGCTTTCGGCGAGGGCAGGATCGTCGCCGGCGAGCGCCTGGCGCGCGGCCTCGACGTTGTTCGTTACCTGCTGGTCGGCCACCTGCTGCACCCGCAGGCCAAGCTTCTGTTCAATCTCCGCGGTGCCCGAGGTACGCGTGGGCTGAGACTCTGCACGCGAGAGCTTTTGAAAGGCCGCTACGCAATCCGGGCCATTGAGTGCGGCATAGGCCGCGCCCGTTGCTTCGAGCCGGGCCGTCTCGTTCTCCAGCATGGCCATACTCGACTCGAGCACCGCTTTGACGCGGCCGGCCTGCCGCACACCGGTCGATTCCCCGCGGATGAGGCCGACAGCCGCGTCGAAGATTTCCATTTCACACAAACGCTGCGCTTCGGTAATTACCTGCTCCACGCGCTGTTCCAACGTGCGCTGCTTGGTCGTAGCTTCATCGAGCAGGCGGCGTAGGGAAGGCTCGTCAACGCGCTCGAGCACCGGCGGCAGCACGCGCAGCACTTCTTCGTAGTTCTGTTCCTGCAGCAACTGTTTGGCTTCAAGGAAGGCGCGCTCCACCAGATCTTGCGAGATGCGCTCGGCCGCAGCCGACTTGGCCAGGTTCATCAGTTCGGTCAGCTCCGGCGACGAGAGCCCTTCACGCTCGCAGAGCTCGAGAACCTTCACTGTTTCGAGGTAGAGATTGTCTTCGAGCAGGGCGCGGGCCTTGGCCATGTATTCGGTCAGCATGCGCTCACGCTGCGCGCGCGTCAGGCGCTGTGCGATCGCCGCTTCCAGCTTGAGCAGTTCGCCGTTGCCGGGGAGCCTGACCAGCGCTTCCTGCACGCGCTCCAGCGCCTCGGCGGGCGCGAGCTGCACACAGGCTGCGCTCACATCGGCGACCAGCTTGCGGTTCTCATGCTCGCGCAGGCGCGGGTCGAGCTCCATTTTGAGCCGCAGCAAAGTGGGCTCGGCGGGCAGCTGCGCCAGTGCTTCCTTGACTTCGTCGGCGATCTCTCGCAGCTGTTCGAGTGTGATGGCGACAGCTGCTTTGTCTTCCAGGGTGCCGACGAGGCGCTTGCGCTCCTCGTGGCGGACGGCTGCGGAGAGCTCATCTTTCAGACGCAACAGCTCGGGATCGGAGGAAGCGAGGTTCTCGGCTTCGGCCAGCGCCTTGACGGCATCGGCGAGGCGCGACGCCGAGAGGTTGGCCTGAGCCTGCTCCAATACTTTGCGCAGCTTCGCTTTTTTGCGTCCGTCCTCTGCCTCCTGATCGAGGACCTTGCAGATGGCCATGATTCGGGAGTCGGCGGGGTCGAGTTCGAGGGCTTTGCCGGCCAGGTCGCGGGCTGACTCGAAGCGGCCGCCGTGGCGCGCGGCCTCGGCTTCGCGCAGCAGTTTCTGGATCTTTTCTTTGGTCTGTTTGCCGGTGTTGGCGCGCGCCAGCAGCTCGGCCATCTCCGCGTTGCCGGCATCGAGCTGGATCGCTTCGGAGCAGGCCGCCCGGGCCTGCTCCCAGTTGCGCGATGCGAGCGCTTCTTGGGCGGCCTTTTTCAGCTGATCGACGCGCTGGCGCACCTTCAACTGGTTGAAGTAGCGATCCACGCCGGCCATCATTTCCTTAGCCTCGGCGTGCTGGCTGTCCATGCGCAGGAGCTGCGTGAGCAGGCGCTGCGCCTGGGCGTAGTCCTGGGTTTCGACGGCGGCGCGCGACTCCGCCAGCAACTCGGCGATATGCTGCGTCCTGAGCTGCATGCCCACTGCGTTCAGATCCGCGGCCATCTCATCGGCGATGGGGTAGCGGTCTATGGGATCCTTGGCCAGCGCGCGGGCGACGATGATGTCGAGCTGCGGCGGATAGGAAGTGAGAAAGCGCCCGAGGGGAGGCGGATCGTCGTTGAGGATCTGGTGCAGAATGGCCGGATATTCGGCATCGAACGGGAGCACGCCGGTAAGAAGCTGATAGAGCACGACACCGGCGGCGAAGATATCGGAGCGCCCGTCGAAGAGCTCGCCGCGCAGCCGCTCCGGGGCGATGTAGGCAGGCGTGCCGACCAGCGTGCCGGTGCGGGTCATGGTCTTGTCCATCGGCTGCTCGCCGCCGGCGCGGGCAATGCCGAAGTCGAGCAGCTTGACCAGCCCGTCGCGTTGCACGATCACGTTGGCGGGCTTTACATCGCGGTGGATCATGCCCTGCCGGTGCGCGTAGCCCAGCGCGCCGCAGACCTGCGACATGATGTCGAGTTTCACGCGCAAATGCAGCGCATCGCGGTCCTGGATTAGCTTGTCGAGCGGCTCGCCATCGAGAAACTCCATGACGATGTACGGCAGGCCGGCCTCATCGCCGAAGTCGTAAACGGTGACGATGTTGGGATGGCGAAGATTGCCGGTGTGGCCGGCTTCCTGGTAGAAGCGCTTGAGCATCTCCGATTCGCCGGAGAAGCCTTCGGTGAGCGTTTTGATGGCGACGTCGCGGCCGATGCGGGCATCGCGTCCACGATAGACGACACCCATGCCGCCTTGCCCGAGCACACCGACGATCTCGTACTTTCCAATCCGCGCCGGGACCGGCCTTTCGCCTGGACTGCTCACATCCCTCCCGTCCGGTCAAGGAACCTGCACGCGACGAACTTACTCCGAATACGCAACCTTGCCAATATCTTTGAAATTGAATTTATCAGCCAGGAACGCTCTTGCTTTCAGCCGTTCCGGAGTATCGGCAACCGGCATGGCGTTGAGATAGAGAATATAGAGCTCGCCCGCGGCATCGTCATCGGCCTCGGCGGCTTTACGGTCTGCGGCGGCAAGCAGGCTCGCCGGAAGAGCAGCAACCTCCTGGCTGGCTTTCGATTTCAGTTCGTCGAGGGCCTTGTATTCGGCTTCTTCGAGGAGTTCGTTGTCGGTCGGCAGGGTGCCTTCATTGCGAATCCCCATGGTA
>Ga0335072_10011878_pt1 | contig 12447 bp, 11 predicted proteins | sample Lox_Sample_21_FD_206725 | JGI IMG/M metagenome (GOLD analysis project Ga0335072, IMG submission 206725) | Soil microbial communities from Loxahatchee National Wildlife Refuge, Florida, United States - Lox_Sample_2.1 | ecosystem: Environmental > Terrestrial > Soil > Wetlands | place: USA...
ATCCCGAAGTCGAGGATGTCGTCCGCAGGCGACACGGCGCCCTCGATGAACAACGGAAAGACAACTATCTGGAGAAGATCCGCTACGATCGCCATGATCATCGCGGCCCGAAGGCGCACAACCCGCGAGCTTCGAACGTCGTGCTCAGTCATGGCAGCCTACCAAATCCATTTTCATGCACGTGCCATACGTCTCACTCGAAAAGAATGGAATCGAGCACATCAATGCCGAAGTAACGACCGCCTCCGGACTCATCCTTTCTTGCGGTTCTGACCACCATGGACGCTCGGTCAGTGCATAGCTTCGAAATGGCTCTTCGAAATCCAGCTCAAGCGCCTTCGGCATTCTCTTGCGCGCATAGGGCCAGTCCATGCGCAACCGAAGTGAACTCGTGGCCTCCGCGAATCTTTTCTTTGCCAAATCGTCTCGTGAATATCCGGCGCACAGCCGGCACGAATGAACTTCCTCCCGTCAGAAATATGCGATCGACGTCTCGTGGATCGACTTCCGCACTCCGCAACAGCGAATCGACGGCTCCTTCGATCACTCGCAGGTCCTCCTCAATCCAGTCTTCGAAGTCGCGACGCGTCACGGGAATCCGCAGATCGAGACCACCCTCGTGAAAGCGAAACTCAGCATTGTCGTGCAGCGACAAGGCAAACTTCACGCGTTGGACAGCCTGGTGCAGTTGGTATCCCAGGTCCTGTTCAACAACTGCTATTAGGGCTTCGATTTTTTCCGGCTCAAGGGCACGCATACGAGCGCTCTTCAGTATCTCCCTTACATTATTGGTGCGCAGGAATGAGAGATAATGCCAGCGCTCCAGGTTGGCATAGATCCAGGCCGGAACAGCCGGGAGAATCTTGTTAAGCGACCGCGCTTCGGAGTTCGAGCCAAGAGCCGGCGACACCAGCTTGCGAACAATCCGCGCATCGAAAGCATCGCCCGCGAGTCCGACGCCGCTGTAGCCAAGCAAATCCCGATGCTGGCGACGGCCGTGAATCCGCGCCTCCGGACCCACCCGCAGAAGCGAGAAGTCACTTGTGCCGCCTCCGAAATCGCCGATGAGGATCAGTTCGTCATGATCAAGCGTCGACTCGTAGGAGTACGCCGCCGCAACCGGTTCCAGCTCGAAGAGGACCTCCTCAAAGCCGGCAATCTGGAAAGCCTCGCGCAACCGGGTTACGGCAAACTGGTCATCTTCCTCCGTTTCGGCTCCGACGAATCTGACCGGACGTCCCACCACAGCGCGACGAATCGGCCTCTCAAACTGCCTTTCTGCCTGTTTGCGAAGATCGCTCAGCATCCGCGAGATCAGTTCTTCAAGCCGATGACGGCGCCCGAATACTTCCGTCCCAGTCAAGGTGCGACTCGTCAGGTGAGACTTCAGCGACTGAACCAGCCGCCCCTTTTCATCCGACTCAAGATAGCGTTCAATCGCCGGAGGTCCGGACAATGTCTGGGTTCTCTTCATCCCAGCGGGCGATTTGACCTGTTCGAAATAGAGCACAGAACGCGATGAGAGCGTCTCGCTCCCGGCGAAGGTGAAGCAAGCGAGTTCTACCTGCGAGTCACCTGTGACGAGGGCGACGGAACTGTTTGTCGTTCCAAAGTCGATGCCTGCAACGCTCAGCGATTCGTCCTCCTTGTTCAGCGGTGCTTTGCCAAGCATCAGGGATCAAGATACCAGGGCTGGCTTCCCGAGCATCGCCTTGATCCCCCGCAGCGCCTGCCTTGTCCGCTCCTCGTTTTCGATCAGCGAGAAGCGCACATGCTTGTCGCCGTACTCGCCAAAGCCAATGCCCGGCGACACGGCCACCTTCGCCTCGGTGAGCAGCAGCTTTGAGAACTCGAGCGAGCCGAGCGCCGCGTAGGCCTCGGGAATCCTGGCCCACACAAACATGGTTGCCTTGGGCATCGCCACCGGCCAGCCCGCCTTGTTCAGCCCTTCAACGAGCACGTTGCGGCGGCTGCGATAGGTCTCACAGATCTCGGCAACGCACTCCTGCGGCCCCTCAAGCGCGAGAATCGAAGCCACCTGGATGGGCGTGAAGGTGCCGTAATCAAAATAGCTCTTGAGCTTGGCGAGCGCGTTCACCAGCACCGGGTTGCCCACCATGAATCCCACGCGCCAGCCGGGCATGTTGTAGCTCTTTGAAAGCGTGAAGAACTCGACGGCCACATCCTTGGCGCCGGGCACTTCAAGCACGCTGGGCGGCCTGTAGCCGTCGAACGCAATATCGGCATAGGCCAGATCGTGAATGAGGTGGAAGCTGTGTTCGCGCGCCAGCGCGACGAGCCGCGCCAGAAAAGGTAGATCGACGCATTGCGTCGTCGGGTTAGACGGGAAGTTGACGATCAGCGCCTTGGGCCGCGGCGTCATGCGCGGGATCAGATCTTCAAGCTGCGCAAGGAACTGGTCGCAGTCCGTAATGGGCACGCTGACCACATGCGCGCCGGCGATGACCGGCCCGTAAATGTGAATCGGGTAGCTGGGATTCGGCACAAGCACCGTGTCGCGCGAGTCGAGAATCGCCAGGCACAAATGCGCGATGCCATCCTTCGAGCCGATGGTGACGATGGCCTCGGAGTCGGGGTCGAGCGAGACGTTATAGCGCATCCTGTACCAGTTGCAGATGGCCTTGCGCAGCCGCGGCAGTCCCCGCGAAACCGAATAGCGGTGTGTCGCGGGCTTCTGCGCCGCCTCAATCATCTTGTCGACGATGTGTTTGGGCGTGGCCCCGTCGGGATTGCCCATGCCGAAGTCGATGATGTCCTCTCCGCGGCGGCGCGCGGAGACTTTCATTTCGCCGGTGATATTAAACACGTAGGGCGGGAGGCGCTGGATGCGGCTGAACTCTTCCATGATGGATTCAGTTTACAGCCACCCCAGCCACGAAGGCCTATGTCCGCGAACTCCGGCGCAATCAGAGATTCGCCAGTAAAAGAGGAGCCAACCCTTCTCTCTGAAAGCTGCTCCGCTGACGTCGGAACCTGGAGCTAGGAACCCATCTTCAGGACCACCCGGAACCGCGCCTTGCCGCTCATCATACGCGCGTAAGCTTCCTCGGCTTTTTCCAGGGGATAAACCTCGTTCATCGACTTGACGCCGGTGAGCGCGCTGAACTTGAGGGTGTCTTCCGAATCCATGCCCGTACCTGAGGGCCAGCCGGCAACGGTACGCCGGCCGAGCAGCATGGGAAATGGATCGATGACCACCGGGCCGTCGGGCGCACCCAGCAGGAGGAACTTGCCGGCCGGAGCAAGGCCGTTGATCACCCACTCCAGCCCCTTGGCGCTGGTGATGGTGGAAACGATGAGGTTGGCGCCGCCCAGTTTCTGCAGTTCCCTGGCCGGGTCCTGCTTGGTGGAGTCGATGTAGACGTGGGCGCCAAGCTGCCTGGCCAGCGGGCCTTTGTCTTCTCCGCGTGCAACGGCGATGGTCCGATAGCCGCTTCTTGCCGCGTACTGAATGGCGAGGTGGCCCAGGCCGCCGATGCCGAGGATGGCGACGGTGTCGCCCGTGCGGGCTCCGCTGTTGCGCAGGGCGTTGAAGGTCGTGACGCCGGCGCAGAGCAGCGGAGCTGCGTCTGCATCGTCGAGTTCGGGAGCCATGAAAGCGATCGCGTTAGCGGGGGCGATCACGTAGTCGGCATAGCCGCCATCGAAGTGGATGCCGCTGACGAGGCCGTTTTCGCAGAGCATGAAGTCGCCGCGGCGGCAGGGGGTGCAATAGTTGCAGTGGCCTCCGTGCCAGCCAAGGCCCACGCGCTGGCCGGGCTTGAAGAGCGGAACGTCGGAGCCGACGGCATCGACGACACCGGCAACCTCGTGACCCGGTACGCGCGGATACTGAATGCCCGGGAACATACCCTCCTTTGTCAGGACGTCGCTGTGACAGACCCCGCAGGCACGTACGCGAATGCGCACCTGCCCGGGGCCGGGGTCAGAGAATTCTCTCTGGATGAGTTGAAACGCTCCGCCTGCGGCGGGTACCTGCACGGCACGGCCAGTCACTGTCGACATGACAAGTCTTCTCCTGCGAGTTGGATGGAGGTAGATCTGTGGAAGTTCCACGAGATTGATGAAAGTCTGACCGCTTTCCATGGCGTGCGCTTTTGCACTTGCTGCACAAGCGCCAGCCATCGCCCATTTTTCTGGTGGCGAGGCTTGACACCAGACTATTTGAGATATATCTTAAGATATATCGTAAGATATCGGAGGAAATACAATGTTTGAACAGTTAAGAGGAATGCACACAGAACAACCCGAGCACAAGCGCGGCGAGTGCCGTCATCGCCATGGCTGGTGGGGAGACCGCGGAGAACGCTGGGAAGGTTTCGGCGGATTTGGCGGAGGACGCGAGCGATTTTTCGACAATGGACACCTGCGGCTGGTGATTCTGCGGTTGATTGCGGACAAGCCGAGTTATGGTTACGAGATCATCAAGGCGATAGAAGAGCGGCTTTCGGGCGGCTATGCGCCAAGCCCCGGAGTGATCTACCCAACACTGACGCTACTGGAGGAAGAGGGTCTCGCCGTAGTGACCTCGACCGAAGGCAACAAGAAGCGATATGCGGCAACGGAAGAAGGTCGCGCACACTTGAAGGCGAACCAGCCGCTGCTGAAGGCTATCTTCGGGCGCATGGAGGAAGTCGGTAAGGCGTTTGGCCGCGGGCGGTCACCGCAGATCAGGCGGGCGATCATGAATTTGAGATTCGCTTTGAAAATGCGCGTGGAACCCGGAAATCTGAGCTCTGAACAGGTGAGCAAGATTGCCGAGGCGATTGACGCCGCGGCGCGTGCGATCGACGAAGTGTGACGGAAGTGATGCGAACGATGCAAGAACAAAGCAGGGTGCCGGAAGAGCCGCTCTCGCTGGAGGCAAAGCACGCACGGCTGCAGGCGCTGGTGGGCGAACTGCTGCAGACCAACCAGGAACTGCGGTTCAAAGTGCGGGAACTGGAGCGGGAGAAAGACAGCGCGGAACGCGGCCTGAAGAATGCATGCGCAACAGCCGCGCTGCTGTTGCCGTAACAAGCGGACCTTATACTGAATACGGCATGAGCACGTTTCTACCGGTTGATGGGCAACTTGATCTGCTTCAAAAGGGCGCGGCCGAAATCATCCGCGTCGCCGACCTGCGCGAACGGCTTGAAGAGAGCCGCAAGACCGGCCGTCCGCTGCGGGTAAAGGCGGGATTTGATCCCACGGCTCCTGACCTGCACCTCGGACATACCGTGCTGATGCGCAAGCTGCGACACTTCCAGCAGCTGGGGCACACGGTCATTTTTCTCGTAGGCGACTTTACCTCGCTCATCGGCGATCCCACGGGCCGCAATGTGACACGGAAGCCGCTGACGAGAGAACAGATCAATGAGAACGCGGAGACCTATAAAGAGCAGGTGTTCAGGATTCTCGATCCGGAGAAGACCGAGGTTCGCTACAACAGCGAGTGGCTGGGCAAGCTGGACTACGAAGGAACGATCCGGCTGACGGCGCACTTCACGGTTTCGCAGATGCTGGAGCGCGATGAGTTTCATAAGCGGTTCCAGGCTGAGCAACCCATCAGCCTGCATGAACTGCTGTACCCGGTGATGCAGGGATACGACTCGGTTGCCCTTGAGTGCGACGTGGAGTTGGGGGGCACGGATCAGAAGTTCAACCTGCTGTGCGGGCGAGAATTGCAGCGGCACTACGGCCAGAAGCCGCAGATCGTGCTGATGACGCCGATTCTCGAGGGCACAGACGGCGTGCAGAAGATGAGCAAGTCGCTCAACAACGCCATCGGCATCAACGAGCCGCCCCAGGAGATGTACGGCAAGCTGATGTCCATCTCAGACGAACTGATGTGGAAGTACTGGGTCCTGCTCTCTGACCTGAAGCAGAGCGAAATTGACGCCCTCAAGGCGGATGTCGCCGCAGGCCGTGCGCACCCGATGGACGTGAAAAAGCGCCTGGCGCGGACGATCACGGCGGATTTTCACGGCGAGGCAGCCGCGCAGCATGCAGACGAAAACTGGGCGCGGATGTTTCAGCAGAAGGAGACGGCGGAAGATCTCGAAAAAGTTGCGGTCTCCATGGCGGATGTGGCTGGTCCGGAGCCGAATCAGATTCGCCTGCCGAAACTGCTGGTCGCGCTGGGTCTCGCCGCAAGCGGTGCGGAAGCAAACCGCAAGATCGCGGAAAGGGCAGTGAAGCTAGACGGTGAAGTGGTCTCGGATGCGCTGGTTCGTTTAATGGGCATGCCTGCACAAGTGTCAGTGCGACTCGGCAAGCGGGCAAAGGTGGCGGTAATCTCCTGACGGCTGCGCTACCAGCCGGGTTCCCGATGGCAGCCGCGGTCTTCTCTATGCCTCGAAATCCAGTTCCACTGGATCGATGAGTGGGCGCAGCCACTTGAGAAGCGCGAGATGCATGGGGTGAGAGGTGTAGGCATCGGCCGCGGCCTTGTCGGTAAAAGTCATCAATCCGCAGAAAGTGTAACCCTGGCCGCGTGGAGAGAGATTGGGGCCGACATGCACATCGATGAGGCCGAGGACGTGGTCGCGAAAGGCTGCAATGTCGCGCGCGGCGCGGGCTTTATCGGCCTCAGTGGCCTCGGGCTTCCAGCGAAAGCCGAAGATGTGGATGAACATTGTTTTCCGCCTTAATCGCCCATCGCAAACGCCCGCCCGGCTTCGAGCAACCGCGACACGCTTTCTTTCGAGCAGGACTCGGTATAAATGCGAAGCAGCGGCTCGGTGCCGCTGGCGCGCAGCAGGATCCAGGTTTCGGCAGCGTTGGGCTTGGTTTTCGCTTCGGGGTTGTCGAGGTAGAACTTCACGCCGTCCATGGTTTCGATGCTAAGCACCCGCATGCCACCGAAAGCGATGTCCCCTGGCTTGAGTGCTCGGGCTCGGTTGATGGCGGCATTCTTGATTTCGTCGGGAATGTGCAGATCGATCCGGCCATACTGGTGCTCGCCGTACTCGGCCTGAAGATCGGCGACAAGCTCGCCCAGCGTCTTGCCTTCTTCGGCCATGACGTTGGCGAGGAGAAGCGCGTTGAGCAGGCCGTCGCGCTCCGGCAGATGGCGTTGGAATCCGATGCCCCCGGATTCTTCGCCGCCCATGACGATTTCGCGCTCCAGCATGTAGTCGCACACAAACTTGAATCCGATGCCGTGCTCGATCAGTTCCCTGCCATGTTTGGCGCAGATGCGATCGAGCATTTTGGTGGTATTGACGGCACGGGTGACGGCTCCCGGCCAGCCCTTGCGGCGCAGCACCCAACTGAGGAGAACCGAAAAAATCTTGTGCGGATCGACGAAGTTGCCATGTTCATCCGTAGCGCCGATGCGATCGGCGTCGCCGTCGGTGCAGAGGCCGGCATGGCAATGATGCGCCACCGTAGCCTCTCCCAGCGCGCGAATATGCGGCTCGATGGGCTCCGGATTAATGCCGGGAAAAAGCGGGTCGACATTACCGCGAATCTGCACATGGTCCACGCCGAGTCGGGTGAAGATATCGCAAAGGATGGTGCCGCCGGCGCCGTACATCGAGTCAACGCAGAACTTCATGCCGGAGCGGGAGATGAGATCGAGGTCGGCGAAGCTTTCAATCGCTTTGAGGTACGAAGGCAGGAAGTCGACTTCGGTGATGGACGCCGACTGTGCGGGCTTTGCGACCGGCAGGCCCAGGTGCGATTCGATCTCGGCAATAATGGATGGTTTGCCCGAGCCGCCATACCACGCCTTGTACTTCACGCCGTTCCATTGCGCCGGATTGTGCGATGAGGTGATCATGATGCCGCCGGCGGCGCCTCGTTCGCGGACTCCATAACTCAGGGCTGGGGTTGGCGTAATGTCGTTGGCCAGCAGAACCGGAATGCCGGTTGCGGCGGCTACTTCAGCGCACGCCTGGGCAAACGCTTTTGACCCGAAGCGCGTGTCGTAGGCAATGCAGATCCCTTTTGCGGGATTCTCTTTCGCGTGGATATAGGCGGCGATGGCTTCGGCGGCGATGCGGACATTGGCAAAAGTGAAATCATCGGCAATGATGCCGCGCCAGCCGTCGGTCCCGAACTTGATTTGCGGATGGGACATCGTTTCGTGCGTGTTCTCCTCAAAAAACAAGTGTATACGGGCGGAAGCGCATGCAAGGCTGATCACATGGAGGTCTCATTGCGTTGCGCGACCACGCACCGCCTACGCCGGCGTCGAAAACCTGTTCCCTGCTTAGGTCAGTTCATCGCGGCCGGTGAGACTGAGTTCTTTGACGATTTTGCCCACATCCTGCGAGTGATCGCGGTGGGCGATGAGCAGTGCATCTTCGGTGTCGACAATGACGAGGTTTTCGACCCCAACAAGGGCCACGAATTTCTTGGGACTGTAGATGTAGTTGTTTCCGGCTTCGATGGTCATGTGGCCTTCGGTTTCAGCCACGTTGCCGTCGCCGTCTCCGCGCAGCCGCGATTCAAGCTGGTATTCGTAGAGCGAAGCCCAGGAGCCGAGGTCGTTCCAGCTGAACTCGGCCGGCACGCAGAAGAGACGCGACGATCGCTCGCCTTTGGCGGAGCGAGGCTCCAGTACCGCGTAATCGACGGAAATGTTTTCGCATCCGGGATACTGGGCGGCAAAGACCTGTTGAAAATCAGGAGTCCCGTATGCGGCGGCGATCGCTTCAAGCAAAGGCGCGGTTTCAGGCAAATGTTCGCGGACGGCGTTGGCAAGGGTCCGCGCTGACCAGAGGAACATGCCGGAGTTCCAGAAATAGTTCCCCGCGGTTACGAATTCCTCGGCACGCACCTGATTCGGCTTCTCAGTGAAGCGCCGAACGTGAAGAGCGGCATCGTCCTTGGTAAAATCGCTGGTTTCAATGTAGCCGTAGCCGGTCTCGGGGCGGGTAGGTTCAATACCCATCACGACAATGTTTTCACCCGCGGCGGCCAGCCCAATCGCCTTATGAAGAGCCTTGAGGAAGCGCGGCTCGTCGGCAATGACGTGGTCGGATGGGAAGACTCCCAGAACGGCGTCCGGATTCTGGCGCTCAATCAGAAAGGCAGCCAATCCGCATGCAGGCGCCGTATTGCGGGCGCATGGCTCCTGGATGATCTGCGCAGCAGGCACGCCGACGAGTTGCTCGCCAATTTCCTGCGCCAAAAACTGATTTGTAATGACCCAGGTCTTGTCAGGCTTGGCCAGCGGTTTTAGACGCTCGACGGTCTGCTGGATCATGGAGCGTTCGCCATCGAGCGCAAGCACCTGCTTGGCGTGGGCGCGGCGGGATCGCGGCCAGAATCGGGTACCGCTGCCGCCAGCAAGGATCACGGGACGAAAATCGATCGAACTCGGCATGGAAAAATCATCCTACTCGACTCAAGGCGTGTTTGCACAGTCCCGGAATGGATTTAACGATTTACCGGGTGATCCATCTCACGCAGAGCAAGAGGAGGGGCAAATCTCCTGCGCAGCCTGGCCTTGATCTCCAGTCCCACATCCCCCTACGCAAGTTTGGCGAGAAACTCGCCCATGCGGCGCGTACCCTCGTCGATGTTCTGTTTCGTGACGGGGTAGGAGATTCGGATGTGTTCACCAGTGCCGAATGCTTCACCGGGCACTGTGACAACATGCGCTTCGTGCAGCAGTCGCGTGGCCAGTTCGGTCGCGGTATGAATGCCCCCCTTTCCGAGAAAAGCCGAGATATTCGGGTACACGTAGAATGCACCCTCGGGCTTCGTGCAGGTCACGCCCGGGATTTCGGCCAGCTTAGCCAGCATGTAGTCGCGCAAATCGATAAACTCGGCGCGGAACTCGGCAACACACTCCTGCGGGCCGCCCAACGCAGCCACTGCAGCTTTTTGGACGATGCTGGTGGCATTCGACGTGGATTGCGACTGGAGCTTGCTCAGATTGGCAACCACAGATTTGGCGGCGAGAGCGTATCCGGCCCGCCACCCGGTCATCGAATAGGTCTTGGAAAGCGAGCCGAGAATGACCATATGTTCCTTGGCCCACGTGAACGATCCCCCCGATACCGGTTTTCCCGCGTAGTTGAGATACACGTAGCACTCGTCGAGCAGCAGGAAGATGCCGCGCTCGTGGGCAAGGTGCACGATTCGCTCAAGATCTTCAGCAGAGACTACGGAGCCGGCCGGATTCGACGGCGAATTGAGGATGATGGCCTTGGTGCGAGGCGTGACAGCCTGCTCGATCGCGTCGGCAGTGATACGGAAGTTCTCCGCCTCGCTGGTTTCAAGGAAAACAACTTTACCACCGGCATATTGAATGATGTCCTTGAAGCTGACCCAGTAGGGAACGGGAAGAATCACCTCGTCGCCGTGGTCGACCAGCACCTGGATGGCATTGAACAGCGCCAGCTTTCCACCGCCGGTGAAGACAGCCTCGTCGATGGCATAGTCCGATCCGAAGTCGCAGGCGTGCCGCTCGACGATCGCCTTGCGTACCTCGGGAATGCCGGGAACGACGGTATATCGGGTGAAATTGGCCTCAATGGCGGCAATGGCCGCGTCTTTGATATGGCGCGGAGTGGCGAAATGAGGCTCGCCGGCCCCAAAATCGACCAGACTGGCGCCGTGTGCGCGCAGTTTTGCGGCCTCGGCCGCAACGGCCATGGTGGCGGAGACTTCAATACGTCCGATGCGGCTGGCAAAGATCTGCGAAGGAGCGGCGACTGTCATGATGCTTCTATCTTGGCAGATTTTAGCCCTCGGGGAAACTACGCGGCAGCGAAAATCTCGGACCGGTCCGCTCCAAACCGCAGAGCGGAAAACTCACGAAGCGCTGATGCGGCTGCGCAGGCGCTTGAGGACGTTGGGAGGGACAAGACCCGTGACGTCGCCTCCAAAACTGAAAACTTCCTTGAGCATCCGGGAACTGATGAATGAATACCGCCCGGCTGGCTGCAGGAAGACGGTCTCAATCTCGGGGGCGAGACGCCTATTCATCAGGGCCATTTGAAACTCGTGTTCGTAGTCGGAGATGGCGCGAATGCCGCGCAGAACGGCCGTGGCGCTCAGGCGGCGTGCGAACTCAACCATCAAGCCATCGAATGTTGCAACGGAAACATTTCCCAGAGCGCTTGTAGATTCGCGCAGCATTTCCACCCGCTCCTCAACCGTAAACAGGGGATTTTTGACGGGATTGATGAGGATGCCCACTGTGAGATGATCGAAGAGCAAAGACCCGCGTTGAATGAGGTCGATGTGCCCGTTGGTGGGCGGGTCAAAGGTGCCGGGATACAGTGCTCTCACGCTCATTGCGGCTGCTCCTGAGCGATTCTACGGCATGCTGGCCGACCGGTGTCCCGAATCCCAGTCTTACGTCTTACCCTAGCTGGAGTACACAGCTTCTTCACTGTTCTCGTGTGCAGCACGTGAAGCGACGTAGATAGAAACCACAGTGATGTCGTCAGTCTGGCCAAAGCGCTTGGCTGTCTGGGCGATGTAGCGCGCGGGTTCATTGCTCACTTGCTGGGTTCGCTCAAATCCAAAAAGCTCACCTTGCTGGTTTGTCGCTTCTACCACTCCGTCGGAAAGGAAGACCAGACGGTCGCCGCGCTTGAGCTGGAACTCAATTTGCTCATAGTGGTTATCGGCGATGACCCCGAGGGGCAGGCCGGGAGGCAGCTCCAGTTCCCTGCCGTCGCGATACGGGCTCAAATGCCCGGCGTTGGCAATTTTCAACGTTCCGTCGGGATAAATGCGTGCGCACAGGCAGGTCGCAAAGCAGGGCGCCGAATCGAGACCAGGCAGAGCACCTGGAGTGGACACCGCGCCAAGCAACACATGATTGAGATGGTCGAGGACGGTTGCCGGATCGTGAGAGATCTCGTTGCGTAGCGCGCCAACCAAAGTGCTGGAACTCATGGCGGCCTGCAGGCCCTTACCGCTCACGTCGCCGACGACAATGAGGAGCGAGTCGTCTTTGACCGGCAAAACTTGAAAGAAATCGCCGCCGACTCCATTGACCGGGAGATAGGCGCTCTCAAGCATGAAGTTGCGGTTCGATGGAAGCTGTGTGGGAATGAGCAGCGCCTGGACACTGCGGGCCGCGGCGATCTCGGCAGCGGAACGCTGCTCGTCCTGGCTGACACGGATGAAACGGTAAAGAATGACCGCGATGAGGCTGCTGAGGAAAATCAAGTCAGTGACGTTGCCGACGCTGTACTGGATCGGGCCAAGATGGAAGTTGGTTGACGCAAACTGTTGTGGCAGCCAGTGGACACTGACAGCAAAGCCGCGCGCCGTATTGATCCAGTCGGAGGTTGCGGCCAGGAAAAACGGCGCCAGCATGACTCCGGCGTCTCCGCGGCCGTGCCGCCATGCCCTGAAGAGGAGCGCAGTCACAACGAGGTAGAATGCCGCCTCCGCTGCAACCGGGAGGGCCTGATTGACTGGTCCCATGGGTGCGAATTCCAGCAATGGCACGGCCAGCGCGCTGAACTG
>Ga0335072_10011880_pt1 | contig 12446 bp, 11 predicted proteins | sample Lox_Sample_21_FD_206725 | JGI IMG/M metagenome (GOLD analysis project Ga0335072, IMG submission 206725) | Soil microbial communities from Loxahatchee National Wildlife Refuge, Florida, United States - Lox_Sample_2.1 | ecosystem: Environmental > Terrestrial > Soil > Wetlands | place: USA...
CGGCTGGGGCTATCGGATCATGGTGGCGCTCTCGGGCATCACACTGATCCTGGTTTTTGTCTATCTCTCGGTAAGTTCGCAGAACCGCTCGGTTCAGGCCGAGATCGACCGGCGCCAGCAATTTATCAACCAGAGCATTCAATTCGGCCGCGTCAACGAGGCCTTGGTGCGGGCGTTGGCGACCGCCGCTGTCAACGACAAGGACGATAAGATCCGCGAGCTGCTGGTACAGAACGGGATCACGATCAATCCGAAGTCCGGCGCACCTGCTCTAGCGCCGGCTGAAACCGGCACCCAGCCGGCGGCGGAGAAGCCGCCATGACGTTTCGGCCGGGGGGCAGTAGCCGCGGGTCCGAGGGGCTGTCGCTGCCGCTGCTTTTGGTCATCGCTGCGCTGTTCGTGCTGATGGCGTTTGAGACCGGTCAGGCGATCCACGACCACAGCGCGCTCGACGATGTGATCCGGGCACAGCAGCCGAGCGTCGAGCAGGCGACCAAGTTGCGCCAGCAGCTCCAGAACCTTGCCGGTAAAACCGCCGAACTGGCGGCGGCCGGCGACACCGGCGCGAAGTCGGTTGTCGATCAAATGAAGGCCCAAGGCGTCACCCTCGCGGTGCCCAAGAAATAGCGGCGGACGCTGGAACCTGCGCCCGTTGCCTCTTTGCCTCCCCTTACGGCCATCATCCGCGCATGCTCGGCGCTCCCAGGGAGGCGAGCCGTCGAGAAATCTTGAATGCGTTAGTACATCTCGGGGGTGATGACGTTCTGTGGGCGGTTGGTCAGCAGCGCCGCGCGCATCGTCTCTGCCGATTTGCGTCGGGTGTCGGCTTCCGATTCAGGGGTGAACCAGGCGGCGTGCGGAGTGATGACGAGGCGGCCTTCGAGGTCGGGCTCACGCTCGCGATAGGCCCGCAGGATCGCCGGGATCGGATCGACCGGCGGCTCGACCGGCAGCACATCGAGCCCGGCGGCGGCGATATGACCGCTGCGCAGCAACGCCAGTACGGCATCGACATCGATGATCGGCCCGCGCGCAGTATTGACGACGACCGCCCCTTTGGGCAGCAGCGACAGCTCGGCGTAGCCGAGAAGGCCGCGCGTTTCGCGCGTCAAAGGCGTGTGGATTGACAGGGTGTCGGTCTGGCGCAGCAGATCCTCGAGGCTTGCCGCACGCCCGATGCCGAGCGCCAATTCAGCGCCGTTCGGCAGATAGGGATCGTAGAAACTGACGCGAAAGCCAAAGGCGCGGGCGCGCAACGCCACCGCGGTACCGATGCGGCCGAGCCCGATAATGCCGAAATTCTGCACGCCAGACCGGCGGATCAGGTCGTTTTTGACCGGGCCCCATGGTGCCGGCGGGTTTGCCCGCATCCGTTCGTGATAGAGGACGACGCCGCGGCGCAACGACAAGATCAAGGCCATCGCGTGGTCGGCGACTTCGGTCGTGCCGTAATCCGGGACGTTGCAGACGAGAATGTTGCGCGCCGCGGCTGCCGCCCGGTCGATCCTGTCATAGCCGACACCCATGCGGACGATCGCGCGCAGCCGCGGAAAGCGCGAGATATCCTCGGCCGAGACCGCATGTCGCATGATCATCAGCCCGTCAACTTCGGCGCAATCAGCCGGATCGAGCTGGTTGAGTGCGGTTTTGGTATGGCGGATGATCGTCACCTCGGGACCAAAGATCTCGCGCTCGACGGAATCGTCGGGGATCTGCCGATCCTCTGGATACATCACGGTTACGGGCATTTCGCAGCTCCCTCCATTACACCGTCTTCCGGCAGGATGGATGCATCAAAATCAGCGCCCGGCAGATCAGAGCCCGGCGACCGCCACCGGCCGGCCGCTCGCGGCCGATTGTACGATCGCCTCAAAAGCGGCGACGCCGTGGACGATCTCTGCGGGGGTGATCGGATAGGGTCGGACGCCCGCGATCGCCGCGGCAAAGCCTTCGAGTTCGGCTTTGAGCGCGTTAAAGCGGCCGTATTCGATGATTTCGGGTGCTGCGGCGCGATGGCGGCCGGCGGGGAGCGCCGCCGGCACCGGGGTGAACCGGAAATCGGGGTCCTGGCCCTGAAGCTCGGCTCGACCCTTGGCGCCATAGACCGCGAACCGGTAGGTGGGCGCGGTCACCAGCGAGCAATAGAGGGTTGCCGACATGCCGTTCTCAAACCGCATCAACACGCTCGTCGTATCCTCGAGCCGGGTCATCAGGCGATGCAGGCTGAGGCAATAGACCTCGTCGATGCGGCCAAAGAGATAGATCAGCGCGTCGAGGTTATGCACCCCGGTCGCGGTCATCGCCCCGGCGGGCGCCTCCTGCGGGTCGGCGCGCCAATAATAGCCTTCGGGCATGAAGTGCCCGGCGGGCGAGGCCTGGGCGGTTTCGGCGTGGGTCGGCACCCCCAGCCTGCCATCGTCGAGCCGCGTCTTTAATTCGATCATCGCCGGATGAAACCGCCGCGGATAGGCCACGCCCAGGACCACGCCGGCGCGCTCGACCGCGGCAAGGGCGGTTTCGGCACTCGCGACATCGAGGGTGAACGGCTTTTCCATAAAGACGTGCTTGCCGGCGGCGGCGGTGCGCGCGACCTGGGCGCCGTGCTGGCTGTGCGGCGTCGCAAACACCACCGCATCGATCTCCGGGTCGCTCAGGATTTGATCGAGATCATCGCGCCAGACGATGCCGTGCTCGGCGCAGAACGGCTCAGCCGTAGCCCGGGTGCGGCTGTGGCCGGCGGTAAAGCAGAATTCGCTGCTGTTGCCGTCGACGGCGCCGACCAGCGTGCGGCCCCAGCGGCCAAGCCCGACGATCGCGGCGCGGATCACTTTTTGGCCGCCAGCATGTCGCGTACGCCGCGTAGCGCCAGGTAATAGCCCGGTAGACCAAAGCCGGCGACCACTCCATGGCTGACAGCGGCGGTCTGCGAAGCGGGACCGCGCCGGATCGGGTTTGAAATATGGACCTCGATCGTCGGAAACTTGACCTGCGAAATCGCTGCGACCAATGCCGGATAACCCGAGCCGAACGCAGCCGGGTTGAACAGTGCGGCATCAAAGCCCTTGTCATTGGCCTCGTAAAGCTTGTTGACGATTTCGCCTTCCATGTTCGAATGAAAAATCTCGATGTCGAGGCCCAGTTCCGCAGCATATCCGCGGATGCGCTCATCATATTCGGGCAGGGTCATCGGGCCGAAAATATCGGTCTGGACCTTGCCGCGCATGTTCATGCCGGCACCGTGAACGATCAGAATTTTTGGCATGGCACTTCCCTTTGACCTTTGAGAGAGCCGATCGACAGGATCACTCGGCCGATGCTAGCCGACCCCCGGATTCACTGACAAGGCGGATCGGCGAGGGTTGATCGGCGACTTGACAGCGAATCCATTGATCTTGCGTCAGTTCGCGTATAAGGCGCTACAATCTGCTTCCATGATCGCTGTGGTATCGGCGCCGCCGCCGGCTAGGCCGCCCGACCGGCCGATCAGAGCGGCGGTGGAAATCGTGGCATTCGCCGATCGGCTTGGGCAGCCGGTGACGGTGCTACGCGGGATGCCGGCAATGCCGACCGATCCGGATCGGGTGTTCCGCGCCGGCAGCTCCGATCTCGGCCTGTTCAGCGTAGCTGGGGGTGCCGCCTTCGATCAGATCGCATTTGCGGTAGACGGCGCCGAATCGAGCCACGGCACCGATCCCGCGATGTGGCGCCCGGAACTCGACGGCCCGCAAGGGCCGATGCAGGTGTCGGCCGCGGCGGCGATCGATTCGGGTGGCGGCGACCGGTTCGACCTGCTTCAGAACCGACAGCTCGGCCGGACCTATCTGGCGCGCCTCTTCGGTCGCTACAGCAACTGGCCGGATGCCATCGCCGCCTACAATTGGGCTCGGGCAATATGGACGCCTGGATCGCGTGCGGACGTCCGGTGACGGGACTGCCTCTCGGCGTTGCACGTGATCGCGAGCGGGTGCTGCGAGATGGTGCCATCCGGCAAGTACTTTCGCGGGAATGAGGGCAACAAGCGGCGATACCATCCGTCAGAATTGCACCACTGGAGCCGCAACGGCGCCAGAGGGAAGCTGCTAATGCGGCAGTCCGCGGGCGAGCTCAGGTCTCGGGGGACGCCAGTTGCTCGAGCCGGCGTTTCAGGACATCGAAATCGACCGGTTTGGTGATAAATTCGGCAGCGCCATATTCAGCGGCGCGTTGCCGGCGCTCGTCGTCGCCATAGGCGGTCACCATGATGACCGGCAGATCGGGACGCAGCTGCTTGACTTTGCGCAGCAGGGCGAGCCCGTCCATCCCCGGCATGTTGATATCGGACAGGATCACGATCAGCTGCGGCTCGATCTCGTCGGCGAGCTTGGCAAGCGCCGCCTCGCCCGAATCGGCAAAATGCAGGACGTAGGTGCCCTGACGCGCTTCGCGCCGAAAGCGCTGGCGGAACAGTTCGGCGACGTCCGGTTCGTCGTCGACGATCAGGATGCTGACGCTCATGCAACTCCTTTGGTCGTGCTGACTTGGCCGTGCCTTGGCAGGCGGACGGTAAATTCGGTAAACGCGCCGGGTTCGCTGTCGACCGTGATCGAGCCGCCGTGCTGCCCGGTGACGATGTCGTAGCTGATCGACAAGCCAAGCCCCGTCCCCTCGCCGGCCGGCTTGGTCGTGAAGAACGGCTGGAACAACTTGTCGCTGATTTCGGGGGCGATGCCGACACCGTTGTCGCGTACCCGGATTTCGACCGCCTCGCCGAGCTCGCGCGTCGTCACCTTCAGCACCGGCCGGAAGTCCGGACTGCTTCCCTCGCGCTGGCGCTTGACCACGGCGTGAAAACCATTGCTGAACAGGTTCAGAAAGACACGGGTGATGTCCTGCGGCGCCAGTTCGATCAGGGCCAGCCCGCCATCAAAATCACGTTCCAGCACGATATTGAAGTTCTGATCGCGGGCGCGCGCACCGTGATAGGCGAGGTTGAGCGCCTCGTCGACGAGGCGGTTGAGATCGACCGCGCGGCGCTCGCCGCTGTCGCCGCGCGAATGCTCGAGCATGCTCTTGACGATGCCGTCGGCGCGGCGCCCGTGCTCGATGATCTTTTCGAGATTGCCGGTCAGCATCGCCACCAGTTCATCGGTTTCGGCGCGGGTTTTGATATCGAGCGTGGCGATGCCGGGGGCGGCCGTTGTCTTCAGTTCGTCCAATAATTCGACCGAGAGCCCGGCAAAGTTGTTGACGAAATTGAGCGGGTTCTTGATCTCGTGGGCGATCCCGGCGGTCAGTTGCCCGAGCGAAGCCATCTTCTCGGCCTGGATCAGGCTGGCCTGTACGGTTTTCAACTCGGCGAGCGCCTGTTCGGCGGCATCCCGCGCCGCCCGGGTCTCGGTGATCAGCCGCGCGTTCTCCATCGCGATCACCGCCTGTGCGGCAAAGCTCTGCAACAAACAGATCTGTTTCTCGGTAAACACGCGAACGTCCTGACGGTAGGCAGTGATAATGCCAAGCAGGGCATTGTCACTGCGCAGCGGCACAACCAGCAGCGTGCGGATGCCGCCGAGATCGACGGCGGCACGGGGCAACGGATCATCGGGGTATTGTGCGGCGACCTCTGACAAGTCTTCGATATGTGAGAACGGCGCTCCGTCTACGATGCATCCGAACGGATCTTCCGGCTTGAAGCGAATTCCCGCTCCGATGAATTCCTTGAAGCGAGCCGGGACGTGTTGCGAAGCAACGGGATGAAACGACTGTCCGTCATAGGTCATCAAAGCGCCGAACGACGCCTCGCAAAACGCGTGAGCCTGCTCGAGGATCGCCTGGAACACCGGGGCGAGGTCGCCGGGCGAGAAATTGATGACCTGCAAGACCTCTGCAATCGCCTGCTGCTGCTCGAGCGCCTCGCGCGTCTCGGTGATCAGCCGCGCGTTCTCCATCGCGATCACCGCCTGCGCCGCGAAACTTTGGAGCAAATCGATCTGCTTTTCGGTAAACGGGCGGACTTCCTGACGATAGACGGTGATCGTGCCAAGCAGTTTGCCGTCTTTGCGCAACGCCAACGCGAGCAGCGAGCGGCCGCCGCCAAGCTCCACCAGCGCTCGTGGCGTCGGGTTTCCGGAGAGGTAGTCGTCGCTGTCGGCGACATCGGCGAGGTGCGCGACATCGGCGCCGGCAACCAGCCGCCCGTGCGCACTCCGTACGGCCACGGGATGAGCGCCCCCAGTCAGGAAAGCGGCGTATTCGGGGGTAGCGCCGCGGATCGCGACTGCGCGGATCAAGCCACCGTCGTAGCGCCACAACACGCCAAATGCCGCATCGCAAAGTGCCAGCGCCTTGTCGAGCATCGCCTCGAATACCGGCTTCAGATCGCCGGGCGAGGCATTGATGACCTGCAGCACCTCGGCGGTCGCGCGCTGTTGGGCGAGCGCCTCGTCGCGCTCGGCGGTGCGCCGGCGCAGTTCGGCGGCGAGTTCGTCAAGCCGCTGCTGGAGTTCGGCGACGGCGCCGGACGGATTGGCCACCACGCCTGCCACCCTCTGGTCCCCTGATCCCGGTTCCTGGCCGATTGCGCTAATCCCGCTTGCGCCTCAGGATCGGCTCGCGAAGATCCGCAAGCCGCGCCAGCATAGCTCGAAATCCGGCATTTGCTACGCGCGCATATCCGTGCGGGGCGGATGGACGCACGCGGCCGGACCGATCACTACCGCGATGGTCTCTGCCGTGCGGTGGTGACCGCGAATCCCATCGATGTCGCCTCCGTCAGTCCGCGGCGCCGGTGGCGGCATCTCGCCAAAACCGCCCCGCCGCTCAGCCGATAATCACATCGGCGACCAGTGCTTTCCCTTTTGTTTCCGGACCCAGCAACAGCGCCGCAATAAAGCTGATCAGGCCGATCAAGGTTCCGCAAAACATTGGAATGGCAAAGCCCAAATGCCAGTTCACCGCGAAATAGGCGATGACCGGCACGACGATGCCGCCAAAGATGGCGCCCTGGTGATAGCAAAAGCCGGCGGCTGTCGCTCTGACTTCGGTCGGGAACCGTTCGGCGAGGTAGCTTGGGTTCTGACCAAAGATCCCGCCGGCGGCGAACAGGCCCTGCAACCCGAAAAAGATCACGATCATCAGGTAATTGTGCGTGAACAGATAGAGCGGGATCATCGGCAAGCCGCACAGCGCAGGCAGGATCATCGCCCAGCGCCGGCCGATGCGGTCCGCGACCCAGCCCCAGGCAAAGCCCGATATGAAAAACAGGATGCTTTGCAGCATGATCGGGATCGCGACCAGGCTCGGGCTCAAATGCAAATCCTTTTCGAGATAGGTCGGGAACAGCCCGCCGATCGAATAGCCCACGACAAACCCGCTCGCCATCCACCAGCAGGCCGACAGGGTGTTGCCGATCAGGCCGCGCTTGAAAATTTTGAGCAGCGGCAACTTGACTTCGCGCTTCTGGGCGCGCTGCAGCCGCCGGTTTTCAATCCAGACCGCTGGCTCCTCGACGTAGCGTTGTACATAGACGATCAGCAGCGCCGGCACGACGCCGATAATCAATAGACCGCGCCAGCCGATCGAGCTGTAAAGGACCGCAAAAGCCGCGCTCGACAGCAAGGCGCCGAGCCCCCATGAGGACTGCAGCAGCCCGGCCATTAGTCCGCGCGAGCGCTGTGGCCACGTCTCCATCGCCAATGCCGCGCCAACCGGCCACTCCGCCCCCATCCCGATGCCGAGCAGCGCCCTGAACAAGAACAGGAACCAGAACGCCGGCGAAATTCCGGCTAGCAGGTTGCAGACCGAGAACCACGCGATCGCGATCATCAGCGGCTTCTTGCGCCCGATCCGGTCGGAGAGCCAGCCGGCTGCGGTCGCACCCGCCAGCCGCATCCAAAGGGTGATCGTGAACACCGCGGTGACTTCGGCAAGCGGCACGTGGAAGGCTTGCGCTATCGGCAGCATGATCAGCAGAAAGATCGTGAAGTCGAAAGCATCGAGGGTCCAGCCGAGCCAGGCGGCAATCCAGGCGTGCCACTGTTCGCGGGTCGGCTCCTTCCACCACGGGATCGATCCGACCGCGTCTGCGGCTGTTGCCATGCTCTGTTCCTCCCGATTGTTTAGCCCGCCGGCCTGTCGCTTTATTTCGCTGTGCGCTGAAGGTTCCAACGCGATCGAAGGTATGTTGTTCCGTTGACCGACCCGTCGCTCCGGTCGCGGCCGGCACCTGCCGGCGCAACTCTGGGCATCCGCCGGGCACCGCACTCTATTTGCGGCCGCCAGCACTCGCCGTAAACTGCCCGGCTTGCATTTGGAAAGGCCGTGCCGATGCTGTCAAAGCCCAATGCCGCGTTGTCGCAGATCCACATGCAGATCATGTGGAGCCGGCTTATCGCCGTCGTCGAGGAGCAGGCGCAGACCCTGGTGCGGACCGCGTTTTCGACGACGGTGCGTGAGGCCGGCGATCTGTCGGCCGGGGTCTTCGACCGCGACGGCAACATGCTGGCGCAGGCGGTCACCGGCACCCCCGGCCACGTCAATTCGATGGCGGCGGCGGTCCGGCATTTTCTCGCCGCCTTCCCGTTGCAGTCGATGCGGCCGGGCGACCATTACATCACCAACGACCCGTGGCTGACCTGCGGCCATCTGCACGATCTGACCGTGGTCAGCCCGACCTTTCTCGGCGGCGAACCGGTCGGCCTCTTCGCCAGCACGGTGCATGTCGTCGATATCGGCGGGCTCGGCATGGGGCCCGACGGGCGCCAGGTTTTTGAAGAAGGGCTGTCGATCCCGCTGATGGCGTTGGCGCGCGAAGGCCGGATGAACGAAGACCTGTTGCGGATGATCCGCGCCAATGTGCGCGAGCCGCTGCAGGTCGAGGGCGATGTCTATGCGCTCGCCGCATGCAATGACGAAGGCAGCCGCCGGCTCATGGAGATGATGGAAGAATTCGGCATTGCCAATCTCGACCGGCTCGGCGATCACATCATCGAAACTTCGCGCCAGGCGACGATCGAGGCGATCGGCAAACTCCAACCCGGCCGCTACCGGAACAGCCTGACGATGGACGGCTACGACCGGCCGTTGACCTTGAGCGCCGAGATGACGATCGGCGCCGACGGCATCCATGTCGACTACGCCGGTACCTCGCCGGCGAGCGCTTTTGGCATCAATGTCGTGTTGAACTATACGACCGCCTACAGCGCGTTCGGGATCAAATGCCTCGTCGCCCCCGAGGTTCCGAACAACGCCGGCTCGTTGGCGCCGATCACGGTCAGCGCCCCCGAAGGCTGTTTGCTGAACGCCCCGCGGCCGCGAGCGGTCGCTGCCCGTCACACGGTCGGCCATATGCTGCCCGATGTCGTCTTCGGCTGCCTGCACCAGGTCATGGAAGGCGGGGTGCCGGCCGAAGGGGCGTCGTCGCTGTGGATCCCGCAGATCTATGGCGGCGCCGACGTGCTCGATGAGCTGGGTGCCGAAGCGGGCACAGCGCCGGCCGAGGTCAAGCCGTTCAGCACCGCGATCTTTCATTGCGGGGGTGCTGGCGCGCGACCCGGCAAGGATGGGCTCGACGTGACCGCGTTTCCGTCAGGGGTGCGGACGATCCCGGTCGAGGCGACCGAAGCGGTGGCGCCGGTAATGTTCCGACGCCGCGAGTTCCGCGAGGGCTCGGGTGGCGCCGGCCGCTATCGCGGCGGGCTCGGCCAGATCATCGAACTGGGCGGCGCCGCCGGCACCCCGATCGCGATGCTGTGCAATTTCGAGCGGATCGGCAATCCGGCGCGCGGCCGCGACGGCGGCGGCGCCGGAGCGCCGGGCAGGGTGAGCCTCGTCTCCGGCCGGCCGATCGGTCCCAAAGGCCGGCAGAGCGTGCCGGGCGGCGATTTTATCCGCCTCGAACTGCCGGGTGGCGGCGGGTTTGGCGACCCGGCGGGCCGTGATCCTGAGCAGGTGGCGCTCGATGTGGCCGATGGTCTGATCTCGCCCGAGACCGCGGCGCGCGACTACCGCGTCGCCCTCGCTGCCGACGGCACGATCAATCGGGAGGAGACAGACCGCCTGCGGCGCTGATGACCAGAACTGGTCGCGCTCGGACCCGCCGCGAACCGGGAGGTTGTGGCGGAGGCCGAGCCGGCGATTGCGAACGACCAAACCGCCGCAACGCATCATTTGACCTAGCCAAGCTCGCTAACAATGGTCCCGGTAAGGTCGTGCTCAAGTAATCAACCTAATCGACCATCAGCTCGATGGAGCAGGACCTTTCTTGATCTCGATCCGGGTGGTGCATGGGATTGTCAGCGCCTGATCCTCGCCGACCATCGCGGGTTGGCTCGCGTCGAGGTCGGCGAGCAGCGCCTGCCAACACGGGTGGCGGCGCAGCAGAAAGCGGCCGGCGTCCTCGGTCGCCTGCAATTGCGGGCCGGTCAAGCTCCAGCTTGTGGGCACGTCTTTGGCAGCGTCGCGCAACGCGATATGCGCCGGCGTATCGGCCGGAATCTGGTCGTAATCGACAGTAATTCCATAAATCTGCATGCCGCCGAATTTGGCCTGCTTTTGCGCCCCCGCCGCCGCTTGGGCCAGCTCGCCGAGCAGCGCCGACAACGCGGTTTCGGAGTTCGCGGTATTGGCGTCGATCGGGACCGAGGTGACGGCGTTGATCTGGTCGACGAGGCCCGGCTGCTGCGGTTGCTGGTAGAGTTTGTTGGGCGGATCGGAGCGGGCGTTGACGACAATGACGACGAGCCGGCCGACCTTGCCGTCATTGATCGCGCGCAGCAGCTGGGCGTCGTCATAGGGAGCAATCAACGCCGAGCGCAGTGACCGGGTGCCGAGATTGTCGGCGAGCCCACCATCGAGAAAATGGAGATATTCGATCCGGCGGTAAGGATCGGGTCCATGCCGCAGATCGTTCGAATAGCGCGCATCCTTGTATTCGGCGAGGTTCAGATACGGCGTATAAGGATTTGACAAGTCGATCTTGATCCATTCGGCCGGCCGGACCCGGCCTTGGCAATTGCCGGAATAATCCTTAAAGCTGACCGGCGTCAGCAGGATCGGAAACGCCGCCGACGCTGCTACCGCGGTTGCCACCGGCAGCTGATCGTAGTTTGAGCAGACATCGTCGAACCGCCGCGGCACCATTGCGAATGTCTCGCCGCCGGCCATGTCGGTCGTATTGAGCACGATGTCCGGCCTGCCCGGCTGGTTCAGTGAGGCGAGTGTCGCCCTGTGGTAAAGCTGCGCGTCGAACAGCGCCTCTTCGGCCTCGATCCGCGTGATCCGGCCGGTGACAAGGCCGAGCCAAGTGATCGGGTTGACGGCGTCGAGTTCGAGCGTCGCCATGTTGTCTTTTGTCAGAAAATCCGCGCGCAGCCCGTCAAGATCGCCGTCCCAATGACCGGGGCCGCGATGCAAACCGAACCACGCGGCGGTGACGCTGCCGCCCGACACCGACGAGATCAGTTCGATGTCCTCGGTCAACACATGCGAGCCGTCACCGCCGGCATAGCGGGTTTGCGACATCTCTCGCAATACGGCTTCGGCCAGCGCCGCCGCACGCGACCCGCCGCCGGAAAATGTCATCAATATTGCTGGCCGGTCCGGGCTCGCCGGCCCGAGCGGGCGCAGCACGGGATTGGCCTCGCCCGCCGCCAGCGGCGTGTTTTCGATATGGTTGCCGGCGCAGCCGGCCAGCAGCGCTATGCATAAGGGTAATAAAACGCGCGCGCGCATGGGACTGCCGAGCCCTAAGCTTTGCTGAACGGGATGATCAGCGGATTGTCCACACTCGTGCCGCTGACAAGACCGTGCCAGTAGAGTGGCGTGTAACCCGCGCCTGTCAGCGCGACGACGTAGTAATTCGCTTGCAATATCAATTCGGTCTCGGTCTTGCCGATGATGTCGCCGCTGGCGAGCACGTCACGAATGTCACCCGGATCAAAGGTTACACGAATATATTCCATGGCGGCCGCCCTTTGGTTGAATAACCTTAACCCAAGATGACGCCCCCCGCAATGCGCGCACCGCAATCGGACCTGCTCGCTGTTGCTTGACCGCTGCCGCCGGGATGGACGCGAGCGGCGGCGCGGCGTAGGGTCCGCGCATGATCCGGGCGGTCGGTTTGGCACCCTATGCGTCAAAGCCGCGGGAGAGTCGCGGGCGGCTTTATTCTGAACCCGAGCACGCGATGCGCTCGCCGTTTCAGCGCGACCGCGACCGCATCATCCACTCGACCGCGTTCCGCCGGCTGACTCACAAGACCCAGGTCTTTGTCTATCATGAGGGCGACCATTATCGCACGCGGCTGACCCACAGCCTCGAAGTGGCGCAAATCGCGCGGACGATCGCCCGCGCGCTCGGTCTCGACGAAGATCTCGCGGAAACCGTGGCGCTCGCCCATGACCTCGGCCACACCCCGTTCGGCCATGCCGGCGAGGAGGCGCTCAACGCGGAAATGGCGCGCTTTGGCGGGT
>Ga0335072_10011881_pt1 | contig 12445 bp, 9 predicted proteins | sample Lox_Sample_21_FD_206725 | JGI IMG/M metagenome (GOLD analysis project Ga0335072, IMG submission 206725) | Soil microbial communities from Loxahatchee National Wildlife Refuge, Florida, United States - Lox_Sample_2.1 | ecosystem: Environmental > Terrestrial > Soil > Wetlands | place: USA: Florida...
TCTGCGTATTGGCAATAGGATGTCCGATAAGTACGGTACTGTGACCGCGTTGAACTTGTGAGAGTGTAGACCAGATCGTCGTCTCTGTGGGGCCGTACATGTTCCACAGAGAGGCGCATCGGTCCAGCAGCTGGTTGGCCAGTTTCTGCGAGAGTGCTTCGCCGCCACAGAGAATCTTCAGGCCGGGCGTACCTTCCCAGCCGGCCTCAATCAGCATACGCCAGGTTGCCGGTGTCGCTTGCATCAGAGTCGCGTGGGATTGACCCAGCTTTTTCAACAACTCGTTTCCATCGGCCGCAACTTCACGACTGACAATCTCGACCGACCCGCCAACAATGAGTGGCAGATAGATTTCCAATCCGGCAATATCGAACGAGAGGGTTGTTACGGAAAGCACTCGATCGCTCGAAGTTATTCCCGGGCGGCCAGTCATCGAGGTCAGAAAATTGACCACGCCTCGATGTAAAACCTGTACGCCCTTTGGTTTGCCTGTCGACCCGGAAGTGTAAATGGTGTAAGCGAGATGTCCGGGCGTGACATCGATAGCCAGACGTTGTTCGTTCTCTGTTGCAATCGTTGGCCATTCTGCATCCAGGCACACCACTCTGGCTTGGCTCGCTGGCAGAGCGTCAACCAGATGCCGCTGCGTCAGCAGCACCGGAGCCTCTGCATCTTGCAACATGAACGCGAGGCGTTCGGAGGGGAACGCAGGGTCGAGCGGCACGTATGCAGCGCCTGCCTTGAGTATGCCAAGCAGCCCCACGACCATATCGAGGCCGCGTTCCACGCACAAGCCGACTAAGGCGTCGGGCTTCAGGCCGAACTGACGAAGATAGTTGGCTAATTGATTCGCGCGTCGGTCCAGCTCAGCATAACTTAGCTCGTTACCCTCAAATATAACAGCCGTCGCCTGTGGAGTGCTCTGTGCTTGCTGCTCGAAAAGATGATGAACACAGAGATCTCGCGGATAATCAGCTTGCGTCTGATTCCACTCGATCAGCAGTTTGTTTCGTTCCGCACCGGTAAGAATCGGTAGACTGGCAATCGACTCATTCGGGGTCACGGTGACGCTGCCCAGCAGGACTTCCAGCTGTTCTGCAATCCGCAAGATAGTGGAGGTCTCGAACAGCTGCCGATCATAAGTAAAGCTGGCGATGGTGCCATCCGTGCAGCGCCGTATGTGGAGATGTAAGTCGACCGGCGCTGCAGAAGCGCGGGCCTCATCTGCTTCGGCCTGTGTTCGCAAACCCTCATCCACTGAGAACAGCACTTGGAACAACGCATTGCGGCTGGGGTCGCGCTCTAACTCGAGTTCGTCCAATAGCTGATTGAGTGTAACCACGCGCTCACAGGCGCTTTGCAGATCGCCGGTGACGCGGTGAAGAAGGGTCTGAAAGGAGGGATTGCCGCTAAGATCGCTGCGAAGAACAACTAATCTCTCAGTCTCCGGAAAGTAGCAGCCGAGAACTAGATCCGCTTGTCCGGTGTAGCGGAAGAGCAGAACTTGAAATGCAGTGAGGAGAACCTGATAAGTGCTACACTCGGCAACCTGACTCAGTCTCTCGATTTCAAGTCCCAAGTTCTCCGAAAGAGTGTGAGACAAAATTCCCGGCTGGAATCGCTGCACAGGGGGCCGGGGACGATCGAGCGGCAGCTCAAGGGCAGGAGGAACGCCTGCCAGTCGGTTACGCCAGTAATCCAAATTCGCCCTGATATCGAATTCCGGCGCGGCTGACTCGACACCGCTGCCTTGCGGCCCCGCCGAGGTTAGACGCGCCTGAGTTTCGTTCATCGGATGAAAAGTGAGGGGTTAGGGCGTTCGGAATGTTGTTTTTGGGGAACGCGCACCTGCGACCTACGCCGCGCCGACGCCTTTTAGAACTGTGGGGATGGTTCGTGCCAAGATTTTAAGATCGAGCATAAACGACCATTCGTCGATGTACTGCATATCCAACTCCATCCAGGTTTCAAATGGAATATTATTTCGGCCGTACACTTGCCAGAGACAAGTGATTCCCGGCCGGACGCTGAAGCGGCGCCGATGCCAATCTTCGCTGAATCCTTCATAGTCGCGAACCGGCAGAGGCCGCGGACCCACGAGGCTCATGTCCCCCTTCAGTACATTAAATAACTGCGGTAACTCATCTATGCTCGTCTTTCGTAACACCCTGCCTAGGGGCGTGATGCGCGGATCGTTCTTGATCTTGAAAACTGGGCCGCTGACTTCGTTCAAGTGCTCAAGATGCTGCATCTTTTTCTCCGCATCGACAACCATCGTGCGGAATTTGTATATGGAAAACTTTCGTTTATTGTGCCCAATCCGGCTTTGAGTAAACAGGACCGGCCCCGGCGAAGTGAGCTTGATCAAAATCGCCACCATGACCATCACTGGGGAGGCCACGATGAGCATCATCAATGCCAGCGAAAAGTCAAGGATGCGTTTCGCAAGCAGAGGCCAGCCTTGCGCAGCTCCGGTGTAATGCGTGAGGAGTGATTCGCCTTCCAGGTCTTCCGCTCGTGAGCGTGCCATTTTTAGGTTGAAGATGCTCGACAGCACACGAAACAATATGCCCTGTTCTTCGCAGAGGTTGGCGATGCGGGAAGCGTCGTCGTGAAACGAACGCATGGGCAGCGCGATCACGACCTCATCCACAACGTTTGCGCGAAAGAACCCGGGCAGTTGCTCTAGGTCGCAAGCGACAGAATAGCCGCGACGCCGCAGTTCTTCCATGCCCGTCCAGTCGCGATCGGCGAATCCGATGATGCGATAGCCAAGTTCCGGGCTGGCTTGAATCCTGTCAGCAAATTCAATGGCCCGGGCATTCGTTCCCACAATCAACATATCGCGTAGATTTCTGCCGCGCAGCCGGGTCTGTACCAGCACATATCTCAGGACCAGCCTGCTGACTACCAACATCGTGATTCCCAATCCCCAAAAGACAAGCAGGAAGACCGATGAGGCCATGCGGATGTGAAACATCCTGGATACGCCGAATAAGAAGAAGCTTCCGAGCGACGTCGCTTTAACAATGTCGATCGCTTCGGCGGAGCGCTGCGAAAGCCGGTGAGAATCGTATAAGCCAAAAACGAAGAAAAGCGCATGCCAAAGAAGCGTCAGTCCCAAAAGGATGAAAAGGTTGCCGACTTTCACTCGCATGGCGAAAAAATCGGCAATCGAGACCGAGTGGTTTCCGCCCCAGACCAGTATCGTCGACAGTGCAAAGGCAACAAACATCACTGCCACGTCGAATACCTTCAGTGCATCCAGGAGAAGTTTGCGCCGAACGCTAGTCATCGTAGGCTGCCTCGCGACTGGGAGCCGCCGCACAGTTTATGCTGCGTATCCCCTGTAGTACGGGTGAAATTTGAGAACTTGAGAAGTGGCAAAGTGAGCGAGCCAGTTTAGAACCAGTTATAAATCTTTTCGGGAATCGGGAACGTGCGCTGGTTCAGAACTGCGCCAAGAACTGGAATATTTGCTGCCCTCATCTGTTGTACGGTTTTTTGTGTAACCTCGCGACGCGTGGAGTTCGCTTTCAGAATCAACACGATCCCGTCCGACAGCGTAGCCAAAACCATTGCATCGTTGGAGCCTTGAACCGGAGCCGCGTCGAGAAGCACATAGTCAAACTCGGCTTGTAGTTCTCTTAGCCGTTGGTCCATCTTGGAAGAAGCTACTTTTTCCTGACATTCCTCGACAGGCGTTCCGCAGCTCAACAGCCAGAGATTCTTCCGGCTTAGCTGCTGCACATACTGGCGCGCCGGATTGGTTTGCGCCAAGGCGTCTGATAACCCGTAATGATTGTCGACCATAAACTCTCGGTGCAAGGCCGGAGAACGCATATTGCAATCAACCACGCACACTGAGCCGTTGACTTGCGAAGCCAGGACTTCAGCAACCCGGGCGCACGTCCAACTGCAGCCAGCTCCTGTTTCCATGCCGCTAAAAACAACGCGCCGCGGACTAACCGATCCCGGCAACATGAAAAGATTCACCACAAGCTTGGCGATCTCCTCCCGCAACGGTCCGGTCAATTCCAAAGCGGGGGTGGATGGCCCCAGCTCCGGCTCGGGCGCTGCCGTCGCTGCTGCTGGCGGGGATGTGCTCGGCTCAAGTACGCCCTGCAGTCCGATCTGGTTCAAAAGTTCGAAGTTTCGGCTCAAACTTGCCCTCCAGATTCCATAATTCGCGATTCAGCGCGGTCGCTCGAAAACGTATCCCGTTTAGTCGGCCAGCAGTCCATGCTGTTTCAGCGATGCGCCTACCTTGCGCATGTATTCGCGAGCGTCTTCCAGACTGAGAAGCTCGTCCGAGGGGTTGCGCCCCGACTTGGCTCCGAATGTATTCATCGCTGCCGGTTGCAGGCCCGCCACTTTGATTCCTTCGCGGAACGGCGGAGCCAGGAACGGTGAAGCGATGGGGTCGGATTGCGATCCTAAACTCGAAAGATCGAAATCGTTGGCGACTTCCCGCATGATGTCGACATCAATCGTGGTTGTCCGGAGGGCGCAAGCGAGGGAAAGAGCATTAAAGCAGTAATTGTTGATGCTGCGCGGAATGCCTTCGCTCACCTCGTAGATTACTTCTTGCGCTCCGGCAGTGAATATCCCTTCGCCGGCATACCCAGCAACTCGGAGCCGATGCTCGATGTAACGGTCCATCTCGTTGAAGGGAAGAGGGTCGAGTCTGCTCAGTAGCGATATTCGTTGCCGCAGTTGGCTCAGCGAGGGTCTCGCCAGCTTGTCGGCCAGCTCGGGTTGGCCGGCCAGAACGATTTGCAGCAATTTCGCCTTTGGTGTCTCGAAATCGGAAAGCAGCCGCACCGTCTCCAAAACCGAGGGTTCGAGGTTCTGCGCTTCGTCAATGACGATAATGACTCGGCGCCCCGCGCGCGCTTCACGCAGCAGACAGCGATTGAATTGCTCGTGCATGCTGGCGAGATCCTGATGGTCGTGAGTTTCGCAATCTACTTCCATCAGCAGGAAGCGCAATGCTTCGCGCGAGGTGCATTGCGTCTGAAATAGGAAGGCGGTGCGGGCCGTGGTCCGGAATCGCTCCAAGAGCTGGAACAAAAGGGTCGTCTTGCCCATGCCAGGCCGGGCGATGAGAGCCAGGAATCCGCGATTTTCCTCGATTCCGTAAAACAGAGACGCCAAGCCTTCGCGATGTGCAGGGCTGAGATACAGAAACCGCGGATCGGGAGTAACTCCGAACGGCTGCTCCCTTAAGCCGAAAAATTCAAGGAACATTTATCGGCGCTCCTGATCTGGGGCGGCGTAGGGTTCGCCGGTCACCCCGGCGTATTGCAAGTGATCCGCGTTCGAGCCGGCGTCAGCCTTTGCCACGCGCTTGCCGTTTCCGTTTCCGGAAGCAGCGAAGCGATTCTGATTGATAGGGACAGCGGCCAGAACCGGTATATTCAGCTCGGTGGCAACTTCGGCTGGCGTCCGGAAAGAGGGATCCATATATTCCAGGGTAAACGCGGCTCCCAAACTGACCGTTACTGCCAACAGTCCTCCGACCAGCAGTAACGTCAAGGGTGAGTTCGACGGAAGAGTGGGGGCGGTCGGCTGCTGAGCCACCGCGACGTTCAGGATGCGCGTGCGGTCGAGAGCGTCGGTCATGCGAGCTTCCTCGCGTTTCTGCTGATAAAGCAGGTAATTCTCCTCGTCTGTTTTTACATCGCGCAAAAGATCCTGCTGCACGATGTCCTTTTGCTCCAGTTCCTTCGCCGTCGCGTCATACTTGGCGACGATTGTCTCCAACGCCGCGGCCTTCGCCTGTAATCCGCTGTAGTCGGCTTTTGCTTTCGCCAGTTCCTCGTTGATCCACGAATAGGTCGGGTTCCGATCGGTGGTTTCTTCGCGAATTGGTTTGCTTTCTTCTGAAGCAATGGACTGGTTCGTGTCTGCGATCTGCTTATCTACTTCCTGGACGAGCGGGTAGGTCGGCTGATACTTGGTCAGCAGTTCCGTCCGCTTCAACTCCAGGCCCATGAGGGTATTCTTGAGTCCTTGCAAAACCTGAGCATCGTCGGTCTCGCGTGCCTCTGTCGTGAGGCGCTGCGGTGTGGTTCCGGCCTGCCGTTGGAGCGCGCGAATCCGCTCCTCCGTGGCGGCCATGTCGGCGCGAGTCTGTTGCAGGTTGGCGTGAAATTCATTTAGCTTCTGCAAGGTCATGTCGCGGTCCACCTGCGGGGCCACTCCACCTTCCTGATTGGAGAACGCCTTCAGTTGCGCCTCGGCATCGGCCAGGTTCTTTTTGTACCGATCCGTTTCCTGGTCGAAAAATTCAAACTGGCCTGGCGGACGGTGCACGGCGACGTTCTTCTTGAGATAGGCGTCATCCAATGCGTTGAGTACTCGGGCTGCCAGTTGTGGATCGCTGGCAGGGTAACTTACGGAAATGATGTTGCTCTTGCGGACCAGCTCGATGTTCAAGTCCCGCTTCAGGCGATTCGCCGCCTTGGCGATTCGCGTGGATTTGTCCGGCATCCCCAGCACGTAGGACAATAAACCCCGACGGTCCTGCAAGTTGCATGCGAGCGTGACCTCACGAAGCACGTCATCGCTTTGCAACAATTCCACTTCCGAGTTCAGCTCTTCTTCGCTGACTTCGCTCGAAGGCGCGGCTGTGTTTTGGCTGGCTCCCGGACTGATAACGGGATCGACGCGTTCGCGCTCGATGAGGAACTTGGTGGTGGCTACATACTGCTTTGGCTGCAGGACCGCAGTGGCAATCGTGCCGAGCAGGATGCCGCAGAAGCACAGCATCACCACCCGTTTGTGACGAAACCCGATCGCGAGGACATCCCGGGGCCTGACTCCGAAGGTGGCCCTGCCGAGAGAAAGGACTGAATGAGCGTTGTTCATCGTGCCTCTCTAGTACGCACTGGCGAAGGTTCCCACCGACGATGTCGGCAGCCAGGGCTTTATCTTCGAAACGAAGTTTTTGGGGACGAACAACATGTCGCCGGGATGCAGCAAAGGATCTTCCCGCAGGTCCCGCTTGGCATGCATTTTCTTTACATCGAAAACCTGCGCCGAAGTCCACTCATCGCTGACCCGGCGGAACAACAGCACCTGCGAGTGCTTCGCGCTGTCCTGAAACCCACCGGCCATCGCGATCGCCTCGGTCAACGTTGTGTCGCCCCGCAGCTCATATTTGCCTGGACGGCCCACTTGTCCATCCGCAATGAAATAGGGTTTTTGAAAATCCTTCAGGGTAACGCTGACCACCGGTTCATGAAGAATCTTGCCATACGCGCTTCGGATCGTTTGGGTGAGTTCAGGAACCGTCTGGCCGGCGACGTGAACGTCGCCAACTGCACGAAGAGTGATGAAGCCATCCGGCTGCACGGTCACAGTCTGGTTGAATTCGGGGCTCAGCTCGAAAGCAATGTCGAAGGCATCGCCCGCGTCAAGCTTGTAACGCGGATAGCGGTCGCGGAACGTGGGATCCAAAGTAGGTGTGCTAGCTTTAGTTGCCTCGGGTGCAGCTGTGTCGGCCGAAGACACTTTCATTGCGCTTTGCTGCGCCATGCCGCCGCGGCAGGCCAATGCCAGGGCCGCCGCCATTCCGATTGTTTTCAGGTGGATCTGCATTTTCTACTTCTCCTATCTCACAGAATTCCCGCCACGCCGCCCCACGCAAGCGCCAGCCGCCCTTAATATCTTTCACGCCGCTGTGATGTTGTGTCGGCGAATCTTGTAGAGCAGTCCCCGATAGCTGATGCTCAACAGCCGGGCTGCCTGCTTCCGGTTCCAGCCCGTCCGCTTCAGCGCCGCCAGTATGGCTTTGACTTCGGTTTCGGCGCGCACGCTTCGCAGGGAAGCGATCGGCGGGTCGCTGCTCTCAACGTCATTGGCAATCGATTCGTTCAACGGTTTTTTTACACTCTGTATTTCGTCCATGACGGTGCTCTTTAGAAATAGTGATAGAAATGGGCCTGGGAAAATCAAAAGAAAACTTGCGCAGTTGAGAGATACATCCTGAGCGCGGAACCCGGTGCGACTCGCGGAACCCGGGCGAAAACAAAAACAAGATCAAACCGGCTCAACCTGGTAGCCTTCGATCCGAATGGAAAGAGAGCGCTGGATGGGCTCGACGGAAATCACTAGGTTCCGGTTGCCGTTGTTGCCGACAAGGACGCCTTCGACGCCGTCGAGGGCGCCGCCGCGCACGCGGACACGCTGCCCGACTTTCAAAAACACATGCTGCGTGAAAGGCAGATTCAGAGCGGCCACCGCGCGAACGGCTTCAATCTGATCTTCAGGAATCGGAATGCCCTGACCCTGCGCTCCCACCAACTCAACCACTCCCTGGGTCCGCAACACTCTGACTCGGTGTTCCGGAGTCGCAGCGATACGCACGAATGTGTAACCGGCGAACAGAGGAGTCTCGATGAGTTTCTTGCGGTCGCTCCACTGGCGAATCTGATTCACCACCGGATAAAACACTTCCAATCCCTGGCCCTGCAGTCCGCGCTCCACGACTTTCTCGTGGCGCGATCGCGTGCGCACCGCAAACCACTGTGCGGCTGACTCGCGCTCCAAACCACTGATCGATTCATACCCCGGACGAACTGCAATGCTGGTATTCATAGCTTCGCCTTCTGAGTCCCATCGGGACTGCAAAAACCTTCGCTTGGCCAGATAGTACCTCACGCTGCTTTTTGGGCCCTGAAGTGGCTGGTACCAAATAAGTCGGCGTGATATTTCCGAGGGGGAGTTTCGTCAAAATCGAGTGTCGGGGTAACTACGACACAGAACCAAAGTGATGCTAGAGTAGCGACCATCGCAATTTCGTGCAAGTGGTATAAAGTGTGCTAACGAAAGACTCTATCTACACGAAAACCCGCGCCAATAGACGCGTCTGAGGCGGTGGGAGGCCGTGTGAACCAAACCTGCCAGCGTGCATCAGATGCATTCTGGCATTTCGACGGTTGGCTGAATCCAAACGCATTTCGATGCCTGCGCCGTAGGGCCCCAATCCTCATTTGCCACGTCGGACGCAGCCTAGATGGCTTGTCGGATTCCCATCACAACCGGTTGCGCGAAATAGGCACAATGCGCGAGACACTTTCACGCGCCAAAGGCCAGGCACCACTCGCCATCAAGCCGCGATAGGAACGCATCGGCTGCGTTCAGAGCTTCCAGGAGGTGAGGTTTGCGGGAGTGCGCCACGCTCCAGCCCCCTCGACAGGTGAAAAAGCAGTTTTTTTCCGAGAAATCCGCCATCCATCGACGGTCGACCGTACCGTGCAGGGCAATCAATCCATAACTCCACGCGTCATAGAAAAGGTGGTCGAGAACCTCTTTGATTCGTTTCCGATCGCCACCCAGTTGCGCAACGCTGCCGAATCCACCACGCGTGCGATAGTAGATGTACCAGCCGACGATCTTCCCGCTCTCGTCGCGCAGCACCACTTTGCGCAGGTCTTCCCCGTGTCCCTTCATCCTCTGCATGAAGGTCAGCAACCAGCGCAGCGACTCCGGATCATAATCCGGCCAAAATGAGAATCCCTGGCGGAATTCCGCGACGCAGCTCATGAGCGTATCTATGTCGAGATCGGACGCCTGCAATCCCGACTCGACCTGACGAAATGGACTCGCGGAAGATCTCGCCGCGAACCCATCCGCGATATTACAGAAGGGTCGACAAATAAATTCCAGCGAAGTCGCCAGCGCGCTGTCCGTTACATGCGTGATCGCGTAGGTCGCAGATCGACTGGGTCTCAACAGCCGCACCCAATACGTGCTGTAAGGGACGATCGTCGTGAATCCCAGCCGCTCCAGCAGCGCTCGCGACGTATCGTTGGCTGAATCCGTCTGCGACAGATCCTGCGGCCCCGCCATGTAGGTGCGCAGAAGGTGCAGACCGGCCAATGTCGTGCGAAAGTCCGGATGCACCACAAAATTTCCGCCGTACGCGATGCGAACCGGCTCTCCGCGAAAGCACATCTTGCGGGGAACTACGCCCAGGAATCCGGCAATCCGCCCCTTTTCTTCGTAGACCAGCGACGGCATGGTGCTGTCCATCCACGGGTTCTTGAAGTAAAGCTCGAGGAGAAATGAGCCAACGGCCGGCGGAGGCGCGCCCTTGCGCTCACGCAGGATCTTCCAGTAAAGATCTGCGATCTGCGGGATATCCGGCTCAGCTAGCGGGCGGACTGGCATGATTTTTCGCCCGCGCAGCGATTCTATTCACGTTCGCCACGTGGCTCCGCTCGGGCAACTGTCCTCCGTGGAGGGAGTCTAACAGTGCCAGCACCAAGCGAGCAACGGGCCAGACGAACTCGCCGCCAAACAGTTTTCCCCGTCCCGTTCTGAGGGCTCGGATCGCGGTGACCTGTGTACCAAAGTGTGTGATCCCACTCGTTCACCGCTGATACAATCGGTCGAGTTCATGCCTCTGAGTCTTATGAGTTGTTGCGAGCGGGTCCCTGCCTGTCGCCTTGGGTTGACCACGGTTCTTGCATTGGCTTGTGCGGCGAATTCTTGGGGCAGCGGTCCCCCGGGCAGAACCGGTCTGGGTACGGAGTCGTCGACGCGCGCTGTGGTGCGCCAAATCAAAATCCTCGGGGCTAAGGACGCGGTTGAGATCGAAGTAGATGCCAGCGACCGCATCACTCCGCAACCGCAGACGTTGACCGGTCCGGATCGCCTCGTACTCGATTTTCCCAATGCCGTTCCCGGACCCGAGTTGCGCAGCCAGTCTATCTACGTTGGAGCGGTCAAAGACGTACGCGCCGGATTGTTTCGTTCCAGGCCGCCGGTTACGCGCCTGGTCATCGATCTCGATAGTCCCGAAACCTATCAGATTTTTCCTGGCGGCCGAACCGTCATGATCAAGATGAGCACTGCGGCTGGTTCTGCGGCTGCGGTGGCGGTAGATCCCTGGCGCGAACCGGCCGTGCAGCCTGTTGTGGCCTCCGACGCGACGACCACGCAACCGAGCGCTCCGCCGGAACCGCCCAAACCGTCGCTCGACGTCGAATTCACCAATGGCTTGCTGAGCATCAAGGCCGATCGGGTCACGTTAGGCGAGATTCTGCGCGCCGTGCAACAGCGCACCGGCGCTCAAGTTTCAATTGCTCCCGGCGCAGATCAGGAGAAAGTTGTTTCCAATCTCGGACCCGCTCCGGCGCAGGAAGTTCTCGCCCATCTGCTGAACGGATCCAAATTCAATTTTCTGATTCTGAATGCAGTCGGCGATCCCAACAAACTCGATCGCGTCATCCTGACGCCACGCACTGAAGGTGGCCCTGTGCCTTTGCCTCCATTGCAAACGGCCGATCAACCACAGCCTAGAGGTCTGTCGGATCCGGTTGCTGGTCCCCGTGGCGGTCCTCAGCAGTTCCCGCCTGACGAAACCGCCGTGCCGCGACCTGAGCTAACGGCACCGCCAGAGGCGGACGTTCCACAATAACTTGAGATGTGACTATTGCGTGATCAGCCGAACCGGCACCGGAGAAGAACCATACGCGACATTTGTGCTCGTCGAATTCGTGCCGTTTCCGCACCCGGAAACATTGAGAACCGTGACTTGAACATTGTCGAAAGAATCGACCTGGTTGATGAAGACCTGCAGGAAACCGACGATAGTGACCTGACTTGTTCCTGTGGTACTGATTGTGTTGCCAGCGTCATAGATTGGGACAGTGACGATCGAATTACTGCTGGTGATGGGGCTACCATTAGACAGGGAACCCCCCACAAGCGGACTCGAACTGCCCGCTAGGAATTGGAATGGGTAGGACGAGTCCTGGATCGTGTCCTGGCCGTCGGGCTGCGTGGCGGTTGGGCTACCTTCATGAATAAGACACTGCACTCCAGTAGCTGTATCGCCAAACTGCGTGGCCGGATTCGGGGCGCTCAGATCCACCGTATTTGCACTCGACACGCCGCACGCGTAAACCGTCGACTGATCGCATCCCGCGACCGCTTGCTCAAACGCGCTTCCTCCCGACGAACAAGAAGGCAGAGCGGCCACCGAAGCCGGCGCCTGTCCAGGAACATACAGCAGATTTGGGGGGCCTCGCACAAATGAGTTTCCGGTGAAGTTCGCTTGCGGTTGATTGCCTCCCGTTCTCAGAGAGCAGTTTGAGCCCGTATGAGTGCAGTCGGCTCCCAGCCAGAAAGTCTCGCCAATGATGCCGCTCGAACCTGTGCCGTTTAGAGATATGCCCGGATTCTGAATCTGGCCCGTCCCGGCATCCACTAGTCGATTACAGGCCCCAGGATTACTGCCGTCATTGCAGTAGGTGCCACTGACAGGCGCGGGATGCAGAGGGTCCGCGTTCGGTACGATCCACGGCTTCACGCAACGCGGCTGCACCGGAATGATCTCTCCCCCCGGAGCAATGGACGCTGAGTTCGAAGGATTGAATGCTTCCGCGATCGCCGTCGCGCTCGTCGAGCTGCCCGTGTTTCCCCACATGTG
>Ga0335072_10011882_pt1 | contig 12445 bp, 6 predicted proteins | sample Lox_Sample_21_FD_206725 | JGI IMG/M metagenome (GOLD analysis project Ga0335072, IMG submission 206725) | Soil microbial communities from Loxahatchee National Wildlife Refuge, Florida, United States - Lox_Sample_2.1 | ecosystem: Environmental > Terrestrial > Soil > Wetlands | place: USA: Florida...
AGCGCTCCGTACTTCAACGCGTTGACGATCAATTCGTGAATCGCCAATGCAAAGGTTTGCAGGGTCGTTGAGCGCAGCCGTATGCCGGAGGGGCCGTCCAGCGTAACTTGCCGAAGCGAGACGGAATGGGCGGCCAGTTCCGTGCGAAGAAGTTCGTCGAAGGAGACTTTGTCGCCTTGTTCCAGCCGCGACAGATACGTTTGCACGCGGCCTATGGCGTTCAGGCGAGACAAGAAAACGTCCGAGAAATTTGCCAGATTCGTATGTTTTGACGCTGTTCTATCGAAAATCGCATGAACGACGCTCAAAAGATTTCGCGTGCGGTGCTGAAGCTCGGCGTTTATCACGTTGAGCTGACCTGTGATCGCTTGGCGTAAAGCGTCTCCGGCATGTACCCATTCCGAGTCGGCGGTGTCGAGAAGTCGCCGGGCAAGATCCTGGTGCTGCGCCATCAGCATGATGACGTCGGTTTCATACGTCAGTTCAGGGTGCAGTTCCGTCCAATAATGGGACGAGTGCACAAACACCAACAATCCCATCAGATGTTCCAAACAAGCGTCGCCCACGGCGTGCGCAACCGCGGTGCGTGCTTGGGCAGACTTGCTGGGAACGAGAAAAATGGCGGTGATGGCGTCGAACAGGTCTTCTTCTGCCTTCGTGCCAGGCGCAGGGATATCTATCGGTGCGGCATACGCTTCCAGCCGCGCATAGACATCCTCCAGTTGCACGGCGTTCGGCGCCGGGCGGGATAGCAGAGCGAGAACGCTGTCGACCGTTGCCGGTACGGCGGAAGCATTTCCGGCAGGGAATCCCCGTCCAAGCAGAAAGCCCGCATGCCTCACCACGCAATAACGCATTTCGCAAAAGCGCGAAAGATGCACGAAAAGTCGTTCTTTGAACAACGAGGGAAGGGGATTGTCCAGATAAGCGGACTTGGCGTGAAGCCAAAGCTCTTCCGAAAGTTCCACGGTACTTGTCGGGAGCGTGAAGAAGTGGGGGAGGACGCCTAGGCGATCTTGAATCGCTTGGCGTAATCGCATTTTTCGGCGGTCGAGCGCGTCGCTGCGGTGTCGTTCGCCGATGCCGGCTCGCCATCGCTTGCGCAACGTGGCGAATGATGATTGCCTTTCGCACGCAGCGTGCGGCGCATCGCTGGAAGTAAGCCTGGAGCCAGGATCGGACAGCAAGCGAGCGGATTTCATCAACCACGCTACAACGGGGTGATGTGCTCCTTTTTCAGAGGGGCGGCGCATGAGCCTGGACGCCATAAAACCTGTTTCCCAAATGCAGATTGGCGACACCGCGCAAAATGTTATGTGCGCATTGTCTTGCAGTGCGGTCTTCGACTTGTGCGGTGATGACCGGTGAGACGGACTCGGTGAGGCGTTTCATTCGTATGAGTCTCCCCCGGACGTTGACGAACTCACTGCCTAACGTATTGGGACCGCACTATGACATCGCATATCTCAACGCGGCGCACATATCGTGTCAGAGCCAGTTTCACGCGGCGTGTACGATTACATCAGCCATGCCTGCTCCAAGTCGGTCATGTCGGTGCTTTGCCATCCGCAGCGGGGGGTCTCGATTTCTGGGGCCTGGCACGGTAAAGCGCCAGCGAGCGAGCGCGTAGCGACGCGCGATTGCGGCTCATTGCCGGCGGATCGCTTGCTGTGCTGACCAGAAGCCGCCATTCCATCTTGCCAACAACGGAAGGCAAGACAAAGTCTATGTCCTGGAATTGTCCGTTGATGAGCAAAAGTAGCGTATTGTCCACGCCCGGTCGCTTGATGCCGGTGGGTTTGGCGCGGCCGTCCAACAGCATGGCCAGGCAGCGCTCGTTCGGGTCGTGCCATTGTTCTTCCGTGAATTCGTTGCCGTCGCGGGTAAGCCACGTAACGTCTTTTATGCCCGATTCCTTATCGACCAGGCCACGCAAGAAACGCGTGCGCCGCAGTAAGGGATAATCGCGGCGTAGCCGCGTGAGCCGTCGTACGAAGTCGATAAGATCGCGTTGTTCGCCCGAAGAGATCCAGTCGAGCCAGGTGACGTTGTTATCTTGGCAATAGGCGTTGTTGTTGCCTCCTTGCGTTCGCGCAAATTCGTCGCCGGCCAGCAGCATGGGAGTGCCCTGGGAAAATATCAGCGTGGCAAGCATGTTGCGCATTTGTTGCTTGCGAAGGTTCAAAATGTCCGGATTGTCGGTATAACCCTCTTCGCCGTGGTTCCAGCTTAAATTGTTGTCGGTACCGTCGCGGTTGTTTTCACGATTGGCCTCATTGTGTTTGGCGTTGTAGCTAACCAGGTCGTTCAGCGTAAAACCGTCGTGCGCGGTGACGAAATTGATCGAGGCATTGGGCCGGCGTCCGCGTTGATCGAAGAGGTCGGCCGATCCGGTGAGGCGTGTGGCGAAATCCGGGAGCCGGCCTTCGTCGCCGCGCCAGAAGGCGCGCACCGCATCGCGGAATCGATCGTTCCATTCGGCCCAGCCGGGCGCGAATTTGCCGGCCTGATAGCCGCCGGGACCGATGTCCCAGGGTTCGGCAATGAGCTTGGCATGGCCGAGTATCGGATCCTGTCGGCATGCGTGGAGAAAGCCGCCGTTCTGGTCGAAGCCGTGCGCTTCGCGTCCGAGAATGGTCGCCAGATCGAAGCGAAAACCGTCCACGCGCATTTCGGTGGACCAATAGCGCAGCGAATCCATCACCATCTGGAGCACGCGCGAATGGCTGAGATTCAACGTGTTTCCGGTGCCGGTGTCGTTGATATAAAGACGCTGGTCATCGGCCAGCCGGTAGTAAGTGGCATTGTCGATGCCGCGAAGCGAAAGTGTCGGGCCAAGGTGATTGCCCTCGGCGGTGTGGTTGTAAACCACGTCCAGAATCACCTCCAGCCCTGCATCGTGGAGGTGCGATACCATTTCCTTGAATTCCGCTACGGTGTCGGTGGCCATGTAGCGCGGGTGAGGCGCGAAGAAACCGATGGTGTTGTAGCCCCAGTAGTTGCGCAAGCCGACACTGAGCAGTTGCTTGTCGTCGACGAAGGCGTGAATGGGCATCAATTCGACGGATGTGACGCCGAGCGAACGCATGTAATCGACGACGGGTTGTTCGGAGAGTCCCGCAAACGTGCCGCGCAGCGGCTCCGATACGTGCGGGTGGAGCATGGTGTAGCCGCGTACGTGGGTTTCGTAGATGATCGTGTGATCCCATGGCACGCCACGCCAGTAGTGCGTGCCCCAGGTAAATGCCGGGTCGATGACGCGCGACTTGGGCATGTAGGGTGCACTGTCGCGTTCGTCGAAACTCAGGTCGCCGTCGGGGTGGCCAATGGTGTAGCCGAATAACGCATCGTGCCAGATCAGCTCGCCGACGATCTGCTTGGCATACGGATCGAGCAGCAGTTTGTTGGGATTGAATCGATGGCCTTCCTCAGGCTTGTAAGAACCGTGCACACGGTAGCCGTAGAGCTGTCCCGGTCGCACATCGGGAAGATAACCGTGCCAGACTTCATCGGTATATTCGGGAAGCGTTATGCGCTCGGTTTCTTTGCCGGCTTCGTCGAACAGGCACAGTTCCACTTTGGTGGCATTGGCGGAAAAGAGCGCGAAGTTGACGCCAAGCCCGTCCCATGTCGCACCGAGCGGAAGGGGTAACCCTTCGCGCAGGCTCAGACTGTGAGAGGTGGTCTCCGGACCGCGCCGCAGGCGCGAGGGTTTGGCTAAGACGTTCATCCTTCAAATCCTGTCGGCGTATTCAATTACTCTCTTTTGGCGGGTTTTGCATTCTTCCTTTTCGGCGGGGTGGGCGGCGTGTTTTGTTCTTCGGCAAGCACCAGTTTTTCGGCCATATACCAATGACGGAGCGATTGGCCGACCGGGCGCCCTTCCGATTCCCAGATGCTGTGGGCGATCTCGCGAATGCGGGCCTGTCGCTCGGCCTTGGTGCGGGTTACTTTCATAAATCGGGCTCGGAAACCAATACGGCCACAGGCCAGCGAGACAACAGCGCTTGAACGGGCAGGCTGCCTGCGCCGCTGTGGTGCGTGGCTTGAGTAAATAGATCAATCAGGGTGCACGCTCCGTCATGATCGGAATACGCAACGGCGGTGCCGCTCCAGAACTCCTTGCCGACGATCGGGCGATCACCGTCAACTTCCGATGCGCATAGCCGCGGTACCGCGACCAGCATATGCTGATTGCCGTGTCGACGTAGAAAAACGACGAGATGATTCTTGCGTGGGCCAATGACGTCCAGCGGTTCGTAGGTGGCGTCGATGAAGAGTCCTGGGCGCCGTTTTCGCAGATCCAAAAGACGGCGGATCACTTGTTGCTTGACCACGCCGTTTCGATAGCCGGCCAGCAGGTCTTCGGCCGTGTCGCTGCTTTCCACCGTCGACTGGCGCGATACGTCATCGACAGTACGACGATTGTCTGGATCGACCAGCGATTGATCCCAATACTCCGTGCCTTGATAGAGATCTGGGATTCCCGGCGCGGTAAGACGCAACGTGGTGGCCACCAGACCGTTCAGCGCGCCTGGTGCATCGAGGCTTTGCGCGGCGTGATGGATGCTTTGTCGCAGGCCTGCGTAATGTGGCGAAACGAGAATGTCGTAGACGACGGTCTTGCAAGTCTCTTCATACGTGCGGTTGGGCGTGGTCCAGCGGGTATGCAGTTTCGCCTCGCGTTCGGCCTTCAATAGCCACTGTCGGACGCGCGTGGCGAAGGCGGTCATCGCTTCTTCATCGTTTGGCGATGTGCCCAGCGGCCACGCCGCAAGAATCGTTTGGAACAGCATCCACAGCGTTCCTTGGGACGGGCGATGGGAATCGTTCAGATCGGCCAACCACTGCTTTGCGTTTTCGATAAACCATTGGGCGCGTTCGCTGATAACCGCCATTCGCGCGCGCGTATCTTCGCCGCGTTTGTGATCGTGCGTTGCCGTGGCGAGCAGGGAATGAGGGCAAAGCGCGACCCGCCCTTGCATGAGATCGTGAAAGTGCTTCGGTTCGAGCGAAAAGGTTCCCGGGTCGCTGCCGACTTCGTTGCGGGAAAGCAACGCGCCATAACGGTAAAAGGCGGTGTCTTCGATCGCCTTGGCGTTCAAGGTGGTCGCAAGCTGCTCGAACAGGCGGCGGGCCATCTGCAAGTGTCGGCGTTGCGACAGGGAATCCAGCCATCGCGGCTTGGTTTCCAGCAGATATTGATGCAGATAGGCACGTTGTTCGGCCAAATCGGGATCGCCGTCCTTGGCTGCACCTTCGAAGGCCGTTTCCAAAATGCGGCGGTCCTCGCTCTTGATGAGACCTGCACTGGAATAAGTGCGATACACAGACATGTGCTCGAGAACCTCCACCAGCGTGCGCTGCAGCGCCGAGGGTGTGAGATCGCCGCCTTCAGGTGTGTCCGCCGCATAACGCACAAAGGCGCGGGTGCAGCGGTCCAGGTCGGCAACAAGGCTGGTGCGCAGTACGGCTCGACGCGCTTCCCGCGCCTCATCCTGGAAATGCTCGTATCGACCGGTGAGCATTGCCCATGCGCGGGCTAGCGGACTGTGGCCATCCGGGTCGTGCTGCAACGCGCTTACCTGGTTCATGAAGTCGTAGCCCGTGGTGCCTTCCACGGGCCAGTCGGCGCGCAGCTTTTCGTCATCCGCCAGGATTTTTTCTACGTGAAGCGTGACATGCCTGTCCGCTCTGCCGGGGTCGGCGCGCAGCGCCCGATTCACGCGGTGGCGCAGCTTTCGCAAATACTCGCGCGGCTGGGCCAAGCCGTCGACATGATCGACGCGAAGGCCGTCGATCATGCCTTCTTTGATCAGGCGAAGGGGCAGGGCATGGACGGCCTCGAAGACTTCTTCGCGATCCATCGCGAGCGCTGCGAGGGAATCGATGTCGAAAAACCGACGATAGTTGATGACTTGATTTCCGCTGCGCCACCACGCGAGGCGATAGTGCTGCAGATCGAGAAAGTGGCGCATTTCCGCTTTGTCCGTACAAAGCCGCTCCAACGCATGGTCGATGCTCGTGCGACAGACATCGTCCTGAACGGCTCGGCGCACAGCGTCGATGGCTTGCGTCGATGTTTTGAAGCGCGGAAGTGCGTGGCCGGCTATATCGAGCAAAAATCGCAGGCTTTGTTCGGATACGGGGAGCTTGGTGCCCGCTGCGTTGAGAGCGACCGTGGTGCCCCCGATATGGCGCTCCAGCCGCAGCTCATCGTGCGCGAGTGCCTGTTCGAGCGGCGCGGTCAAAATCGGCAGCCACAATTTTCCTTCCGTATCCGGTGCGCTCCAGTCGATATCGAAATAGTGTGCGTAACGGCTCGCGCGCCCCAGGGCCAGCACATCGGCCCACCATGGATTGGCGACATCGGCCGCCATGTGATTGGGCACGATATCCACGATGGCGCCCATGTGATGCTTGCGCAATATGCGAACGAATTGGACAAACCCGATTTCGCCGCCGAGCTCGGGATTGACGATCGCGGGATTGACGACGTCGTAGCCGTGGGTCGAGCCCGGTCGCGCCATGGCGATGGGGGATAGGTAAACATGGCTCAGGCCAAGTGTTGCGAAATAGGGGACCTGCTCCGCGGCGGCAGCAAAGCCGAAATCGCGGTTGAGCTGCAGACGAATAGTGGCGCGCAACGCGGTCATGCAGACGCAGCCTCGTTCACGCGCTGATCGAAAGACCGCATGACGGGTTCGAGCAATGAGACGGTGTCGGTCGGAAGACGATGCTGCCAGTTCGGGTAGGTTCCTGCCGTGCCAGGGACATTGGGTTGCTCCACGCGACCGAGCATGTCTTCGACGGGAACGATCACCAGCGGCGAAGGGCTTAGCGCGACATACTCGATATGTGCGTTTGCGTTGTAATCGGGCGTGGCCGGTGCCGCCATGGCGTGATCGAGGCGTGCCACATCATCGTGGCGTTCGCGCATGCATTGTTCGCGCTCGCCATCGCGCAACGCGCGAAGCTTTGAAAGCTGTTCGATATCGATGCCTTGCCGCCATCCCGCAAGCGGCGGCATATCGTGCGTCGTCGTTGTGGCTATGGCATGAGGGCGCCATCGGCGCGGCGGCACGAATTCGCCTTTTTCGTCACGCGTAAAAAGCAGGACATCGATGCCAAAAATGCCGCGCGCGGCTAGCACGTCGCGCAGTCCGGCCGGCACCGTGCCGAGGTCTTCGCCGATCACCATGCAGCGGTGCCGCCACGATTCCAGGGCTGTCAGACGCAGCAGATCATGCAAGGGAAGCTGGATATAGCCGCCCGCGGTCGAAGGGCCGCCTTCCGGCAACACCCAAAGGTGACGAAAGCCAATGATGTGGTCGATGCGAAGACCGCCGCCTTTGGCCATATTGGCGCGGAGCAAATCGATAAAGGGCTGAAACCCCGCGCTTTTCAAGCCCCAAGGCGAATAGGACGTGATGCCCCAGCGTTGTCCCGCCGGGTTGAAGGCATCTGGCGGCGCGCCCAGTTCCAGGCCGTCGAGGATGCCGCCTCGATGCGCCCACGCTTCGCTGCCGCCCGCCTCAAAACCTACCGCAAGATCCCAGATCAGCCCGATGTGCTGTCCTGCCTCGCGTGCTTGGTCGCGTGTCGTTTCCCAGCAGCGCGCACTGAGCCATTGCAGGAAGATTTCAAATTCGACGTCGTTGCGATGGTGTTCCGCAAATTGGAAGGCAGCCGAATCGTTCTGCCAGTCACCGCTCCATTGTTTCCACGATGCGGACTCGCCGTGCAGCACCGCTTGCGCTTGCCGCGCGGCGATGCATGCGTGGCGGTACAGCGCATCGCCGCCTTCGACGACGAAGTGTTCCAGGTCGTTGCGAAGCGATGGTTCGGTGTGAAGGAAAAGCTCGTGTGTCTGACGTAAGGCGTTTCGTCGCATTGCATACGCGATCGACCAGTCGACCCGTTGTCCTTCCTGCGCATGCAGCCATACCGATTCGATGCCTGCTTGCTGGATCGCGTAGTGCCAGGCCGATGCGCCGAAAATCTGCGCGGCATCCGAGTGCAACCAATTGAGAAAGCAGCGGTTCGACGGAGAGTACGGGCTGTAGTGACGCCAGCCCGGGCTCATCGCATGCAGAGGACTGAGCGCCAATGCGTCGCCACCTGCTCGACCGATGGCGCGCGCTAACGCGGCGATCGAATGGCTGTCGCCCAGGCCGCCGTCGTGCCGATGCGGCAGGGCATAAACCTGTGCGCCAAGTCCCCAGGCGCGTTTTTTTCCTGCGCTTAAACAATCGCCGACGCTAAAGCACCGCTTGGGCGCGACGGCAAGCGTCAAGTGATGGGAGCCCAGCGCAAACTTGTAGTAGCCGTATTGAATCGGTGCCTGGCATCGGCCTTGATCGTCGACCTGCAGCGTTTTTGCCTCGCCGCTTTCGTTGTAAAGAACGACAAACGTCGGCCTGGGTGTCGTCGGCGGCAATGTGAATAGATCGCCGACGTCTACCGTGATGAGTGTTGGCACGACATGGCCGCGTTCTTCGATGAATGAAACGCTGGATTGACGGCTCGCGATGTCGTGCGAAGCCAAGTTCATGGCTTCGAGCAGGCCGTGTAGTACGTCGTTGCATAAGGCGTGTGTCTTGCCGAACGCGTCCGTCCATTGCGTGGAGATGCCCGCGGCACGCGCGAGATTTTCAAGCGAGGAGTCGATCACCTTCCACCTCCCTAACCAACACGATGGCGGTATGCGCTTGCAACACGCCAAGGTCCAGCGCATCCATGGCGTCCTGCGATTCGATCCAGATGATTTTGGTGGCCGGGTCGCGGGGGAACGGAACGTCTTGATCGGACAGGTTTAAGGCGATTTCCCAATCGTGTCGGTCTTGCAGCCGCCAACGTGCGTAGACCGCTTTGCTGCCGAGCACTTCGCATCCGAGCGAGCGACTCCCTTCCAGGCGATGAACCAGAAATCGCTTTCGATGTTGCAGCAATTTCTCGAACCATCGTCTCCACGCGCGCGTACGCTCATCGTTGTCCTCACGCGGAACGGAGCCGGTATATGTGTCGAGCGCATTCGGGTCGGGAATGCGTTTGCGCCGGACGGGATCGGTGAAGCCCGAAAAATGGGCGAACTCCGCGCGCCGCCCTTCGCGAACGGCCGCGGCAAGGTCCCCTTCGTAATCCGTGAAATAGTAAAACGGGGTGGTGCAGCCCCATTCCTCACCCATAAAAAACAACGGGATCATCGGGCTGAGGGCTACGGCAACCATGGCGGCGCGCAGGTCGGCCTCGTTCGTCAGGCGAAGGAGTCGTTCGCCCAAAGGGCGATTGCCGATCTGATCGTGATTCTGCAGAAAAAGAACAAAGGAAGTGGGGCAGAGATCGCGGCTCGATTCACCGCGAGCGATGCCGCGGCGATCGGTTTGTCCTTGGAAAACGAATCCTTCCGCCAAGACCTTGGCGAGATATTGGGTCGGGTGTCCGGCAAAATCGGCGTAATAACCTTCGTGTTCGCCTGTCAACACGACGTGCAGCACGTTGTGGCCATCGTCGTTCCATTGCGCATCGAAGTCGTCGTGCAGCCAATGTGCCGCATTGTTTTCGTTTTCCAGGATCAACCATAGGTGGCGCTTGGACGGTTGGATATGACGCCGCACGGCGTCGCCAAGCTCCTTCAGAAAAGTGGGCGGCTTAATGGCATGCACGGCATCCAGGCGAAGTCCATCGAAGCGATATTCGTCGATCCACATCAGTGCGTTATCGATGAAGTAACGCGCGACTTGCGGCCGGCGAAAGTCGATGGCGGCACCCCATGGGGTTCGTACATCGGTGCGAAAAAAATCCGGCGCATAGCTCAGGAGCTCGTTGCCCACCGGCCCGAAATGGTTGTAGACCACGTCCAGGATCACGGCCAGCCCAAGCCGATGCGCCTCGTCGATCATCGTTTTGAGCGAAGCGATGCCGCCGTATGACGCATCCGGTGCATAGGGAAGTACGCCATCGTATCCCCAGTTGCGCGCGCCATCGAAGGATGCGATCGGCATCAGCTCGATCGCGGTGTAGCCGGCTTGGGCCAGGCGCGGCAATGCGAAACGCAATGCATCGAAGCCGCCGGCCGTGCCGACGTGCAATTCGCAAATGACGGCGCTGGGCCATGGTGCGCCATGCCAGTCGTTGCACGCCCAGCGATATGTCTGTGCGTCGACAACCATGCTTGCTCCGAGCACGCCATCGGGCTGCGATCGAGAGGCAGGATCCGGAACGCATCGGTCGCCGATGCGATAAAAATAGCGGGTTCCCGAACTCGCGGCGGTGGTCAGTGTGTGGTTGCCGTGCCTATCGCGCTCCATAGGAAACGCACGTTCATCGATGATCAGCTCGACCCGATCGGCGCCCGGCGCCCAGATGCGGAAGCGCGTCGTTCCATCTTCGAGAATCTGCGCCCCGTACGTGCACGCGTAGGACGACGTGGTGGCGCGCGCATGCTGGTCATTCACGCATCGCTCCTTTCGGACCGGAAAACGAGTGTGGCCAACGGCGGCAACAAAAGGTTCAAGGAGAACGGATGGCCTCGGCATGCCATGGAATCGGTATGGATATGGCCATGGTTGCCGAGATTCGATCCGCCATAATGCGTACTGTCCGTGTTGCAGATTTCACGCCAGACGCCATGCTCAGGCACGCCGATGCGATAGTCGCGGCGCACGTGCGGCGTGAAATTGCAAACCACGAGAATCGGTGCGACGCCTTCGCCGCCATGACGAAGATAGGCATAAACCGAGCTGTGCGTATCGTCGCCAACAACCCATTGAAAACCTTCCGGCTCATGATCGCAGCGATGCAGTGCAGGTTCGTGAACGAGCAGGCTGTTGAGATCGCCTATCAGTGTCAATACGCCGTCATGCAAGGGGTCTTTGAGAAGATGCCAGTCCAGCGGGCGATCGTGATGCCATTCGCGGTGCTGTGCGAACTCGCCGCCCATGAATAAAAGCTTCTTGCCGGGGTGCGTCCACATCGAGGCGAAGTACGCCCGCAAGTTGGCGAATTGCTGCCAGCGGTCGCCAGGCATTCGGGAAATCAGCGACCCTTTGCCATGCACGACCTCGTCGTGCGAGAGCGGCAGGATGAATTTTTCGGAGTAGGCGTAAACCAGGCTAAATGTCAGATCGTGATGGTGATAGCGGCGATACAGCGGATCGCGATGCATGTAATTGAGGCTGTCGTGCATCCAGCCCATGTTCCATTTGTAGCTGAAACCGAGTCCACCCTCGGCAACTTCGCGGGTAACGCCGGGCCACGCCGTGGACTCTTCCGCCATCATCAGCACGCCGGGTCGTTCGCGCGCGATCATCGTATTGAGCGCCTGCAGGAATGCGATAGCTTCCAGATTTTCGCGCCCACCATGCTTGTTGGGTATCCATTCCCCGTGCGAACGGCTGTAGTCGCGATAGAGCATGCTGGCGACGGCATCGACCCGAAGTCCGTCGATGTGGAAATGGCGCACCCAATAGGCAGCGCTTCCCAGCAGATATTGAGAGACCTCGTGCCGTCCGTAGTTGTAGATCAGCGTGTCCCAATCCTGATGCACGCCTTCGCGCGGATCGCTGTGTTCGTAAAGCTTGGTGCCGTCGAAATCGCGCAGGCCGTGCTCATCGGAAGGAAAGTGGGCGCTGACCCAATCGATGATCACGCCGATTCCTGCCACGTGGCAGGAATCGACAAAGCGCGCAAACGCTTCGGGGCGTCCCATGCGCGCGGTGGGCGCGTACATGGCGATGGGTTGATAACCCCAAGAGCCGCCGAACGGATATTCGCTGATGGGCATCAATTCGATGTGCGTAAAGCCGTGCGCTTGCACGTAAGGAATCAATCGCGTGGCCAACCCGTCCCAGTTGAGCGGGCGCCCATATTCGTCCCATTGCCAGGAGCCGACGTGGACTTCATAGATCGACAGCGGAATGCGTTGATGATCGACCGATTCGCGATGTGCGATCCACGACGCATCGTGCCAATTGATCGAAAGCGGCGCCGCCACCACGGAGGCCGTGGCAGGAGGCGTCTCGGTGCGGCGGGCAAAAGGATCGGCTTTCAAGGGAAGCAGGTGTTCGTTGCGGTCCAGCAGTTCGAATTTGTAGAGGGCGCCGGCCTTGAGGCCGGGAAGAAAGATTTCCCACACACCTTCGCGATCATGCCTGCGCATGACGTGACGACGACCTTCCCATTGGTTGAAATCGCCGACCACCGACACGCGCCGCGCATTCGGTGCCCAGACGGAAAAATGGACGCCCTCCACGCCATTGACCTGTGCCAGATGCGCACCCAGCAAGTCGCCCGGATGATGCAGCTCGCCGGCATGGAAAGCCTCAAGCGTGTCTTGGGCAAGCAATGCGCCAAACGCATAAGGATCGTGAATGAGATCGTGAATGACCGCATCGCCCGCCGGCCACTTCACGCGCAGTCGGTAGTCGCTGGGTTGCTGCGGAAG
>Ga0335072_10011884_pt1 | contig 12443 bp, 9 predicted proteins | sample Lox_Sample_21_FD_206725 | JGI IMG/M metagenome (GOLD analysis project Ga0335072, IMG submission 206725) | Soil microbial communities from Loxahatchee National Wildlife Refuge, Florida, United States - Lox_Sample_2.1 | ecosystem: Environmental > Terrestrial > Soil > Wetlands | place: USA: Florida...
TTGGCGGCTGCCGCTTCTTCTTCCTGGCGTTTCTTCACGGCGGCGGCCGCTTCTTCTTGCGGCGTCTCACGAATGGCCCCAAGAGCGGGCGTGCGGCCGATACCCGTACCACCAGCGTTGGTTGCAAGAACTTCACAAGCGATGCTCCTACCGACATCCGCAGATGTCAGCGGATAGATCGCAGCGGAACTCCGCTGCAATGTCGCGCCTTTTTCACCGTTCTTGAACACATAAGTGAATGTCGGCCCATTGCTCCAGGAGCCAGGTTCACAAGTCAGGGCCTGTCCGACCATCGTCACACCCCGGATCGCCGCCCCGCCACCTCGCGGCGCGCGAGGTGGGCTCACAGCATGACCAAAGACAAAATCGCTGACCTCTGGGGCTGCAAGGTTGACAAAGCCACCGAGCGTCCCATCGAGACACGGTAGGCCGTCAATGATCTCGACGGTATCAGCGACACCGGCTAGGACTGCTGGCGACCCCGACAACGTCAGCCCGCTACCACTGTCTCCAAAACACACTGATCCACTCGGCGAGCTTGCACAAAGGAACAAGGCGTCGAGTTCGCCGCCGCATTCCCGGCTGTAATCGAGAGTCATGGAGATCGAGTTCAGTGCGCCATTCAGTTCGCCGATAAAAGGGTCCTCTTCGCCGAAGCCAGTCAGGTTTACAGGTGTATTTTCCGCGAGAAGCGTGCCCGTCGTAATCGGACTGATCGCCCTGGCGACCCCGCCCAGAACAAACGGCTTCGCAAGTTGCAATAGCGCTACATCGTCAGGGGCGGGCAGTGCGACTGCCGGACTGTAATAAGGGTGCGGCAAAACGCTGCTCGCCAGCGAGAACTGTTCTCCCGGTTCTTCAAACGCGATGTTGGCAGTGCCCGCGAAGACACCAATCTGGTCCGCGGGAATCTTCGCGTCGGTTTCCGGATTGAACACGCAATGTCCAGCCGTCACGACTTCAGTCGAGTTGAGAATCGAGCCGCCGCATAGAAGTCCTTCTTCTTCGGAAATGATCGCAAGCACGAGTACCTGCCAGGGCGCTTGCGAGATCGAGATCGGATGTCCACCCACAATCGCAGGACGTGCATGTTTGGAGCCGGTTTGAGCGTCACGCGCCAGCGAGAGACCATTGCGCAAGCGAACTCTCGTTGGGATCGCTGTGGGCTGCATGGCGCTCGCTCCGGTAGCGAAAGTGCTAGCCAAGAACACGACACCGATAACCACCATCCCCGCGCTGAGCCGGCCGACCCGCCGTCGAGACCGCACTCGAGCAGCTTGCGCGCACACAAACCCATCGCTTCCCTGCAACATCGCCCTCTCCCTTGAGATAGTTGACCGCCGACGACGCGGCAAGATACCAGATGCCCGAACAAAACCGCAAGACTTATAATCCACCTCCCAGCACAGCCCCATGCGATGGCGCCCACCCACCTACTGCGGGTCGACATCCACGGCGAAGCTCACACCCTTGTGCTCGCGGCGCTCGGCGAGCGCTTGGACGGCGTCGCCGACGGCCCTCACGGTAACGCGGCGCTCGGGAGCCTTGAGGACGATCACCTGACGCTCCTGGCCACGCAGGCGAAAGAGGGGAGCGGGACCGAGCAGGCTGGTCTCGGGCGGAACAGCGGCGGACAGGCGCCCCGCGAGGGCGCTTGCGGCGGCCTGCGCTGGTGCGAGCTCGCCCGCCGCGCAGGTGATCCTGATCAGGTGGGAGAAGGGCGGGTAGCGCAACGCCTGCCGGCGCCGCAGCTCGCCGGCGAGAAAGCCGTCTGTGTCGTGACGGGCCGCACAGGCGATGGCGCGGGCCTCGGGCGCGATCGTCTGCACGAGCACACGACCGTCGGCGCCGCGGCCGACCCGGCCCGCGAGCTGGGCGATCAGCGCGAAGGTGCGCTCGTCGGCGCGGAAGTCGGGAAAGCGCAGCGTCGCGTCGGCGTCGAGCACGACCCCCAACGTCACGTCGGGAAAGTCGTGTCCCTTGGCGACCATCTGCGTGCCGATCAGCACGCCCGCCTCGGCGGCCTCGAAGCGCGCCAGCAGGCTCGCCACGCCGCCCCCGGAATCGGGCGAGGACTCGCCCGCCCGTGCGTCGGGCGCACGGGGATCATCCCGCGAGACGGTGTCGGCGTCGAGGCGGAACACGGGGAAGCGCCCGTCGGCGTCGAGCGCGGCCGCGAGCTCGTGCTGCACTCGCTCGGTGCCCGCCCCGTGGCGGGCAACCGAGATCGAGCCGCACGCATCGCAGCAATCCGGCGCGGCTGCGCGGTGGCCGCAGTGGTGACAGGCAAGGAACGAGTAGTGCCCCGTGGGGCATCCAGCCCCACGTTCCGAAAACAGTGTGAGGCCTCCAGCCCCACTTGACCGGGCCGGCGAAGCCGGCCCTCCACCGTGCAGCACGAGCGCCACGTCGCAGTCCGGGCAGCTCCAGACCTTGCCGCAGGAGCGGCAGGAGAGGAAGTTCGACCAGCCGCGACGGTTGAGCAGCACGATCGCCTTGCCCCGCGCCGCCCGCACTTCGGCGAGCGCCTGGCCGGTGAGGGGATGCAGGCCGCTTGGCCGCTCGCGCATGTCGAGCACCTCAACGTGTGGCAGCGTGCGCCCGTCCACGCGCGCCGGCAGGCGCAACGACGGCGGCTCGTCGGTGCCGGGCCGCACGCTCTCCGGCCGCGGCGTGGCGCTGCCGAGCAGCAGCAGCGCGCCGGCCGTACGCGCCCGCCACAGAGCCACGTCGCGGGCGTCGTAGCGGGGGTCGCCCTCGTGCTTGTAGGAGGAGTCGTGCTCCTCGTCGATCACGATCAGGCCGAGGTCGCCGATCGGCGCGAACACCGCCGAGCGGGGGCCCACGCAGATGCGCGCCGCGCCGGTGCGCAGCCGCCGCCATTCCTCATAGCGCTCGCCGGGGCGCAGGCGCGAGTGCAGCACCGCCACGGTCTCGCCGAAGCGCTCGCGAAAGCGCGAGACTATCTGTGGCGTGAGAGCGATCTCAGGCACCAGCACGATCGCCCCGCGACCGGCCTCCAGCGCGTGGGCGGCGACCCGCAGGTAGACCTCGGTCTTGCCCGAGCCGGTCACGCCCTGCAGCAGGCGCCGCCCGAAGCGACGCTCGGCGAGCGTCGCGCACAGCGGCTCGAGCACCTCGCGCTGAGCCTGGGTGAGGGGTGGCGGCAGCGGACGGCGAGCGCCCACCGCGGGGTGCTCGGTGCGCACCGAGGCGCCCCGTCTGCGCCCGCTCAGGCGGCGGGCGGCGCCGGGGGGCAGCACGAGCGCCAGCGAGCGGGCCAGCGTCGAGCAGTACTCGGCGGCGATCCAGCGGGCGAGCGCCACCAGCTCCCCCGGTACGCCCAGCTCGAGCGCACGCAACGGCGCGAGCAGCTTCTCCTGCGCGATCTCGCTCTCCTGGGCGAGCCCCACCACCACGCCGAGCACGTTGCGGCGGGCGAAGGGCACCACGAGCATCGAGCCCACCTCCACGCCCTGCTCGCACAGTCCCGGCGGCAGCCGGTAGTCGAATGGACCGCGCAGGGCACGACTCGTGGTCAGCGGCTCGACGTGGGCGATGCTGGACATCGCCCGAGCGTATGTCAGAGTCCGGCGGCAGCCCGCAGCGCGTCGGCCTTGTCGGTGCGCTCCCAGGTGAAGTCGTGGTCGTCGCGGCCGAAGTGGCCGTAGGCGGCCGTCTTCTGGTAGATCGGCCGGTGCAGCTTGAGCTCCTCGCGGAAGGCTCCCGGGCGCAGGTCGAAGTGCTCGTCGATCAGCTTGGCGATCAGCGCCCGGTCCACCTTCTCGGTGCCGAACGTCTCGACCATCAGCGACACCGGGTGGGCGACGCCGATCGCGTAGGCGACCTGCACCTCGGCGCGGTCGGCGAGGCCCGCCGCGACCACGTTCTTGGCCACCCAGCGAGCCGCGTAGGCCGCCGAGCGGTCCACCTTGGAGGGGTCCTTGCCCGAGAACGCGCCACCGCCGTGGCGAGCCATGCCGCCGTAGGTGTCCACGATGATCTTGCGCCCCGTCAGGCCACAGTCGCCCATCGGGCCGCCGATCACGAAGCGGCCGGTGGGGTTGACGAGGAAGTTCTTCGCCAGCGAGCCCTCGTCGTAGAGCTCGGCGGGCAGCACGGGACGCAGCACGTGCTCGAACAGGTCGGGCTTGATCAGCGCCTCGGCGTCGATGCCGTCGGCGTGCTGGGTGGAGATGAGGATCTTCTCGATCGCCACCGGCCTGCCGTCGCGGTAGCGGACCGTCACCTGGGTCTTGCCGTCGGGGCGCAGGTAGGGCAGCACCTCCGCCTTGCGCACCTCAGCCAGGCGCTTGGCGAGCTTGTGGGCGAGGGAGATCGGCAGCGGCATCAGCTCGTCGGTCTCGCGGGTGGCGTAGCCGAACATCATCCCCTGGTCGCCTGCGCCCGCCACGTCGAGCTCGTCGTCGTCGGAGGGGTCGTGGCGGGTCTCGTAGGCCGCGTCGACCCCCTGAGCGATGTCCGGCGACTGTTTGTCGATCGCGTTGATCACCGCGCAGGTCTCGCAGTCGAAGCCGAAGGCGGCGTCGTCGTAGCCGATCTGGCGCACCGTCTCGCGGGCGATCTGCTGGATGTCCACGTAGGTGTCGGTGGAGATCTCGCCCGAGACCACCACCAGCCCGGTGTTGACCAGCGTCTCGCAGGCGACCCGCCCGTAGGGGTCCTCGGCGAGGACCGCGTCGAGCACGCCGTCGGAGATCTGGTCGGCGATCTTGTCGGGGTGGCCCTCGGTGACGGACTCGGAGGTGAACAGGAACTCGTGTGCGTGGCTGTTATCGCTCATGTGTGGATGGACTCCGCGTTCGCTGGCGCTGCAAGTGGTGATTGCCGTGGCCTCCGGCGAGCGTCGCCGCCCGGATCCGGGCACGGGGCCGGGAGAGTCTATCCAGGCGAGCGCGTGCGGCCCGCGCCGCGCTTGCGCGCGCCCGCACGCCCCGCGGCCGGCGCGTCGGGACGGGTCGCCTTCGGCGGCGCGCCGCTCGTTCTCGTGGTCGGGCCACCCCGTCCGCGCTGGCCGCGCTGGCCGCGCTCGACGAAGTCGACGATCAGGGGCACGCCGTCCATGCCGTAGCGGGCGCGCAGGCGGTTCTCGAGGAAGTAGGCGTAGTCGCGGGTGAGACGGGCACGGGAGTTGACCTGGATCGCGAAGCGCGGCGGGCGCTCGCCGATCTGAGCCATGTAGATGAGCTTGAGGCGGTGCTGGCTGGAGCCGCGGCGCGTGCCCACCGGCGGCTGGCGCGCCTGCAAAGCCTCGGCGAGGAAGCGGTTGAGCTCGGGGGTGGGGATGCGGCCCGCCATGCGGTCGCCGAGCGCGATCGCCTCGTCGAGCAAGCGCCCGATCCCGCGACCCGTCTTCGCGCTGGCGGTGAGCACGCGCGGGCGCAGGCGCAGCTTCTGGGCGACCTTCGCGCGCTCGTGCTCGAGCTCCCGCTCGCCGCGCTCATAGAGGTCCCACTTGTTCAGCACGATCGCCGTCGCGCAGCCGCTCTTCATCGCGAGCTCCGCGATGCGCAGATCCTGGGCGGTGACGCCGTCGCGGGCGTCGCAGACGACGAGCGCCACGTCGGCGCGCTCGGCCGCGCGATGGGAGCGCAGCGAGGTGTAGTACTCGACCGAGTCCGAGACCTTCGCCTGGCGGCGGATGCCGGCGGTGTCGATCAGCGTGAGCGCGCGATCGCCGACGAGCAGGGGCGTGTCGATCGCGTCGCGAGTGGTGCCGGCCAGCTCCGAGACGATCGTGCGCCGCTCGCCCAGGAAGCGGTTGACCAGCGAGGACTTGCCGACGTTGGGCCGGCCGATCACGGCCAGGCGCACGGCGTCCCGCTCGTCCTCCGCGGCCTCGGCGCCGGCGCCACGCTCGCGCAGCAGAGCGACGACGCGATCCAGCAAGTCGCCCGAGCCGAGACCCTGGGCGGCGGAGACCGGCTGCGGCTCGCCGAGGCCGAGGCGGTGGAACTCGGCCGCCAGCGGCAGGTCGGACACGCCGTCGCACTTGTTGGCCGCAACGATCGCCGGCAGCGGCGCGCGGCGCAGCTCCTGCGCGAGCTCTTCATCGCCCGGGCGCAGGCCCGCGCGGGCGTCGACGACGAGCACCGCCACCTGCGCGTCGGCGAGCCCGGCGCGCGCCTGGTCGCGGATCGAGCCCGAAAGGGGATCCTCGTCGCGCAGGTCCACGCCGCCCGTGTCGATCAGCGTGAACCGCAGGCCGTTCCACTCGCAGTCGATCTCGTTGCGGTCGCGGGTGACGCCGGAGCGCTCGTGCACGATCGCCTCGCGGGTGCCGCTGAGGCGGTTGATGAGCGAGGACTTGCCGACGTTCGGATAGCCGACGACGGCGACCTTGGGGGCGCGGGACATCGGCTCAGTATGCCCGGCCGCGCCGGCCTCACCGGCGGAGACGCCCGCGGCGCGAACCCGCTCAGCGGCGATCGCCGCGCGCGAGGGCGGCGATTTTCTCGACCACGTCCTCGGCGCTGAGGCCCGTGGTGTCGAGCTCGATGGCGTCCTCGGCGGGGCGCAGCGGGGAGTGTGCGCGCGTGGCGTCGCGCTCGTCGCGTTTGGCCTGCTCGGCGAGCACCGCCGCGGCGTCGGCTCCCAGCTCGCGCGCGCGGCGGCGGGCGCGCTCGGCGGGGTCGGCGGTGAGGAACACCTTCAGCTCGGCCTCGGGGGCGACCGCGGTGCCGATGTCGCGGCCCTCCGCCACCCAGTCGCCGCCGGCCAGCAGCTCGCGCTGCTTGGCCACGAGCGCCTCGCGCACGGCGGCGTCGGCGGCCAGGCGAGAGGCGCCGGCGGAGATCTCGGGCGTGCGGATCGCCTGTGTGACGTCGCGGCCGTCGAGCAGGACGAGCGGTGGCGCCCCGTCGAGCGCGGGCGGCGGCAGCTCGATGCGCGCGGCGCGGGCGAGCTGGGCGGGGGCGCTCACGGGCGCCTCGCGTGCGAGCAGCGCCACGCAGCGGTACATCGCGCCGCTGTCCAGGTAGGAGAAGCCGAGCCGCCTGGCCAACGCTCGCGCGACGGTCGACTTGCCCGCGCCCGCGGGACCGTCGATCGCTACGAGCACAGGCCCGTGAGGTCGCTCACGAAGGTGGGATAGGAGACGGCGGCGCTGTCCACGCCGAGCACCTCCACGCCCTCGCGTGAGGCGAGACCCGCGACGGCGCCCATCATCGCCATGCGATGGTCGCCGCGCGCGTCGAGCACACCGCCGCGCAGGCCGCCGCCGCCGCGCACGGCGAAGCCGTCCTCGGTGGCCTCGATGTCGGCGCCGAGCCCGCGCAGGCCCTCGACCACCGCGGCGATGCGGTCGGTCTCCTTCACGCGCAGCTCCTGGGCGCCCCGCACCACGGTCTCGCCCTCGGCGAAGCAGCCGAGCAGCGCCACCAGGGGCAGCTCGTCGATCGCCGGCGGCACCTCCTCGGGCTCCACGACGGTCGCCTCCAGGGCGCCGTGAGCGACGTCGAGGTCGGTGACGGGCTCGTGCGGGGAGAGCTCGCCGGTCTCCGCCTCCAGATCGCCGAGCACGATGCCGCGCATGCGGCGCACGATGCGCAGAAAGCCGCTGCGCGTCCAGTTGACGCCGACGTCGGCGAGCAGCAGGCGCGACCCGGGCACGAGCACGCCGGCGGCGACGAGAAAGGCCGCGGAGCTCGGATCGCCGGGAACGCGCACCGCGTCGAGAACCAGCTCGTCGACGTTCGCCACCGTGACATGACGGCCGTGGCGGTGGATGTTCACGCCGGCGCGCAGCAGCATCCGCTCGGTGTGGTCGCGGCTGCGCTCGGGCTCGCCCACGGTGGTGGCGCCGTCGGCGGCGAGCGCCGCGAGCAGCACGCAGGACTTCACCTGGGCGCTGGCCACGGGCAGCTCGTAGGAGATCGCGTGCAGGTGAGCGCCGCGCACGGTCATGGGCGGAAAGCGCTCGGCGGTGACCCGCACCTCGGCGCCCATCTGGCGCAGCGGCTCGGCGATGCGGTCGACCGGCCGGCGGCGGATCGAGGCGTCGCCGTCGAGCGTGAAGCTGCGGCCGTCCTGCGCCGCCAGCCAGCCGGGCAGCAGGCGCAGCAGGGTGCCGGCGTTGCCGACGTCGATCGGCGCCCGCGGCTCGCTGACCTCGCGCAGGCCGGTGCCGCGGATCACGAGCTCCTCGTCGCGCACCTCCACGAGGGCGCCCAGCGCCCGCACGGCCTGCAGCGTGGCGTCGGTGTCGGCGGCGTGCAGGTAGTTCTCGACGTGGACCGGCTCCGCCGCCATCGCCCCCAGCAGCGCGGCGCGATGGGAGATCGACTTGTCGGCGGGCACGCGCAGCTCCCCGACGAGACCCCGGGAGGGCTCGAAGCGCAGGTTCATGCGCGCAAGTATGACCGCGGCGGAGCCAACGCTATGCCCGGGCGACGGGGAAGCCGAGCGCGGCGATCAGCTCACGGGCGCGTGCCGCCTGCGACTCGCCGGCGATCCACAGGGCGACGACCCCCCGGCGGTTGTCCTCGGAAGGCGACAGCGCCAGATCGAGCATGTTCACGCCCGCCTGACCGAGCGCCAGCGCCAGCTCGGCGATCACGCCCGGGCGGTTGGGCACCGCGGCGCGCAGCTCGACGATCTCCTCGCCGCCGGCGCCGCCGACGAGGCCCGCCCCCAGCAGCGCCTCGCGGTCGGCGCGGGCACGGTCGTTCCACGCCGCCACGGCCGCGGCGTCGCCGCGCGCGAGCGCCGAGCGCACCTCGGCCAGGCGCGCCGCGAGCCCGTCGATGGCGGCGATCAGGGCGTCGTGGTTGGCGAGGTAGATGTCGGTCCAGATGGCGGTGTTGGCGCCCGCCACCCGGGTGGCGTCGCGAAAGCTCGGACCGACCGCCGGCAGACGCTGGCCGTCCTCGCACGCGAGCATGCCCGCCACCTGGGCCACGAGCAGGTTGGCGAGCACGTGGGGCAGGTGGGACACGGAGGCCATCAGGCGGTCGTGTGCCTCGGCGTCGATCGCGACCGGCTGGGCGCCGAGGCTCGCGAGCAGGCGATGCAGGCGCTCGTAGAGGACGCCCGTGGTGTTGCCGCGGGCGGGCGTGAGATACCAGACGGCGCCCTCGAAGAGGTCGGCGCGGGCGTGCTCGACGCCGGCAGCCTCCGCTCCCGCCAGCGGATGGCCGCCGACGAAGCGGGGGTCCGAGATGGCCGCGGCGACGACCCGCTTGGTGGAGCCCACGTCGGTGACGACGGTCTCCGGCGCCGCGTCCCGCAGTGCGGCGGCAATCGTTTCGACGAGGCTCCCCACGGGGGCGGCTACGAATACGACCTCGGCGTCGCGCACGGCGCCGGCGATGTCCGGCGCCTGCTCGACGATCGCGCCGCGCTCCAGCGCCAGCTCGCGCACACGTGGGTCGGGGTCCCAGCCGAGCACGTGGGCACCGGCGCGGGCGCGGGCGGCCAGACCGATCGAGCCGCCGATCAGGCCGGTGCCGATGAGGGCGACCCTCACAGCAGCTCGGCGAGCGCCTCGAGGAAGCGGGCGTTCTCGGTGGGCGTGCCGAAGGTGACGCGCAGCGCGGGCCCACCGCCGCCGAGGGCGGCGCCGCCGCGCACCAGCACGCCACGCTCGCGCAGCCCGTCCATGATCTGCGCCTCGTCGCGCTCGTCCAGAGCCAGCCAGCAGAAGTTGGCCTGCGAGTCGGCGACCCGCAGGCCCATCGCGCGCAGGCTCTCGGTGACCGACAGGCGCTCGGCGACCGTGCGGCTGACCCGCTCGATCATCTCGTCCTGATGGGCCAGGGCCTCCACGGCGGCGGCCTGGGCGAGGGCGTTGCAGAAGAACGGCTGGCGCACCTGGTCGACGGCGCGGGGCAGGTCGGGGGAGCCGCACAGGGCGAAGCCGACGCGCAGGCCGCAGAGGCCGTAGACCTTCGAGAAGGTGCGCAGCAGCACGAGGTTGGGATGGCGCTCCAGCAGCTCGATCGAGGCATCGGGGTCGCCGAGCAGGTTGAACTCGCAGTAGGCCTCGTCGAGGATTACGCACACGTGGGGCGGCACCTGCTCGAGGACGGCCGCGATGCGCGCGAGCTCGAGCGCCGTGGAGGTGGGGTTGTTGGGGTTGCAGATCAGCAGCAGGCGGGTGGCCACGGTGATCTCCGCGAGCATCGCGGGCAGGTCGTGGCGCAGCTCGCCGTCGAGCGGCACCTCGATCGCGCGGGCGCCGGAGGCGGCGGCCAGGTGGGGGTAGACGGAGAAGGAGGGCCAGGCGTAGACGAGCTCGGCGCCGGGCTCGAGCAGGGCCTCGCCGGCCGCGAGCAGGATGTCGCAGGAGCCGTTGCCGATGGCGATGCGGGAGGTCGGGACTTCGTAGCGCGCGGACAGGCGCTCGCGCAGCAGCGAGTTGGTGGGGTCGGGGTAGCGGTTGACGGAGTCCAGGGCACTCTCGATCGCGGCCCGCACCTCCGGGAAGGGCGGAAAGGGCGACTCGTTGCTGGCCAGGCGCACGAGCGGCGCCTGCTCGGCATAACCGCCGGCGGCGGGATAGACGGGGATGCGGCGGATGCGCTGCGCGAACTCGATCGCCATGGGCCCTATTGTGCCGCAGCGCCCGCGCGCGCCGCGGGACGCGCTTGGCGGCGCTTACTGGGCGGCCTGTAAGTCGGCCCGCAGGGAGGCCGCCTCGCGCAGATAGACGTGCGCCGGCTCGTGATCCTCGTCGGCGTAGTAGTGGATCAGCAGCCTGATCACCCGCGGCAGGGAGCCTGGCACGGGTATCTCGCGGGTACACAGCAGCGGCACCCGCTCGAAGCCCAGCGCACGGGCGGCCACGGCGGGGAACTCGGCGTCGAGATCGTCGGTGGCGGAGAACACACAGCTGACGACGTCCTCGGGAACGAGGTCGTTGCGCTCGAGGATCGCCCGCATCAGCTCGGTCGTGGCGTCGAGGATCTCCCCGGCGTCGTTGGCGGGCACCGTTACGGCGCCCCGCAGGGCGAACAGGCGTCGCGACATCGGCCGATTCTCTCAGAGCGAGCCCCGGAGCCGCTCGACCTCGGCCGCACTCAGGCGCCGGTGGGCGCCGGGGGCGAGATCGCCGAGGCGCAGGGGGCCGAAGGCGACCCGCTGCAGGGTCCGCACCGGATGTCCGACGGCGGCGCACATGCGGCGCACCTGGCGGTTGCGGCCCTCGTGGATGGTCAGCTCGATCTCCTCGGCGCCGAGCCGGCGCACGCGAGCGGGCGCGGTGGGGCCGTCCTCGAGCTCCACCCCCTCGCGCAGGGCGCGCAGGGCGCGCGCCCCCACGGGTCCGCGGGCGATTCGCGCACGGTAGGTCTTGGGCACTTCATAGCGTGGGTGGGTGAGACGGTTTGCGAGCTCGCCGTCGTTGGTGAGCAGGATCAGGCCGCTGGTGTCGGCGTCCAGGCGCCCGACCGGATACAGGCGCAGGCCGCCGGACGGCACCAGCTCGACCACCGTGGGCCGGCCGTGGGTGTCACGGGCGGTGGAGAGCACCCCCACGGGCTTGTGCAGGGCATAGACCGCCCGCTCGGCCTCTCCCGCCAGCGCTCGGCCGTCCAGGGCGACGCAATCGGCCGGGCCGACGTCCCGGGCGGGGTCGGTGACGACCTGGCCGTCGATCGTGACGCGTCCCTGGGCGATCAGCTGCTCGGCGCCCCGCCGCGAGGCGGCGCCGGCGTGGGCGAGGTGCTTGGCTAGGCGCATGCTCTGGCGGGCGTCGCGGCGGTCGGGGAGATAGGCTGGGGCATGGCGGTGGACACGCGCCTGCCACCATAGGCGGCCGTGGAGCTGGAGAGACTGAAGAACATCCTCGGCGACGCCGGCGAGCCGGACTATCGGGCGGGGCAGGTGTGGTCGTGGGCCGCGCGCGGGGCGAGCGGCTACGCGCAGATGACCAACCTGCCGGCGACGCTTCGCGAGCGGCTGCAGCGGGAGCTGCCGTTCGCCTGTTTGCGAGTGGTGCGGGAGGCGCGGGCGCGCGACGGCACGGTCAAGGCGCTGTTCCACACCGCCGACGAGCGCCCATTGGAGGCGGTGCTGATGAGCTATCGCGACTCCCCCGCGGGCGAGCCGGGGCGGCGCTCGATCTGCGTGTCCTCACAGTCGGGCTGTCCGCTGACGTGCAGCTTCTGCGCCACCGGGCGGATGCGCTTCGCGCGCAACCTCAGCGCCTCGGAGATCCTCGAGCAGGCGCTTCACTTCAGGCGCATGGGAGCGCTCAGTCACTGCGTGTTCATGGGCATGGGGGAGCCGATGCTCAACATCGAGAACGTGCTCGCGGCCTGCGAGCGACTGCCAGACGTGGGGATCACGCACAGGCGCATCACGGTCTCCACCGTCGGCTGGATCCCCGGCATCGAACGGCTGGGCGAGCAGGACATGCCGCTGCGGCTGGCCCTGTCGCTGCACGCTCCCGAAGAAGCGCTGCGCTCGCGGATGATGCCCGT
>Ga0335072_10011886_pt1 | contig 12442 bp, 13 predicted proteins | sample Lox_Sample_21_FD_206725 | JGI IMG/M metagenome (GOLD analysis project Ga0335072, IMG submission 206725) | Soil microbial communities from Loxahatchee National Wildlife Refuge, Florida, United States - Lox_Sample_2.1 | ecosystem: Environmental > Terrestrial > Soil > Wetlands | place: USA...
GGCTCGTCGCATCCTGGGGGTGGAGTTGCTCCCAAGGGTTGGGCTGTTCGCCCATTAAAGCGGTACGCGAGCTGGGTTCAGAACGTCGTGAGACAGTTCGGTCCCTATCTGCCGTGGGCGTTGGAGAGTTGAGAGGATTTGTCCCTAGTACGAGAGGACCGGGATGAACGCACCTCTGGTGTATCTGTTGTCCTGCCAAGGGCATAGCAGGCTAGCTACGTGTGGATCGGATAACCGCTGAAAGCATCTAAGCGGGAAGCCGGCCTCAAGATGAACTCTCCCATCCCCTCGAGGGAGTAAGACCCCTGGTAGACCACCAGGTTGATAGGCCGGATCTGGAAGCGCGGCGACGCGTGAAGGAGACCGGTACTAATGGGTCGAGGGCTTGACGGATGTTTTTGATACCCGCAGTGGCTGCTGTGCAGTTTTGAGGGACCGCGGAGGGCGTGGTCTTTCGCCCTTTTCCGGTGGCCTTGGCGAGGGGGAAACACCTCTTCCCATTCCGAACAGAGCAGTTAAGCCCCTCAGCGCCGATGGTACTTGGCCCGCAAGGGCCTGGGAGAGTAGGACGCCGCCGGTTTAGTCTCGCGCGAGCCGCCCCCGGGCGGCCCGCTGCCGTTCCCGCGCCGCCGCGCTCCGGACGCGCACGCCGCGCGCCCTATCGTAGGGGCCGAGCAAGCAACCAAGAGAAAGGGGTCAAGATGAGCGTGAAGATCGAAGGCCGGGCCGAGGAGCTGCTGAAGGCGAGGAACTTCTGCAACGTGGCCACGCTGAGAGCCGACGGCTCGGTGCACTCCGCGCCCGTGTGGGTGGACGTCGAAGACGGCAAGCCCGTCGTCAACACCGCAGAGGGGCGCGCCTGGCCGCGCAACCTCGAACGCGACCCCCGCGTCACGCTCACCGTGCAGAACATGGAGAACCCCTACGAGTACCTGGAGGTCCGCGGCCGCGTCGCCGAGCGCACCCACGACGGCGCGGACGCACACATCGACGCCCTCGCCAAGAAGTACCTGGACAAGGACACCTACCCCTTCCGCCAGCCCGGCGAACGGCGCGTCATCATCCGCGTCGATCCCGAGGTGGCGCGCGTCTGGGGCGGCTAGCGCGGCCCACGACCGACGCCCGCCGGCAGCCGGGCAGCCGGCAGCCCCGCGACCGTCAGGCGGGCTGCGCGCGGCTCACCGTGGCCCCGCCACCGGACCTGGCCGCGCACACGCCGGCCCGCCATCCGCCTGCCCCCGCCGCGTGCGTGCACGCGCTGGCAGCGTCCCTCGGCGCTGCACCGGGGTCAGGCAGACGTGGCAGGCCGGCGGCGGGGCGCCGGGGCGGCGTTCGCCGCTCCCTCTGCGCAACGCGGCTCGATGCGGGTGCATCGGCGCTCGCGGCCCGTCCTGCTGGCCGACCTCCCAGTCGACCTCGACGCCGTCCTCGAGCAACAGGAACGAACGGGCGAGACGCGCCGCTTCGAGCGCGCGCTGCGCAAGCCTTGTTTTTGCGGTGGAGGGGAACATCTGTTCGCAAGATACGGATGGGCGCGGACGGACCTCGGGCGAACACGTGTGCGTACGGGCTCTTCCCCCCAAAAGTGGCTTTGCGATGCGGTTTTCGGCCCTGATATCCTGCAATCGAAGTTGCACGAAGGCGCCCCCAGGAACCCGCTTGCGCGCACCCGCGGCACCGATGAAGGGGGCGGCGGAGAGACCGCGAACTTGAGTGCCGAGATGGGTGTTACGCTAGCCAGGCGCTTGTCCGGCGGGCCGTTCTCGAGCCGCGTCCGGCGCCCCAAGCTCATGGAGAAGTTCGTCATCGAAGGCGGCGTGCCGCTGTCGGGCACGATGGTGCCCGCGGGAAACAAGAACGGCGCGCTGCCGATCCTCGCCGCCAGCGTCCTCACCGAGCAAGAGGTGGTGGTGCACAACGTGCCGCGGATCCGCGACGTGGACGCGATGCTCGAGATCCTCGTCGCGCTCGGCGTGCGCGTCGGCTGGCGCGGCCCCAACGAGCTCGCGCTGTGCGCCGCCGACGTGGGGCAGGTCGCGATCGACGCGGGCCTGGCCGAGTCGATCCGCGCGTCCTTCCTGCTCGCCGGGCCGCTGCTGGCGCGCTTCGGGCGCGCCGTGATGCCCCCGCCCGGCGGGGACGTGATCGGCCGCCGGCGGCTGGACCCGCACCTCGACGCCTTTCGCGCGATGGGCGCGCTCACCGACTGCCAGCGCGAGATCGTGCTGAGCGCGCCCAGCGGCCTGCGCCCCAGCGACGTGTTCATGGACGAGCCCTCCGTGATGGCCACCGAGAACGCGCTGATGGCAGCCGCGCTCACGCCCGGCACCACCGTCATCGGCAACGCCGCCTGCGAGCCGCACGTGCAGGACCTCGCGCGCATGCTCGTGAAGATGGGCGCCGACATCCAGGGCATCGGCTCCAACCTGATCACCGTCAACGGCGCCGAGCGCCTGCGCGGCTGCGAGCACCGCGTCGCTCCCGACCACATCGAGATCGGCAGCTTCATGGCGCTCGCCGGCGTCACCGGCGGCGAGCTGCGCATCAAGGACACCGTGCCGGGCGACCTGCGCATGATCAGGCTGGTGTTCGAACGCCTCGGCTTGCGCTCCGAGCTGCACGGCGAGGACATCGTGGTGCCGGGCGCGCAGACGCTCGTGGCCCGTGCCGACGTGGGCGATTACAAGGGCAAGATCCAGGACGGCCCGTGGCCGGCGTTTCCCGCCGACCTCACCTCGATCGCCGTCGCCCTGGCAACCCAGGCCGAGGGATCGATCCTGGTGCACGAGTGGATGTTCGAGAACCGCCTGGTGTTCACCGACAAACTGATCCTGATGGGCGCCGACATCGTCGTGTGCGACCCGCACCGCGTGATCGTCAACGGCCCGCGGCGGCTGCGCGGCAGCGGCGGCGAACGCGTGGAGTCGCCCGACATCCGCGCCGGCATGGCGATGCTGCTGGCTGCGCTGTGCGCCGAGGGCCGCAGCGAGATCGGCAACATCCGCCAGATCGACCGTGGCTACGAGCGCATCGACGAGCGCCTGCGCGAGCTGGGCGCACGCATCGAGCGCGTGGCCACGGAGCCCGTGCACGCATAATTCCCCGGATCCCATGATCCACCCCATCCCGAGCGGCACGCGCGACGTGCTTCCCGAAGAGACGCGCGAGGTGCGCGCCATCACCGACGCGCTGCGCGCCGTGTTCGAGCGCCGCGGCTATGGCGAGGTCTACACGCCCGCGCTCGAGTACGAGTCGGTGCTCGCCCGCGCCGACATGGCCGAGGCGAGACCCGCCTATCGCGTGTTCGACGAGACCGGCGCGGTGCTGGCGCTGCGCTCCGACATGACCGTGCCGATCGCGCGCGTGGTCGCCACGCGCTACGCCGCGAGCGCGCCGCCGCTGCGCTTCAGCTACTTCGCGCACTGCTACCGCGGCGTGCGCCCCCAGCGGGGACAGCCGCGCGAGCTGCTGCAGGCCGGCATCGAGCTGATCGGCGCGCCCGCGCCGGAGGGCACCGCGGAGGCGCTCACCGTGCTCTGCCAGGCGCTCGACGCCACCGGCCTGAAGGGCTATCGCGTCGGTCTCGGCGACGCCTCGCTGTTCCCCGCGCTGATGGCCAGCCTGGCGGTGCCCGACGGCCGGCGCGCCCAGCTGCTCGAGGCGCTGGTGCTGCGCGACTTCGTCGCGCTCGCCGAGGCGCTCGAGCAGTCAGGCCTGCCCGCGCCCGACATACGGCTGCTGCTCGACGTGCCCCAGCGCCGCGGCGGCCCCGAGGTGCTGGCCGACATGCCCGCGCCCGCCGGGGAGGCGCTGACCGGCCTGCGCCAGGTGCACCAGCTGCTCGACCCGGAGGTGGCCTCGCGCGTGATCTTCGACCTCGGGCTCGTGCGCAACATCGGCTACTACACGGGCGCCGTGTTCGACGTCTACGACCCCGCGCTCGGCACCCCGATCGGCGGCGGCGGCCGCTACGACGAGCTGCTCGCGCGCTTCGGGCGCAGCCTGCCGGCGGTCGGCTTCGCCCTGGGCGTCGACCGCCTGCACATCGCGCTCGCCGGCGAGGAGCGCGGCACCGGCGCCCTGCTCGCCCACGGCGCAGGCGCCGGCGCGGGCGCCCCGGACCTGGCGGGCGCCGGCGAGACGCCGCGATGAGCGCCACCGGCGGGCTCACCATCGCGGTGCCCCGCGGCGCGCTGTTCGACGGCACCGTCGACCTGCTCGCCGCGCTGGGCGTCGACACCGCCGAGCTGCGCGCCAACGACCGCAAGCTGCTGTTCGAGGACATCGGCGTGATCACCATGCGCCCCTCCGACGTGCCCACCTACGTCGAGTCCGGCGCCGCCGACCTCGGCGTCACCGGCAAGGACGTGCTGCTCGAGCAGGCCGCGCAGCGCCCCGGCGAAGGCGGACGCGAGGTGTACGAGCTGCTCGACCTCGGCTACGGGCGCTGCACGATGGTGCTCGCCACCCAGGCCGGCCCCGACCCCGCGCTGGAGGCGCTGAGGCGGCTCGGCGTGATGCGCGTCGCCACCAAGTACCCGCGCATCGCCGCGCGCTACCTCGAGGAGACCGGCAGGCAGGCCGAGATCGTGGAGGTCAAGGGCTCGGTCGAGCTGGCGCCGCTGACCGGCATGGTCGAGGCGATCGTCGACCTCACCGCCACCGGCACCACGCTGCGCGAGAACAACCTGGTGATCCGCGAGGAGATCGTGGCGTGCACCGCCCGCTTGGTCGCCAACCGCGTCGCCCACAAGCTCAAGGCCGCGCAGATCGACGCGCTGCTCGCGCGCCTGCGCGAGCTGCCGGCCGCCGCCCGCGGCCGCGGTGCCGGCGAGCCCGTGTGAGCATGCAGCTCGAGCGCCTCACCGAGCAGGACGTGCAGCGGCTCGGCGGCCCCTCGGCCACCGCCGCCCACCTGCGCGCGCTCGTTGCCGACGGCGCCTCGGTCGCGCAGGACGTGCGCGAGATCGTCGCCGCCGTGCGCCGGCGCGGCGACGAGGCGGTGCTCGAGTACACGCGCAGGCTCGACACCGCCGGCGCCGAGCCCCGCCCCCTGCTGGTGGGCGACGAGGAGCTCGACGAGGCCATCAAACGCCTCCCGCTGGAGCTGATCGCCGGCCTGCAGGTCGCGATCATGAACGTGGCGCTGCTGGCCGACGCCGCCGTCGGCCGCGACGCCGCCGTCGAGCTGCCGCAGGGGCAGCGCATCACGCTGCGCGAGCTGCCGGTGGGCTCGGCCGCGGTGTACGTGCCGGGCGGGCGGGCGCCCTACCCCAGCACCGTGGTGATGGGCGTGGTCACCGCGCGCTCCGCCGGCGTGGGCGAGGTCGCGGTGTGCGCGCCGCCGGGCCCCGACGGCCAGATCGACCCCGCGATCCTCGGCACCTGCAGGCTGTGCGGGGTGGAGCGCGTCTACCGCATGGGCGGCGCGCAGGCGATCGCCGCGCTCGCGCTCGGCACCGAGACGGTGGCGCGCGTGGACGTGATCGTGGGCCCCGGCAACCTGTACGTGCAGGAGGCCAAGCACCAGCTGTCCGCGCACGTCGGCATCGACGGCTTCGCCGGCCCCAGCGACCTGCTGATCGCGCTCGCGCAAGGGGTCGGCGAGCACGAGCTGCGGCTCGCCGCGCTGGACATGCTCGCGCAGGGCGAGCACGGCGAGGGCAGCCTGGTGGTCGCCGTCTCCGCCTCCGCGCGGGTCTGCGACGCGCTCGCGCACGCGCTCGAGCGGATGGTGCTCGAGCGGCCAACCGTCGGCGACGCCGCCTTCGCGGTCGCGCAGGTCGCCGGCGCGGGCGAGGCGATCGCGCTCGCCAACGCCTTCGCGCCCGAGCACATGCAGCTGATCGGCGCGGAAGTCGAGGCGCTGGCCGCACAGGTCCGCTGCGCCGGCTGCCTGTTCGTGGGGCTCGACAGCGCCACCGCCTTCGGCGACTACGTGGCCGGCTCCAACCACGTGCTGCCCACCGCCGGCGCCGCGCGCTTCGCCTCCACGCTCTCGCCGCGGCACTTCCGCCGCACCATGTCGGAGGTGCGCGTCGGCGCCGGCGCCGGCAAGCTCGCCGCCGCCGGCGCGCCGATCGCCCACGCCGAGGGCTTCGAGGTGCACGCCGAGTCGATGCTCGCCCGCGTGCGCCACAATCACGAGCAGTGACACGCTCCGCCGAGATCGAACGCGCGACCGCCGAGACCGAGGTGAAGCTCGCGCTCGCGCTCGAAGGCTCCGGCGCCGGCGCGCGCGCCACCGGCGTGGGCTTCCTCGACCACATGCTCGACCTGCTGGCCCGCCACGGCCGGCTCGACCTGGACGTGAGCGTCAGCGGCGACCTGCAGACCGGCGCGCACCACACCGCAGAGGACACCGCGATCGTGCTCGGGCAGGCGCTCGACGAGGCGCTCGGCGAGCGCGCCGGCATCAGCCGCTACGGCTCCGCCTGCGTGCCCATGGACGAGGCCCGCGCCAGCTGCGCGATCGACGTCTCCGGGCGGCCCTTCACGCTGTTCGAGGCCGAGCTGCCGCCGGGCGCCACCGGCGGCTTCGAGCACGAGCTCACAGAGGAGTTCTTCCGCGCGCTCGCCAACGCCGCCAAGCTCACCCTGCACCTGCGCGTGGAAGCCGGCAGCAACGCGCACCACATGATCGAGGCCGCCTTCAAGGCGTTCGCGCGCGCGCTGCGCCAAGCTGTCGCGATCGACCCCGACGAGCGCGGCGTGCCCAGCACCAAGGGCACGCTCACCGCATGAGCGGCGCGACTCCCCAGATCGCCGTCGTCGACTACGGCATGGGCAACCGCCGCTCGGTCGAGAAGGCGCTCGAGCACGCCGGTGCCGGCGCCACCGTCGGCAGCGATCACGAGCTGCTGCGCGCGGCCGACGGCCTCGTCGTGCCGGGCGTGGGCGCCTTCCCGCGCGCCATGCGCCGCCTGCGCGAGCTCGGCCTCGACGAGCTGCTGCGCGAGCGCGTGCACGCCGGAACGCCCGTGCTGGGCATCTGCCTCGGCATGCAGCTCGCCTTCGAGCGCTCCAGCGAGCTCGACGGCGCCGAGGGTCTCGGGCTGGTAGCCGGCGAGGTGCTGCCGCTGCGCGCCGGCGCGCTGAAGCTGCCGCACATCGGCTGGAACGAGGTGGGCTTTGCGAGCGAGCCAGGCTCGCCGCTGCTGGACGGGCTGCCCTCGCGCTGCGCCTTCTACCACGTGCACTCGTTCGCGCCCGTGCCCGCGGACGAGGCCGATGTGCTCGGGCGCGCCGAGTACGGCGAGCCATTCGTCACCGCCGTGCAGCGCGGCTCCTTCTACGGCGTGCAGTTCCACCCCGAGAAGTCCTCCGCCGCCGGGCTGCGCCTGCTCGCCAACTTCGCCCGCATCTGCGTCGACGCCGCCGCCATCACCACGGCGGCCGCTGCCGGCGCCGGCGGGGCGCGCGAGCCGCGCTCGCTGGCGCGGTGAGGCTCTACCCGGCGATCGACGTGCTCGGCGGCAACGCCGTGCGGCTCGTCCGCGGCGACTTCGACGCCAAGAAGGTCTATGACGAGGACCCCTTGTCGGCCGCCCGCGGCTGGGTCGCCGCCGGCGCCGACTATCTGCACGTGGTCGACCTCGACGGCGCACGCACGGGCGAGCCCGTGAACCTCGATCAGCTCGCTCGCGTCGCCCGCGAGGCCGGGGTGCCGGTGCAGTACGGCGGCGGCCTGCGCAGCGCGGGCGCCGTCGCCGATGCGCTCGACGCGGGTGCCGAGCGCGTGATCCTCGGCACGGTCGCGTTCAGCGACCCGGACGTGTTCGGCGAGTGCCTCGCGGCGCACGGTCCTGAGCGGATCCTCGTGGGGGTCGACGTGCGCGGCGGCCGCGTCGCCACCCACGGCTGGCTCCAGAGCACCGGTGTGCCCGCCCGCGACGCCTTCGCGGCGCTGCGCGAGCGCGGCGCTCGCCACTTCGTGTTCACCAACATCGACCACGACGGCATGCTCGACGGCGCCAACCGCGACGAGGTCGCATGGGTCGCGCGCGCCGTGGGGGAGGGCAGCGTGATCTTCTCCGGCGGCATCGGCGCGCTCGCGGATCTCCACGCGCTCGCTCGCCTGCGCAGGGAGCACGCGCTCGACGGCCTCACAGGCGTGATCGTCGGCACCGCGCTGTACGAGGGCCGCTTCACGGTTGCGGAAGCCAAGGGCGCCCTGGCCGCGTAGATACGCTGGGCGCGTGCACTTCAAGCGCGTGATCCCCTGCCTGGACGTCGACCGCGGTCGCGTCGTCAAGGGCGTGCAGTTCCTCGACATCCGCGACGCCGGCGACCCGGTCGAGCTGGCCGCCCACTACGACCGCGAAGGCGCCGACGAGCTCGTCTTCCTCGACATCACCGCCACCCACGAGAAGCGCGACACGATCGCCAAGCTCGCGCGGGCCACCGCCGACGACGTGTTCGTGCCGTTCACCGTCGGCGGCGGCATTCGCTCGGCGGCCGACGCGCAGGCGGCGCTCGACGCCGGCGCCGACAAGGTGTCGGTCAACTCCGCCGCGCTGGAGCGGCCCGAGCTGCTCGGCGAGCTGGCCGGGGTGTTCGGCGCGCAGTGCGTGGTGCTCGCGATCGACGCCAAACGCGCCACACCGTCATCGAAGATGGACGGCGGCTGGGAGGCCTATCTCGCGGGCGGGCGCACGCCCACCGGACGGGACGCGGTGGAGTGGGCGAGCGAGGCCGTGGCGCGCGGGGCGGGGGAGATCCTGCTCACCAGCATGGACCGCGACGGCACCAGCGAGGGCTATGACCTCGAGCTCACGCGCGCGGTCAGCGACGCCGTGGCGGTGCCCGTGATCGCCTCCGGCGGCGCCGGCGAGCTCGACCACCTCGCGCAGGCGCTCGAGGCCGGCGCCGACGCGGTGCTGTGCGCCTCCATCTTTCACTACGGCCGCCACACCGTGGCCGAGGCCAAGCGACACCTGGCCGCCGCCGGCATCCCCGTGCGGGTGGCGTGAAGGACGCACCGCGCGTGCTCGAGGCGCTCGCCGCGCTGCCCGGCGGGCCCGAGCTGCTGGCCGCCGGCGAGCGCCACGACGATGCAGCGCTGATCGGCGGCGCCGTGCGCGACCTGCTGCTGGAGCGCCCGCCGCGCGAGCTCGACGTGGTCCTGAGCGACGAGGTCGAGCCGCTCGCGCGGGAGCTGGCCGCCGAGCTCGGCGCCGAGGTCGCTCTGCACGAGCGCTTCGGCACCGCGCTGGTCGAATGGGACGGCGGGCGCATCGACCTCGCGCGCCGGCGCGCGGAGCGCTACCCGGCGCCCGGCGCGCTGCCCGAGGTCCGTCCCGGCGCCGCCGCCGAGGACCTCGCGCGCAGGGACTTCACCGTCAACGCCATCGCGCTCGCGCTCGGCGGCGAGCGCCGCGGCTCGCTGGAAGGCGCCGAGCACGCCCGCGAGGACCTGGCCGCAAGGCGGCTGCGGGTGCTGCACGAGCGCAGCTTCCTCGACGACCCCACGCGGCTGCTGCGCCTCGCCCGCTACCGCGCCCGCCTCGGATTCGAGATCGAGCCGGGCACCGCGCGGCTCGCCTCCGAGGCCCTGCGGTCCGGCGCGCTCGGCACCGTCACGCCCGCGCGCGCCGGCGCCGAGCTGCGGCTCGCGCTGGGCGAAGACGACGCAGCGGCCGCGCTCGAGGCCGCCGAGCAGCTGGGGCTGCTGGCCGCGCTGCACCCGCGGCTCCGCTTCGACGCCGCGCTCGCCCGCCGCGCGCTGGCGCTGCTGGCGCCGGCCACCTCCGCGCGTCCCATCCGCCCCGACGTGCTCGCGCTGGCGGTGCTCGCGCACGCGCTCGTGGCGGGACGCGCGCGAGCCGCCGCGGCGGAGGCCCGCGCACTGCTCGACGAGCTCGAGATCCCCGCCGCCCAGCGCGACCGCGCGCTCGCCGACGCGTGCTCCGCCGCCACGCTCGCCGCCGGGCTCGCCGGTGCCGCGACACCCTCGCAGCTGCAGCAGGCCGCACGCCTCGCCACGCTCGAGGGCGTCGCGCTGGCCGGCGCGCTGGCCGAGCGCGACCCGCGGCTCGCACGCGCCGGCGAGGCCGCCGCAGCCTGGCTCGGCGGGCTGCACGCCGTGCGCCTGCAGATCGGCGGCGAGGACCTGCTCGCCGCCGGCGTACCCGAGGGCCCGGAGATCGGCCGCCGGCTGCAGGCCGCGCTCGCGCGCAAGCTCGACGGCGAGCTGGACGGCGGCGGACGCGAGGCGGAGCTGCGCGCCGCGCTGGAGGCCGAGCGGTGAGCGAGGCCGCCCGTCGCGCGCGCCTGGCGCCCCGTGCCCGGCAGGCACTCCGGCCGCCGCGTGCACGCCACGCGCGCGAGCTCGCCTTCGAGCTCCCCGGCGGCGGGCGCGCGCTGTTCACCACGCGCGCCGCCGGCAACCTCTCGACCGCCGCCGGCGAGGGCCACGAGTTGGGCGCCGCGCGCCGCGACGAGCTCTGCGAGCGGCTCGACCTGGGCTGGCTGTGCGCCGGCGCCCAGCTGCACGGCGATCGCGTGCACGTGATCGATCGCGTCGAGGGCGCGCGCGGGGCGCCGTCCGCCGTCCAGGCCGACGCGCGCGCAACCGCGCTGCCAGGCGTGGGGGCGATGGTGCTCGCCGCCGACTGCCTGCCCGTCGCACTCGGCGGGCGCGGCGGCGTCGCCATGGTGCACGCCGGCTGGCGCGGGCTCGCCGCCGGCGCGCTCGAGCGCGGCGTGGAGGCGCTGCGAGAGCTGATCGGCGCGGAGGAGCCGCTCGCCGCCGTGGTGGGACCCGCCGCCGGCCTGTGCTGCTACGAGGTCGGCCCCGAGGTGCACGCCGCCCTCGCCGGCGGCCGGCCCCGCCGCCACGGCCGGCGCATCGACCTGCGCGCGATCGCGCAGCAGCGGCTGCAGGCCGCCGGCGTGGCGCGCGTGCAGCACCTCGACGCCTGCACGATCTGCGACGGGCGCTTCTTCTCGCACCGCCGCGAAGGCGAGCGCGCCGGGCGCCACGCGGGGATCGCATGGTTGAGCTGATCCACGACCTGCGCGCCGAGCTGGTGCGCGCCAACCTGCAGCGGCTGCGCGAGGAGATCGCCGAGGCCGCGCAGCGCGCCGGCGGATCGCGCGGCGCCGGCGCCGGCGGCGGAGCGCGCGCGCGCGAGTCGAGCGCCGTCGGCGAGCCCGGCCCCGGCGAGATCCCAGGCGCGCCCGGCGAGATCCCAGGCGCGCCCGTCGAGATCCTGGCTGCGACCAAGTACGTGCCGGTGGAGGAGCTGCCCGCGCTGGCCGCCGCCGGCGTGCGCCTGGTGGGCGAGAACCGCGCGCAGGACCTCGAGCGCAAGGTCGCCGCCCACGGCGAGCTGTTCGAGTGGGACTTCATCGGCGCGCTGCAGAGCAGGCGCGTGCGCGCGATCGTGCCGCACGTGCGGCTGATCCACTCGCTGGCCTCGGAGTCCGCGCTCGCCGAGCTCGAGCGCCACCGCGCGCAGGCGCGACCGGGGCTGCGCGTGCTGCTGCAGGTGAACGTCGCCGGCGAGCCCGGCAAGGCCGGGATCCCCCCCGCGCAGATCGGCCGCTACCTCGAGCGCTGCGCGCTGCCGGTGGCGGGCTTGATGACGATGCCGCCGCTGGCCGCCCGCGCCGAGCGCAGCCGGCGCTGGTTCGCCGCGCTGCGCGAGCTCGCCGGTCGTCACGGGCTCGAGCAGCTCTCGATGGGCACCTCGCAGGACTACCTGGTGGCGGTCGAGGAGGGCGCCACAATCGTGCGGATAGGCACGAGTCTCTATCATTGACCCGCGCGCCGGCGTGTCGGCCGGCCCTCGCGAAGCACTAGCATCAGCAGGGAATCCGGCTCGCCGGGCGAACACGCACCTAACAGATGGCATTCCGCGACTCCTGGCACAGCGCGCTCGTCTACTTCGGCCTCGCCGAGGAGTACCACGACGACTACGACGAGGACGTCGGCGCCCGCGCGGGCGCCGAGGACGAGATCGAAGACCGCTACCGGGACCGCCCCAACGTGCGCCGCCTGCGCCGCCGGCGCGACGAGTTCGACGACATCTTCTCCGACGAGGACGCCGCCGAAGCGCGGGGCGGGCGCGGGCGCGGCGCCACCACCGTGCTCAAACCGGTGGGCGCCCGCGGCAACGGCGACGTGCGCGTGCACCTGGTGGTGCCGAAGTCCTTCAACGACGCCCAGCAGATCGCCGACAAGTTCAAGGACTCGATCCCGGTGATCCTCAACCTGCAGAGCTCCGACACCGATCTGTCCAAGCGCCTGATCGACTTCGCCTCCGGGCTCACCTACGCGCTCGACGGCGGCATGCAGCGGATCGCCGACAAGGTCTTCATGCTCACCCCGCGCAACGTCGAGATCTCCGCCGAGGAGCGCGCCAGGCTGATCGAGAAGGGCTTCTTCAATCAGTCCTGAGGCGCGATAGCCGGCGTCTGGCGGCGTCCTCGGTCGCTC
>Ga0335072_10011888_pt1 | contig 12442 bp, 8 predicted proteins | sample Lox_Sample_21_FD_206725 | JGI IMG/M metagenome (GOLD analysis project Ga0335072, IMG submission 206725) | Soil microbial communities from Loxahatchee National Wildlife Refuge, Florida, United States - Lox_Sample_2.1 | ecosystem: Environmental > Terrestrial > Soil > Wetlands | place: USA: Florida...
AGGGTGCAATTTCTCAGTGCAGGTACTGGTTCTTGAGGTAGACGACGGTTTGGTCTTGCAGGTCGTCGTAACTGGAGTGGAGGGTGTCGCGCACTGCCTCTTCTCCCGAAGGCGCGGTAGCGGTGCGGTCGATCAGGCGGCTGATGTCGCTTATCCCGCCATTCTGAACGATCGATTCCACCACCGCCAGCGACCAGGCGTAGGCAAGCCCGGCTGAATTGCTGGGCAACGACATCCACGACCCTTCGAGCGATTTGAGACCTGGTACTCCCCCCTGCTCCGCCGCGTCTACCAGCGCACCGGCGTCCGCGCTGCTGCGCCGCCCCTCCATCCATTGCGCCACACCCTCCTGCAGCCAGGTGGGGGCGCGCCCCTCGGACTTCTGGGTAATGAAGCAGTGAGTGAGTTCGTGCTTGAGAACGTGCGCCAGCTCGGGCGTGACGCTGGTTACTCCCTGCACCGGGATGCGCAGCCGCCCATCGTAGATGGCTCCGGCCCAGTCCGGGGCACGCGTGACGTCTTCAAAGGCCTGCTGGGTGTAGAGGATGACGCTGATCTGATTGGGCGGCGTGTAGTCGAGCTGGGACTGAATGTCGTTGAAATCGTCTTCGAGGGCGTGGAGTATCTCGCGCGCGAGTTCCGGCGCGGCTCCGCCGTAATATTTGAGCGCGAAATGGGCCGTTTCGCCTTCGCGATAGTCTTCCTCCTCCGCTTTGTCTTTCTCGGCCTTGGCCAGCGCCTGCTCCACTTGCGAATCGGGATGCAGTTGATCGGAAAGTTTCCATTCCTTGATCGCCTGGTCCGTTTGGTTCGAACCGTAGTAGGCCCATCCCATCAACTTGGCGATGGCGGCTGGTTCGACGCCCGAATCCGGGGCGACCTCGCGCGCGTGTTCGAGCGGGTCGAGCGCCGCAGCGAACCGGCTCTCGCGGAGGTAGAGTCCGGCCAGATTCAAAAGCAGCGGAACGTTGTCGGGGGCGAAAATCAGCGCTTGCCGGTACTGGTCGGCGGCGGAATCAATGTTCCCTTGTGCGACCAGGAATTGTGCGGCGGCGTAGTGGGCGGCGGCGACCCTGGCCACCGCTTCGGCCGATCCTGTTGCGGCGTTGACCTCGAGTTTCGCGAGATAGCCGTAGTCGATGGCGTTATCGTGGACCGTGAGCTTGGATATGTCTTCGTATCCGCGGACGGGAGCGATCTGTGGAACCGAAATCGGAGGGGGTGAAGAGGCCGCGGAGGTGTAAGCGAGATCATCTCGCTCGATGCGGGCCACGATCGACCGCGGGATCGACATCTGCCCGGCCGGTGTCTGATAGCTGACTTGATGAGCGTCTTCCCTCACGCCCGCGGCGACAATACGCTGGCCGTTCTTCAGCACGATCGTATCGGCCGAGGCGGAGCCCACGCTCAGGAGGAAGAGGGTCGCCAAGCCAAGCGCACGCCGCATCCATCAATTTTAGATAACCGGCCGGCCCACACGCCTGGCCTGCTTGCTGCCCATTGTCCTAAGGGGTACAGTCCGTACGTGCGCCATTTCGCGCGATATTCGCTGGTCGTGGTGTCTTTGGTCGCTGGAATCCGCGCCGCTTCGACCCGAACCCAGGGGCAAACGCAGCCCCAGCAACCTAAGCCTCCCGCCATCCAAACCTCCCCGGCCAAGCCCGCGCCCACCGACCCCCGTGCGCTGTATCAAGCTCTGAATGCTTTGCGGCCCGACCCGCACAGCGTTTACACGATAAAGTTCCTGACGCTGCGCCGGGACGTGATCAACCTGACTTTCGAAGACGGCAAAATCGCGTTTCTCCAGCCGCTCGGCGGACGCATCACAGGCCTCGTCTTCGCGGGACGCGGGCATGCGATCGCGATTCCCCACGATCCGGGCGAACGCCGGTCGCTGGCGCAGTTCACCGGCGTGCCGATCCTGGATCAGACGTTCTCCCGCGCATATCTGCGCTTCGACGACGGCACCGCCGAAGAAATCGCGCGCGAACTGGCGAAGGCGGGAGCGACACCAACAACGGACGTGGATTTCGCCGAGAACTGGGACCCCATCTTCGCCAATACGAATGCCTGGCACTCGCTGCGGATCATGGAAGACTGGCTCTCGACTGCCCCGCGGCCATTTTTCTACGCGGGAATCCTGAGCGACACGAAAGGAATGATCGATCTGGCGGTGGACCAGCGACGGGAGGAGCAGGTGCTCTTCGGCCAGCCACGCCAGCTGCCGGGCGGCCCGGTGATCTACGACGTTTGGGCTTCGTTTCACACACTCGATTCCCCGCTCGGCCCCGCAGACGCGTTCGTACCCATCGATTACAAGATCGATACGAAGATTGCGGACGATCTTTCTCTGGATGGAACAACCGTGATGGATGTAAGAGCGGCGCAGGCCGGAGATCGCATGTTGCCACTCGAACTTTCGCGCAGGCTGGCGGTGGAAAGCGTGAAGGATGCGAGCGGAGCGGCGCTTGTCTATTTCCAGAACGAAGACCTCAGCAAGCGCCAGATATTGAAACGGGGCAACGATACGGTGTTGGTCATTCTCCCCGCTCCTGTGCGGGAGGGACAGGAAATTCGCCTGGCGGTCTCCTATCACGGCAGCGTGATCACCGACGCTGGAAACGGCGTTGAATACGTGGGAGAACATGAAACGTGGTACGCACACCCGGCGGGCTTGGGCGATTTCGCGTCCTTCGATCTTTCTTTCCGGTGGCCCAAACGCTTCGCGCTGGTGGCGACAGGAAATGAAGTGGAATCGCATGCGGAAGGGGATTTCGAGTCGGGCCACTGGGTCTCGGGAGTTCCTTTTGCCGTGGCGGGATTCAATCTGGGCGAGTATCAAACGGAGACCGCGAACGCGGCCGATCCGCGAATCCGGCTGTTCGCGAATCGTGAATTGGAGAGTGCGATTGTGGCACGCTTGCAGCAGCAACATCCGCTGGTAATCCCGCCGAGGCCAGGGCTGTCGCCCTTTCGGGCGGACCAGATGGATGCCGCCCCTACGCCGACGCCCGATCCGGCCGCTGTGCTGAAGAAACTGGGCGGCCAAATTCTCGATGCGATCCACTTCTACGAAAAGTTGAATGGACCCTTTCCCTTCAGCAACCTCGAGGTTTCGCAAATCCCGGGCCCGGTAGGGCAGGGTTGGCCCGGTCTCGTCTACCTTTCGACGTTCGCATTCCTGCCGCCCGCAACGCAGCAGAGCGCGGGCATCTCCGAGAGAGCGCAAGAAATGGCGCATGAAATCATGCCGTTTCACGAAGTAGCCCACCAATGGTGGGGGAACGTGACAACAGCGGCGACGTATCGCGACGTGTGGATCGAGGAAGGAATGGCGAATTACCTCGCCCTTCTGTACGACGACAGCCGAAAACCGAACTCTCACCGCCTGGAGACGTGGCTCGAGCGCTATCGCGAGGAATTGATCGCCAAGGCGCCGATGACCGGCGAAAGCGTGGAAGCCGCCGGGCCGCTCAGCCTCGGCTATCGCTTGCAGTCTTCCAAGGACCCGGCGGCGTACAACGCCATCATCTACGGCAAGGGAACGTGGGTGATGCACATGATCCGCGAGATGCTTCGCGATCCCTCGTCGCACGATCCAGACGCGCGTTTCCGCGAATTGTTGCGCGCGATCCTCACGCAGTATCGCTTCCAGCCGCTCTCCACCGCGGAGTTCCGCGAGGCCGTCGAGCAGCACATGACGCCCGCCATGGATCTGGAAGGCGGGCACTCGATGAGCTGGTTTTTCGACGAGTTGGTGCGAGCCACTGGGATTCCGGCGTATAGCGTCCAGTTCGAAACAAAAGTGCACCGCCGCGAATTCCTGGTGACGGGAACGCTGCGGCAGGCCGGCGTTGACGACGTATTCACCGCGCCGGTGCCGCTCTATGCGGTGCGTGTGGGGCGCAAGCCGGAGCGGCTTGGCGTCGTGGTGACCACAGGCGCCGAAACGAAATTCCGGTTTTTCTCCCGCTTCCGGCCGGCGCGCCTGGCGATCGACCCCGAATTGAGTCTGCTCTGCACAACGAATTGAGACACAGAAACGCAGCGTACAAGCGCGAACCGCGCAAGCGCTCACGTGTAAAGACGCGAGCTGCATGGCGGCGACAAGGACCGTCGCCTTACGATGCGAGTGGAGAGATCAACATTTACGCTGGCGTGTAATGGTCGAGCGGCGCAGTTTTTTTGCGCGAATTTTTTTCTTGTTTTGCTTGCGTCCGCGCCCTTCCAGTCTTATCCTTGTCCGTCCCGAGGGGGAACGCCGGTTTCAAAGGGATGCGAAACCGGAGAGCGCGAAAAAATTGCCGCGCGCTCAACGCTGCCATCATCATAATATCGTCGGGATCCTGAATCATCGCCGCCGTGGGGGCAGGGGGTTGATTCAAGCTAACAGTCATCCTAGAAGTATGACAGCCCTTCAATGTGTTTCGCAGGCATCCACCAACGCAGCTTGTCTGGGGACACTGAGTGGACTCTGAAGGATCAAAAAACACAGTAATCGAGCAGCCCGACCCGCTCTTAGAGCCGGGTCACACGCTAGCCTCCGTTACCGACAAGATCAGCTCGATCGTGCTGACTCGCGGGACGACCAAGGGCTGGCTGGGCGGCTTCGCGATAGCGCTGGGCCTGTTCCTGATGTTGAACCTGGTGATGGGCTATCTCTTCACCAAGGGCGTCGGGATCTGGGGCATCAACATCCCCGTCGCGTGGGCCTTCGCGATCACGAACTTCGTCTGGTGGATCGGAATCGGCCATGCGGGAACGCTGATCTCCGCTTTCCTCCTGCTGATGCACCAGAAGTGGCGCACGTCGATCAATCGCTTCGCTGAAGCGATGACGATCTTCGCCGTGGCCTGCGCGGGGCTGTTCCCTCTGCTGCACATGGGCCGCCCGTGGTTGTTCTTTTACCTGCTTCCCTATCCCAACGTGATGTGGCTGTGGCCGCAGTTCCGCAGCCCGCTGGTCTGGGACGTATTCGCAGTTTCGACTTACCTGACCGTGTCACTGCTTTTCTGGTTCGTCGGGCTGGTTCCGGACCTGGCGACGCTGCGGGATCGCGCGAAAAACCGCGTGTCGCAGGTAATTTACGGCATGTTCTCGATGGGGTGGCGCGGTTCCGCGTCGCACTGGAAGCGCTATGAAACGGCTTCGCTTCTGCTGGCAGGGCTGGCTACGCCCCTGGTGGTTTCGGTCCACACGGTGGTGAGCTTCGACTTCGCGATCGCGCTGGTACCCGGCTGGCATAGCACGATTTTCCCCCCTTACTTCGTCGCCGGCGCGATTTACTCAGGTTTCGCCATGGTGCTGACGCTGGCCATCCCGTTGCGGAAGTTTTATCACCTCGAGGACATGGTCACCATCCGCCACCTGGACATCATGGGCAAAGTGATGCTGGCCACCGGGATCATCGTGGCATACGGCTACATCATGGAAACGTTCATGGCCTTCTATAGTGGGAATCCTTTCGACCACTACATGATCATGAACCGGATGGTGGGCCCGTATGAGTACGTCTACTGGACGTTGATCACCTGTAACATAGTGATCCCGCAAGTATTGTGGTTGCGCAGTGTAAGGCGGAGCCCGCTGAAGCTGTTTCTGGTTTCCATCGTGATCAACGTGGGGATGTGGCTCGAGCGGTTCGTGATCATCGTGGTCAGCCTGCACCGTGAATACCCGCCATCGTACTGGGGAATGTTCTACCCCACGCGCTGGGATTGGGCGACGCTATTCGGGTCGATGGGGCTGTTCCTGACGCTGTTCTACCTGTTTATCCGCTTCCTGCCGATGATTTCGATGGTGGAAGTGCGCTCGTTCGTAGAAGAAACCGACAAAAAGGAGGCGGCGGCTAAGTAGAGCGCTCAAAGCGACTTATGCCCCAGGTCTTCCATCGCAGCGCAAATTTGATTTCGCGGGTGTCGATCTATGGCGCGGTGGTGATGATTGGCGTGTTGACGTACGGGCTTTATCAGATTGAATTGTCGGGCTGGTACAGCAATAAGGACGTCTCGATTCAGCAACCGGTTCCCTTCAGCCATCGCCACCACGTGGGCGAACTCGGAATTGACTGCCGTTACTGCCATACTTCGGTCGAAAAATCATCCTTTGCGGGGCTCCCTCCCACGGAAACCTGTATGACCTGCCATTCGCAGATCTGGACCAACGCGGACATGCTCGAACCCGTGCGCGCAAGCTATCGAGACAATATTTCCATCGCCTGGGTGCGGGTGAATTCGCTGCCTCAATTCGTATATTTCGATCACAGCATTCATGTGCGCCAGGGAGTCGGTTGCACCACGTGTCATGGTCCGATTGCCAGCATGCCGCTGACGTATCGCTTCGGAACTCTGTGGATGTCCTGGTGCCTCAATTGTCACCGGCAACCGGCCGCGTTCGTGAGGCCGCGGTCGGAAGTGTTCGATCCTTACTATCAACCGCCGTCGAGCTTGACGCCCGTCACTTTCAGGGGCGTGAAATATACCGATCAGCTCGCCCTCGGGCGCCAGCTGATGAAGGACTACAAAATCTATAGCTTGACGGACTGCGATACATGTCACCGGTGAAAACTGAATGAATTCCGATCCCAAGCCGAGCAAGCCGATCGAACCAGCCGGGCCCGAAGCCGCCACCTCTTCGTCCGGCGGGAACGCCCGCCCGCACGAGTGGAGGAGCATCGAGGAGCTGCAGGATACGGAACGATTCCGGAACCTGGTGGAGGGAGAATTCGCGTCGAGTCCGGAGCTGCCCAACGCGCCTGGGCGGCTGATGGGAATGCTCTTGGGCCAGCGCCCGGCGCAAGCCCGAGATCCGCAGTTTGCAGCGGCGCCGGCAGCGAGTCAGCAAGGCGAAGCGAAAAAGAGCGCCCCTGACGCGCTTCTGGCATCGAGTGAAAGCGTTCGGAAACCTATCACGGCGCGTCCATCGGAGCCGCCGCTGAACCAGGATGATGCGTGGCGGCCGCAACCCTGGCTGGCGCACCTGCCGCAGGGCGTGTTGGAAGAGGAAGAATCCCCGCTCGTGCAGCTGGGAGGCACCACTCAGGCGAAAGCTGCGTCGCAACAGGGGCCGAGCGACCGGCTCGACCGTCGCGACATGCTGAAGATCATGGCTGCTTCAGCCGCCATGGCGGGCCTGAGCGCATGCACGAAGCTGCCGACAGAACACATTGTGCCTTACGTCAGGCAGCCCGAAGAGATCATTCCGGGAAAGCCGCTGTTTTACGCGACTTCGATGACGTTGCAGGGCGTCGCGACGGGATTGCTGGTCGAGAGCCACATGGGCCGGCCCACCAAGATCGAGGGCAACCCGGAACATCCGGGCAGCTTGGGAGGGACGGACGTCTTCCTGCAGGCGTCGGTGCTGGGATTATACGATCCGGACCGCTCGCAGACTGTGATTTACGACGGACACCTGAGCAGTTGGGAAGCGTTCGTCGCGCAGATGGGCGACTTGCGAGCTGGACTTGCGCCCAAGGGCACGGGCGTGCGCATTCTGACCGAAACGGTTACATCTCCTACGCTTGGGGCCCAGATTCAGAAGCTGCAAAAGCAGTTTCCCGATGCGAAGTGGCACCAGTACGAACCTTGCAGCGGAGATTCGGCGCGAGAAGGGGCGCGACTGGCGTTTGGCCGGCCTGTAAACGCGGTTTACAAGGTCGATCAGGCCAACGTAATCGTCGCTTTGGACTCCGATATCCTCGTTTCGGGGCCGGGACACGTGCGCTACACGCGCGAATTTGCGTCTCGCCGAAACATCGAGGGCACATCCGCGAATCTCAACCGGCTTTATACGGCCGAAAGCATGCCTACAAGCACGGGCGCGATGGCCGACCATCGGCTGAGGGTGCGGTCGAGCGAAGTGGAAGGGCTGGCGCGCCGGTTGGCGGCGGCGATCGGGATCGCGATTCCCGGCGGCACGGGCGGCGAACAGCAAGCCGTGCCGGAGAGTTGGGTGCAGGCGGTGGCACGCGATCTGACGAAGAATCGCGGCGCAAGCCTGGTAATCGCCGGGGAAACGCAGCCACCGATCGTCCACGCGCTGGCGCACGCCATGAACGACGCGCTGCAGAACGTTGGGAAGACGGTCTATTACACGGAAACGCTCGAACCGAATCCCGTGAATCAGACGGAGTCGCTGAAGGACCTGGTGAGCGACCTGAACGGCGGGAACGTGACTCTGCTTGTGATTCTGGGAGGGAATCCCGTCTACGACGCGCCTGTGGATTTCGATTTTGGAAGCGCCTTGCTGAAGGCACAGACGCGCGTTCATTGCGGCTTGTACCAGGACGAAACGGCGGAATTGTGCCAGTGGCACGTTCCTGCGGCGCATTACCTGGAATCGTGGAGCGACGCGCGCGCTTACGACGGAACGGTGGGGATCGTGCAGCCGCTGATCGCGCCGATTTATGACGGGCGCACTTATCACGACGTGGTGGCCACGCTGACCGGCGATGAAGGCATGAGCAACCACGATATCGTGAAGGGATACTGGCAGGAGCAGCGGCCGGAAAAAGGCCAGGCGTTCGAGGATTTCTGGGAAGTCACGCTGCACGACGGATTGATGGCGAAGACGGCGCTGCCTGCGATTTCGGCGCAACTGCATCCGGATTTCCTGCAACAGCAGCCCGCGGCTGCTCCCGCTCAGGCGAACGAACTGGAACTGGTGTTTCGTTCCGATCCGACGATTTTCGACGGGCGGTTTTCGAACAACGGCTGGCTGCAAGAGACGGCCAAGACGATCACGCGAATCACGTGGGACAACGCGGTGATGATGAGCGCCGCGACGGCGGTTCATTACGGCTTGAACCACGGAGATTACGTCGTTTTGCGGTGCGGCGGGCGCGAGGTGAAAGGCGGCGTCTTCCTGGCCATCGGGCACGTGGACAACGCCGTGACGGTGCACCTCGGCTACGGCCGGACGGTGTCCGTGCCCCAAATCGAGATCGGCTCGCCGAAGCGGGTGAGCGCCATCCCCGGATTCAACGGATACCTGCTGCGCACGTCGGCGGCGCCGTGGATCGCGAATGCGCCCGCGCAGCTCAAGAACACCGGTGAAAAGTACACATTCGCCGCCGTGCAGCACCAGTGGCTGATCGACAACAAAGGCACGGAGTCGGATGACGTGAGCGTAAACGCGTTCCGGCGAGACATGGTGCAGGTGGGCACGCTCGACGAGTTCCGGCGCGACCCGAAATTCGCGCAAGTCCCGGACGACCAGGAGCCAAAAGACCTTTCGCTCTATCCGAATTACAAGTACGACGGTTACGCCTGGGGCATGTCCATCGACCTGAACAAGTGCGTGGGATGCAACGCGTGCGTGGTGGCGTGTACGTCTGAAAACAACGTGGCGGTGGTCGGGAAAGACCAAGTAGACCGCGGACGCATCATGCACTGGATCCGCATCGACACGTACTTCCACGGAGGCATCGAGGCGCCCGAGATGTATTTCGAGCCTCTGCCGTGCATGCAGTGCGAGAACGCGCCCTGCGAATACGTGTGCCCGGTGGGCGCCACGACGCACAGCTCCGAGGGCTTGAACGACATGACGTACAACCGGTGCGTAGGAACGCGGTATTGTTCGAACAACTGTCCCTACAAGGTGCGCCGCTTCAATTTCTATCTTTTCTCCGACTACGAGACGCCGAGCCTCTACGGCGTGCGCAATCCGAACGTGACGGTGCGCAGCCGCGGCGTGATGGAAAAGTGCACGTACTGCGTGCAGCGGATCAACGCGGCGAAGATCCGCTCGGCGGAGGAAGACCGCGTGGTGCGCGACCTGGAAATCCAGACAGCCTGCCAGCAGGCGTGTCCGGCGGGAGCAATCATGTTCGGGAACATCAACGACAAGAACAGCCACGTGGCGCGCTGGAAGGCACAACCGCGCGACTACTTCCTGCTTGCCGACCTGAACACCCGCCCGCGGACCAGCTATCTGGCGCGCGTGCGAAATCCGAATCCGGAGCTCGCCGGGTAAGAATATGGAACGCAAGAACCTTTACGGTTTGCTCGCAGAATTCGAGACGGCTGAGGAAGTGCTTGAGGCCGCGCGGAAGACGTACGCGGCGGGCTTTCGGAACCTCGATGCCTACTCGCCGGTCCCCGTGGAGGGTCTTTCGGAAGCGATCGGTTTCGAGAAAACCAGGCTCCCGCTGATTGTGCTGATCGGCGGCATCCTGGGCGGCCTGACGGGCTTTTTCCTGTGCTATTACGCGAACGTAATCAGCTTGCCCTGGAACATCGGCGGACGTCCGCACAATAGCTGGCCGGCATGGATTCCGATCACGTTCGAATTGACGATCCTCGGCGCGGCGCTGTCGGCGGTGTTTGGCATGTTCGCGTTGAACAAGCTGCCCATGCCCTACCATCCTGTGTTCAACGTGGCGAGTTTCGCCAAGGCTTCGACGGAGCGGTTTTTTCTCTGCATCAAAGCGCGCGACCAGCAGTTCGAGCTGGTGAGAACGAAAGCATTTCTGGAGAGCTTGCATCCCGATGGAGTCTTCGAAGTTGATGTCTGAATTCGAATCGCGACCCGGGGTGAAGAAAAGTCCCCGAATGCGCGGCCACCGCAGCGCGCAAATGATTGCCGCCGCGGTGCTGCTGGCGGGCATCCTGGCCGGCTGCCGGATGGACATGCATATCCAGCCGAAGTATGTGCCGGAAGAGCCGACGGGGTTTTTCGCTGACGGCCGGTCCGAGCGTCCGGTGGTGCCGGGGACAGTGGCGCGCGGACACTTGCGACTCGACGAGCTTTTGTACACGGGGAAAGAGAATGGAGTTCCCTCCAACCGGTTCCCCTTCCCGATTACACGGGCGGATCTGGAACGCGGCCGGGAGCGATTCAATATCTACTGCACGCCGTGCCACGACTACAACGGAAATGGCGACGGAATGGTCGTGCAGCGCGGGCTTTCACATCCGCCTTCGTACAATGTCCAACGCTTGCGGGACGAGCCGGTGGGGCATTTCGTGGATGTGATGACGAACGGATTCGGCGCGATGTACAGCTACGCAACGCGTGTGAGTCCCGCGGACCGCTGGCGGATTGCCGCTTACATCCGCGCTTTGCAACTGAGCCAGCACGCAACGATTCAGGACGTTCCGCCGGACGAGCGGGAGAAACTGGGCGCGGGCGCGGCGTCTGCGGCAAGCCAGCCTGCTGCAAGCGGTGAGGAATCGACGGGTACAGGACGGAAAACTCAGTGAACGAATCAGGGACAGTTTCGTCGCAGTTGGAGCGCGCGCAGAAATTCGCTCTGGTGGCCGGCTTAGTCGGCGTCGTGCTGGTTGTGCTGTTCGCTCTGCTGCCGCACGCGCCGGGACAGTTTTTCCAGTCGTACCTGTACGCATTCGTGTTCTGGCTGATGGTCCCCATGGGGTGCACGGCCATTTTGATGCTGCATCACCTGACGGGCGGATGGTGGGGCTACCCGATACGCAGGCTACTGGAAGCGGGTTCGCGCACGTTCGCGCTGATGGCCGTGCTTTTCATCCCGCTCTTTTTCGGGCTCTCGAAGCTTTATCCGTGGGCCAACGCGAGTGATGTGAAGGCCGATTCGATTCTCCAGCACAAGAAGTGGTACATGAATACGGGCTTCTTCACCGTCCGGACCGTGATCTACTTCGCGATCTGGCTGCTGATAGCGGTCCTGCTGAATCACTGGTCGAAGGAGCAGGACCGTACCGGTAACCCGCAGTTGACCAAGCGCATGGGAAGGCTCAGCGGGCCCGGGCTGATCATATGGGGCCTGGCGCTGACGTGGGCCGCCGTCGATTGGGTCATGTCCATCGAGTCCCACTGGTTCTCGACGATCTACGGAATGCTTTTCATGGTGGTGGCGGCGCTAACCGCCATGTGTTTCGTGCTTTTGGTTCTGCGGATGCTGTCCGAGGAAGAGCCGCTGAAAGATTGCGTTCCGGCGAAGGATTACAACGATCTTGGCAACCTGCTGCTGGCGTTCGTGATGCTGTGGGCCTACCTCTCATTTTCGCAATTCCTGATCACCTGGGAGGGGAACTTGAAGGACGAGATTCCCTGGTATATGACGCGCGTCTTCGGCAGTTGGGCCGGAATTGCAATCGTTCTGCTGGTGCTGCACTTTTTTGTGCCGTTCTTACTGCTGCTGCAGCGGCCTTTCAAGCGGCGACTGCGCGCCCTCTCGGTGATTGCGGCGGGAGTGTTTTTCCTGAGCATGATCGACGTGTACTGGCTGGTGATGCCTGCATTCCAGTCGGAGCGGAACGGTCCGTACTTTCATCCGCTCGATTTTGTGACACTGCTGGCCATTGGGGGCCTGTGGGTAGCGGCGTTTCTGTGGCAGCTGAAGAGATGGCCGCTTTTGCCGCAGCGCGATCCACGATTTGAAGGAGCGCTTGAACATGCAGCCGGAGAATAACCACACGCCGAGCCGCGAGGAGGGCTACGAGAAGCGGGACGTAAGCATCCG
>Ga0335072_10011890_pt1 | contig 12441 bp, 14 predicted proteins | sample Lox_Sample_21_FD_206725 | JGI IMG/M metagenome (GOLD analysis project Ga0335072, IMG submission 206725) | Soil microbial communities from Loxahatchee National Wildlife Refuge, Florida, United States - Lox_Sample_2.1 | ecosystem: Environmental > Terrestrial > Soil > Wetlands | place: USA...
CTGAATCCCCATTTCCTTGTCATTGCGGCGGAAGCGCAGGTGTAAGTAGTGGTGGAGTCGTAATTGTGGGATCTGGCTGTCGTTCGCTACCGATATCACCGTTGCAGAAGTTCGTACCAGCGGCACCAGAAGCCTGGCTAGAGCGCACACCGAGAGTTTTCTTCGGGTAACTTATACGGATTCCTCCATTGGTGCTGTTATGCAATGAATATCCATACGAGTTATGAATTGCACTGGTGGAAGAGACATCTTCAAACTCTACAAAGCACGACTGGGCCGGTTTTTTGGAGCCTTAAGGTCATCCGCCTGTACCCTAATTGCATGGAGAATAGTGCATTCAGCTCGTCTTCTGAAGTCTTCATTGGAATATTTCCAACATAGAGTGTGGTGGAAGAAGGGCCTATTCCGGCTGAAGTTTCGGAGGGCAAGCCTTCAATTAGCTGGGGGCGCTCGAAGGGCCGCCAATATAGGAGACACAGCCTTATTTGTAACATTAGAGGAGGCATCCTCCTGATATTTTTTGGGTCGGCGAAGGCTAGCACCTGGAGCTGCTCTTAGAACAGGGCTGCTATGCGTTCTAGTCAGTCGGTAAGATTCGTCAGAGTAATCGGAGGGACATTTTGGCGTCGTTCCTCAAGTGGAGGAGGCTCATTCGTAATAGCTGACCAATTGGACGAGCGTCTTTGATAGCTTTTGATCTCGTCATGCAGTCTTCAATCTCTTCAAGGCTTAGCACACCAAGTAGTGCAATAAAATCCGGCGCCCTGCAAAATGTTAGAAATGACTTCAAAAGAAAACATGAACTTACGCTTCGTATCACCTTTTATCTTGATCAAGTACTTCGGTGCTGATTAAGAGTCGCGGAATTTGAGTCCACTTTACGTTCGGCGGAATGTTTTCTCCCTGTGAGCCTGAAGTTAGGGTGGGAGTATGTAGGACGGTATTGTCAATTACTTTCGACGGAGGGCCATATTTGTACCATGCAAAGTATGTACAAATACTTCTATTTTCTGTCCTCGTCAGACTGTGACTAAATGGACAGAGCTTGCCAGCTGCGCATTTACTATATTCAAAGAATTTGCAGACTACCTGTTGAATAACTTTCATGCCCTCTTGTCAGTATACACTAGCTTAGTGTTACTTTATTGTCTAGCATGACTCACCTAGTTCGCCAGAAAGGCTCTGTGTGTATTCTGAAGTCTCTACAGGCACCAATGGAGAGATAATTTGCGGTTTTCTATCGCTGATGGCTATTTGAATTGAAATTAGCGATAATATCTGCTGTTTTCAATGCATGAGTTGTGTTACCTATGTGTTCCAGATGAGCAGCTTCTATATGGTCTTTAATCTGGTACTGACGCTTTGCTGAAAATTCACAATATTCACATTTTTGCTCTGGAGAGTGCAATTCCCTCTCATGCTTTGCCTTGAGCCGAGATTTGCGAATCCTTTGCTTTTACAATCAGTGAATCTGCTTTTAAAAGGTTTTCTGGCCTTCGCTGACACCCTGATCTGCAATCTGAGGTCATTAGAAGAATTTTTATCAACAGATCTCACGTGCTTTCCGCCACCTAAAGAATCTGACGACAGAGCTTCTCTTCTAACAGCAATGGCTCACCATCACGGGCCTCGAATGAGTGATCGATAGGACCTGTCTTTGCATGCAGCGGTTGCGGTAGAGCTGTATGACATAATAAGTGCGTACCTAGGGGATTTGGGGCCCAGCCCAGCATCCTCTTGATCACTTCCGCGATTTTCATGTTCGCATTTTTCCCCGCAACGCTTCAAAGCTCACATTCTTAGTGGGTGTGCAAATGATTCGTTGCACCTCATGGACATCATGGTCGGATTCATCATCCCAATTCTGAAGCGAAGAGCACATTATAATTGGCCTTACTCCAAATGAAATCACGATCCCTGTGATTGCGCCTGCCCATTATGCCGAACTCTTAGGAGAGATTAGCGGCTTATACAGTGGCATAGGATACACAATCAAGACGTCTTTACACTACTGAGTAGAATTCGTCAAGAAGCTCAGAGAAAGTACGATAAAAAAGAAAAGGTCTCGTGAACATGAACTGTCCCATTTTATGCAGCCTCGTCTTGATGCCTCAATGCATCAGGTGAGCTGGCGAGCATGAAATTTGCCTCGCATTTGCCTCACGAAAACGAGCCAATCAATAACCATGAAGAACTTCTATGATGCATGGGAAGAAAATACAGGCTGTATGGAGCTGCGAAGCCTTGTCTGGAGACCGCCTATTATAGACAATAAGGAGACTTCCGATCCTGTACCTGGAGCCTTGTCTGGCCATTTTTAAAGGACTAGAAGAACCTCATAGACGAGCTTTTGCTTTGTGCGCTGTACGCACTGACATACTCACCCGCAGATGCGAGGAAGGTAAGGGAGAGTTAGATTATGAATGAGCAAGCCTTGTCTCGCGGCTTCAAGCATCATTGAGGTCAAACTCAAGGATTCATTGCCCACTACACAAAGAAGTAGTCGATAGATTTCTGATTGAGATCGTTCCGCTATGTCAGTTACTATCCTACCACGATTGGTTACACGTATCTCATACTCCCCAGCCCCGATCCACGTCTCAAGACCAGTCCCCCTCAAGCACAATCGGCTTCCCCTGCTCCTGCAGCGGAATAAGCTCATCAATGGACCATGGGCGGGGCACATATCCGGGCGGGATATTTGTATTCGCCCACTCCTCCCCGCGCTCCAGACAGCGCAACACCTTCTCGTAGTTTTCGAGAGCATACCGCTCCGGATCATGCTTCCAGATTCAGCTCCCGTACTTAGTCTTGATAGCGCCCGGGTTCACCGTGACGGCCGCCCAGTCTGTGTTGTGGTACGACTCTTGGTTCGCGAAGCTCATTTTCTGGCAGCAGGACAGGCAGTCGTAGCTGTCGGATGGATTCTGTTAGTATGTCCCTCGCACGTACTGGGGAGTTGGATTTTTGCGCCGATAATCATGTACGTACCGGAGCTTGACGTGTACTTTGACCGCTGCTGGGATGTTGTCTTTCCCGCCTAACTGCAAGCATGTGGCCAGGGAGACTGCATCTTCTATAGCTTGAGTAGCGCCATTCCCCGAACTCGGGATGAACGTGTGGGCGGCGTCACCTAGCTGAACTACTCGGCCTCCTGGGGAAGCCAGTTGTGGCTGCGGATCGCGCCACATGAGCTTCCAGTCTATGATCCCGTCCTTGGGAGTCGTTCTGACGGTTCTGTTCATGATCTCCGGCCAGCCGGGCACTTGTGCCGCGTACTTGAGCACGTCTTCGATTTCGGTGCGGTCGTGCCACGATTCTGTTGCTGATCCGTCGTCCTATTGCCATATCCACTGTTAGAGAGTTGATCCATAGGCAATTTAGAGCCGGAAACTTATGATAAATATACCTTGTGTGTTATCAGCTAGGACATCAGATCCTTCGATCTCCAAACGAATATGTGCATGTTGGGACTGTTCATAAATTCAGCTCAGATTTCCCACTGATGCCCGAATAGGTTTCTCACCCCAACCAAATCTCATTGACCGATTTGCCATTATCGAGCATTTTGAAGCGCTCGGCAACCTGTGAATCGACAAGTGCGTATTCAACGAGATAAGCGGTGCGATAGATGGAATAGCCACTACTCCGAGCGGCTACCTTTTGACCGACTAGACTGTAGGATTTCATGCCTAGTCCGTCTGCAGCAACAACAAGATCTGCTTCGAGCCTCTCTCCACTCTCCAGAACAACGCCCCCCTTTCCAGCCGCGGTATCCTCATAATAGTCGACCACACGATCATTGAATTCAGTTTGAACTCCAATTCTCTCCAGTTACGCCAATAGAATGCGATAGAACTTGGGCCGATGATGCCTCTAGATCCTTTGTGGTCTATCTGTCACTTCGTTCGCGCCTGCGTCCAAAGTCGCTGGACCAGGCGGAATGACGACTTCGCCTGTCCGCTTGTAATAGGCCACCCAAGGATCATACGCTAGCTCTTCGTTTTCTTTGACCAATTGTGGCCAACTACGAAAAGTCTTGACTGCGCTGAAGCCGACGGTGAAGAAATCACCTGAGTCGTCGACATCAGCTGTAAGCTCGCTACATCTACGTATAGAGCACACCGACCTGCTTCAACTGGACCAGAACTCCTTTCCAGTATGCGGACGTCGTGACCTTTTCGCCAGCATTCTAACGCCGTCATGATCCCGCCGACACCGGCACCAACTATAAGGACTGAGATCCCGGTCGACGGTTGCCGCTCAGGCCGCGTAGATAGATGATTCCCTGAGGAGCCATCTGCCACGGGCCGCTGCTCTGAAAGGTGAGAAGACATCTTGCGCGTTTCTGATACGCTCATGTAGTCAGACCGCGGTACGATTGTGAAATCAAGGTATAGACAAGTACTGAGTGAGTAATTTGAAGCTCTCTTACCTATACTTCGTGCTGAAGTCGATCATACAAGTCCATACCTCGAACTCGAAAGAGTGTCTAGAGAGAAAGGGCAAGCCCATTTATCTCAGATAACGAAAGAGACAGAGAGTACGCGTAATATGATGCATGAACATGGAATTGAAGACAAGGACCCTCATCCTACCATGGATCCACTGCTATAACATATGTAACGTAATGTTTTGAAGACTAGAAGAAGATCCAGCCGACAGGAAGCCGATTAGCCCATGACAATTGGTATGCTGTGGAAGCAGGAGATGTCAGGAGATGATACCTGCCTTCCTGAGGCATAGACTCTGTTCATGTCTCGTCCACGTCTTCAACACAGCTTCCACGGGAATTGGGATGTGGAAAATGGAGAGTCGCGTCGACCTTCGTCGCTGTCACCTTGTCTTCTCCTTAGCGTGGGGCGCCTTCCCTTTCGAGGCTAGTCTGCCTGTGCACAGCTACGGCGCATCGGCGTAACTGAGATCCCTGATCAACGACCACCGAAATTGGACATCGAGGACCCCATCAACACTTGAAGATATCTCAACAATAACAAAGTATAATCAAGTAAAACTTAGTAGTATATTAGATTAGATATTATATGTTATTATGAGCTTCACGGGCTTGCTTTGCCGCCTCTCGCTGGTCCTTTCAGGCTTGAACTTCTGCAGCTTTTTAAAGCTTCTTCTCAGCGGCCTCCTGCTTGCGAATAGAGACCTATAAAGCACGAGTAGCTTTCTTTTCTTTCTTGGGAAGGCAATTGGCAGCAGCACTAGCCTTTTTAGTTGCAATCTGCTGTTGGAATCACAAGGTTATAATAAGTGATTGTATTCGCAGCATTGAATTGATTGAATTGCTTGAAGCTTACTCCTAAATCATGGAGTAGAATGCTCACTATATAGACTAGGACTTCATGCTAGCAAGCCCTGATTTCCGCCTCATTTGCAAGCCTTAATAGGGCTTGCTCGCCCTGTGAAGGCTGTATAGTATTATGAGAATTACTGGTTCATGGCCACGACAGCTGTAATTCCAACATCAGATAATGACACAGAGCTGAAAGTGCTTGGGAAAATTATCGATATAGTGGCAATTGGGCCGCTTCTTGACCCATCTGCATACTACCTCCACGACACAGAGGAAGAAACCATCCCAGGCTGGCGGGAACCATGTCGTCATGGCTTTTCACATGAGAGCTATCCAATTGGAGAGAGTGTTCAAGAGGCCGTCTGGCGCAGCTTTTGCTGAAATGAAGCTGGTGGGAAACACCCTGCACCAGCTGAAACGCCGAAGAATTTCGAAGAGTGGTATCGCATTATCGCTGCTGGAAAATCTCTCGAGGATACAGTAAAAGAGGTTTGGGCACTTCCAAATGCTTTCTGGAGGGTGGTGAATACGCCATTGCCACTTTTTACAACAACGAACAGGTACTTGGCTTCAGCACCTTACACGACTAAGTCGGGAGAATGTATTGCGGTCTTAACTGGAGGACGAGCCCCTTTCATCTTGAGACCTGTTGATGATTTTTATCATCTCGTTGGACCTAGCTATGCTCATGGAATTATGAAGGGTGAAGCTTTCCCTAAAGACCAGGTTGAGTTGGAGTGGATTTCTATTCGTTGATTTATTGCTGAATATAATCTTACTTATGAAGGCATTGAAGACTTCATGGCCGTACTTTGAATATACCATATTAATTGGATTAAAGATTATTAAATCACTTAACTTCTGCGAACGATTTAGAGAAATAGAAAAGGACAAACACCGACAACTTTATACAACTTTCCGGTCTGTTGGAAGGATCTGAAAGCTCAAAATACATCCTGGTCCTGCGATCGTCGACTTGTTACAATCTCGTATTCGCTGCGGACTTTTATTATCTTGTATTCTAATTAATACAGTATAGCGATAGTTTGGACAATTGGATTTGCATCAATGCTCTTTACTACCTTTTGTTTAGTAACTTCAGCATTCAAGATTCGAAATCGAAATTATGCAAGTCTGACTGCTTCAGCAAGAGCAAGTCAGACAAGACAACAACTTTCAACTCTTGTTCATCTAAACGCCTTGCGGGAAATCCACTGGCGAATGTGACGGTTCGGCCTTGACCAATGGACTAGTTATGTGATGACTCGTGTACGATAGAATCAAGCACTAGACTTTGATTCTTCTCCTTTCTTTTCTCTTCAGCTTAGTTGTTCGCGTTAATACAACATCTTTTCTTCCTCAGAGCTGCCTATCACTCTGTCTTGATTTGATCCGTGACACTATCAATTAATATTCCAGCATGATGTCAAGTCTCTCAATCTCCTGAATCTCGTCCTCATCCAGCTCAGCAGCTATCTCGCGCATTCTTTTCAACCAATACCCTTCTAAGAAGTCAAGGGGCATTCATTGTGCTTGTCGTATTCAATCTAGAACTCCTTGACCAAGGCCTCTAAGTCCTCGAGCATGATATGCTCTTCGTCTCGAATTTTTTCAATTTCTGATTGACGATGTCGATACAGGTCCAAGTTCTTGAACTTTAGATCGAAATGACAGCAAGTATGAGATAACCTTATTTCCGTAAAAGTTCCCAAACAGTTGGCGAAAGGATAGCTCATACTTCATGCTCTGGTCCAAGAAAGCTCGTTATCCAAGCTATAAACCGCTATCTCGCAAGTTTAGGCTGGAGAACGGCTTTGCAGTAAGGCCATTCTTCGGCCATAATTGTCTTCAGCATTGTTATTGTAGGAGTACATTATTTATTAGTTGAGCATGCGCAATTACAATTGTCGAAAACATTGCGCATAAAAATACCTGCTTCAGACTTCCGTCGTATCTGGAATATACATCAAATGTTACGGCTACGCAGTGTCTGTTGGATTAGCTGCGGTCTCAAACTATGCAAACACACTCTGGGCCTTTCTCCTCAAACGCCATTATGGTAAGTCATCCCAAGGTAAGCTGTTGTCGATGGTATGCGTGGCAAAGTACTGGTACTTCGTAATAAGTATCCAGCAAAATGTACCTCAGCCAATGAAAACTTCCAGGGCTGCCAAGCCGCCAGTCCCGTCGGGAAAAGCCCTGAAAATAGGAACCCCCTCATGATCGAGATGTGTGCCTGACAGAAAGGATGAATAGGATGGAAAGGGCAAAACGCAGTGCCACGTTCACGCACATGTCCTGCACGTTGCGTCTTTGACAATATTGGTGGCGCTTTTGAGGCGCCGCCAGGGCGTTGCACGGCCAGAGTTCGGTGGAAATGCGAGGGTGTTGACCTTATCTTACGTGATCTTGATCGCTGAGCGAGGTTCGCTCAGGGGACATTTTAGCCGTCGAGTCTTTCAGATGCCAAGACGAACGATATACCATATAACTTCCTGTTTCGATCACTTTAGGGTAACGATGTGTATCTTGGCTTCCATAATGGTTGTCAGGTAGGCTGTTCTAGGCGAGATGAGGACATAAAACGGCCGCGTAATGTGGCTCTTAAAAAGGCGCTTGATTTGTATTTCCACCGCTGTGCGAAGGCTGCATGAAGCTTTGGTGGTGCTACATTATGTACATCTTATCGCTCATCACAGTCATGGTTTTCGATGACAACGTAGTTCTGCTAAAACATTATTGAGTGTTGGCATTAGTACGAGAAATACAGTGAGCCCTTCGAACAGATGCTTGATCCCTGGTACCATCTTATGTCAGGTAAGAGACAACAAGGGCAGTACTACCACGGCAATTGCTTTTCTCCACCTCTCGTCGATATCACGGCACCATGATGTACAGCCCCGGGCCGCCGTGGATAAATACATAGTATGGAGTTGTCGAGGGCTCCCCGGTTGTGAAGCTCCTGAATAGGGCTGAAAAAGAAAATATTGCGCGCATAATAATATCTTACGCTCCCCGTACAGTAGAAGACATGCCACGTCCAGACACCGGCGGCACACTGTGCAAGGATTTTTTTGTATCTCAATCAGAAGAGATGGGATTCATCCCGCTATTACCTTCATCCATCCATAATCTAGTTGATTGCTCTGATGCTCTTGAGATCTCATTAGCAGGTCACTTAATTGCCTCGTCCGCAGTACAATAGCAGTAAATTAGCCATTACACATAATCGACGAATGGTGATGGACCTTTGGACTTTTCGTGCCGGGCCTCAGCCCGTCTCTCACGTGAGAGGCTTTCCTCAATTCTCGTGCCGTGTCGAGCAGAAGGCGGCTCGGTGAAATGGCATCCAAAGAAGCAGCGATTGAGCCTCGCCGAAGCGCAGCCAAAGAGTCGATGGCGTGCATGTGGGTTGGTGGGTGGAACTATTGCCAAGATTAGGTCATGATCATCGATTGGCCGATTGCAGCTGTTGCCAGATGGCAGCGAAATGAAAAGACTGGAGACCCAAATAATAATATGCATAAAGGTCGTTGGGTGTCGGGCTAGCGATGCCGCTTCTATTATTGATTTTGTCTGTGGTTTGGCGAGTTGACGACGCCCAGGGAGTAGAAACGGGCAAGCTGCCGCAGAAAGCAATGTCGTTTAATCGAGCAGGGCCGCCATTCTCGTCCATGGCTCGCTCAAGCACTGGAGGGGCGAGACCAATCCGTGCGCTTCTCTTTTCGCTTCCCTGCAAAATGCGAGTGCATGGGACCGAACATATCTCCTTACCCTGGCTATAATACGTGTTAATAATGCTGAAAAGGGTCCTGCAGAAAATGAATTTATTCAAGACAAGCAAAGAGAAGAAAGAGACAGCGGGTGCATATGTTCGGTTTCAGAGAGATCAATACACATGCCAGACGAATGCAAGCAGTTGATTTACATCATACAGTTCATCTTCACGTAGCGGTGAACGCCGAGATGACCATATCATCCCTCCCAGTGGCTGCGCTTGGCTTCGGAGTCGGTTGGTGTCTTTCAATAAAGACGGCAGATTGCGGTGGTAACAGTGGCGTCGACAGGGTCACAGTCATGCCACTCGTGGACGGTAAGAGGAAGGAAGAGGCGCGCGCCCACGTTCAATGTAGTAAAGTCAGAACTAAGACTGCCCATGTGGATACTAGCAAGATCTAGGCCAATATTACAGTAGTGTAGTTGTACGCCCATCTGGATCCATATACATAGACTAACCCCCTCCCAGATCTATATGCCAGGTGCTTGACAGTAATAATCAGGAGAAAAGAGATCAACTCCAGGTTCTTGTCACACTCTCCATCTCTAACTACAGTCACTCGTTATCTGTACACCCATCGATCCTGCAGCTCTATTCAGAGTTCCTTCCTGCGAGGTTCCCAAAGAAATCAGCCGTAACGAATCGAAGCTCTCCGTCACATCCCAAGGACGAGGATCCTCCCGGGACTACACGGTCAAAGGGAACCGAGAAAAAAAGAACAATTGCACATTGTTAAAGAAGCCGCCTCGCTGAGCTTCTCTTTGTGGAAAAAGATCTCCATTCTGTCGCGACAACGTGTTGTCGTCGCTCAGGCCCTTTCAATGCTGGAACCACGGGTATGAATAAAACCACCATGATCGAGACGCACGACTTTTACTCGGACAGACATGACTTGAATCATAATAGGGCTGTTGGCCTCAGAGAGCCTCTACCGGCGACTCGTCCCCGTCACGGCCCGACACATGCAAAGTCGCACCATCAACACCCTGCAAGAAGGAGAAATGTCCACAACCTGCGACTTTCTCGGCCACGTCGGTCCTTAATGTCAAGATTGAGTCTGTACATAGCAATAGTGATCCTAATATCATGTTGCTGTAGCTTAACATCAGCAGCAGCAATAGCAATACCGGAAATTCCAGAAATTCCAGGGGAGATCACTGATCCGCTTGCCGACATCGGTGCCGAGGAACTTCGATTGGCGCTGGCGCGTCTGGCCGAATCAGGAACGATTGTCGTGGACACAAGGCCACCACCACTACCGCCTGGCGGGAATTACTGGCAGATCGAGAACACCGAGAGAGAAGGTCTTTTACGAAGAGCATCAAATATTTCATCAACGGCTACTCACTCGAGTGCATCCACCACCACCGTGGCGGGCTCGGCCACTACCAGTGGCAGTGCTCCCTCTGGGACCGTGAGCCCGAGTCCTCTGCCCAGTCCCTTCGACAGCAGCTTGGGTGACAACTTCACAGAGCCCAGCTGCCCCAGCTTCATCACCAGCTTCCTCAACAATGCCACTTTCAAATCCTGCCTCCCATTCTCTCTCCTTCTCGAAGTAAGCCTCATTCTGCCCTCCCTCAATGCCTCTCCCTTCCCTTTAGCACCCAAACTAATCACTTCCCCAACTTCCAGTCCTCCCAATCCTTCTTCCAAGCCGAAAAGTCCATCGTCCTCATCACCCAAACCCTCGACGCCACCTGCGCCGCAAACGTAACGTCCTGCAACGCCCTCATGCTTGCTCTCGCCAACAACTTGACCTCAAGCGACAACTGTGGCGCCGACTACGCAGCTCAAAACCCCACCGTGCTCGCCGCCCACACGGGTCTGATAGCCTACGAGCCCCTCTACACCGCCTCATGCCTCAAAAACCCCACCACATCGGCATACTGTTTCGCCGACGCCGTGACGAACGCCTCCTCGCCGACCGACAGCTATGTGTATTACTTGGCGCTGAATACGAGTCTCCCGGGGGGCAGCCAGCCAACGTGTAACACCTGCCTGCAGGACACGATGGCCATCTTCGACGCCGCGGCCGCGAACCGCAGCCAGCCAGTCTCGAGCACGTACGTCGCCGCCGCCCAGCAGATAAACGTCAATTGCGGGCCGGGGTTCGTGAACGCCAGCCTCCCAGCGCCAATCTCGCTCTCCCCGAGCACGTTCGGCAGCCCGAGCCCGCTGCTGGGACTGGTGACGGTGTTGGCGTGTGCGTTGGCGGCGTGGCTGTGAATCTCTCGATGGAATGGGCCGACGGGGGAAAAGGGGGGTGCGAAGTCGCTTTTCACAGAAGTCGCGGGCGGCAGGTGTGCATAGATGCTTCGACATCATGGTTTGGGATAGATTTGGCTATCATAAGGAAATGGACTTGGGAAAAAATTCAAAGGCGTTTATACCCGCTGATATATCACGAAGGGAGGACTGGATATCAGGCATGGACAATTGGCGTTTAATTCTTATGTATCTATTGGATTCGATTCATGGTATCACACTTTGTATACTATATGTTTACATTTAACATAGCATAAAAATACCTTTCGTACGTTCTTGGCCGTTTGAATTGTGAGATGTCGTACATTGAGCATAAAGAGAAGAAGAGTTGATTGGATATGTCTCGCAGTAATGGTATTAAGAAGGAGAGTGTGCCATCGTAGTCTAAGGTGAACTCCAATCAGTGACCGCTAATGCCTGCAAAACACCACTTCCGTTGCCATCTCATCTGGTCTGTCGGAAGGGAACAAAACACGGCAATCAACCAAGCCATCCCGGCACCCAATTTCCCCGTCGTCTACCTTGCAAGATACGCAAGAACCTACCAATCCATCATCAACCTCGTCCAGTCAAAACCCCATGCGAAACTCTCGTTTTCCGAGTTCCAGTTCCTGGCCAGCCAGATGGCTAGGCCGCCAATGATGCCGAAACTACCCACGATCTGGAGAGCTGCCCAGCTCCTGCGTTTCATATCCGCGTTCAACTGGATAAGGCCGAGCGGGTCGTACCGATCCAAAGACACTCCTCTAACTGTGCGGTGAGCATATGCGCCGCCTTGCTTTACCAGCTCCCTGGAGACTGGCGAATCATTTCTTCGCCTGACTGCGGAGATTGGAACGATCGTGCCATCCTGGACACATTCGTTGAGACGCTCTGTAAGCCAAACAGCACGCTCACCTCTTGCCAGGGCCTCAAACCTGGCTCTTTCGTTCTGCAAGCTGCGCTGGAGATCGCTGGCCCATTTTGAAAGTCTTACTTGAGCTAAACGCTCCTCGCGTTGCGTGTGATCTGTGATGCGGGCCAATGTGTACGTATTTGTTGCTCCTATAGGCGGAGTAACAATTCGTGAACTCGCTGCCAAGGAGTATGATGA
>Ga0335072_10011891_pt1 | contig 12441 bp, 10 predicted proteins | sample Lox_Sample_21_FD_206725 | JGI IMG/M metagenome (GOLD analysis project Ga0335072, IMG submission 206725) | Soil microbial communities from Loxahatchee National Wildlife Refuge, Florida, United States - Lox_Sample_2.1 | ecosystem: Environmental > Terrestrial > Soil > Wetlands | place: USA...
AGGGCGCGCGCGTTTATGGAGAGTTGCTTCTGAATTATTCCGAGAAAGAACCTCTAGACTACGATTCGCTGAACCCTCGAGCCTAGGTTGCCTTTTCCCACGTCTCGCAACGGCGGCGAGAGGCGGGACATCCCATCGAATTGCATGGGTCCTTCGCGGCCAAGAACGCCGCTCAGGATGACAATTTTGGAAAGTTAACTGGCGGCGATGGGCAGGGTGACGGTGAAGACGGCGCCGCCGTCGGGAGCGTTGGCGGCTTCGACGGTTCCGTTATGTTCTTTCATGACCGATTTGCAGATGCTTAATCCCAAGCCCGTGCCGCGGCCCGGACGCTTGGTGGTGTAGAGCGGGTCGAAGATGTTGGCGATATTTTCTTTGGGAATACCAGGGCCGTCATCGTGAAAGCTCACCCAGACGGACGCATCGCTCTTGCCCATGCGGATACGGATGGTCCCTTTATCGCGGATCTCGCGAATGGCCTGCTCGGCATTCATGATGAGGTTCAAGAAAACCTGCATTAATTGATGTGGATCGCCGAGAGCGGCGGGCAGAGCCGGCTCCTTCAGGAAATCGACGGTGACGTTGTTCTTGCGCAGGGAATAGGCGTGCAGGTTCAAGGTGCGGTCGAGGACTTCCGCGAGATTGATGCGGCTCTTGCCGGGCGCCGGCGGGCGCGAGAAGTAGGTAAGGTTCTGAACAATTTCAGCTGCGCGGCGGGCCTGCTGTTGCAGCATAGCTAACTGCTTGCGCGTCGATTCGGAAGTCTCGCTGTCCTGCAAAAGGTCGCTCACACCGAGGATGGTAGTGAGAGGATTGTTCAGTTCGTGGGCCACGCCGCCAATCATCGCTCCCATGGCTGCTAGACGCTCACTTTGCACGATCTGCTGTTCCAGCTTACGTTCGAGGGTAATGTCGTGGACGGAGATGGTAGCGCCGCTCACTTTTCCATCGGCATTAACGAGAGGGCTGCCAGCAGCCCGCATAGTGCGCCAGTTGCCATCGCGGCGGCGAGCGCCAAATTCCGAGGATTCGAGAGGATGAGTGCCGGTGATGATGGAGCGATAAAGGGTGACGAGCTCGGGCGAGTGTTCCGGCAAGTCGGAAATCTTCTTCCCAAGCATTTCATCGGGCGGGCAACCGAGCAGATCGCGCACGCGAGAACTGACGAAGGTGTAGCGCTCATTGAGATCGACAACTAGGATCAGATCTGGGAAGCTTTCAAGCAGCCGCCGCTGGAATTCTTCCTGTTGGGCGATCTGGCGCTCCATCTTGCGCTTTTCCGTAATGTCGATGAGGGTGCCTTGATAGCGGATGATCTGCCCGCCTGCGTCCCAAACGGCGCGGGAAGAGTCAAGAAAGACGACGGCATTGCCGTCTTTGCGGCGAAGTCTGATTTCGCGGGTGCGCACGCCACCGCGATCGTTAGCGGCGCGTCCGAGCACCGGCTGACCGGGATCGCAGTTGAGGGAGGTCGGTTCGATCGCGAGTAATTCGGATTTGTCCTGGTATCCGAGCGTGGCCACGAGAGCAGGATTAGCGTCGAGCAGCTTTCCTTCCGGCGTTGAGAAGTAGACGCCTTCCTGCAGCGTTTCGAAGAGTTCGGTGAAGCGAAGTTCTTTTTCGCGCTGCTCGGTAATATCGCGTCCAAGAATGCTGGCGCCGACCACTTCATCGCCTTTCACGATTCCATTCACGACGCAGTCCAGGTAGACAGGGCGGCTGGAGTTGCGCAAGCGTAGGCGAACCGTTCCGGCCCAGCGGCGCTTATCGAGAAAACGTCCGAGTCCGCGTTCGACTTCGTCGCGAGTAGGTTCTTCGATCAAATCGTAGACGCGATGTCCGACGAGTTCGGAATAAGGAAGGCCAGTCAACTCGGTGATGCGTTTATTGACGGTTCGCAGCGTGCCGTCGAGAGAGACGGCGCAGGCAGGATCATCGATGGAATCAATGAGCTCCTTAAAATTACGCTGCGAGCGCTGAATGACCTGGCTAAGCTGATCAAGCTGCTCTTCGGAAGGGGCGGCGCCAACGTGCTCCTGCAATTCGCGGAGCGCGCTCTGCAGGCTGCTGACTTCGCGGCGGCGTCCATAGGCGTAAACGGCAAACAGGATGGAGAGGACCAGAATACCGACGGGAATGGCGCGTAGCTGCAGAGGAATGTTTTCGAGGCGCTCCCAAAGCAAAGCGGCGAGGGCTACGGCGAGAAAAATCATGAACCACAGCGACCACCGCCAAAGCTGGGACTCCTCCTGCTCGAGATTGGCTGCGGGACGGGCTGACTTGTCGGGGTCTTGGGTCATGTGGGTGTGCGCAGTGCTGAGAGCCATCGTACTGCCTGCAAGCAGCAGGGACAATGTGGCTTGTTGGACATTTTGGTACGTTGAGGCCAGCTGGGGAAAGGATTTTCCACAGGTTGATGGTGACATCCGTCACAGCCGGGGACGAAGCTACGCGCCTAGCGTGTGAGAAGGCTCAGGCAGGGTTCGTGTGCCTGATCGAGCCAGGTCCTCGTCATGCTTTACAAGACGCTGAGCGCCGCGGTGTATGGCATCGATGCAAACATCATCCAGGTGGAAGTGGACTGCTCGGGAATCAAGTGCGATCAAGATCACTTTCACACCGTCGGGTTGCCTGATGCGGCGGTGCGCGAGAGCCGCGACCGCGTGCGAGCTGCGCTGAAAAACTGCGGCTACGATATCCCGCCAACGCACATCACGATCAATCTCGCTCCGGCTGACATCAAGAAAGAAGGTTCCGGGTTCGATTTGCCGATGGCGTTGGGGATTGTCGGCGCGTATGGCGGACTGACGAAGAAAGATATTGCGGACTGTCTGTTTGTGGGCGAATTGTCGCTCGATGGGGGGGTGCGCGGCGTTCGAGGAACGCTACCGATTGCACTGGAGGCGCGGGGACGGAAAATTTCGCGGCTGGTAGTACCGGAGGCGAATGCGAAAGAAGCGGCGATGGTGGGTGGGGTGGAAGTTTATCCCGTGCGGTCGCTACTGGATGTGATTCACTTCGTCAATTCCGGAAATGGCATCGTGCCGATCAAGGCCGACGGCGATTCACTCTTGCGGGAGTGGCAACAATTCATTGTCGATTTCAAAGACGTTCGCGGACAGCAGACCGCGAAACGGGCGATCGAGATCGCTTGCGCCGGCGGACACAACATTCTGATGATTGGGCCGCCCGGGTCAGGAAAAACGATGCTGGCCAAGCGCATGCCAACGATCCTGCCGCCGCTGACGTTCGAAGAAGCGCTGGAGACAACGAAGATTCACAGCGTGGCGGGCGTGCTGGAGTCAGGAAAGGGATTAGTGGGGACGCGTCCGTATCGCTCGCCGCATCACACGATTTCGGATGCGGGGCTGATCGGCGGGGGGGCGATTCCGCGGCCGGGCGAAGTTTCGCTGGCGCACAATGGACTGCTGTTTCTGGATGAGTTGCCGGAATTCCCACGGAACGTGCTGGAAGTGCTACGACAGCCGCTCGAGGATGGGACGGTTTCAATCGCGCGGGCATCGATGTCGCTGACGTTTCCGGCGCGATTCATGTTGGCGGCGGCGATGAATCCGTGCCCGTGCGGATTTCATAACGACCGCACACGCGAATGCCAGTGCACAACGCCGATGATCCAGCGATATATTTCGAAAATTTCCGGGCCTCTGATGGACCGCATCGATATTCACATCGATGTGCCGGCGGTGAATTACAAAGAGATGCGTTCGGGAGTAGAACCGGAGGGATCGGGGAAGATTCGCGAGCGGGTGATGCGCACGCGGCAGAAACAACTCGAGCGTTTTGCGGGCTCGAAGGAGAAGATCTACTGCAATGCTCAGATGCACTCGCGGCATATCCGGTCGTTTTGCGAACTGTCGACGGATTGCGAGCGCTTGCTGGAGCGAGCGATGACGCAGCAGGGGCTAAGCGCGCGGGCACATGATCGGATTCTGAAAGTGGCAAGAACCATCGCTGATCTGGAAGATTCAGGCCAACTCGAACCGAAGCACATTGCGGAAGCCATTCAATACAGGAGTTTGGACCGGACGTATTGGACGTGACCTCGGCTGTCCTAAAATTTTAGGGGTTGCCCTCGTTAACCATAGAGGCCACAGAGTCGCGTGCGGGAAAGGCGTGTCTGCGGCATCTCAAAGGTCTTTAAATCCTCAGCTGACATAACTTCGGGGCAACCCTTTTCATTTAGCGCGTCGGACTCATAGGGGCGATCCCGCTTGTGGTTACTGTGCCTTCCTGATTGCCCTAAAAAGGGAACAAACGCATATTTTGAGAGCCTCCGTGAGTTGCAACGGTTCGCCGCTCCGATCCGGGTTTCTGCGTGGGGCGAAGCGGTTTGAGGAGGTTGGTGGATGCGCCCGGTCTTTTGCGCCGCCCCTGCGCGAGTCTATGCAATCTGTGTCCTGGCGAGCCTCGGCCTGGTGATGGGCGGATGTGGTTCCAGCTCAAAGATGACGCCGACAAATCCGCCGCCAACGCAGCCCAGTTATCCATCAACACCGCCCGTACCGATTACCTGGTCTCCGAGCACGAGTTCCCTGCCCGCGCCACCGGCGTGCGATCCTCCGACTTCCACGTGTACGCCGCCCGATCCCAACGGCTCGGATGATTTTCCGCTGACGGTGTCGAGTCCGCTAACCAACTCGAGCGTGACATCGCCGATGAACGTGGTGGCGAACGCGACACCGACGGATCCGATTTTCTTTATGCGGGTATACATCGATGGCCTGGCCATGTATTTCACATTTACCAATTCGATCAACACGCAAATTTTTGTTGCGCCGGGACAGCACACGGTGGAAGTGATGGCGGAGGATAATCAGGGCTACATTTCGGCGACGATCTTAAATGTGACTGTGACCTCGCAGGCAGCACAAAATACGATCAGCAATATTCAAAGTCTGCCGGGCTGGCAATCGTGCGCCGCGGACTTTCCTCCGGGATCGGGACGAGCGGGACAAGTTTGTGCATCCGGGAATCCTGATCCTCCGACCTCTTCGATGACACAGAACGTATCGTCGCCGTCGATGGATGGGCAATCGGCGCAATTCAGCATGAGCGGACCGAACGGCTACTCGAATGAACTGTATTTCAATGCGATCGCCGGCGGGAACAATGTGAGTCACTTCAGCTACGACCTGTACTTTTACATTGACAATCCGGACGCGCCGCAGGCGCTGGAATTCGATACGAACCAGACGTTTGGCGGGTATCGGTGGGTGTGGGGCTCGGAATGCAATTTCAAAGGCGAGACGCCGCCTATGTGGGACATCTGGGATGACGAAAATGGCCTGTGGCGCGAGACTGACGTGCCTTGCAATCCATTTCCGGCGAATACGTGGGTGCATCTGGTGTGGACGATTGAGCGGGTCGGAAATCAGGTGCACTATGTGAGCCTGCAAGTAGGAAATCAGACTTACAGCGTCGACACGTATTACAACAACCAGATGGACTGGACGCTGGAAGAGATCGATACGGCGTTCCAGATGGATCTGGCGGAGCCGCCGCAGCCTTATAACGTATGGCTGGATGAGGTAAATTTGACGGCGTATTAAGTTTTGTCGCTCTGCCCATAAAAGCAGGTTCCTCGATACGTTCTCGCGCATACCTTCTCGCAAGGGCGAGAAGTGGGGCATCCCAGGTGAGTCGGAATGACAAGATCCGCTAAAAACCTTTGGCTTTTAGGAGCGTGTCGAGGTCTTCGGCGTGGACAGCGCGAGTCATGGCTTCCTCGCGGCTCAACTGTTGCTGGAAGACGAGACTCGCGAGAGATTCTTCGAGGGTGAATGATCCCTGTTTGCGCGTGATCGTAATTTCCTGATGCAAATGCTGAAGCGCGTTTTTGCGAATGTGCTGGCGCGCGCCGTATCCGACGATAAGCAACTCGGCAGCTGGGACGCGTCCACCGTTTTTGCGCGGGATCAGCGATTGGGTGAGCATGGCGGCGAGAGCCATGGCCATCTCGGCGCGAATGGAATGCTGGCGTTCCTGCGGGAAGGAATCGGCGATGCGAGAAACGGTGGAAGCGGCATCGGTCGTGTGAAGAGTGGTGAACACGAGATGGCCGGTTTCGGCGGCCGACAAAGCGATGCGGGCGGTTTCAGGATCGCGCATTTCGCCGACGACGATCACATCCGGAGCCTGGCGCATGGCGGCGCGTAACGCGGTAGGAAAATCGGGGGCATCAATACCGACCTCGACTTGCTCGACGACGCTTTTGTCGTGGGTGTGTTCGTACTCGATGGGATCCTCAATGGTGACGATGTGGCGGGCGGTATTGAGGTTAATCTCATTGACCAGCCCCGCGAGGGTTGTGGTTTTTCCCGAACCGGTTGCGCCGCCGACGATCACGAGACCTCGTTGCAGCTTCGCCAGCGCGCCCACTCCTGGCGGCAGATGAAGATCGGATAAGGCAGGGACTTTCGAAGGCAAGGCCCGCACGGTTGCGGCCGCACGGCCACGCTCGCGATGCAGATTAATCCGGAAACGACCGAGACCCTCGACGCGGTAAGAAGAGTCTCCAATGTGATCCCTCTCGTAATCTCTGCGGGCATGAGGCGCAAGCACCGGCAAAACGGCGGCCTCAATCTCATTTCCGCTCAGAGGCGCATCGCCAATCGTGATCAAACTGCCTTCCACACGAACTGCCGCTGGAGCCTGGGGAACGAGCAACAGATCGCTGCCATTGCGAGAAACGAGCTCGCGCAGCCAGTTATTGAGCTGCTCCGATTGCGATCGCTCAGCGGAAGGAACGACCGGCAGGCGCGAATTGGGTTCGGTCGCCATGAATTTCGTTTGATGACAGAAGCAGTCTACCTGTATGCGCCGTCTTGGGGAAATTGAGCGGAGATAGGGTGATTTTCCAAATTCACCGACCCCCGAATGACAGAATAGGGGAATCGCATAGGGATTCTTCGACTCGCGTTCGCTGACGCAGGGAATGACAATTTGTGTTTTCCCGGAGATCGGCGGCAAGGCGGCATTCCGGCGCGTGATCAGGCTCACTGCCGAAAAGCAGCGAGTCGTGGAGAATGAGAATGGATTCCAGGACCGTGTTTATGCCTGTTTCGAACTTTCACTTGAACCGATTCGAGCGTGCTCTCTTCCGCATTGCCGTGGTGATGGCATTTCTGCTCATCGCGATCCGCGTCGGCGCCATCGCGATTGCGTGGTATCTGCACCTCTCTCGCTGAAAAACGGCTCCGAGTTCCCTAGAAAAGGCAGCGGTGGATGATCTGAGCGGGCAAGCAGATTGCCGCGGAAAATTCCCGTCGAAACGAAATCCCCACTTCTGGCGATGCGTGCCGGAAGTGGGGATACCTACCCATTTCTCCTGACCGAGACGGGCTTACAAGCGGGCGGACAGGATCAGTCCGCCCTGGACGAGATTGTGAAGACTAGGACCCCTCTTTTTCGAAGACCAGTGTGGGTTTGGCGTCTTTAGCGTCTCTTTTTGCGGCCAATTTTTGCTGGCGATAGGCGCGGGCGATGTCGCCGAGCGGAGCAGTCTCATTGGGTTCAGGAAACTCCCAGAGCGGCCGGTCGCCGTGAGCATACGTAATGGAGTTCGGCCCCTGGCCGACCAGAGGTTGCTCAGTCGCCATGTCGTGCGGGCTGGCGTGCTGGACGTGCTCGGGTATCTGAATCTCGACGGGCGTGCTGCTGATCGAGCCACCGACACTTTGCGAGAAGGCGCTGGAGCACAGCAACAGCAAAATCGGAATGACTAAAAGCAGGAATTTGCTTTTCATAGTTACCTCAGTTTCAGACTGATAGGTGCAACCGTCGTGCCAGCACGAAAGGCTTTGTTTTTCGACGCTTACAGGAGATTCATGAAGCCGCGCGCAAGGCTTTGCACATTTTGGGGAATTGGAATTTCATACCGCGGCGCGATTGCAGAACGAAAGTAATAGTGAGCTTTCATGCGGTATAGTGGTGCCGAATTTTGTCACGAAGGCCGGAGTGATTACATGCATCGGATCAGGTTGTATTTTTCCGGAGTAATGGCTGTGTTGCTATTGGGCGCAGCGCTGCCGGCGGCGATGGGCCAAACGGATTGCTCAGAGGGCAATGGAGCACTGGATTCGAATCCACCGAAGAGCACGACTGTGCCGGAGATCATCCAGAAATTTACGGCAAACGAGACCAAGGTGAAAGAAGCGCGCGCGCAATATACCTACACGCAGGATCTGCTGGTGCAGACTCTGAGCGGAAATGCCGTGGATGGGCAGTATCACGAGGTGGAAACGATTTCCTATGATGCAAAGGGAAAACGGCTGGAGAGCGTGACGTATGCCGAGCAATCGACGTTGCGCGGGATTCAGTTATCGGCAGAAGATATGGATGACATTCGCGTGTTTATGCCCCTGATTCTGACCAGCGAGGATCTGCCGAAGTATAACGTCAGCTATGCCGGACTCCAGCACGTAGACGACCTGGACACGTATGTGTTTCACGTCGAACCGAAGAAAGAGGAAAAGAACGAGCGGTATTTTCAGGGACGGATCTGGGTGGACAATCACGATCTGGAGATCGTGAAGCTGTGCGGCAAAAGCGTGCCGGAAATGGTTCACGTGAAAAAAAAGCAAGCGCAGGACTTGCGGCCGACCTTCGTGACCTATCGGCAACCGGTGGGTGAATACTGGTTTCCGGCTTACGTGAAAGTGGACGACACGCTGAATTTCCTGCGGGGCCCGATTCATGTGCGGGAGATTGTGAAGTTCACGAATTACAAGCGGGTGGGAACGGAGAATGCGGCGAAGCCGTAAGCGGCAAAAGCCGCCTGCACAGGATGACTCTACCCGAACTAAGGTTCTTCCCACTCGAATTGCGATTTCTGGTATCGTGTAGTTCCTCTTATGGCGGAAGAAAAAAGCAGTAGCAAAAACATCATCCTGTGGATCATCACGGTTGCGCTGGTGGCACTGGCGATTTATCTGTACAAGAAATAGGTTCTGCCGGAGGCGTGCGCGGCACAGTGCCGAGTAAAGAAGCGTGGAATTGTACGCTCTGCGCAATTATTTGCGATCCCCCGGCAGTAACCTGCCCGGTATCACTTCCGTTATCTGCGCCGAAGTTTCTGCGGCGATAAAATTGTGTGCTGCAAGAAACTGCTCGCCAGACTTTTGCGAGAGCCCCGTAACGCATCACCAGAGGATTAGAAAGCCATGCCTTGCCGGTATCTGATCGACTTAGAGCGCGGGATTGTTGTGAGTTCGGGTTGGGGCCGCGTGACGTATGCGGAGATGATGGCGCACCAGGATCGGCTGGTCAAGGATCCGGATTTCTATCCCGAACTTGATCAACTGGTGGACGGGACGGCAGTAACCGAGCTAAATCTTTCGCCTGAAGAAGCCAAGGCTATAGGCAGCCGGAAGTTCTTCTCTCCGCAGTCGAAGCGGGCCTTCCTGGCCAGCAGTTTGCAAATTCTAAGCGTCGCACGCATCGTCCAACAACACGCGCAAAGAGAGAAGAATCGAGAGGCCGTTTCTGTCTTTCATGACCGGAAAGCGGCGCTGGAGTGGCTGGGACTGCGAGAATCGCCTCGCTAGTCGTCCAGCTTCTAATGAGGCTCTACGCGGTATTTTGCGAAAACGGATTGACTGGAAATAATCCCTTCCAATTTTTGCGGGTTCGCCCGGTTCACCACCGGAATGATGGGATAGCTTTGGACGAAGCGCAGGGCATTATCGAGGGGAAGATCGGGAAAGAGTGAAGGCAGCGGCTGCGCGGAAATGAGAGAACCGAGAGTGTGTTCGCCTTTGCCCTCCTTAAAGAGGCGCAGAACCATATCGCGCTGAATGGCGCCCCATCCGCTAGGTTGGAGGCGCACGGGAAAAACGGCCTGCAGAGAGTCTTCGATGCGGCGAGCGGCCGAGTCAACGTAATCGGCGGCGCTCAGAATGATGGCAGGCGGCGGGAGCATGGCGTCTTCCACGCGCAAAATCGCTTCTTCGCGTTCCTCTTCGAGAGATGGAAGCTCAAGACCGTCCTGGCGGGTGAGCAGATCAAAAATAGGAGTGGGCTGCAGGCTGCGGGAAACAAGATAGGCGAAGGTGTTGGCCACGATGACGGGAACGATGATTTCGTAGTTGCCGCTGGTTTCCAGAACCATGAAAACTGAAGTCATGGGCGCGCGGAGAAATCCGGCAAAGAGGACTCCCGTGCCGACGAGAGCATAGGTACCCACAGAGCCAGTCAGATGGGGAAAGAGGATGTGTTCCACGCCGCCCACTGCTCCGCCGAGCATGGCTCCAACGAACAGAGCAGGGGCGAACATCCCGCCGGGAGTTCCGCTGACAAAAGAAACCGTCGTGGCGACAATCTTCAGCAAAGCCAGTAGTCCTAAGGTTTGCCAAAGATACTGGCCGTGCATGGCCTGATCCATGAAGTCATAGCCAGCGCCCATGACCTGAGGGAAGCCGAAGTATCCGATGAGGCCGATCAGCAGTCCGGCGATACCGGGTTGGAGGTATTGAGTCCAGCGTGGACGAGATTTGAGGATAGGACGAAGGAAGCCGATGCCTTTGGCGAAAAGTACGGCGGCCACTCCTCCGGCGATGCCGAGAACGGCGTACGCAAGCAACTCGGCCGGACGCTTGAAGGTAGTGACCGGGATCCGGAACAGCGGCTCCGAACCAAGGAACCAGCGCTCCACGACCACGCTGGCAACCGCGGAGAGAACGACGGAGCCGAGAATGCCCGCGCTCCAGCGGCCGATGACTTCTTCGATGACGAACAGAACGGCGGAGATAGGAGCATTGAAGGCAGCAGCGAGTCCGGCGGCTGCACCGACTGGCGCCATAAGGCGGAGCTTTTCGCGAGAAAGTTGAAGCTGGCGTCCAAGGGCTGAGGCCAGGCTGGCGCCGATCTGCAGGGAGGGATCTTCGGGACCGAGAGAGTATCCCGAGCCGATAGCGAGGGCGCAGCAGAGGAACTTTCCGACGGCCGTGCGGAACGGAATATATCCGTTGAAGATGTAGAGCGCGGCTTTGGTCTGGTTCACGCCGCTACCGCGAATGGCCGGAAACAGATGGAGTACGAGCACGGCGATCACGAGACCGGCAATCGCAGGAACGAAGATAATCCTCAGGCTGTGCGGCTGCGGAAGCGGGCCGAGCAGGGCCAGATGGATCCAGTCAATGGCCAGACGGAAACAAACAACGGCGAGCCCGGAAAATATTCCGATGAATACGGAGAGGATCAGGAAATAGCGCTCCTCGTCGAAGACATCTTCGAAGGCTTCGAAGAGGCGCCGAGGTGCGCGGAAGCGCGAAAGCATCTGCGCCGGCACGGAATCGCTGCCGGTGGGCGATTTGTCCAAAGATGAGCGCTCCAAATCAATCGGGCTTTTCTGGATCGGTGCGGCAGGGCTGGACGTTCCGACTGGGATATTCTCCGTCATTGGTCGGCGTCCTCACGATTGCGAGAGATCAGCAGAAGCGCCTCGTTAACTCCCTGGGGCGCGCCGCACACATTGGTGGTCTCCTGCTCGATTTGGAAGACAAGATCCATGATGGCGTCCGGCAGATCGGTTTCGTCGGGAGAGCGTAGATGAGGCAACTGGTGTTGCATCTGGAGCCAGCGGGAGTTGAGCAGTGCGAGGGGCGAAAGCCCGGCCGATGGCAAGCTCACATTGGCAACACTAAGGTTAATCCCCTTCTGTTGGGCACAGGCGGTAAGGCGCGCACCAGCTTCGGCGAAATCCTGAGCAATGCGGCGGTTGCGTTCCGCATCGGAAATGCGCCGAACAAAGGGATCGATCTGCAGGATGGTCGTGGCCGTAGCCAATAACGAGCGCGAATTGGAATCGTTGGGATTAACATTGACAGCGGCTTGGAGATAGCGCTCAGCAGTGCGGTAGTGACCCGCCAGATAAGAGACCTGGCCCGCACCGGCGAGAGCGGCGGCGTTTCCGCGATCGAGACGAAGAACTCTCTCATATTCCGAGAGCGCTTCGGAATAATCCTGCGCGACGGCGAATAACTGTGCCGTGCGCAGATGCAGATCTGGATCGCCGGGCGGCAGGATGGCTGCCAAGGCCACGAGTTCGGAACGGGCCTGGGTCAAGACATTTCGCTGCAGAAGGAATTCGATGAACTCGAAGCGAGCCTTGCGGCGGCTGTTATCGGCCTCACCGGTCCACTCGCCGTACATAGCATTGTGATAATAACGGGTAGCTGCTTCGAGATTGCCTCGACGGGCAGCAACGCGAGCGAGCGCGAGATTGATGGTTCCGCTTTCGGGATCTCGCTCCCAGAGGGATTGAAGATAAGTTTCAGCCTCATCGAGGCGACCGGTATCGCGAAGGGCGCGCGCCAAGCTGAGCTGATACTGGGGATTGGCGTGATCGCTGATCAGTGCAGCACGGAATGCCTCGATGGCGTGGTCATAATCTCCCGCTTCCACCTCGGCTTCCCCCTGGGC